>Ga0209755_10000319_pt1 | contig 91669 bp, 70 predicted proteins | sample TergutCo191P1_FD_187301 | JGI IMG/M metagenome (GOLD analysis project Ga0209755, IMG submission 187301) | Cornitermes sp. P1 segment gut microbial communities from Petit-Saut dam, French Guiana - Co191P1 (SPAdes) (version 2) | ecosystem: Host-associated > Arthropoda: Insects > Digestive system... | reverse complement strand
ACGGCGGCAGAATCGTCAACAATACAGGCGGAAATATAATGAATCATTGCGGCGCGTCATCCCTTAATATAAACGGCGGCATTATCGCGGGACCTACCAGCAAACATAACCCACTGCAAACCGTTTTTGGAAATGTTATTCCTATAATATCAGGTGATTATAACATCAACAAAGGCACTGCTCCAAACAATGCCGTAACGGTCATGTGGAACAGACCCAACATCAATGCCGCATACTACGGCGGCGGCGTTTATAACTACACAGAAGGCTCAACCGCAGATTTAATTATGTCTGTGGGCGCCTTTGCTTCTTGGAGCAGGCAGGGGGATATATCCGGCATCTCGTACAGAAACGGCGCGAATACGGGCTTTGTGGAAATCCCCGGCGCGTTTGTCGGCAGCAATGAAGATCTCGTTACAACAATGGCGGTTTTCCAAAGGCGCATAGCGGATCATGCCAGTGTAAGGGGCGATATCGTTGTCAATATAGGTCAGAACATGACGATAGACACACGTTTAACAATCCCGAGAGCTGCCACTGGCGGCAGGCTTATCATACGCGGCTCAAGCCGAGGGACTCCCATCGTTCTTACACGCGGGATAAACGGAAATTTATTCACAGTATCAGATGGCGCGAATCTTGTTCTGGAAAATATTATTATTGACGGCAACAACGCCGCTTTTCCGTCAACAGGCGGCGTATTGATGCGCGTAGAAAAAGGCGGCTTCCTTACCATGAACTCAGGTTCCGTTATACGCAATAACTCGAATACCAGTACGCAGGGCAGCGGACTTATGATACTCGGTTCGTTTAATATGACAGGCGGCGAAATTTCAGGCAACACTACAAATCCGCGCCAAGTATCAAGCGGAGGTGTCAGTATAGAGAGAAACGGCGCGTTTACCATGTCAGGCGGCGTGATTACGCGTAACACAGGCGGCGTAAGCGCGGACAGGGACAGCTCTTTTACGATGTCAGGCGGAGCAATCAGCGGCAACATGGAACACGGCGTAAACAGCCACAATACAACCGCTGCTCAGGCTGTACTGAGTATGACAGGCGGTGAAATAAGCGACAATGCCAAATGCGGCGTCAAAGGTACGCTTACGATGTCAGGCGGAGTTATCAGCGGCAACCGTGACAGCGGCGTTTCAGGATCGCTTGTTATGTCGGGCGGCGAGATAAGCGGTAATACTGCCGAAAGTTCCGGAGGCGGCGTGTATGCGACAGGATCGTTCACCATGACAGGCGGCGTAATAAGCGGCAATACCGCAGACCGCTCAGGCGGCGGCGTGCATATAGGCAGTTCGCTGAGAAGAGGCGCGGAATTTATAATGCAGGGCGGCGAAATAAGCGGCAACACCGCGCCTTTGGGCGCAGGCGTGAGCGTCCATAGCACAGCTATATTCACTCTGCGCGCAGGCAGAATCACCGCTAATAACGCCTCTCAAGGCGCAGGCGGCGTACTCTTGGACGGCACACTCAACATGACAGGCGGCGAAATCAGCGGCAATATCGCCGGAATGTACGCAGGCGGCGTGGATGTGAACGGCGTATTCAATATGCAGGGCGGTGTAATCATGGGCAATAATGACGGCGGACGTTTCAATAACGTGAATGTTTCTGTACTCGGAAAATTCAACAGAAGCGGCGGCGAAATCATAGACCGCAGCGAGCAGTAGCAAAAGGAGAATACTACATGAACGGCAACAACAGCGTTATTTTTTATTATAAGATTTTCTGAGGCATTAAACCCCTCAGCACTAACAAACTTGCGCCTAGCGTTCCATGCTGACGAGGTTCCTACATAATAATTAACTACCTGTCAATGCGATATGCTACATTATATCCGTAACTACCGGAATATATCTTGTTTCCGTCTACCCTGTAGGCTACTTCGTAACCATAACTGCCTGAATAAATTTTATTACCTTCAATTCTATATGCAGTGGAATAACCGTATGAACCTGAATAGATTTTGTTATTGTCAATGCGATATGCTACATTATATCCGTAACTGCCGAAATATATCTTATTTCCGTCTACCCTGTAGGCTACTTCGTAACCGTAAGAGCCGGAGTATATTTTTATTACGTTTGATGTTTGGGTGGTGCCTGTATTTAGATTGTCAAAATCGCACGAGAGAAAAAATAATGGAATTAAAAGAAATATGTATAGTTTGTTCATTAAAATAAATATATCCTCCTTTACAATCACTACTCTGCCCAATTACGGCTGCGCTCTACAGCTTTGTGCCAGTTTTTAATTAAAGCGGCGCGTTTTTCAATATCCATTGAAGGGGAAAAAACCGTGTCTTTCTGCCAGCGGGTTTTTAATTCATCTATATCTTTCCAAAAGCCTGTCGTAATCCCTGCAAGGCAGGCAGCGCCTAAAGCGGTGGTCTCTCTTACCACGGGGCGGACTATGTCTGTATTGCATATATCGGACTGGAACTGCATAAGAAATTTATCTCTGCTTGCGCCGCCGTCTACTTTTAAATCCGTCATTTTTAAGCCAAGATCGCTTTCCATTGCCTGCAGAAGATCCATCACCTGATACGCTATCGATTCCTGCGCCGCTCTTATGATATGCGCGCGCTTTGTTCCGCGCGTAATGCCTAATATGCAGCCGCGCGCGTACATATCCCAATACGGCGCGCCTAAACCTGTAAACGCCGGAACAAGATAAACGCCGCCCGTATCATCATTTTTGTTCGCATAATATTCGCTGTCTGCGCTGTCTGTAATCAGGCGCATTTCATCTCTCAGCCATTGAATAACAGCTCCGCCCGTAAAAACCGATCCTTCAAGCGCGTATTGAACCTTATTTGTGAAACCCGCGGCAATTGTCGTAAGAAGACCGTTTTTACTTTGCGCTGCGTCATTTCCGGTGTTCATTAAAAGGAAACAGCCTGTGCCGTAAGTGCATTTAACGTCTCCTTTATCAAAACAACACTGTCCGAAAAGAGCCGCCTGCTGATCTCCTGCGTTACCTGCAATCGGAATTTCAGAGCCGTTGATTAAAGCTTTCGCGAAAATTGAACCTGAGGGTTTAACTTCAGGCAGCATAACGCGGGGGATACCGAGAGCCTGTAATAATTTTTCGTCCCAGTCAAGTTTGTGAATATCGAAAATCATTGTTCTGCTTGCGTTTGTATAATCCGTTACGTGAGATGGAACGCGTCCCGAGCCTCCTGTAAGTTTCCAGATTAACCATGTGTCAACGGTACCGAAAAGTATCTCTCCTTTTTCGGCGCGCTCCCTCGCTCCTTCAACATTATCTAAAATCCATTTAATTTTTGTTCCCGAAAAATACGCGTCGGGAATAAGCCCCGTTGTTTCTGTAATGTAAGATCCAAGTCCGTCTTGTTTTAATCTGTCTACAATATTTGAAGTTCTCCTGCACTGCCAGACTATAGCGTTATAAATCGGCTGTCCTGTGTTTTTATCCCAAAGAATCGTCGTTTCTCTCTGGTTTGTAATGCCGATGGCGGCGATGTCGCAAGTCTTAACACAATTTTTAGCAAGAATATCTGTCATTACGCTGTATTGTGTTGAGAATATTTCCAAAGGATCGTGTTCCACCCATCCTTCGCGCGGATAAATCTGCCTGAATTCTTTCTGCTCCACAGCGGCAATATTCTGAGAGCGATCAAATAAAATCGCTCTGGAACTTGTCGTTCCCTGATCCAAAGATAGAATGTATTTACTCATTTATTAATAATAACACGGGATATTATTTCTTGCAAACAATAATAAGTTTATTCGCGTGCTGGTTATATTCGCTTTCATCCCAGTCGCCGTAGATATCAATTTTTTCAAAACCGGCTTTTTGAAGCAGCGCTCTCAATTCCGACGCGCTGTAAAGTCTTTGAACAAAAGTTTTATCTACTCTTTTATTATTCTTAATTATAATCCAGCGGTTCTTAAGAAATGTCCATGAATCGAGAGGTTCGTATTCCGTAAGCAGTACGCCGCCCGCTCGTTCAAACCACTCTGCTTCAATAAAATCACGCGCCGCTATTTCCTTTCCAAGCGTTTCAATAATAAAAGCGCCGCCTTTTTTTAATGACGCGTACACATTGCGTAAAACCTTTAAATCATCGTCAGGATCGGAAAAATATCCAAAAGAGATATATAAATTTATGATAGTATCGAAATAATCCGGGCGGACAAATTCTCTCGCGTCGCTTTTAATGTATTCTATATCAAGATTTTCGTAATTCGCGTCTTCTTTCGCGGCATTTAAAAAACTTTCAGTTATATCAACGCCTGTTACGGCATAACCCATACGCGCAAGTTCCGCGCTGATTCTGCCGAGCCCGCAGCAAAGATCAAGAACCTTTGGAGCTGTTTCCAAAGGTTCCTGCCATTTCTCGTTTGAGGTTTCGCCGTAGAGATTGAAGTTCGACAGCTTTGTTACAGCGTCGGCAACGGAGGATACTTCTCCCCAATGAGCGTCATCAAACATAATGGGAGCAAAATGTTCCCAAAATTCGATATCCTCAAACCACTGCACTGTGATTAAGCGACAGAACCTTCTGCCATTGGGTTAAGATAGCCGGTCTGTACGCAGATATTGAAAAGATGTCTTGTAATTGTTTCTTCGCTTGTTTTAATGTTCCCGTTGTTGTCGCGTGTAAAACGAACAAGATACTCGCTGTCCAGCTCTTTCAATATATCGATGTACTCGGTACATCCCGGTAAGCATTTAATACTATATCGTTTCATATTATATAATCGGAATCGCAACACCCCCTCTTGAGGTATTTTGTCAAATTAATTAATATTAACTAATGAAAATCAGGCTGAAAATGTTTCTGGTAATACTGCCTCTTGTCATTGTTCCTTTAGTTCTGGCGCAGACCGCCTCATATTTTCAGGCGGTAAACGGAATCTCAAAACTTGCAAGGGATCTTCTGGGATTTAAACTGGGTGAACTTGAAAAATACGCGAACAACCAGTGGGCGCTTTTAGTCGAAAATAATTTCGCCGGGAAACCTGAGATGGTAGGCGCGGCGAAAAAAGCCGTTGAGCATTACGGACGCAGTATTTTATTAAGCGATACCGAAATAATTTTCGCTTTAGATAAAAACGGCGCTCTTGCGATGTCTACCTCAAACCCAGGGCTTTTACCTTCCGAGACATCTTCTCTTTTACAGATGCTCGGCAGAGAAAATCAAGGGCTTCAAACAGCCGTTATGAACGGCGATAAACGGATTTTTCAATCATTCTACTTTACTCCCTTTGACTGGCATATTCTGATAACCGAAAAAGAAGATGTATTTTTCAGCGACGCAAAAAGAATTACAATGCAAATCTTTATTTCTCTTGGAGCCGCTTTAATAGCCGCGGTGCTTCTGCTTTTACTGATGGCGCGCCGCCTTACAAATCCTTTAAAACACGTTGTCAGGTCAATGGAAAATATCATTAAAACATCCGATCTTTCATCCAAGGTCGCCGTGGAATACAATGACGAGACAGGCACTCTCGCGCAAACCTTCAATATAATGACAGATGAATTAAACAGAGCGTATTCCCAGATGAAACGCTACGCTTTTGAAGCTGTCCTTTCGGGTAAAAAAGAAGAACGCATACGCCAGATATTTCAGAAATATGTTCCGAATGACGTTATAGAAAAATTCTTCGCATCTCCAGAAAAAATGCTCGTAGGCGACAACAGAAAACTCGCTATTTTATTTTCCGATATTCGCTCTTTTACCACAATTTCAGAAGGCATGGCGCCGGATGATCTTGTAAGCTCTCTCAACCGTTATTTTTCAGGGCAGGTTGAAATTATTTACAACAGAAAAGGAATCGTAGATAAATACATAGGGGACGCGATCATGGCAATATGGGGCGCGCCTGAAAAACATGAAGATGACGCATTACAATCCGTATTATCAGGTCTTGAAATGATAGACGCTCTCTCCAATTTTAATAATAATCAAAAACGCCTCGGTAAATGTGAATTTAAAATCGGCGTTGGTCTTAACTACGGCGAAGTAACGGTCGGTAACATAGGAAGCGAGCGCAAAATGGATTACACGGTTATAGGGGATGCCGTAAACTTAGCTTCGCGCATGGAAGGTCTTACAAAAACATATCATTCGGATTTATTAATTTCGGAAAGTTTATTCGAAGAACTCAGACAAAAAGCGCCTAGCGCAGGTCTTAGCTACCGTCTCATTGACACTGTCGCGGTAAAAGGAAAAACCAAGGGAGTGAGAATTTTCACGGTTAAAAAAACTTCTTCACTTTCCGCGGCAGAACAAAAAGCATGGCAAATACACAATTCAGGAATGAAACTTTACTACAGCAGATCATTCAGCGAAGCCGCCGCCAAATTTAAAGAAGTTCTTACGCATTTAAGCGAAGATTTTAACGCGGATAATCTTTATAAAAGATGTCTTGAATACGCTTCGTCTCCTCCGCCTGCGGACTGGAACGGCGTAGAAATTATGAAAACGAAATAACTTTTCTTTATTGACTCTCTGTAAGCAGTTGTCTTATTGCCGTTAATTGATTATTCAAATCTGTTATACGCTGTTCGTTTCTGGCGTTTTCCTGTTCAAGTCTTGTATTCGTCGCGCGAAGTTCACCGCTCGCTGCCTGAAGGCTTGCGTTTTCCGTTTCCAGCCGCGAAACTCTGTTATCTTTTTCCGCTGCGCCGCTTTGAAGAGAACTAACTGTCGCTTCAAGTTCGTTAATTCTGCGCGTCGCGCCTGTGCCGCCTGTGCTTAGAGCGTCAATTGTTTTCTGCATTTGCGCGATATTATCCTCAAGCTGTTGATTTTTCAACTGTAATTCAAACTGATCTGCGCTGATGCCTGCGCCGGAAGCGGAACGCGCGTCCAGTATCATTGTTTCTATAAAATCAATCGCCTGATTGTAAAAATCTCTCCTTGATTGGAACACCCTCGATGAAGAAAGCGAATTATTATTGCAAAAATGGCGCAGATTGACCGCGATTTGAACAGCCTGATCATAGTGAGAGTTCTGAATTAAATCTCTTGCCGCGGCAAGACCGCCTGAAACCTGCGCGTCTATCGCTGCGATTCTTTCCTGTTCATTAGTAAGCTTTTCCAATTCGCTTACGGCTAAATCAAGCTCTCCTGTGGTACGCTGCTGCGCCGCGGCAAATTCTCTCGCTCTCTCGTCGAGCTGGGATTTAAGACGCGCTTCTCTTGAACGGGATGATTCCAATATCTGCGATCTTTCATCCTGCAAGAGAGAAAGTTCCTCGCGAAAGGAAGCCTGCGCCGAAAGCAATCTCTCCTGAGACGCTCTCTGCTCCGCCGTAAGCTCCTGATTACTTGAATAAAGCAAAGAGAGCTGTTCATCCACTTCGCCTAAACGCGAAGAGATTCGCGCCATTTCCATTTCTTTAGCCGCTATTTTTTCGGCGGTATCTTTTCTGATTTCTTCTATGAGCGTGCGTTCCGTAATATTGTAAACGGCTTTTCCGGTTCTAACCTGCGATTCAGTTTTTTGGTTAAAGAAAAATAAAAGAAAACCGCCGGCTAATAATAAAACAAGAGCGGTGATATTAACAACAACAGGGAAAATGGCGCTGTTTTTCGCCGCTTTTACGATTTTCTTTCCGTCTTCGTTATCTATTTTTGTGCTAAGTAAAGTTCCTTTTCTTTCCGACATGCTGTTGATTTTATTGATAATATCCTGCTGTTCTTCTTCGGAAATTCCCGTGTCTTTATTAACCGCAATTTCTTCTTTCATTATTTTCCTCAATCTTATTCTTTACAGCTTATTCCTTACAGTCGACTTTTTCCGCCTCTTTGGATGCCAGTCTTATGCCGCCTGCTTTTAAACCGCGTACATTATAATCCTGCGCTTTAAAAGTTTCAGTAAGCACTTTAAGACGCGGCTTTGGTTTATATTTAACATTAAAAGAAAATTTCGGTCTTATATCAATATGCATAACTTCCGCGCCGTCAGGAACCAGAAAATAATCCTTGTTCATGATCCAACCCTCGATAACGCATCTTTTAATGCAGGGAAAACCGCTTGAAGGCTCTTTATAAATAATCGTAAAAACCGTTTTTGCAAGAATATCCTTGTCCGCGGCTCCTATAAACCAGGCATTCGCGCCTATAAAAGCTTTTTCGCTCAGATCCATTACAGTATACATACCGTTATTGCGAATCGCAAGGATTCTGTCATAAGGCGATACTTCGGCGATTTTAGACCCGGAAACATTTGTTCCAAGGTAACCTGTTTTAATATCGTATTTTAACTCGACATCGCGCTTAACAACCTCTTTCGCGATTACCTTGTCAAATTTACCCACAACAGTCTTGCGTGCGCCGCCTGCGATTTCACTGTTGCTTTTTATTTTTGTTATAATCCCTTTTAAGTATGAAACTGAATATGCGACAATATTTTTTAAATGAGCGTTAATTTCCTTAATGCGCGCGTTTATCTGTTCCATTTCGTCGCGGGCTTTGTTAATGTCGTATAACGAAATCCTGCGGATGGGAATGCGAAGGAGGTGCTCAACATCGTCCTCGCTGACGCCGCGCGCGCCTATTTCTTTTAAAAACGGCTTAAAGCCCGCGATAACGGCATCCTGCACGCCTTTTGCGGTTTTCATTTTTTCTATGTTTTTGTATATGCGCTCTTCTATAAATATTCTCTCCAGAGTGCGAAGGTGCAGTTTTTCCTGTAATTCTTTTTTTTCAAGTTCCAGTTCTTTTGTAAGAATTTTTACCAATTGTTTCGCGTGGTATTTAATAATTTCGCTTACAGTCATAACAGCGGGAAGACCGTTTTTAATAACAAGAAGATTTACGGAGATTGACTGCTCGCATTCGGTGAAAGCGAAAAGCGCGTCAACTGTTTCCTGCGCGTAAACTCCGCGGGCAAGTTTAATTTCGATTTCGACTTTATCTGTCGTAAAATCGTTAATGCCGAGAATTTTAATTCTGCCGTTTCTTGCCGCGGCGTCAATTGAATTTATAATGCTCTCTGTAGTGGAGCCGAAAGGAAGCTCGGTTATTAAAATGCGTTTAGGATCGCTTGTATCGAGCTTGGCGCGCGCTAATACTTTTCCGTTGCCGCCTTCGTATTCGGAAACATCAACATAACCGCCTGTAGGAAAATCAGGGAATACGTCGAATTTTTTTCCGGTAAGACAGGCGATCTCGGCTTCTATTACCTCTATTACATTGTGCGGCAGAATTTTCGTGGACATTCCGACAGCGATTCCTTCCACGCCCATAACAAGCACAACAGGAATTTTCGCCGGAAAAAGAAGCGGCTCTTTATTGCGTCCGTCGTAGGAATCCACCCATGTTGTGAGTTTCGGATTATAAAAAATATCTTTGGCAAGAGGCGTTACGCGACATTCAATGTAACGGGGAGCGGAAGCGTCGTCGCCCGTAAAAAGGTTTCCGAAGTTTCCCTGTCTGTCAATAAAAAGTTCTTTGTTGGCGATGCCGACAAGCGCGGGATTTATAGACGCTTCTCCGTGAGGATGATACTTCATGCACTGACCTGAAACATTGGCTACCTTATGGAATTTCCCGTCGTCCATTTCGAACAAGGTATGGAGAATGCGCCTTTGAACAGGTTTCAGCCCGTCTTCGAGATCGGGGATAGCGCGGTCTTTTATTACATAGGACGCATATTCCAGAAAATTTCGATCAAAAAGGTTTTTAATATATGCCATTGTCTAACATTAAACAAAAGCTAAAATTTCGTCAATATTCCTTATTCTTGTTTGTTTTATTACCTATGCCGAGCTTATATCCTATTCCTAATTGAATTGAATAGCGGTTATATTTTTCTTTGCCCGGTAAACCCGATTTATAAAAATCCATGGCAAAACGCGGATCTATAACAAACATACCCGGTTCGGCTTTAATCCCTGCCTGAACACCCGCAAACCATGAAAATCTCGACGGCAGCGTTAATCCTAAAAGCGGATAGTTAAACATAGCTCCGCCGTAAGGCTCCAAATTGAAAGAATCTGTCAGTTTAAACACAAATTTTAATAAAGCCGGAATCTCCAGCGATATTTCACGGACATCGTCAATTCCGTCATAAATAACCTGGGCTCCGATTCCTAAAGACATGAAACTTATGAAATGCCATTCAAGACTCAGCTTCAAGCCAAAGTTAGCCCAGCTTATATCGATATCTTTTTTTTGATAAATACGCGGCGACCATAAAGCGCTGATCTCGAAGAAAAGCCATTTTTCCCTCCATTGAGTGGTATCAATAGGAGGGATGGAATCGGGCAAATCGGAAAGCATATTGGTAATAACAATGGAAATTAATCTGTTTAAAGAGTCATCAATGACATAATAAACAATAGCCTGACTGCCTATTATTTCTCCTGTTAAACTGTCGAACATCTCAAGAGTGAGAATGTGCCTCTCATTGTCAGTATCAGCGTCATGAGCAGGTTCAGGTTCGAGCGCGGAAAAATCATTATCGCCCTTTGTATCATAAAATTGAATGCCTCTGCCTGTTTCCATGGAGAAAAATTCCCTTCTTCCTAAATAGTTCCTGACATGGGGAGAGGGTGAATCGGGAACGGGGCTGTAGCCGGTTTCAGGCGCGGTATGTGTAACAACAGTGTTACCATCAAAAGGCGTTCCAAAATCGGATTCGATTGTACCTTTTATATTAAATTCGCTTCTATTTATTGATTTAACGACAGCATGATATTGAAAGATTACCTCGTAGGCGAGCCGTTTTTCGATATAAATGTTATCTCCTGCCCTACCCTTACCTTCTATGGGCTGGATAAAAATCTTCACTTCGCGGTCGTTTTGACCAAAAAGAGACAAAACCGCGAGGAAAAGCACGATGAAAAGAGAGACTTTTTTCATATTTTAATTATAAAACTTAAGGTCAAATAATTCCACTGCCAAAACTATGGTTTTTAATTTAGCCGGCATCCTCAATAAGGTTTTTCATGATGTACTCGCGCCTTTCAGGCGTGTTTTTACCCATGTAAAAATTCAAGACTTGGGGCACGGTCTTGAGCGTGCTGACGGAAACAGGCACAAGGCGTATATCATCTCCGATAAATTGCCCGAACTCTTTTGGGCTGATTTCACCCAATCCTTTAAAACGCGTTATCTCGCAGGATGAGCCGAGAGCGGAGGAAGCTTCATCTCTCTCTTTTTCCGAATAACAGTAACGGGTCTCTTTTTTGTTACGCACGCGGAAAAGAGGGGTTTCCAGAATGTAAACATGACCGGCGGTTATTAATTCTTCAAAATAAGAGAGGAAAAATGTTAATAACAGGTTTCGGATATGAAAGCCGTCAAAGTCCGCGTCCGTAGCGATAACTATTTTCGCGTAACGCAGTCCATCGATATCGTTGTCAATGCCGAGAGCCATCATAAGGTTAAAAAGTTCTTCGTTCTTGTAAATCGCTGCGCGTTTTTTGCCGTAGACGTTTTCCACTTTGCCGCGCAGAGAGAAAATCGCCTGAGTCATTACATCGCGGCTTGAAACAATAGAGCCTGACGCTGAATCACCCTCCGTTAAAAAGATCATCGATTCTTCGCCGTCCTTGCCGTCGTCGAGGTGATATTTACAGTCTTTTAATTTAGGAATTTTAAGAGCGATTTTTTTCGCCGCGTCACGCGCTTCTTTTTTAACGGCGTTAAGTTCAGTGCGCAATGATTCATTCGCTGTTATTTTCTGCTCCAGTTTTTTGCCTGCCTCGGGGTTTTTGTGCAGCCAGTCTTCCACAGCATTGCGCACTTCCTGAACAACCCATGCGCGTATGTCAGAGTTTCCAAGTTTATTTTTAGTCTGACTTTCGAAGACCGGGTTTTTAAGTTTGATGGCAACAGCAGCTGTAGTTCCTTCGCGCACATCCTCGCTCTTGTAATCTTTTTTGTAAAAGGTTTGAATCCCTTTTAAAAAGCCTTCTTTAAAGGCGGAAAGATGCGTGCCGCCGTCTGAAGTAAACTGTCCGTTTACAAACGAAAAATATTCCTCGCCGTAATTGTTTGTATGCGTAAAAGCGATTTCCAGCTGCCCGTTCTGCGAATGTTTACCCTTGTAGTAACCGAGAGGATAGAGCGCATCTTCTCCTGTTTCTTCGGTAAGAAGATCGTATAATCCGCGGTTTGAAATAAATTTTTTATTATTAAAAGCAAGGGTGAGCCCCGCGTTAAGGTAGGCGTAATTTTGAACGCGTTTTTCGATAAACTCCGCGTTAAATAAATAATCTTTAAAAATTTCAGGATCAGGGATAAACTCCACCATCGTTCCGTCTTTGATTTTTTCCTTTAACTTGCCTTTACGATCGCTTTTTAATTTTCCTCTTTCAAAAATCGCCTCGGCAAACTCGCCGTTACGAATCGCTACAACTCTGAAATGAATGGAAAGCGCGTTTACGGCTTTTGTTCCGACTCCGTTCAAGCCGACAGAAAACTGAAACACGTCGTCATTGTATTTCGCGCCTGTATTGATAACGGATACGCACTCAACAAGTTTTCCAAGAGGAATGCCGCGCCCGAAATCGCGCACTTTAACCAGCGCCTTGCCGGGTTTATCGATATCCTTGATTACAGTTTCTATAAGTTTTCCGTTACCCATGATAAATTCATCTATGCCGTTATCTATTACTTCTTTTAATAAAACGTAGATACCGTCGTCAGGATTGGAACCGTCTCCAAGCCGCCCGATGTACATTCCGGTACGCAATCTTATATGTTCAAGAGACGAAAGTGTTTTTATTTTTGATTCATCGTAAACAGCGGTTTTATCGGAAACGGCTTTAGAAGACACAGATTTTGACGAAGCTGCGGTTTTCGAAGCTGTTTTTGTCGCGGCTGCCGTTTTTTTCGCCGCAGGTTTTTTTGAAGCGCTTTTAGACGCGGCTTTAGACGCAGTTTTTTTTGTTGATTTTTTCGCGGGCATAATATGTTTCACCTCCCATGAACATACAAGCTTTTTATAATTGTTTTTCCAGTTCCCGGATATAACCTTCGCTTTCGCGGATACTGTCTTCCAGATCGGCTATATTTTTTTGAAATTCCGTTATGCGCATTTTCTTTTCATCAATGGTTTTTCCGTATTTTTCAATCTTGTATTTCTCTTCGTCTATGGCAAGGGATGCCCTTAATTTTTGAATCGCTTTTTCATTATCGTTTAGAGCCTGATTAAGCCTTACCGCTCTGCCGATAATTTCCGAGTCTTCCGCGCTTACAATAGTATCGATAAAATATTTTCTGTCAGGCGTAATATTTTCATCTATTCCAGTAACCTGCAAGCCGAAATTCCTGTATAAAACGCCTAAGGTTTCCTTAATATGAACTATATGATTTTTAACCGACTGAATCTGTTTCTGCGGATTGCCGTCGATACCGAACGAAGCCGTGATTATGCGCCTTTCATCTTTAAGCGCCGCAAGTTCATCCTGAGCCGTTTTCATTACAGCCCGAAGCTCGTCAATTTCGCCGCGGATAAAAGCAACATCATCCTCTTCGCTTGCGCTGTCCCGCGTACTGTAACGCTCGCCTATGCTGTGGTAGAGCTGCTCCTGGCTTTCCTGCGCTTTTGAAAGGAACGATTTTAAAACAAGCCCCTGAGCGCTCTTTCCAATCCATGAAAAGACATTGCCGCCTTCCTTGTTATCGAGTTCGTTTATGCGGGCTTCAAGCGATTCTCTTTTGGTTTTTAAAGAATCAGCCTGTTCTTTAAAAAGGGAGGTATAATCGTCATAGGCGCTGTTTTCCAAAAGCGCTTTGCCGAATTTACGGTAAATACCTGCCATTTCCTTAGCCTGATCCCTCTCCTCGATTTCCTTGGCGTTAATCGCTTCTTCCAGTTCCTTAAAGCGCCTGTTTTTCTCTTCAATTTTGCCTATAGCGATATTTGATTCAGCGATATCCAAAAGGTGACTTTTATATTGATTTATATCGTCAAAGTCGGCATTCATTTCCCTGGTGCGGGAATAAAGGCTTTCTCCGAAATTTTCTAAAAGGGTATCAAGGGATGCCTTGCTTTCACGAGTATTTCTCAGCAAATCATCAATACGTCTTTTTCTATCATCCATATATATAATATAAGCAATTTTTCTCCAATAGTGAATAGGTTATACACTTAAATACCTTGATAAATCGGTGATTATAGTGTATAAGTATCTATTAGGTCGAATTTCTAAGAAAATAGGAGTAAATATGAACTTAAACGAACTAAAACACGGAAAATTAAAGAAATGGGTTGAAGATGCGGTTGCTCTGATGACCCCGGATTCAGTTGAAGTTTGCGACGGCAGCAAAACTGAATACGAGAAAATGCTGCAAATCATGGTAGACGGCGGGCTTGGCGTTAAATTAAACCCCGAAAAAAGACCCGGTTGCTACTGGTTCCATTCCGATCCTTCGGATGTCGCGAGAGCGGAAAGCCGCACTTTCATTGCCAGCAAAAATAAGGATGATGCGGGTCCTACAAACAACTGGACTGATCCTGTCAAACTAAAAGAAGAAATGAACGCGCAGTACAAGGGTTGTATGAAGGGCAGAACAATGTATGTTATCCCCTTCTCCATGGGTCCTGTCGGCTCAAACATTGCCAAGATCGGCGTAGAAGTTACAGACAGCCCATACGTTGTGTTTAATATGCACATAATGACAAGAGTCGGAAGCAAAGTTCTGGATGTTCTTGGTTCTGACGGCTTCTTTGTTCCCTGTCTCCATTCAATCGCCAAACCTTTAAAACCCGGCGAAAAAGACACAGGCTGGCCTTGTGAACCGGATGTAAACAAGAAATTTATTTCTCACTTCCCGGACACCTACGAAATATGGTCTTATGGTTCAGGTTACGGCGGAAACGCTCTTCTCGGTAAAAAGTGCCTCGCTCTTCGTATCGCTTCTGTTTTAGCAAGAGACGAAGGATGGCTCGCCGAGCACATGCTCATCCTTAAAATTACTAACCCGCAAGGCAAGGTAAAATACATCGCGGGCGCTCTTCCTTCGGCTTGCGGAAAAACAAACCTCGCCATGCTTATTCCAACGCTTCCCGGCTGGAAGGTTGAAACAATAGGCGACGACATCGCATGGATGAAATTCGGAGCGGATGGTCATCTTTACGCGATCAATCCCGAAGCCGGTTTCTTCGGCGTAGCTCCGGGAACCAGCGACCACTCAAACAAGAGCGCGATGGATTCGATCAAGAAAAATACTATCTTTACAAATACAGGTCTTACAGAAGACGGCGATATTTGGTGGGAACAGATTGGCTACCCGGCTCCGGGAAATACAATCACAAACTGGAAGGGCGAAAAAGTTCCGGCTCCAAAAACAGACAAGGCAGTCGCCGGTCAGGAAGTTGCCCACGCAAACGCGCGCTTTACAGTGCCCGCTTCACAGTGCCCGGTAATCGCCTCTGAATGGGAAGATCCAAAAGGCGTGCCCATTTCGGCATTCCTTTTCGGCGGCAGACGCCCGTCAACAATTCCTCTTGTAAACGAAAGCAAGGACTGGATACACGGCGTATTTATGGGATCAATCACAGGTTCGGAAATTACTGCCGCTGCCCTTGATTTAAAAGCAGGAACAATCAGACGCGACCCCTTTGCAATGCTTCCTTTCTGCGGCTACCACATGGGCGATTATTTCGCGCACTGGCTCAAGCTCGGCAAGAAAGCGCAGGACGAAGGAAAAGGCGACAAACTGCCGAAGATTTTCTTTGTTAACTGGTTCCGCAAAGACGCTGAAGGTCACTTCATGTGGCCTGGTTACGGCGAAAACAGCCGCGTTCTCGCGTGGATGTTTAACCGCTGCGACGGCGCCGATAACTTTGTAGAAACACCGATTGGCAACCTGCCCAAACCCGGCAGCATTGAGCCGCCCGCAGGCGTTAGCGCAGAGGTATTAGCGGAAATTACAAAGGTTGACGTTGAAGGCTGGAAGAAAGAAATCGCTGACGTTCGCGAAAACCACTATTCCAAGTTCGGCGAACACCTTCCAAAAGTGCTTTATGAGCAATTAGACAAAATGGAAAAAGGCTTAAATAATTAATTTTTAAAGAAGTTGCATGAACCCCAAAGATTCAAGTCTTTGGGGTTTTTTTATGATTTAATAATTTCCTACGGTTTCTCTATGAAGTTCGCGGTTAAGCATTGATAAAATTAATACTGTTCCAACCGGCTGCCTGTACGGCACCGTGAAGGTTCCGCCCATGTAATTGGTTGTAAAAAGACGCTGCCTTTCTCCCGAAGGATTAAGCGCTTCCAGCCGTACCGAAAGCGGATACGGGTTCTGCACAATGGTATATGTAAAAAGACCGAAAAATTCATTGTTTGCCGTCTGCGCCGGATGGGTTACCGTTATCTGCACAGGCGTATTCAGTGAAACCGTGGTATTTGCCGAAGGATTTTGAGACACAACAGTTTCGCCGCTTTCATTGTCGTTTCTTTCTCTCAGCACAAATTGAAAATTAATTCCTGTTGTAGAAATAACTTCAAGCGCTCTTGAAAGCGTTAAACCTGTAAGCTGCGGAACTGTAACGGTGAGGTTTTCCCTTCCTCTGCTTACGACAAATTCCAGAGCAGTCGGACCTGAAATGTCTGTGCCGTACTCAGGTTTTTGCGCAAGGATGATTCCCGGGTTTTCGGACGAAAACTCATACATTATCGGCTCTTTTATCGTAAGAAGAGCTATGCCTCCTGCGGTTGCCTGCAAGGTCATTAAATCCATTCTGACTTCGTTTATATCGCGGGTAACAAATCTTTCAACCTTATTGACAATTACTCCCTGACTTACCACAAGGCGTATTCTGCGCCCCGCTTTTACAATTGTTCCGGGGCGCGGTTCCTGTTCCAGAATCAAACCCTTATCTCTTGAAGTCTGCGAATAACGCAATTGAAGACGGGGATAAAGTTCTTTAACTTGTAATTCAAGCAAAGCTTGTGTCAGCTCTTTTCCTGTAACATCGGGAACCATTGTCTGCTCTTCGCCGCGCACTGCGACAAAAAAAACTGAAACAGCTATGATACCTACCAAAATAATAAGAGCCGCAACTGAAATAATAAACAGCCTTAAGTGGTTAGCCACATAATCTTCGATTGAACTGAAATCAAAACGCATAATTTCCCCGTTATAATTGTGATCCTATAAAATCCCGCGCTCCGTTTAAAAAATCACGCCAAAAAAGCGCGTTCTTTGCCTGATACTGCAGTCTGCTTACAGCGAGGACTCCATCCCCTGTTTGTATCAGTATACCACAATTTTTATCTATTCCCAAGACCTTACCGGGTAAGGACGGATTATCCGCGCCGCCTGTTTTTTCGCCTGTGTATAGGCAGGATTCCAGTATGTATAGTTCCCGCTCCTTATGAAGGCTGCTGCAAAGCGGCCAAGGAGTAAAAGCTCTGATTTTAGCGTCGATTTCCGCCGCGCTTTGCTTCCAGTCTATAATGCTGTCATTTTTTAAAAACAATTTACAATAAGAAGCTTCATTTTCGTTCTGCGTTGTTTTTTTTACGGTTCCATCGGTGATTCTTTTAAGCACATCGGGCAGCATGACAGCGGCTTTTTGCGCCGCAGTCTCTCCAAGTGAGACTGTTGTTTCCCTGCCTGTTAATTGAATTTGCTCAACCGCTAAAATATCGCCGCAGTCCATTTTTTCCGCAAGGGTTTGAATCGAAACCCCTGTTACCGTATCACGGTTTAAAATCGCCGCCTGAATCGGAGAAGGACCTCTGTATTTTGGAAGAAGACTCGGATGAATATTAATCCCGCCCATTGGAAATAACGCTAAAAATTTAGGACCGAAAAAGTGTCCGCAGGCAAAAGAAACAAGTAAATCGCATTTTAAAGCGCCAACCTGCTCTCTTGCGGCAGAATCAAGTTTTAAAGGCTTTAACATCGGCGCGATATTCAACTTTTGCGCGGCTTCGCTAATTTCTGTCGGCGCAGGATTACCATGCCGCCCTTTCGGAGTATCCGGATTTGTGAGAACTCCGGCAAGTTCGATTCCTTCGATACCGCAAATTGCTTCCAGCGCCGGGACTGCAATTGCGGGGCTGGCTGCGAATAAAATTCTCATCTAACCTGCCTGATCTGTACCGGCGCGTATTTTTGTTTTTTCGTATTTTTCAATCAGTTTTTCGCGTTTCTTTTCGGGAACATGATCTAAAAACAACACACCCTCAAGATGATCATATTCATGAAGAATAACTCTCGCAAGAAGCCCGCTTGCTTCCAGCGTGAAAGGACGCCCTTTTATATTCCATGCCTGTATTTTAATTGACTCCGAGCGGACTACATTCGCGTAAACGCCGGGAACAGAAAGGCAGCCTTCTTCGTATTTTGAAGTCGTATGCGATGTTTCTAAAATCGACGGGTTTATAAAAACGCGTTCTTCATCGCCTTCAACATGAACTACAAAGATACGTTTTAAAAGACCGATTTGAGGTCCCGCTACCCCTACGCCCTTGTCTATTTTAATGAGTTCCAGCATAGAGCGGGCTGTATCAACGATTTCATCGTCGATTTTATCGATTTTTTTCGCCTTTTTCCTGAGCGTATCATCGCCGAGGGTAATTACCTTCATAATAACAATATATAAAAAAAAAGATACCTCGCCAAGATGAGGCAATGCCAAAATTGACAAAATTCCGAATCATAATATAAAATAATTCATGGCAATATCAGATTATTTATTAACATCCGCGATTTCAGGCGCGCGAAAAAAAATTATTTATGTGGACGATGTTCAATACAACCGCCTTACATTAAAAAGCAAACTGGGCGAGTTTTATGAAGTATACACGATAGAATCCGCCTTCAAACTGTTTGAAGTAATAGAAAAAATCGGACCGGATATGATTATATTGGATATCAATATGCCGGACATGGACGGATTTGATACCATTATTAAATTAAAATACGATAATCGTTATTCTATGATACCGATCATTTTTATTTCAAGCAGAAACGATAAGGAAAGCGTGGTAAAAGGTTTAAAACTGGGAGCCGCCGATTATTTTACCAAACCCTTTGAGACGCAAAAATTAATTGAAAGCATACGAAAAAATATAAATCCCAACGGCGAAAGCGCTGTGAATAACGAAGATAGAACCGAAACAAGAGCGAATGTTTTAATAATCGATGATATTGCGATTATGTTAAGAACTATACATTTTTCTTTGCATAATAAATATAATGTAACTTTGCTGTCAAAATCGGAACTTGTAATCGAATATTTAAAAAGCAATGAAGCGGACATTATTCTTCTGGATCTATTAATGCCCGGTTTATCAGGTTATGATCTCATTCCAATGATCAGAGCTATACCTGAGTATAGAGACATTCCAATCATAGTAATTTCTTCAGAAGGAAAACATAACAATGTGAACGATGTAATGTCTCTCGGAGCTAATGATTTTATTGCAAAACCTTTTACTCCCGAGGAACTCAATGAAAAAGTGGAAAAACATATAAGAATCGGGAAACACGCTCAAAGAATGCAGGATGAAATCGATTATTTCCTGAATTAGCGGTTTTCTTCGGCATTTATCTATTTCCTTGACAAGAGCCGCCATTTATGATTAAATTAATCGTATGGGAGTGCTTTTAAGTCAGAAAATTTCGGTTCTATACGACCGTTTTAAAGATATATATGTGACCTTCACAAAGGAAATTATACAGGTTACAGGGCTTTTAACTCAGCAAATACATCTTAAGTGCGGAAACGACTTTTGGCCCTGCGTGGTATATACGGCATCATTTGAAGGCGCGAAAGTTGTGGCGAATATTAAAACGGGGCTGCTGGCGAAATTACAGGCAACCAACAATTTTGTAAACCTCCGCCTTTGTTTTAAGCCGCCGGGAGAAACGAACACGGTTACATTTTTCGTGGCAGCCCGCGTCATGGCAAACGCGCCCTACGGCAATTCCGCCGATGTAAATATGTTCTCGCTCCAGTTTTCAAACCGTCCTCCTGATGATTTTATCGAAATTATGGGACGCATTCTGGATGCGAATGTAAACTCGGTAAAACGAAAAGACGACAGAATCCCGCTGAATCAGGATAATCTGAGAAGGCTCAATATTCTTTCTTCCGAGAGCGCAGTCTTTATACAGGGCGTGCCGCGCCGCTGTATTTTAAGAGACTTGTCTTTTTCGGGAGCGAAAATAATAATGATGGGCGTTCCCAAGTTTTTATTAGATAAGGAAGCGGCTATACGCGTTGATTTTAACGATCCGAGAGAGATTTTTACAATCAAAGGAAAGTTTGTACGCGCTGAAAATGTTGAAGGTAAAAAAGAAATGGTTGCTCTGGGATTAAACTACGATGAAAAATCGATTCCGATGGGTTATAAAATCAGGCTTAACGATATGCTGACATCGCAGCGCGCATCAGATCGCGGCGCCGAGATCGGAGAAGACGGGAAACCCGCAGCTCCAGCCTCATGAAAAAAAGATTAATATTCTTACCGGTCCCTGAAACATTTAAAAAACAGTACAACAAGCAGGGACAGGCATTTCCCATAAACCCGAATATTCCGATTCCTGTTGAAGTAGATGAAAACAGCGGAACAGCCGATCTTTCAGGTTTAAACATTGATATGATAATATCCGCTATGTTACGCGTCATTGAAGAAAAACAGGTAAAACAGCAATGGCTGGATTATTATTCGGGCTTTGTTCTTTTCATGCGTCCGGATATTCTGGAAATATGCCAGAATGAGATTAATAAAAATATTTAATCAGGCAAGGCAAGAGCCAGGACTTCTTCGAAGCGTTCAACACCGTGAAATTCTATTCCTTTTTTAACATGATCCGGTATTTCGTCCAAATCGCGTTCGTTTTGCTTCGGAAAAACAATCTGCTTTGCCCTGTTTCGGCGCGCCGCTATTGTTTTTTCTTTTAAACCGCCTATTGGAAGCACCTTCCCTGTAAGGGAAAGTTCTCCTGTCATTACAAGGCGCGGTATGATAATTTTCTTTCGAAACAGCGATAAAAGCGCGATAGCCATTGTAATGCCTGCGGACGGACCGTCCTTCGGCGTTGCGCCCTCCGGTATGTGAAGATGAATATGATTTTTTTCAAACCATTCAGACTCAACGCCGTATTGAGTAACAGCGAGTTTTCGCGCGACAGTCATGGCAATCTCGGCGCTTTCTTTCATTGTATCGCCCATCTTGCCTGTGAGGGTAAAGCCTTCTTTTCCCGGAACCGCCGCAGCCTCGATAACAAGAGTGTCGCCGCCCATACTCGTCCACGCAAGCCCCACAGACATGCCGGGCTTGTCAGCGGTTTTGATATCATCTTCGCGGAACAACGGTTTTCCCAAATGTTTTTCCACCAGTTTTTTATCAATGTTAAACTGTATAATCTTCGCGTCGCTTTGAGAGTTTTTATCCTGAGCCGCTGCCTCAGAACTTTCCTGCGCGGCGCTTTCACGCGCATCCTGATCGTCCACAATCTGCTTTGCGAGCTTACGGTGAATTTTATCAAGATTTTTTTCAAAGTTGCGCACCCCGGCTTCGCGCGCGTAGGCGTTCGCTATGTGTAAAAGACTGTCCTTTGTATATTTTACCTGATTTTTCTTAAGTCCGTTTTTTTCAAGGCTTTTAGGTAAAAGATAGCGTTTTGCGATTTCCAGTTTTTCCGTGTCAATGTACCCCGGCAGTTGAATTATTTCCATGCGATCAAGAAGAGGCAAAGGAATCGTATCCAGAGTATTCGCGGTAACTATGAAAAATACATTTGAAATATCAAAAGGAAGATCAAGGTAATGATCCCTGAATGAATTATTCTGCTCGGGGTCTAAAACTTCCAAAAGCGCGCTTGCCGGATCTCCCTGATAACTTGAACCCATTTTGTCGATTTCATCGATCATAAAAACGGGAGCTTTAGTTTTTACAATTTTTAATCCTTGTATAATTTTTCCCGGCATCGCTCCTATGTATGTGCGCCTGTGTCCTTTTATTTCAGCTTCGTCTCTCATACCGCCGACGGAAAAACGGAAAAACTGTTTTCCTAAAGCGCGAGCGATTGATTTTCCCACGGAAGTTTTTCCGACGCCGGGAGGTCCTACAAGACAGACAATTGTACCCTTTGTGTCTTTGCGCAGTTTCCGCACAGCTAAAAATTCCACAATCCTCGCTTTTACATCCTTTAAGCCGTAATGATCGGCTTCAAGAATTTCCTGCGCGTTTTTTAATTTAAAATCTTCCGGAGCGGGAGGAAGCCACGGCAAAGACGCGATAACATCAAGATAATTGCGCGTAACAGTAAACTCAGCCGAGTTAGGCTCCATCATGGAGAATTTTTCCATTTCCTGCTCTACAGCTTCTTTTACTTCGCCTTCAAACTTGAAACTGTCAAATTTATCTTTAAAACGCTGATAATCAGAACTTTTCGCGTCTGTTGTAAGTCCGAGTTCCGTTTTTATGGCTTTTAACTCTTCTTTTAAAAAATAATCTCTCTGTGATTTTTCTATTTTGTCATTTATTTCTCTTTGAATCTTTTTTTGAATACGAAGAAGTTCCTGCTCCTTTTTAATAAAAACCAACACCTGTTCCATTCGCTTACGCACATTTAAAACTTCCAGAATCTTCTGCTGTTCCGCTTTATCGATATTTAAAATACTCGCGATAAAATCCGCGATTTTTCCCGGATGATCGATATTGATCATGTTAAGGCGCATTTCCTCGGAAAAGAGCGGATTGTTTTCGCTGATTTGCTTCATCTCTGAGATAAGAGCGCGCGTAAGAGCTTTTACTTCGTTTGTATCGTCTTCCTCTTCTTCAAGATACTCAACAGCGGCGACAATAGGATTGGAAGGATGAAGGGTTTTTTTAACTTTAAAACGTTTTAATGTAGAAATAAATATGTTTACTCCGCCGTCAGGCAGATTAATTTTCTTTACGATTTTCGCGACAGTGCCGACAGTATGTAAATCGGTGATACTCGGCGCATCGGTTTCATTTAAAAGCATAACAAGACCGATAAGCCCGTCGCCTGAATTGGCGTCTTCCACGACTTTAACATCGGACGGATTGCCTATCATAATAGGAGTGAAAATACCGGGGAAAATAGGACGTCCCATAAGAGCCACAAGAGGCAGTTTGTTGGGAAGAAGCTGATCTATAGGTATTATTTGATCTGACATAAAATAATAAGAAGAAAAATAACCACGGAGGTCACGGAGAGCACGGAGGTTATTGTCCGATAACTAATTCCTACTCCGTGTACTCTGTGTACTCCGTGGTTAAATATCTTAGATTAACCTTTTATACTGTAGAAGGCTTTTCTGCCGGCGTACTCTGAAATGCCGGAAAGTTCGTCTTCGATTCTCATGAGCTGGTTGTATTTGCAAACGCGATCTGTGCGGCTCATTGAACCTGTTTTGATCTGTCCTGTTTCCAAACCGACAACAAGGTCTGCGATGAAATCATCTTCGGTTTCACCGGAACGGTGAGAAATAATCGCGGTGTAACCGGCTTTCTTCGCCATCTCTACCGCTTCGTAGGTTTCTGTAAGAGAGCCAATCTGGTTTACTTTGATTAAAATAGAGTTACAGGCGCCCATCTTGATTCCTTTTTCCAAACGCTTTGTGTTTGTTACAAAGAAATCGTCGCCTACAATCTGCACCTTGTTTCCGAGGCTCTTTGTAAGTTTCACATAACCGTCCCAGTCATCCTGATCGAGAGGATCTTCGATTGATATAATCGGGTATTTGTTTACCCAGCCTGTGTAGATTTCGATCATTTCCTCGGCGGAGAAAAGTTTGCCGGGATTTGATTTCCAGAACTTGTAGCCTTTCTTGCCGCCTTCATCGAAAAGCTCGGAGCTGGCGCAGTCAAGAGCGATCATCATCTGTTCGCCGGGTTTGTATCCCGCTTTTTCGATTGCTTTCATGATGTAATCCAAAGCTTCGTTGTTGTCGATATCGGGAGCAAAACCGCCTTCATCGCCTACCGCAGTGTTTTTGCCCGCAGCGTGAAGAATGCCTTTAAGACTGTGAAAAACTTCCGCAGTCCAGCGAACAGCTTCTTTCATTGTTCCGGCTCCCACCGGCATTACCATGAATTCCTGAAAGTCAATTTTATTATCAGCGTGTTTTCCGCCGTTAATAATATTCGCCATCGGAACAGGCAAAAGATTCGCGTGGAATGTGCCAAGGTACTTGTACAAAGGTATGCCAAGGTATTCAGCCGCGGCGCGGGCTGTCGCCATGCTTACGCCTAGAATCGCGTTTGCGCCGAGTTTTCCCTTATTCTCGGTTCCATCCAGCTCGATCATAGTCCTGTCTATATCGACCTGATCTAAAGCGTCATAGCCTATCAGAGCTTCAGCGATAATGCTGTTGACATTTTCCACCGCTTTTAAAACTCCCCTGCCCAAATAACGGCTTTTATCGCCGTCGCGAAGCTCTACCGCCTCATAAGCGCCTGTACTTGCGCCCGATGGCACTGCCGCACGGCCTAAAGAACCGTCTTCCAGCATTACATCTACCTCTACAGTTGGATTTCCCCGTGAATCAAGAATCTCACGAGCCTCCACATATTCAATTAAACTCATATTCGTCCTCCGATAATGTATTTATATAATAATGGTGGAGTATATTCGGCTAGAAGTCAAGATTGTTAAAATGAATGTATACCAAAGGATTTTAACGAACATACAATCAATTTGATCTGTTCAAATATGATAAAAATCACTACACTTACCATATATATATGAACTTTTCAGACTTTAAACTGCACCCGGATTTACAAAAAGGTATTTCTGAGGCTGGATACGAAACTTGTATGCCTGTTCAGGAGCAAGCGCTTATCCATGCATTCGGCGCTCAGGGCGCGAATCCTTCTCAAGATTTATATGTTCAATCTCAGACAGGGACGGGTAAAACCGCCGCTTTTTTAATAATAATTTTCCAAAGAATGTTAACAGAGGAAGCGCTTTTTAAAAGAAAGGCGCTGATTATGGCTCCGACAAGGGAGCTCGCTGTTCAAATCGAAGAAGAAGCGAAAATGCTTGGGAAATACCTTCCATTTAAAATGGGAGCTTTTTACGGCGGCGTCGGTTACGCTCAGCAGGAAAAACTGCTTCGCGATAACGCGCAGATTCTTGTCGGAACTCCGGGCAGGGTTTTGGATCTTAATAAATCCGGTAAAATGAATTTGATGGAAATATCTTTTCTTGTTCTTGATGAAGCGGACAGAATGTTTGATATGGGTTTCTATCCTGATTTGCGAAAACTTATTAAGGTGGTGCCTTCATCAGAGCGCAGACAGACCATGCTTTTCAGCGCTACATTGAACGCATGGGTAAAAAATCTTGCGTGGGAATATACAAAGACGCCGTTTGAAATTGATATTGAACCTGAAACAGTTACCGTAGAAGAAATAACGCAGGTTCTTTACCATGTCCCTTCCGGCGAGAAGATGACGCTCCTTTTGGGGATTTTAAAACGCGAGCAGCCTGAGAGCGCGATAATTTTTTGCAATACAAAAAAACATACAGAAATTGTCGCGAAAAGATTGAAGATGAACGGTTATACTTGCGAGTTTATCATAGGCGACTTGCCTCAGGTTAAACGCTTAAAAATAATCGACAATGTAAAGAGCGGAAAAATAAAAATGCTTGTCGCTACAGATGTCGCGGCGCGCGGACTTGATATCGAAAGCCTTGCGATGGTAATAAATTACGATCTTCCTGTGGAAGCGGAAAATTATGTACATCGTATCGGAAGGACTGCTCGCGCCGGAAAAACAGGAAAAGCGATAACTCTTGCAAGCGAGCAGGATGTATACGAGTTACCTGCAATTGAACGTTACATAGGGAAGAAAATTCCTTCAGAAATGGCGATGAATGAACATTACGAAGAAGACAAGAGCGCAGGCGTTAGGATACAGACCGATGATTATTCGCGCGCAGGCGCAGATAACAGGAATGAAAATAATCAGAAGAATTTAACAAGAAAACCACAGAGAAGCGCAAAGAACACGGATGAGAAGAGAGGAGGATCTCGCAGAGACTCAAAGACACAGAGAACACAGAGCGGAAATAATTCATTAAAATCTTCTTCTTCTGCGTCCTCTATTGCCGCTGCTAAAAAATCTTCTCAACAAATTCCACATCAGGATTTATCGCAGCTTTCCATGGAAGAGAGGATGGCGGTTTATAAAAAGAAATACGCGGGAAAGCAGCCTGTTGCCGCCGAGAAGGAAATATCCTCAGAATCTATAAATCAGGAACCGCTAATAACAGAAAAGCCAAGAAAAAAAGGAATTATATCTGCATTAAAAGGATTATTCAGGAAATAAAATTCCTGTACGATTTATAAGCGCGGCTATTCGGGCGCATAAAAAAGAGGTTATAAAAAAAATGATTACCATTACCGATCTAAGTTTAATCTTCGGAGAGCGCACTCTCTTTAAGGATGTTAATTTAAAATTTACTCCCGACAATTGTTACGGGATCATAGGCGCTAATGGAGCGGGTAAATCCACCTTTTTAAAAATTCTTTCAAGCGAGATTGAACACGACAAAGGAGAAATCTCCATCGCTAAAAATCAGCGTATTGCCGTATTAAAGCAGGATCACTTCGCCTTCGAGGAATTTCCCGCTCTTGAAACTGTTATCATGGGTTATCCCAAACTTTATACCGTGCAAAAAGAGCGCGAAGCAATCTACGCAAAGGAAGATTTTTCGGAAGCCGACGGTCTTAGAGCAAGCGAACTTGAAGCGGATTTCGCAGAACTCGGCGGATGGGAAGCCGAAGCGCAGGCAAGTCAGCTCCTTTCTGGACTTGGTCTTGATGAAGAAGACCACGGAAAACTCATGGCAGAGCTTGATGAATCAAAAAAAGTGCGCGTTCTTTTAGCGCAGGCTCTCTTCGGAAACCCGGACATTTTACTTTTGGACGAGCCGACAAACGGTTTGGATTTAGAATCAATCCAATGGCTCGAAGATTTTTTAATTGATTTTCCAAACACGGTAATTGTTGTATCTCACGACCGTCACTTTTTAAATTCAGTCTGCACACATGTATGTGATATAGACTTCGGCAGAATCACTCCTTACTCCGGCAATTACGATTTCTGGTATCAGATGAGCCAGATTTTACAGCGTCAGGCGCGTGAACAGTTAAAAAAACGCGAAGACAAGGCGAAAGAATTAAAGGAATTTATACAAAGGTTTGCGTCTAACGCAAGCAAGGCGCGTCAGGCGACAAGCAGAAAAAAGGTGCTTGAAAAACTTGACCTTGACAATGTTCCCGTAACAAGCAGAAAATTTCCTTATGTCGGCTTTAAACCCGACCGCGAAATCGGCAACAATGTGCTTCGCGCGGAAAAATTAAACTTTACTTTTGAAGGCTCTGCTCTTTTAAAAGATTTTACTTTAACCGCGAACAAGGGCGATAAAATCGCCTTTGTCGGAATTGAACATTCGTCAAAATCGGCTTTCTTTGACATAATCTCAGGCGAAAAACAAGCGGAAAGCGGCGACTGCTATTGGGGGCAGACAACATCATTTTCTTATTTCCCGAAAGAAAACTCCGCTTTCTTCGGCTCCGATTTATCAATCACAGACTGGCTGCGCCAGTATTCGCCGGATCAGGATGAAACTTATGTGCGCAGTTTCCTGGGGCGAATGCTTTTTTCAGGCGAAGAAGCTTTAAAACCTGTTCGAGTTCTTTCAGGCGGCGAAAAAGTGCGCTGCATGTTGTCAAAAATGATGCTCTCAGGCGCTAATGTATTAATTATGGACGAGCCTACAAATCACCTTGATTTAGAAGCCATCACCGCTCTTAACGACGGTCTTACTGCGTTCCCGGGCGTAATACTTTTTAACTCGCATGATCACGAGTTTATAAACTCCATCGCAAACCGTATTATTGAAATCTTACCGCAGGAAGAAGGCGGCGGCTATATCGACCGCATGATGCAATTTGACGACTATTTATCAGACGCAAGCGTAAAACAACTCCGTTCTGCGGCATATCACAACACGCAGAGACTTAGGATTTAAGACAGGCAAATCTTTTTAATACATATATAATCGCTTTTCTGCCTGACAGGAGAATCGGCGTTTGTGTTTGTATTTTAAAACATTCGGGAATTACATCTTTAAAACTGCCATCGTTAGCGCATAACACCACCGCTCTTGCGCCGGAAACTTCACTGTCACCGCCGTCCTTTAGCAGTTTGTTAAAAACCTCAAACATTTTCGCGTAAAAACCGTTTTTATCAATTTCTTCGTAATGCCCCCACGGCGGATCTGTTACAATAACGTCAACGGTTTTCTCTTTAATCAACAAAGGTAATTTTTCAAAATCCGCGTTATGAAGAGTAACTGCGCCGTTTTTGCGTTTTTTAGATCTTTCGCCTGTATGTTTAAACGCTTCCATGTTATTATCGCAGGCTATAAATTTTGTTATGTGAAAATATTTCAGCGCGGCGTCAGGAATTGAACCATAACCGCAGAACGGGTCTAGCACAGTATCGGCGTGCGAAAGATTTGCCATGCGGCATAATATCCACGCAAGAGGAGGAGGCAGCTCTCCTTTATGAAGCGTTTTTTCCCACGAAGAACGCAGCGTTAAACGCTTCATAAAGACGGAAAACCCTTCACTTCGATATAGAAACCAAAACTCAGTATCGCAAAGAGTGCGGTTTACTTTTAAACCGGATAGCCGCGCAATGCGCTTTTCCGCTTGAGCGCGAAGTTTTTCGTCGATTGCCGCGGGAACATTTTCGTTGGAAACTATTATTCTGAAAGAATGAAAGCTTTTATTATTGTCGGCAATTACATCATTGCCGCAATCGCAGTTCTCATTGATAAACAGCTTTATATGTTTTTCTAAATCAACTTCTTCCCAATTAATCACAGCGAATATATTATTAAAACACAGAAAATTTAATTTATCGTAACTTGTTTCAGTTTCAAAGAGAACCGCGCCGTCCAAAAGTTTGTGAGTTATCACGTCAGAAAGACGTTCTTTGATCACCTCGGCGATAAAATTTTGCAAACCCGGTATGAATGTCGCGTAAAAAAGATTCACTTAAAATATTAAGAGCAGCCTGTAGTTCCGCCGCAGGTGTCACACTTCATGCAGGTGCCGTTTCTGACAAGCGTGAATGAACCGCATGAAGAGCAAGGATCGCCTTCGTAACCTTTAATACGAGCCTGAACGATCTTTATAACCTCGCTTTCCTGAGGATACGATTCTTCCATTACGGCAACTTGCGCCTGAGGCGAAGACACTTGAACTCCGGGCGAAGAAGATGAAAAACCTTTTACCGCGTTTCCGCCTGAAGGCTGCGTCTGCTGCGGCTGCTTTGGCATTTTCGCTGCCGGAACTGTTACGCTTGAAGGTCTGAAACCTGCGCTGTTTTTTTCCATGCGCGCTCTTTCGCCTCCGCCGGCAATTTCGGCTTCGCTTTTTGTAGCGGTAGAAATTAAATCTTCCGGTTTTACCTGCCCAAGATCGCTTCGTTTCAGATAACTTATCGCCAAATCGCGGAAAACATAATCAATTACGCTTGTCGCCATTTTCACATAATCGTGACCCTGCACCATGCCGTTAGGCTCAAATCTGCTGAATGTAAACGCGTCAACGTATTCCTCAAGCGGAACTCCGTACTGTAAGCCCAAAGAAACGGTAATAGCAAAACTGTTTAAAAGGCTTCTGAACGCGGAACCTTCTTTTTGCATATCAAGGAAAATTTCACCAAGACTTCCGTCTTCAAATTCACCTGTTCTGATAAAAATAGAGTGTCCGCCGATTTTCGCTTTTTGCGTATAACCCATTCTGCGGTTCGGAAGCGGTTTTCTAAGCCCGCGCACATTCGCGGCTTTTCTGCGATCTGTCGGCACAGACGGAAGATCCAATCCCTTTTCAACCTTAAGAATAGTATCAACTAAAGGATCGGTTCCAGGAGCAAAAGTATTTAAAGGCTGAGACAGCTTCGAACCGTCGCGGTAAAGAGCGACAGCTTTCAGACCGTTCTTCCATGAGAGCATATAAGCGCCTTTTACATCGTCGTAATTCGCGGAGTTAGGCATATTTATAGTTTTGGAAATTGCCCCGGAAATGTAGGGCTGCACCGCCGCCATCATGCCGATATGGGCAGTCCACGAAATGAATCTCTTTCCTTTTTTTCCGGAGGGAGCGGCTGTATCAAAAACGGCATAATGATCTTTTTTAAGCCCCGGAGCGCCTTCAAGCCCCATCGTGCCGCAGGAAAAAAGTTCCGCGTCTTCAATATCCTGACTGCTGAAACCAAGATGTTTTAGAAGACTGAATCCCGGCAATGACCACGTGCTCTCGGGAATTTTTAATTCTTCTTCAACAAAAGTTTTTCCCAGTATATACGGATTAAAAACGCCTTCAAAATTGAGAGCCGTTTTCACTTCATTTTCCGCCGCGGCGAGCGCTTGCGGTGTAAATCCTTTTTCTTTAAGCGTCTCATGGCTGATCGCGGGCGCGCCGTTTAAAGTTTTTCTCCCCATTGCGTAAGCGACGATATCTTCAATTGCCTGCGGTTCATAGCCAAGACTTTCAAGAGCGGGAGGCACAGATTGATTAATAATTTTGAAATAGCCGCCGCCTGCAAGTTTTTTGAATTTAACAAGGGCGAAATCAGGTTCAATACCTGTTGTGTCGCAATCCATCAGAAGACCAATGGTTCCTGTGGGCGCGATTGCCGTAACCTGCGCGTTGCGGTAACCGTGCACCTTGCCTAGATCGAGAGCTCTGTCCCATGCGGATTTCGCCGCATCCAAAAGATAGGAAGGACAATGCGCGGGATCAATTCCTCTGGGAGCCGTATGAAGACCTTCATATTCGCTGTCAGAAGCGTTATTAACCGCGCGCCTGTGGTTTCGTATAACGCGCAGCATGTTATCTGCATTATCTTTGTAGTGCATAAAAGGACCATGCTGCGACGCAATTCTGGCGGATTGCGCGTACGCCTCGCCTGAAAGAAGCGCTGAAAGAGAGCCAGCTACAGCTCTGCCCTGCTCCGAATCGTATGCGAGCCCCATGATCATAAGCAGGGTTCCTAAATTAGCGTAACCGAGCCCTAGGGTTCTGTACTGATATGAAAGCTCTGCAATACGAGGAGAGGGGAACTGCGCCATCACAACGGAGATTTCCAAAATTGTCGTCCAGATATCTATCGCGTGAAGGTATCCGTCTACATTAAATTCTTTTCTTTGTTTGTCGTAAAAGTGAGCAAGATTTATGGAAGCGAGGTTACATGCAGTATCGTCAAGGAACATATATTCCGAGCACGGATTGGAAGCGCGTATCTCTCCGCCTGCCGGACATGTATGCCAGTCGTTAATTGTTGTGTGATACTGTAACCCGGGATCGGCGCACTGCCAGCTGGTCTTCGCTATGTCGTTCCAAATCTTGCGCGCCTTGACGGTTTTTACGGTTTCTCCGGCTACGCGGCTTTTGAGCTCCCATTCAGTGTCGTTTAACACAGCGCGCATAAAATCATCGCTTAAACGAAGACTGTTGTTGGAACTTTGTCCGGAAACCGTGTTGTAAGCTTCATCATCCCACGCGGTTGAATACAGAGAAACATCAACCTCATCATCGCCCTGTTCAAGGCGGCGAAGCTGCTGATAAAGGTATGCAGGCGGAATTTTGTCACCTAACGCGGCGCGCAGAACCAAAGCGAGCTCGTGGTTTTTTTCGGCGTTGAATTTATCATCCTCGGGACCGCGGAAACCTGAAAGAGCGCGTTTAATCGCGTCAACGTGTTTTTTAAGAATAAGAGAGCCTGTTACCATCGAGGCGACTTTATGCTCCTCTCCGGCTTTCCAGCCTATATACTTTTCAACATCGGGGTGGTCTATATCGAGAGTTACCATTTTAGCGGCTCTGCGTGTCGTGCCGCCTGATTTTATCGCTGATGCCGAACGATCGCCGATTTTCAAGAAGGACAAAAGACCGGATGAAAAGCCGCCGCCTGAAAGGTTTTCGTTCATTCCGCGAATACGGGAAAAATTGGATCCTGTCCCTGAACCGTATTTGAAAAGACGCGCTTCACGGGTCATAAGGTCCATAATGCCGCCTTCGTTTACTAAATCGTCGTCTATTGAAAGAATAAAACAAGCATGGGGCTGAGGGCGTTTGTACGCGCTGTCGGATTTAACGACCTTTCCCTTTTCTATATCGAAATAATAGTGCCCCTGAGCCGGTCCGTCGATCCCGTAAACCGAATACATGCCGGTATTGAACCACTGAGGGCTGTTTGGCGCCGCAAATTGGTGAGCAAGCATGTAACAAGTCTCGTCGTAGAAGGCATTTTCGTCTTCCTGAGTGTCAAAATAGTTATTTTGCCTGCCCCATTCAAGCCAAGTGAAGGCTAAACGGTGAAAAACCTGCCTGGAATCGTGTTCCGCACCGTCTTCCGGCAGAGAATTCCCCGGATCTTCGGAATTATTGCTTGTTTTTGCCCATTTTTTCCATTCATAGATCTTCTCTTTAGGCACTCCTGCCTTGCGAAAGTACTTTTGGGCGATAATATCGGCAGCGATCTGGCTCCAAAACGCCGGAACAACCACTGTATCTTCGGAAAAAATCGCTTTACCGTTGGGATTTCGAATTTCGCTCTTGCGCCTTTCCCAAGCAATATCAAAATACGGACCGCTTTCACAGTCGGTAAAAAAACGTTGAACTTTCATCCCCAAATCCTTTTTATTTTTAAGTATCTATAAAACAGCACGGTAAAGAAGAATACCACACTAATAGCGTTGTGGATCAGAGTGTACACCATATACAGCGTAGTTGGCAATAGGCAGGAAGGAAAATATGGAAAAATTTTTAAATAAATTATTTAGTTATCAATCAATTTATATTGTAATATTAATATTTTAATGTTAATTTTAATAATTAAAAAATGATATGCAATAAGTTATAATTTTGATTCTTTTTTCATTGCAATAAGTTGAAATTTTAACCCATTCCATATTGCAATAAGTTGTAATTTTGACCGCTTTTTCATTGCAATAAGTTAAAATGAGGTTATAATATTAACAGGGACAGTGTTATGTTAAAAAGGAAAATGATAGACCGCCTTATTGCGTGGAAAAACAGTCAAAATAAACCTGCTTTACTGATAAAGGGTGCAAGGCAGGTTGGAAAGACTTTTATAATAAGAGAGTTTGGAAAAGCAAATTATAAAAACTTTATCGAGATAAATTTCGAAAAACAGCAGTCTGTTAAAAAAGTATTTCAGGAAGACCTGGACGCAAGAACGATCATCCTCAATCTTTCAGCTATGGGTATGGGACCTTTTGAAGACGGATCCACTCTCATTTTTTTTGATGAAGTACAGAGCTGCCCGCAGGCGCGTACAGCGATAAAATTCCTTGTGGAAGACGGACGCTTCGATTATATTGAGTCAGGCTCGCTCTTGGGAATCGGTTATAAAGACGTTTCATCCTACCCTGTCGGTTATGAAGAACAAGCTGCAATGTATCCTCTGGATTTTGAAGAGTTTCTGTGGGCAAAAGGCGTGACGCCGGAAGTTATAGGTAAACTGCGCAATGCCTACAACGAGGCTTTAGCTGTGGATGATTTCCTGCATAATCAAATCATGAAAGCATACAGGGAATATTTGATCACAGGCGGAATGCCTGCCGCGGTTAATACTTATATAGAAAATGATGATTTTTCCAAAACTTTAAAAGTACAAACAAGTATACTCGACAGTTACCGGGACGATATTTCAAAGTACGCGGACAGGGATAAAATCCTTGCAAAGAAAATGTTTGACGCGATCCCTGAGCAATTGAGCAAGAAAAACAAGCGTTTTATACTTGCCGATTTGGAAAAAGGAACAACCTCAAGGAAATATGAAAATGCGTCGATGTGGCTTACCGAAGCCGGAATTGCGCTTAATTGCTTCAATGTAACAGCTCTTGAAACGCCGCTTAGGTTTAACGAAAAAAGAAATTTATATAAATTGTATATGCTCGACTCCGGGCTGTTATGCGCTCTTGGAATAAAAGGCATTCAAAGCGAACTTCTAAACGGTAATATAGAAATAAACGAAGGCGGAATAACGGAAAATTCGGTGGCGGCGGAGCTGGCAAAGAAAAATATTCCGCTTTACTACTACGATAAAAAAAGCCGCGCGGAAATTGATTTTATATTTACACAAGATAACGGAATTTCGGCAATAGAGGTAAAATCAGGAAAAAATTATAAAGCGCATGCTTCTTTAGATAATATCCGCGATGAAAATCAAAATAGATTGAACAGACGCATTGTTTTAAGCAAATACAACACAGAAACCGGCGCTAACGGAGTAATATATTACCCTCTTTATATGACAATGTTTATATGAGATAATTATACATTACGGAAGGAATATGAATTTATTACCTGTAACCGGTGAATCTCTTGAAAGAGGAGCCGAAATTATTAAAAACGGCGGGCTTGTGGCGTTTCCGACAGAAACAGTCTACGGACTGGGCGCCGACGCTTTTAATCCTCAGGCGCTTGCGAAAATTTTTGACGTTAAAAAAAGACCTCATTTCGATCCTTTAATTATTCATATTGCATCTCCCCGCGCAATGGAAGACGCCGCGGATTTTTCGCTTATAAGCAATGAAACCAGAAGAAAACTTTTTTTACTAACGGATAATCTTTGGCCTGGACCGCTTTCCGTTGTTTTACCTAAGAATAAAAAAATACCCGGTATCGTAACCGCAGGTTTACAAACGGTTGCCATTCGCTTACCTTCAAATGAAACAGCTTTAAAATTAATTTCTCTTTCAGGCACAGTGATTGCGGCTCCAAGCGCCAATCCTTTCGGCAGCCTCAGCCCGACAAGAGCTGAACATGTGCGCGACGGACTCGGCGATAAAATAGATTTAATACTTGACGGCGGCGCCTGTCAAATTGGAATTGAATCAACAGTGCTGGATTTAACAAGCGAAAAGATAAAAATTCTTCGCCCCGGCGGAACACCGAAGGAAGAAATAGAAAAATTAATCGGCAAAGTTGAATCAGAGAACGGAAATCGGGAATCAGACAGTGACGATCAGGCGTTTTCTTCGCCGGGGCAATTGAAAAGCCATTATGCGCCTAAAACTCCGCTTGTTCTTTTTAACCGTGAGGAAATTATTAATCAGCCTGATAGCGCCCGCTGTGCCGGCAGGGATAGAACCGCTCTCCTTTTTTTTGACGGTTCAACAAGAGACGAATGGCAAAAAACCGATAAACCTTTAAAAATAGCCATTATTAAAGTTCTTTCGGAAAATGGCGATCCTTTGGAAGCTGCTTCCAGACTTTTTGAAATACTGCATGAGATCGACAACTCTAACATCTCTCAAATCATCGCGCAATTAGCGCCTCAGCAGGGACTTGGAGAAGCAATTAATGACAGGTTGATGAGGGGATCGGTCTGTAAGTAATTACAAAGTAGAAGTTCTGTTTAACGGCATTAAAAATGTTAGACCGGCGTTAGAAAGAAGTTGTTCCATTATGTTTTATATTGTATCATATTAAAATGAAACGCTGTCAATGGTGCGAAAGCACGGAATTGTATACCAAGTATCACGACAAAGAATGGGGTGTGCCTGTTCATAAAGATCAAAAGCATTTTGAATTTTTGGTGCTTGAATCGGCGCAGGCAGGTTTAAGCTGGATAACAATTTTAAATAAAAGAGAAAATTACAGAAAAGCGTATGATAATTTTGATCCGAAAAAAGTCGCGCGGTATACAGAAGCGAAGAAGGCGAAACTTCTTGCTAATGCGGGAATAGTCAGAAACCGTTTAAAAATAGAAGCTTCCATTAATAACGCAAAGCATTTTCTGGAAATTCAAAAAGAATTCGGCAGTTTTTCTGATTATATTTGGAGTTTTACAAAAGGGAAACCTGTTGTCGGAAAATGGAAAAAACTTAACGAAATACCTCCCAGAACAGAGTTATCCGATACAATATCGGCAGACCTGAAAAAAAGAGGGTTTAAATTTCTTGGCAGCGTAATTATTTATTCTCATTTACAGGCAACAGGTGTTATAAATGATCATATAACAGACTGCTATCGTTACAAGGAAATTAAAAAACTGTATTAATTAATTATCTGATAGGAACTGCTGATTAGCGGATTTAAGCTGTTCGGAAAGTATTTTTATCAGACTTTGATCGATATTTGGATCTAATTGCAAAATTACGCGAAAAACCGCAGGCGGCAGGACAAGAACCGAAAGATCGGTTTCCGCCTTAATTGAAGCGGCTCTTTCATCCGAGGTAATGGAAGCCATCTCTCCGAAAAAATTGTATTCATCAACATAAGAGATTCTTTTATTAAACTCACTGTCAATGTAAACGCCGGCTTTTCCGGACAGGATATAATAAACTTCCATACAGCGGCTGTTAATTTTAAAAACAGGCTCGCCTTTTTTGTAAATTTTATGATATTTTTTAAGCGGCTTCGTTAAAGTCGCGAAAAGTTTATCAAAATAATTTTTAGGCTGATATCCTTTCAAATATACCTGTCTTAAACGGATAAAAAGCATTTCATCTGAGAAACTCAACACATTAATAAGCTGTCCGCCGAAAAAGAAAAAAACAAAAAAGAAATATATATTAATAAGGAAAAGAAACAATCTTCCTAAAGCGCCGTAAATTAAATTATATCTTTCAGGACCTATTATCACGGCAAAACCTGCGGCGAAAACAAGATAAAGAGCAATACAGGCAATTACGCCGACCGCGATATATTTTAATCTTTGCTTTTTAGACGGATAAAAACGATAAGCGGCGGCGGCAATGAGCGCAAGGCTGAATATAAAAAACAGCCGTGCGGAAATGTTAATAAATGGAGCAATTGCGATTATCGACAGAAACTCAAAGGAATTAAATAAAATAATCACCGCTCTTGTTCCTATAAGAGCGATAAGAATTATAAACATCGCAAGTAATCCAAGACCGATAGTAATCGCGTTATTTTTTAAAATGGAACGGGTTCCCGAAAATACGACTCCAAGTCCGCGCTGGATGGAAAGAGCGCAAAGCCGCGTCGTCCAGAAAATAATTAAAACAGAAACAACCCCCGCAATGCCTGAACTTGAATAACTTAAAAAATTAATTATATGATTTTTAAAATTGAAAACGCCTAACATCATATCAACATGCTCCAGCATATATTCCAGCGCATCGGGAGATACGGAAAGAATACGGGAAATAATAAATGCAATAAAAAGCAAAGCAGGCGCCGAGGATAAAAGAAATCCGTAAGCGCAGGCGGCGGCATGGTTCATAAGTCCGTTTTTATTAAACAGCTCCAGAGTAAGCCATAAACGCTGCAATACAAGAAGAATGAAATTTTTAATGTCATCTTTATTTATATTTCTTACCATCCAAACTGCTCCATATCCACTTTTCCGTCCTTGGATATTTTTACTCCTTCCTTTTTTAAAAGTTTTATTTGCAATACCCTGCCCTCGCCTTCCAAACCAATCGTACCGTCACAGCGGATAATTCTGTACCATGGCAGATTATGTTTTTCAGACATTGAATGAAGCGTCCTTACAGTCTGACGCGCTCCATTTGGAATTCCGGCTTTCAACGCGACATCACGATAACTGCAAACCTTTCCTTTCGGCACCGCAACAATCTGCTCAATGATTTTCTTAGTGTTGTCAGTCATATACATATATAATATAATACTTAATTAAAGAAATGAACTACTGGGAAATAATGCTAATTGCAATTGGTCTTTCGATGGATGCTTTCGCCGTTTCTATCACGCTGGGGTTGTCTGCTGAAAAGCCGTCCTTTAAACAATATTTAATCCCGGGGCTTTACTTCGGCTTTTTTCAAGCGCTAATGCCTTTTATCGGCTTTTTCGCGGGTACTTTGTTCGCGGAAAAGATTAATATGTTTGAACATTGGGTCGCGTTTGTTCTGCTTGGTTTTATCGGCGGAAAAATGATTGCGGACAGCTTTTCCAAAAAAGATGAAAAATCCGATACTAATAAATTCGCTTTTTTAAATATGCTGCTTCTTGCGGTCGCGACAAGCATAGACGCTTTGGCTGTCGGCGTAACATTCGCGTTTTTTAAAATTAATATTTTTATTTCTATCGCGATAATCGGCTTTACAACATTATGTATTTCAATCGCCGGCGTAAAAATCGGAAATATTTTTGGAGCAAAATTTAAATCCAAAGCGGAACTTGCAGGCGGAATAATTTTAGTCGCTCTCGGAATAAAAATATTAATCGAACATTTATTTTTTAAATAATAAAACATTTGAGGTTGTTCCGATACCTCAGTTTATTCCATCTTCCAGTTGCCTTCGCTCAGCGAATACTTTCCCGGTTTTTTCCCGTTAGATTCGAAAAAAGCGTCAAAATTATTAGCTGTGGTGTAAAGGACATTGCCGCTTGCGTCTGTAAAAACAATATTGTTCCTGATGCGTCCGTCGGAAGAGCGGGCATCAAAAGCGCGGTCTCCCAAATTCTGCAAAGAAGATGGAATCGTAACGCTTGTAATGAAATTATTATAAAACGCGCCGTCTTTGATTGTTGTAACGCCTGAACCAACTTCAACGCTTGTAAGTTTGTTGCCTGAAAACGCGCCCTCTCCTATCAATGTAACATTCGCGGGGATTTCTATCGTTTTTATTTTATTATTAAAAAACGCGTAGTCTTCAATTTGGGTAACGGACGCTGGAAGCGTTATTTCTACTATTTGATTATTTGAAAAAGCGCCCTTGCCGATTATCGCTACGCTAGTGCCCAAGATTACGCTTGAAAGCATATTGCTTGTAAACGCTCCCCTGCCAATGCGCGTAACATTATTTCCAATCGTTAAAGTTGTAAGCCTGTTATACGAAAACGCTCCTTCGCCGATTATTGTAACGGAATCGGGAATTGAAACTTCTCTTAAACCCTTGCCGATAAAAGCGCCGTCGTTGATAATCGTTACGCTTTTACCGTCGATGGTTTCAGGGATTGAAAGCGTTGTTGCCCTGCCTTCGGAACCTGTTATGGTAAGACCTGTATTATTATTTTCAACCGTTATTCTAAGACCGCTCTGAGCGTAAACGCCGCTTGCGAGAAAAATTAAAAATAGTACAATACATCTTTTCAAAGTTGGGCGATACAAGATTTGAACTTGTGACCCCTAGCGTGTCGAGCTAGTGCTCTAACCAACTGAGCTAACCGCCCTTTTATCTAACGTAAAATCCGCAACCCCCTTTACAAATTTTGACCGCATGGCTGAAAGTCATGCGGCCGAGGTTTGAAATAAAATAAAAATTATTTTACTCTTTCGCGGATAGCTACGTTTACTTCGATTTTGCCATTCGCGCCTAGTTCCATCGGAACAATAAGAGCTTCCACTTCACCTAAGTTGGTGGATACTTCCATATTGTCACCTGTGAACAATGCCGGCGGCGTAAGGTCGAATTTGAAACCAAGGTCGTGCAGCTTGGTAACCGCCTGGGCGGTAATCATGTTTGCAAGTTCCTGAATGGTCGCTTTTGCAAGCTCGTCCAGAGTCGTGAAAGTTTCGCCGTTCATCGCGCCGGCAACATGTAAAGCTGTATCCTTTGTCATATCGAAAAGAACACGTCCTTCAACATCTCCGGCAAGACCGACAAGAGCAGCTACGCCCATGATAGACATTGATGTAGGTTTAAGGTAAATCTCTCCGCGCTTTACATCGGAATTCAACACCTCTTTTAACACACCAAAAGCGGACTCTACAAAGGGGTTGATATATTCAACTCTCATAATACACTCCTTAAATATTTTATGCTTTTGCCGCGTATACGCAGCGTTCTATACTATTCTACCCGTTAAACATAAAAGCAGAAACCGGGTCATCTGCCACCGACTGCCAATTTGCGTCGGGAATTTCTTCATTTCTACCTAGGAAGACAATTCCGCGGTTTTTCAGCTTTTCGGCAAAATCCGCAATCAACTTGGTCTGCTCAGGCGCAGGCAGATAAGAAATAATATCCCTTGCAAGAATCAAATTGACCTCAGGCAAGGTGTTCTCATTAGTTATATCATGATATTCGAAAATGATCGAGTCCTTGATAGCCGGACTGAATGAATATCCTTTTGCGCCGTGCACCGTATACTGACGGCAATACTCAGGTAATTCTTCCAATTCAAACATCATGTTCGGCGCCTGCGAAACAGCCATGATATCGTTATCATTAGCCCAAATCTTAATATGGGCTTCCGGATATCTTGATTTCAGTATACAGGCAAATGAATAAGTTTCATAGCCCTTTCCGGGACCAATATTCCAAACATTGACAACCCCCGATGGGATGTCGGGAAGTATCTTTTTAACGGCATTGGCATAGGATTCGCTCCAGAACTCCCCTGCGCTCGGAGACGGGAATGTTGAAAGGAAATCATCGGCTTCCGAGGCGCTTTTTACCTGTAAAGAATCGCCTGAGCGACCTGCGCTCCATTCGGAAAAACGGCTGTGCAGCCATTTATCGTTGACGCTTGTCGCCGTGAAATGCTTTAAAGCGGCAAGGCTCTCTTCCACAAAGCCGATTGCGGAGTTTGCGGCAGCGCGCTGAGCGGCAATCGGATCCGCGGCTTGAGGCGGAGGAACATAATATTCGCCGTCGCCAACCCCGCCGCGTGATTTTTTATCATCATCGCTGACTGTAAAGATACGGATTACATCGAGGATTACATAAAGGGAACCTTCTTTTTCCACAACGCCGCTGATAAATTTAATATTAATGTCGCCGAAGATCGGGTGAGGCGGCTGGATTGTGTCTTTCTGGATTCCGACAACCTTATCGATTTTATCTACGATTGTTCCGTATACCTGATCGTTAATGTGAAGGATAAGCATGTTTTCAAGACCTTCGGTTTTTTTATCTACTGGTAAATGAAAGAAAAGCCTAAGATCAATAATCGGAATGATATCGCCGCGTAAATTGTAAACGCCCCGGATAAAAGACGCCGCGTTAGGCACATAAGTAAATTTATCCGCCTTTGCGATTTCTTTTACATTCATGATATCCACGCCGTAATCTTTTCCGGCAAGAGAGAATGTGACCATTTTAAAATCTACATTCTCTACGCGTTCTTTCTGTTCCTGTAAATCGGCGTTTACTTGTTCTAAATCTCTGACTACTGCATTCGTCGCCATATTTTACCTTCCGCCTACAGAAGCTTCGCGGATTCGGCGCTGCTCCATTTCTTTTTTGAGTCCCAACTCAAGGAGCTGGCTTACGTCGATAATGAGAGAAACCGATCCATCTCCCAATATTGATGCTCCGGCGATTCCCGGAGAATTTGTAAATTGATCGCGCAGAGGTTTGATAACAACATCTTCTTCGCCGATCAAACTGTCTACCATGAAACCCATTTTCTTCTCTGCCGTGCCGACAATTACAATGAAGTGATAATCCTGCTCTTCCTCTGTTCTGATTCCGAACAGGCGGTTAAGTCTAAGCAGCGAAACAACGTCGCTTCTGATATTGAAAACTTCGTAGTTGTCGATCTTTTTGATTTCTTCCGGCTTGATGCGCAAACTTTCGATGACCGATGTAATTGGTATGGAATAAATCTCGGGTCCAACCCTGACCAGCAAGCCTTGAATAATCGCCAAAGTAAGAGGCAGTTTAATAATAAACTTGGTGCCTTTGCCATGCTCCGAAGTAACGGTAACAGTTCCGTTAAGAGCGTCAATCTGGCGGCGGACTACATCGAGACCTACGCCGCGCCCTGAAATGGCTGTAATTGATTTCGCGGTGGAGAAACCGGGTTCGAATATAAGGTTGAAAGCTTCGACATCGGTAAGAACCTTGTTCGGGCTGATTAAACCGCGTTCTACGGCTTTTGCCTTGACTGCTTCTACATCGATACCTTTGCCGTCGTCGCCGATTTCGATAACAATCATGTTGCCTTCGTTGGCGGCTTTCAGAAGAACAGTGCCTTCTTCAGGTTTGCCTGCGGCTTTGCGGGCTTCCGAGGATTCAATACCGTGGTCAATCGAGTTACGAACAGAGTGCATGATAGGATCGAGAAGATCATCAACTACTGTTTTATCAAGTTCTGTGTCTTCACCTTCGATAACCAAATTGATTTTTTTGTTAAGTGATTTTGAAAGGTCGCGCACAAGACGCGGGAAACGGCTGAATATCTGGCTGATGGGAACCATTCGGATGCGCATAACGCCTTCCTGAAGTTCGCCTGTGATACGCCCGAGGTTCTGCGATGTTGAACGGAACTTCGCGATACTTCCTTTAAACGAGGTTTCGAAGCCGTCGAACATTGTAAAAAGATCGCCGTATGATTCGTTAATGTCTTTGCGGACATCTTTAATAGATTTGCCTTCCTGAATGTGTCCGAGAAATTCCGGCAGACTGTCGAACAGGTTTTTAATTTTATCGCGGTATTGATTTTCGATATCGCGAAGCTGATTTGTAAGTCCGCCGAACTGCATATTGATCTGGTTGAAAGTAGCTTTTGTAATAACAGTTTCGGATACAAGATTTAAAAGATCGTCGATTCGTTTTGAATCTACGCGTAAAACAGAGCCCGCTTCCTTGCCGGCCTTCTTTGCGTCTTCGGCGCTTTTTTCATTAGCCGCTTTTGCCGGAGCCGCTTTGGGAGCTGCAGCTTCCGCGGGAACCGCAGCAGCTGCGGGAGCCGCTGCCGGCGCAGGAGCCGCAGCCGGTCTTGGAGCCGGTGCGGGAGCCGCCGCTGCCGCAGGTTTCATGTCGGAAATATTTGTAACAGTTGAATCCAAGCTGACATCGGGAAGAATAACGGATTTTTTTAATTTCTGAGGATCTGCGTTAGACCCGATATAATAATCGACTGTCGGGAAAAAGTTATCTGCATAAAGCTGTTCAAAATCGGGAGTTGTTTTAAGAATGGTTCCATAGCTTTTTAAAACGGCGTAAACCTGAATGCCGCCAACTGTATTCATCAAACTTGATTCATCAAACTTAACTGAAACTCTGTAAATCGGCATTCCGCCATCTACAGATTCTCTGAGTTCATCCAGATCTCTTTCGGAGAGAGAGCCGCCGGAAGATGCGGCAGGCGCAGCTGCAACGGGAGGCGGAGGCGGCGCTTTGACCGGCGCTTTCGCGGGAGCTTTTGCCGATTTTCCGGCTTGCGCTCCCAACAGTCCGCGCAGTTTGCCTTCGATTGCGGATGTATCGTCTTTATAAACAGAGCCGTTCATCCGTTCATCAAGCATTGCTTTAATAACATCGATAGCCTGAAGAAGCGCGTCAACAACATCACCATTTACAGCTATTTGGTCTGACCGGATAGCATCAAAAACATCTTCAACAAGATGGGTGAAGTGTGAAAGTTCCATCATTTCCACGGTTGCAGATCCGCCCTTAAGCGTATGAGCAGCACGGAAAATCTCGTCCACGGCGTCTTTATTCGCGCCCTCGTTTTCAAGAACTAATACATTTTGTTCCATCTGGTCCACCTGCATTTGCGCTTCACTGAAAAAGTCCTTGAGAAGTTCTTCATTGTTAGGATCAAGATAATCACTCATATTATCTATAATCTAACAAAAATGACTAAAAGTCAAGCCACGAATTACGCAATTATGGATGAAATTGCTCCATATTATTAATAAATAAGACAGCCAAGGCTGTTCCAAAACTTCAGTTTTTGGAATAATCTCAGTTTTCCCTAAAAACCTTTTGAATCGCATTTTATTCATTTTAGCATAAAAAAATACAATATAAAAGGGTTGTTTTACGATACATTTGTTTAGGATTTTTTATACTAAAACAAACAACCATTTTAATCTTTATCCTATAGTTTAGCGTATTTGGGGATAAATCACGATATTACAGAGTCAGTTTCCTTATTGAAAAACCTCATTTTTCCGGATATAATCGACAAATGGCTTCTCCTCTGACAGTCAGCGAATTAACCGAGCAAATACGCCTTAACCTTGAAGGCTCATTTTCCGTTATATGCGTTGAGGGGGAGATTTCCAACTGCAGACCTGCCAGTTCCGGGCACCTTTATTTCAGTTTAAAGGATTCAGGCGCGAAAATTGACGCTGTAATGTTTAAAAACAGGCTGCGCGGTCTAACTTTTGAGCCAAAAGACGGAATGCTGCTTCGCGTGCGAGGAAGCCTTTCTGTATACGCTCCGCGCGGAACATATTCCATCGTCTGCGATGAAATGGAAATTGCTGGCGCGGGTGAAATTCTCGCTCTGCTCGAAAAAAGAAAACAAAAACTGGCGGCACAAGGGCTCTTTGACGCGGAAAGAAAGCGTCCACTGCCGCGCTTCCCTGCCGTTATCGGCGTTGTAAGCTCCCCTACGGGGGCGGCTGTCCGCGACATTTTAAATATTCTTGAAAGACGCGCAAACGGCGTAAAGGTGATAATTCTTCCGGCTCCGGTGCAGGGAGATGAAGCCGCCTCGATAATTGCCGCGCGGATAAAACAGGCAAACAATTGGAAACTTGCGGATGTTTTAATCGTAGGCAGAGGCGGCGGCTCTCTTGAAGACCTTTTGCCCTTCTCTGATGAAGAAGTTGTCCGCGCTGTCGCTGAATCTGAAATTCCTGTTGTAAGCGCAGTCGGACATGAGATTGACTGGGCTCTGTGTGATTTTTCTGCGGACTTAAGAGCGCCGACTCCATCGGCTGCGGCGGAACTTGTCAGCGAAAATTTAACCCTTATTCCTGATCTTGTCAGGCGGACGGCGGAAGATTTATACAGCGTTATTCGCGCACGTCTTGAAAAGGCAAAACTTCATTTAAAACCATTTGATCTTCAGGACATGGAATACCGTTTCCGTTCGATTTTACAGCCGCGCCTTGTCCGCCTTGACGACGCGAAAGAAGAGTTGATTAAAGCGATATCGGATATCAGTTCCGATTTTAAAAAAAGGATAGAACTCGCTGCCGCCGTTATCGAAGCGGGCAGCCCCTTAGCCGCCATGGAAAGAGGTTTCTCTGTAGTGACAAACAGCAAAGGTAAAGTTGTGCGTAACGCTTCTGATGTAAAAAAAGGAGAAACTCTTAACATAAAACCGTTTAAAGGCAAAATAACCGCGCTTGTAGAAAGCGCTGTAACGTGAAAATTTTTAACTTGAGCCGTACAAGGAGATAAGATGGCGAAAAAAACCGCCGCTGCCGCAACGGCAGCGAAGACCAAGACCGGAAGTTTTGAAGAGCGCCTTGAGCGTCTGGAAAAACTCGGAGAGCAGATTCGTAAAACAGATATTCCCTTAAATGAAGCTTTATCCGCTTTTGAGGAAGGAATAAAGCTTGCGCGGACGCTTGAAAAAGATTTGGAAAAAATAGAAAACCGAATCGAAGTTTTAATGAACTGCGCGGACGCGCCAATAAATGAATCTCCCGAACTGGAGCTTTTTAACACTGATGATTAATTCAAAAATCATGATTTTACCGCCCGAAGAAGCGAAACGCATCGCGGCTGGCGAAGTAATTGATCGTCCCGCTGCGTTAGCGCGTGAATTTCTTGATAACGCGATAGACGCTCAGTCATTAAATATAGAGCTATCCATAGAAGAAGGCGGCTGCAAAAAAGTTGAGGTAACAGACGACGGCAGCGGAATGCCGCGCGAAGATTTGGAGTTGTGCCCCGAAACCCACGCGACAAGCAAGATACGCGCTTTAAATGATTTAGACACAGCAAGAAGCCTTGGTTTTCGCGGGGAAGCGCTTGCCGCAGCCTGCGCAGTTTCTCGTCTTGAAATTATTACAAGCGCAGACGGCAGAGAGGCGTGGCGTCTCGATACAGGTCCTGGAGAAAACAATCCGCAAAAAATCGAGCAAACGCGGAGAACAAAAGGAACGACTGTAAGAGCTGTAAATTTATTTGAAAGCATCCCCGCGCGCAAAAGATTTTTAAAAAGAGAAGGAAGCGAAGCCGGTCTTTGCAGGCAGGCGTTTATTGATAAGGCGCTTGCGTTTAACGCTGTTAATTTCCGTTATGTGCAAGATGGTAAATTAAAAGATTTTCTGCCTGCCGTTTCAACCAAAAAAGAGCGTTTTGCCGCCGCTCTTTTAGATTCAGGCGAAGGAAATTTTCTGCATGAAATAAACGCTAAGGGAGACGGTTTTAACGCGGTTATTGTAATCGGCGGTCCTGAACTTTACAGGAACGACAGACGGCAGCTCTATGTTTTCGCTAACGGAAGAAGAGTGCAGGATTTTTCCCTTATTCAAGCGATGGAATACGGCTGTCAGGGCTGGTTCCCAAACGGCACTCATCCAATCGGCGCTGTTTACATTGATATAGACCCGTCTCTTGCGGATTTTAACATACACCCCGCAAAACGCGAAGTGCGTTTCCGCGACTCAGGCGCAATTCATCATGTTGTCTCCGGAACGGTTAAAGCGTTTTTCCATAATTTATATTTAAAGAATTCCCGCGAAAACGAAAATAGCAGCCGAGATCAATTTAATGAATATAACTCGCAGAATGAAGAAAAAGAATTTTCTTTCTCTTATAACAATAAAAATCATGAAACTAATCGCAATTCCGTATGGATGGAAAAGATAACAAACTATAACTCTGCGATCTCTGCGCCTTTACCGAACCTTCGCTTCGAAGCTGACGAGAACTCTTCTGTAACGACTTCACAAGGAACCATGAATTATGTTGGAAGATTATTTGGTTTATTTATTTTAATCGAATGGAATGAACGGCTTTATATAATTGATCAACATGCGGCGCATGAGCGGATACTCTATGATAAATTTTTGAGCGAACCTGTTCCCAAACAAGAATTGCTTGCGCCCATTCCGTTTACAACCGAAAGTGAAGACGAAGACGCGTTTCTGGCAGAAAAACGCGGAGAGCTGTCATCACTTGGTATCGAGATTGAAAAAGACGAAGATGGCTGGCGCATTGACGCTCTCCCCGCGGATTGGCGGCTAAGCGACGCTCAAACTGTAAAAGAGATTTTAAACCTGCGTACCGCAGGCGAAGATATGGCAAAACGCTGGGCTGCAACATGCTGCTGCCGCGCGGCAATTAAAGACGGCGACTATCCTGATGATGAAACAGCATTCGCAATCGGCATAGAAGCTCTAGCGTTACCCGATCCGCGCTGCCCCCACGGCAGACCAATCTGGACTGAGATAACAAAAGAAGCGCTGTATAAAGCGGTCAGAAGGGATTGAGAAACTACATGTTTCCTTGTATTTTTTTTCTCAAAAGGTTAAACTTGTAAAAAGACCCAATGATTAACGTTTATGACGTGACTCAACCGACCATAGGGAAAGTATTTACTATCTTTGACATGCAAAAGCTGTATATCTCATGAGCCTGCTCAATTGCCGCTTCTGCCATATTCTCAGTAATTTCTTTTTCTTTTGGATACCTCGTTACAACACAATTGAGAATGATAACAGGCAATAGATACTTTTTTCGGGTAGTATTTATCTAGACATCCTTTAGCAACTTCCAGATCATCAGCTGTTATATCAAACCACTGTTTAAGCAGATTCTGCAAAGTCATACAGCATAACTCCCTCTCTGACGATTTTCCGTTCAATAGTTGGTAATGTGCAAAGTTCTATAAATTAATATTTAAATCGTCAAGTTAAGACACATCCAGCGACTCTCACAGTTTCGCAAACCGAAGCTCTCTTCTATACCATGCTGTTTCACCCTACTGTTTTGTCCATACATAGTTTCCCCAATTACCTGTTCTATTATATGTTCCTATGCCTGCGGCTAAATACTTATCTCTCAGATCTCCTTCAATATGGATCGTTTTCGTAAAAATCGTCATCTGTAATTAAACCTTCAAAAGTTACACTGATAAGAGCGGAGCACATCCTGAACGCCTCAATGCTTACAGTTACTACACTGCCGGGTATAACAATGCTTATCAATTTAGAGCAATTAAGAAACCGCTTTTTAAAAAGAATTTAATATAATATCTACAGCATTACAATTTTCTGCGCCATTAATTTCGCAAGCGAAAAGCGCGAGTCTAAATCATCGGAACTGGTATTAAGGAAGGTTTGGAATTCCGCAGAAAATGAACCTGGCAAAATCGAAAGCTCTGTTACATGTTTATAATACGCGCGGTGAGACGGTTCAAAACGTTTGTTTATGCATAACAGCGTAAGACAGGCGTGTTTAATAAAGCCTGCGGAAGCAATCAAATAATGAAACTTGTCACCCTGAAAACAGGCGGCTCCCAAATCCGAAAGGAAATGCTCCATTTTCGACTGAGCCGTGTTTCGCATTTCGTTCCAGTATTTGTCTCCGATATTTTCAAGTTTTTTTCTTACGCCGTGAATCCAGTCGGAACGCGAAAAAACAATTTCGCAGTTTGCCAGCCTGTAAAAACCATAAGTGCCGGAATCTTTAATAAACCACAATGATTCATGATCTGAACAAGCGATATTTACAAGCTCATCAACTTTTTTTGTTTTCTTATATTCAAGGCGGACAGGGATATCGCCGATTAAAAAACGGTCTTTCTCGCTCTGCCCCGCGCTCTCAAACGCGGCGACATCATCGCCGAGCTGGCGGCAGCGATCTTCGGCTTTGGGAATTGAACCGCTGCAAAAAACATCCAGAATAAGAGCAAAATACGGGTCTAATGTATCCTGCATGGCGGCTTCATTTAAGGTTATACACTCCACGCCTTTCCATGACGACAATAACTCTGTAAAGCGTTCCACAAGTAATTTTGTTTTGTATTTCATAGAAATTCTCCCCGTATTCAGTGTATCATGGGATTGAAAATATGGAAACCGATAAAAATAAAACTTCTGTTTTCCTCGTTTTGGCGCCGCACAGGGACGCAAGAGCGGAGTTTCGCAAATATTCACAATCTTTACACAAAAAAGGTCTTAAAGGCGTCTATAATTTCCCCTGCGCCGCTCCAATCGCGCTATTAACAAAACCTTTAACTCAGGACGAGCTGAAAATAGCGGCAAAATCTTTACGAGCTTTGTCGGCAGGCGAAAAATTCCATAGCTCAAAGACTGCCTGCGCTTCCTTCACTGCAAACGGGAACAGCCTGCTCCTCTTTGGATCAAATCTCAATTTCAATATTGATCCTGATTCTGTAAATTGCGCAGCCCGAAAAATAAAGAAAATAATCTCGCCCTTGGTAGTCGGCGGCTATCTGCAAAATCACGAATGTTCAGAAGACGCGGTTTCCTTCGCTTCAAGATTTTATCCTGAATTAATTCCTGCGCCTGTTTTTTCTTTCAGAGCGGCGGCAATCGCCAATATGTTTTGGCGTCCTGTTAATAAAAATGGTGAAATTTTCTATAAATGGAAAATCGGAAAGTTATCCTGGCTGCCAAGGACTTTACAAAAATAAGACCTATACAATAAAGTTATGTATGGATTAGCTTAGGAGGCTTAATGAAGAAAAAACATGACATAAAAAAAGCAAGTAACGCTATTTTCGCGGTATTAAGATTTATATTAACTCCTATTTTATGGCAAAAATACAGATTTAAATTTGAATATGAAACCAGTAAAGATATTAAACGTCCGTGCGTTATTTTATCCAATCATCAAACGGCTTTTGATCAATTCGCGGTTGGGGTTGGTTTTAAATTCGCCATTAATTACATCGCAAGCGATTCAATCTTCCGCCACGGACTTCAGAGCCTGCTGATGAAAATCCTTGCTCATCCCATTCCATTCTCTAAAGGCAGTTCTGACGCGTCAGCGATTATAAAAATGTTTACGGTAATAAAAGAAGGCGGATGCGTGGGAATGTTTGTTTCCGGCAACCGCAGTTTCTTCGGCGAAGAATGCACGTTAAAACCCGGCGTAGGCAAACTTGTAAAAAAAATGAATGTTCCTGTCGTACTTGTAAAAATGCGCGGTGGTTATAATACAAAACCGCGCTGGAAAAATAAACCCAACAAAGGCAGAATGTACGCTGGAGTAACCAGAATAATAAAACCGGAAGAACTTCAAACGCTTTCAGGAGATCAGCTTGATGAAATTATAATCCGCGAACTTTATATAAACGAATTTGAATGGAACGCAAAAGAAAAAATCGAATACCTCAGCAAATACAAGGCGGAATACCTTGAAAGAGTTTTATTTTTCTGCCCTGAATGCGGGAAAATTGAAACTCTGGCGTCAAAAGGAAATGAGTTTTTCTGTAATGAATGCGGTATGCGCGTAGAAATCAACGGCACGGGGTTTTTTAATAAAATTAATAACGCGGATAAATGCCCGGATACAATTTTAGAATGGAGCAAAATGCAGCTGGAGTACATTAAAAATATCGATTACGGCATTTATAAAGAAAACCCTCTGTTAAAAGATCGGAATGTCACTTTACTGCAGGCTGTAAGAAGTAAAAAAGACGTGCTCCTTGGAAAAGGTCTTGTGGAATTATACAATGACAGGCTGCGTATATGCGGCAATGATTTTTTAATCGAAAAACTTAAAGATATGTCTATTCAGAGCTATAACCGCCTGATGATTTACATGGAAAACGGAGAATATACTATGGATATGCCGTTCAGAGGAAACGCCATGAAATACATGATTTGCGCATACCACCTGAAAAATACTGCGAGTAACGCGCAAAACGCGGGATATGGGTACTAGCATTTTCATGAAAATAATAGTAAGATTTCATTATATTATTAAAGCAAGGAGCTTCATTTATACAAATGGCCTTTGATGAATATATTACACCGCTTACAATGGGAAACTACACTGTAAGATTTTGCGAAAACGAAAAAGAAGTAAGAGAGTATCAGGATCTAAGATATAAATATTTAATTCTGCAGTTTGATCCGAACAAAAAAGAGAAAGACGGCGAAGACATTACAGATATTAATATGGGTTACGATAAAACCACCTCACAGTTATGCGCATTTTTTAAAAATCCTGAAACCGGCAAAACGGAAATAATCGGCGGTTATATATTAATGCGCTTTAAAAATGAAGATGACTTTTGCAAGATCACCTTAAAATACGATTTAAGCAGACTGTTAAAACATAAATTCGAAATATGCGAAATCTCACGCGCTGTTATGCATCCCGATCACCGCAGCAGTTTTGTCACAAAAATGCTGTGGGACGCGATTAAAGTTTATGTTTTAAAGTATAAACTGAGATTTATCATAGGAACCATGAGTTTTATGGGGCTTGATCCTCTTAAATACACGCAGGCTGCAAGTTATCTTCATTATAAATACAGAATGCCTGAAGAGTTTATGGCGCGCCCCATTGAGTCTTGCGCCTACTATCATGAATATCTTGACCAGAAAGACGTAGATAAAAAGACGGCTTTGGAACAGATTCCGCCTTTATTAAAGGGGCTGTTAATGTTAGGCGCAAAAACAGGCGACGGATTTTATATAGACAAAGAATTAGGCGTTGTAGAGACCATTTGCGTCCTTGACAACGATGTAAACAGTTACAGCATGAGAAATTTCGCAAATAAAAAAGCTCTTTCCTGAAAAGTTATCAGCTAAAAAGTTTTACAAGCCATGTACTCAGCCACGGAAGGTAAGTTACAAGAAGCACTACAACAAGGCGCACAAGCAGGAAAGGGGAAACATATTTGCATATTTCCACAAAGGGTTTCTGGAAACGGTACGAAGATAAAAATAAGTTAAGCCCGACAGGAGGCGTGATATACCCTACTTCGAGGTTTACAAGGAAAATAATCCCAAGGTGCACAGGATCAATGCCGTAAATTTCCCCAAGCGGAATAATAAGCGGAAGCACAACAAGAATCGCGGAAAACATATCAAGCACGAAACCAATGATTAAAAGAGCGGCGTTCAAAAGAAGAAGAAAAGCCCATTTTGATGAAATTGCCGTATGCATCCACGCGGCGACATTTTGCGGCGCCTGCGTATCTACAATGTAATATGAAAACGCTTTCGCAAGAGCGAGAATTATCAGCACGCCGCCTATTATAGGCATCGCTTTATCAAATATTCCTTTAATGTCTTTTAATTTAATATCGCGGTGAATCACAACCTCCGCGATAAAAATATACAAAACAGCGGCGGCGCCCAACTGCACTAAATCAAGAATTCCCGAAAAATAGGCTACAATTAAAAATATTGGAAGAAGAATTTCAAGGCTTGAACCTTTTAATGAAAGCATCGCTTTTTTTAATTCAAATTTTTCCACAGGGATTTTTACTTTCATGGAGATAATTATTCCGAAAACAATCATAGCTACAACAAGAAGGATACCGGGTATTATTCCGCCCATAAATAAATGAAGAATATTCACCTGCATAACGGTTCCGACAAGAATTAAAGCAAGGCTCGGCGGAAAAAGAACACCGATACTGCCGACCGATGTTAAAAGACCAATAGAGAATTTCTCGGGATATTTTAAATGATCGCTTAATATCGCGTACAGAATGCCGCCGAGAGCGAGAATCGTAACGCCTGACGCTCCCGTAAACGAAGTAAAAAACGCGCAGATAACGACAGTTACGATTATTATTCCTCCGGGAAGCCAGCTGAAAAAACTGCGGAAAGTATTAACAAGCCGCTCGCCTGCTTTGCTCTCTGAAAGGAAAAAACCTACAATCGTAAATAAAGGAATAGCGATAATATTCTGATTTACAAGTCCGAAATAAATATTAACCGCGACAGAATCCTGTTCTCGCAATAATAAAAGAGAAAGCCCGCCTAAAATAATAAACAAAGGTATTCCGCCCAAGGCGGCGATGATAAGCAAAACAACAACAGGTATTTTTACGTACCACGCTATATCCATGAAAATATCGCAAATCGTAAAAACAGCGTCGGGCATATTAAAGCCCCAAATAATTTTAGCGATGGAAGGAAACGCGGCTGCGGAACCGATAAGAATTACAAGAACAGGAATTATTATTTTCCAGCCTGTAAGTCTTGCCCTGCGCGCGAAACGAAAGGCAAGAATGAAAAACGCAAGCGGAATAATCGCCGCTAAAACGCGTCTGGGAGCGAAACCTACCATTCCGTCCAAGCCCATTTTAATAAATGAAATCGAACTCCACGCGATTATAACGGAAACAAAAGAAGAAACCAGATTGGAAAGAACGCTTATCCTTTCTCTGATTTTCCCTTCGGGCAGATATTGAACTATGGAAATGGCAAGATGCGATTCATTCCTTGTGCAGATCATTCCGGCAATGAGAGCCGAAAATAATAAAAAGTGCGCGATAAAAGCGGTAGAAGCCGGGATGCCTGTTTTCAGAAAAAAATGCACAGCCAATTCAAGTAAAGGGAATACAGCCATCAGAACAATAAAAGTAATGCAGGCAATATCTTCGAATAGATACAATCTCGATTTTATTTTAACAGCCTGCGCCCTGATTAACTGAATACTTTCAGGCGCTATTATTTGAGAAGCCACCTTTATTTTCCTTTTCGAATCTCAGTCAGGATATTCTTTATTCTGAAATAATATTCTCTGTTAAATATAGGTCTTGCGCCGCCGATTAGTTTGTCTTCGTATTTATTGGTATCATCATACCAGATTTGATTCTGCGTAGAAGTAAGGTTATGCACTATTAAACCGTGTCTTTGCATTGTAGAAAGCGCTTCGGCATCAAGATTCGCTATCGACGTTTCAATTTCTTTTTCAACTTTTTTACAGGCTTCCAAAAGAGCTGGTTTAAATCTGTCGGGAATTCTGCGCCATGTTATTTCATTCATTAATATACCGCCCATGAAAGGAGCGACATTTATGCTCGACATATTTTTGGCAACGCCGAACAGCTGTGTTCCTGCCGCGAAAACAGGACTTATATATGTAACGTCTATTCTTCCGCTTTGCAGAGACATTACGATTTCCGTTAAATCGGCGGCAACAACATTGTAACCCATCTGTCTGAAAGCCTGCATTAATTCAGGCTGATCCTGACTTGAACCGAGCCTTATTTTTCTTAAATCATCAGGAGTAACAACCGGAGATTTCGCGAATATTTTTACCCAGCCGGCATTTGCCCAGGCGAGGGTAATAAAACCGCTCTGCTGCATTTTAGCTTCAAGATCGGGTTTAATTCTTTTAAGAACTTCTTCCAGCTCGGCATCATCCCTGATTAAAAAAGGATAGCTCACGGACATTAATTCGGGAGTAACCGTATTCAAACCCATGGTTGTAAAAATCGCCGCCTGTATCTGATTGTTTTTCAACAGAGACATGGTCTGCGCTTCGCTGCCCGCGGTTCCGCCGTGAAAAACTTTCATTACAATCTGACCGTTTGTTATTCTTGACCATTCGGCGGCAAGGCGGTTTATGGACTGACCCCAGGGGGTATTTTCGGGAACAAGAGAAGCCAGCCTGACTTCCATCACCCTCTGCGCAAAAACAGGGCTGACCATAATCAATAGAATAAAAGCTGCGAATAATAACCTAAGTTTACTGTAAGTTTTCATGAAACACTCCTTAATTTAACATATTACCAGTCGTTGTTGTCCCAGTCATCCCAGCTGTTGCCGGAATCAAACAGGATAAACAAACCCGACGCTGTATTCAAAAGATGACGCGCCTTCCGCTGCGAAATAATATTTACCAGCCTGTCTGACGGACTCGCATCAATATCAATCTCAAGCGCCTTATTCAGAACCTCTTTGAATTTATCATAATTTTGAGAGGGAATACAGACCGCCTGAGCGTATGACACATAAGGACTCGCAGAAAGGAAGGATGATTTTTCAAGAGCTTTTTGGAAATGATGCTCAATCTTTGACTTGTCGCTGCCCATTCCGTCCGGAACCGAGGCATGAAACAAGAGAAAAAAATCATCCAAAGCGCCATGACTATAATCGGGGTTAAGCTCATAAGCCCGTTCTACAAGGGAGTAGAATTCCATGATTCTGACCCCTAGGTCTAAATCGAAGGGATTGAGGGAATATGCCGAAAGCCCCGCTGCCGCCGACCAATAGAGAGCCGGAACGTCTTCTTTTTTTGTCTTGGCAAGCAATTGCGGCATAGTCTCATTCTTGAAAGCCGTAGAAAATCCGGGATATTTTAACTCCAATCCGCGGTAAAGAAGATTTAGTCCTCTTAAATATAGTTTTTTTGAACGGTCAACAGCCTCCTGCCTCTCCTGATACTGGCTTTGCGGCAGCATTTCGGCAGGTCCCTGAACAAAAGCATTGGCATACATGACAAACATTGAACCTGTCATGTTGATAAGACCCTGATGGGTAGGGTTTTGAGAAAGCAGAGCTTCATACATTTTAATGGCAAAAGGAATAGCATCTCCTACCAATTGGGGGTCGTTGTCGCCTGTAAAGACCTCGGAACTGCCCTCGCCTGTGAGCGCGTCGGATATCATGTTCATTGCCAGTTTACTCACTGAGCAAGAATTCAAAAAGAGGCAGCATAAGGTTAAAATTATGAAAAAACTGTATTTAGCCTTCATTTTATACCTCTTTTATTATAACATATAAACATTAAAAAAAAAGGGTGTTCTGTGGTTACATTTTTTAGGAATTTTCAACATAATAATTTCACAAATTATCATAATATGCTATTATTTTTATATGAAGGCAATAACCGCAGAACAATTAACTAAAATTTATCCAAGCGGTAAAAAAGCCTTAAACTGCATAAATTTATCGATAAACGAAGGCGAAATTTTCGGATTTTTAGGTCCGAACGGAGCGGGAAAAACCACGGCAGTTAAGATTTTAAACGGAATGTTGAAACCTACGGATGGCTTTTGTTCCGTTTTCGGGATAGATTCCGCACTCTCGCCTGAAAAAATCCACGCGATAGCCGGGGTAATCACGGAACATGCCGGGATGTACAACAATCTTACGGGGCTTCAAAACCTGATGTTTTTCGCTTCGGTTTTCGGAATGAACGAGAATGAGGCGATAGAAAAATCATTTAACATTCTTGAAACTCTTTCGCTTTTTAACGATAGAAACCAAAAGTTAAGCGAGTATTCCACAGGAATGAGGCAAAGACTTTCGCTCGCTCGCGCCTTGCTTCATGAGCCTAAAATTCTTTTTTTGGATGAACCTACTTCCGGGCTGGATCCCGAAAGCGCGCAGAACGTAAACAATTTAATAAAAACTCTTGCGCGTGATAAAGGCGTGACGGTGTTTTTATGCACACATCAATTAAGGTACGCCGAAGATATCTGCACAAAGTACGGATTAATCAGCGAGGGTACTTTACTTGCGGTAGGTTCGCTTGACGAACTTCACTCGCAGGTTTTTTCCGGGCTTACATTAAAAATTAAAGCGGACAAATACCACGATCAGCAGGAAATAGACAAAGTCAGCGGATACATTACAATAGAAGTAAATTCGCAGGAAGACATTCCTGCGGTTGTAAAACAGATTGTAGACACAGACGGCAAAATATATCACGTAACAGCGCACAAACATTCGCTGGAAGAAATATATCATGCGATGATTTCCAAAAGGAATGAAAACAATGTTAAATATAAAGCAGATAGCTATCATGAAAAAAGACATTAAAATTTTCACGTCAAGTAAAAGCACGATTGGCGCTCTTATAGTTGTGCCTGTTATCATGACAGTCGCGCTTCCTGCAATATTTTTATCTATTATTTTATTTACTCCTATGGATTCACCTGATATGCTCGAACTTATAAAAATCATGCAGAGCGCGGAAATTGCAGGCGAAAATATCAGAGAAGAGCTGATTCACATGGTATTGGATTTTTTTATACCAATGTTTTTTTTATTAATTCCGATTATGGCTTCTTCTGTGATGGCTTCAAGTTCTTTTGTGGGAGAAAAGGAAAAGAAAACTCTGGAAACGCTTCTTTACTGTCCTTTAACGCTGAAAGAAATATTCAGCGCAAAAATATTCGCGTCATTCTTCTTAAGCATGGCTGTATCAATCACATCTTTTATTCTTATGTTAATCACAGTGGAAACGTTTCTTTTCATAGCGGATGAAAAATTATTTTTACCTGGTATTAACTGGCTCATAATGCTGCTTCTTGTCTCGCCTGCCGCGTCTTTTATTTCGATTAATCTGATTGTACGCTATTCGGCAAAATCCCAAACCGCGGAAGAAGCCCAGCAAAGCAGCCTTTTTTTAATGATGCCAGTAGTTCTTCTGATTGTAGGTCAGTTCACGGGCATCATGATGATGGGCACGCATATATTTTTGGCTGTAGGCGCCGCGGCGGCAATAATAGCTCTTATAACTTTCAAAGGGTCTTACGGTAAATTTACTTACGAGACCCTGTTGAAATAATTTAATCTCCGATAACGGCTCTGATATCTTTATTGATCGCGTCCAGTTTGCGCCCTACTTCGGTTTTCGCGGTTTCAAGACCCGCCGAACCGACCTCTGCGCAGCAGGAAGCGTAGAATTTTATTTTAGGCTCAGTGCCGCTTGGGCGGGCGCTGACTACAGTGCCGTCCGCAAGAAAGAACTGGAGCACATCGCTTGGCGGAAGCCCATCCGCTCCGTTTTTGATATCGCGCACTTTTGAAATCGCGATACCGCCTAAGGTCTTGGGCGGGTTTCTGCGGTATTCATCCATAATGCCGTTCATAATCGAAGTACCTTGAGGACCTTTAAAATATTTGGAAATTCCCGTTTCCTGCCAGTAACCGCAGATTCTGTAAAGGTCATCAAGGCGGTCAAGGAGGCTTTTTCCGTTACTGCGCCAGTAGAGAGTCATTTCCGCCGTCAGCGCAGCTGCTGATACGCCGTCCTTGTCGCGCACTTCAGTTTCAATATTGTAGCCGTAACTTTCTTCCGTGCCGAAAACATAGTGTTTTCCTCCGGCTTCGCCGTTTTCCCACTTGCGCATAACGTCCGCTATCCATTTAAATCCTGTCAGACATTCAAAACATTCACTGCCGTAATGCTCGGCGACTTTTTTCTGCATTCCCGTAGTTACGATTGAATGCACCATAGCGGCGTTCGCTGGAAGTTTTCCAAGTTCTTTAAGCGAAAGGAAAATATAATCCGCAAGCAGAACGCCCATCTGGTTTCCTGTTACAAGAGCGAAACCGCCTTTATTATCGGGAACAGCGATTCCGAAGCGGTCGGCATCCGGGTCTGTTGCCATTACTACATCGGCTTTTTCTTTCGCGCCCAGCTTTATTGCCATATCAAGAGCGGCGGCTTCTTCCGGGTTTGGAAAAGCTACCGTCGGAAAATCACCGTTGCCATCGCGCTGTTCGGGAACCGTAATCACTTTTAAACCAAGATCGCCTAAAACTTTCTCTACATGGAACGCGCCTGTTCCGTGCAGCGGCGTATAAACAATTTTAACTTCGCCGGCTTTCTGTTTTATAAGTTCGGGTCTGAACAGGCGGGATTTTACCATAGCCTGATAAGGTTCATCCACTTCTTTATCGATGATAACAAGCAAGCCTTTATCCAAAGCTTCCTTGCGAGGAATCTCTTTTATGTCTTTTACTGCGTTTACTTCATCAATAATGCCAACATCATGAGGAGGAATTACCTGCGAGCCGTCATTCCAGTATGCCTTGTAACCGTTGTACTGGGGTGGATTGTGACTCGCCGTAACGACTATCCCTGTGTCGCAGCCCAAATGACGGATAGCGAATGACAATTCCGGCGTAGGTCTTAATGAAGAAAATAAATAAGTTTTAATATTATTAGCCGCGAATATGAGGGCAGCCGCCTCGGCGAACTCCGCCGAATAATGACGGCTGTCAAAAGCGATTACGGCTTTTAAGCCCTTATCTGAGCTTGCGGCTTTTTGCGGAAATGTTTTTATAAGGTATGTAGCTAACCCCTGAGTCGCGCTTTTTACGACAAGGGTGTTCATGCGATTATATCCGCCGCCGATTACCCCTCGAAGACCGCCTGTGCCGAATTCCAGATTCTGATAAAACCTGTCTTCCAGTTCTTTTTCCGCGTCAGAATCGTTCTTTGCAAGAAGCTTTTCAACCTCGCCTCTGAAATCGGAATCTTTTTCTCTTTTAATATAATCCTTGGCTTTTTCTAAAATTTCGGTTTTCATTTAACACACTCCTTTGTAATAAAAAGATTATACCATATTTTATTACAGAGGTCAGCTTTTTTTCCTGGGCAGGTATATAGTGAGTTTTTCCAATACTTCGTTAAAATCCAGAGGTTTGCCTATATGATTATCCATTCCGGCTTCCAGACATCTTTCAATATCTTCCCTGAAAACATTTGCTGTCATGGCGATAATGCGCACGTTTTTCGCGTGTTCATTATCAAGCGCTCTTATTTTTTTTGTCGCCTCATAGCCGTCCATAACAGGCATTTGAACATCCATAAAAATAATATCGTACCTGTCAGGATCTTTTGAAAATACATTAAACGCTTCATAACCGTTTTCCGCGCAATCAATCTTTATTCCGGTAGGCTCCAAAAGCGTAAGGACTATATCTCTGTTTATTTCAACATCTTCAACCAGTAATATCCGCCATCCTTCAAATTTTCCGTTTATATCACTTTGTATTTCTTTTGCTTTTTTACGATCTATGCCAAGCGCTTCATTGATAATTTCAGCGATACATGAAGGGAACAGCGGCTTGGAAAGGAATTTGTCAACGCCGGCATTTCTCGCTTCTTTTTCGACTGCCGACCACTCGGCGGATGTAATCATTATAACAACCGATTTCGCGGATTCATGATGGGTTTTTAATGCGGATGCTAATTGTATTCCGTCCATGCCCGGCATTTTCCAGTCTACAAAATAAATATGATAAAGACCTTTTTCTTCTATAAGTTTGATCGCTTCATCTCCGTTTTTTGCCGTATCGCAGTATAATTCAAACTCATTCGCAATCTCGGTGAAATAATCGAGCACATCCTGTTCATCGTCAACAACAAGAAGACGCACATTGCTCAAATTTATATCTTCCGATAAAAGCCCCTTGTGCGATGATACATTTCCTCTTTTCATCTGAACCGTAAAGTAAAAAGTGGCGCCTTTTCTGTATTCGGATACAACCCATATTTTTCCGCCCATCATTTCTACAATACTTTTTGAAATCGGAAGACCAAGCCCTGTGCCGCCGTACTTGCGCGTCGTGCTGCTCTCCGCCTGTTCAAAAGAAGAAAAAATGCGTTTTTGCTGTTCGGCTGTCATGCCTATGCCTGTATCGGAAACGGAAAATTGAATTGTGCAGAAACCGTTATTCTCTTCGATGAAGCGCGTATCAAGGTGAATACTGCCGTACTCGGGCGTAAATTTAATTGCGTTGCTTAAAAGGTTTGTGATAATCTGAGAAAGCCTTTGGTCGTCTCCGATCATTTCATGAGGAATATTATGATCTATATGCACTGTAAGTTTCAAATTTTTTTCATCTATGCGGAAATTAATTACGTTTACAACGCGCTGAAGCATTTTTTCAAAATCAAATTCAAAAAAAGAAAGATCGAATTTATTGGCTTCAATTTTTGACATATCCAGTATGTCATTAATTACGCCGAGCAAATGGTTGGACGCGCCTTCGATTTTGTCAAAGCAATGATCTTTTTTTTCAACATCGGCGGAAGATTTGCCTATTGTAATCATGCCGATAATCGCGTTCATGGGCGTGCGTATCTCGTGGCTCATATTCGCGAGGAACTGGCTCTTGTGCCGCGATTCCATGTCGGATTTATTTCTTGCGGCATCGATACGGATCAGAATAAAAACAAGAACAGCGGCGAAGAAAGCTCCTGAAACGAAAAGAATTAAAGCCATGCTTGAAATGCTTTGATAAAATTTTTCTTCAGGAATTGAAAGCCCGAGATACCATCCGTTGGAGAGCCTTCTTACAAAGGCGACATTGTTTTCGCCCTTCCAATTGACCAAAGGACGTTCAACTATATCAACTCCGGCGATTATATCGTCGGCAAAAATCGACATTGGCATATCTCCGTCAAAAAGGTTCCTTCCGACAAAATCCGGATTCGTATGAGAAATTATAGTTAAATCCCTGGTGAACACCATTCCGTAACCGCCGTGTTCAAGCGCGATATCCACTATTTTTTCACCGATGTCGTTAATGTTCACATTAAGACAGATAATGCCAAGCCTTTTGTCATTATCGTCATGTATACAGCGCGCGTATGTAATAATAATTTCTCCGTCCAGAGAGCTCTTGTAAGCCGGCGTTTCGATAATGTTGCCGCAATTTCTGATTGCCTCATCAAACCACGGTCTTGTCTCAGGTTTGAAATCGTCGGGCACTTTGCTCGAACCCAACATACGAGGTTCTCCGAAGGTTTCAAAATAACCGTACATTTCCATCGCGTTAAGAACGCTGGAACCTGTTGAATGCAGGTAATTTGTAATATCTTTTGTATAGTTTTCAACAGCTCCCGCGCCGTCGCCCCGAAGCAGCATATTGCGAATCGTCTGAGAGAAGCCAAGAAGCATCATTCTCGGCTCCAAAAGATCCGATTCAAGCTGAGTCTGGGCGAAGGAAAAAACGCTTTCAGCGTTACTTACAAGATTGTTATGAACAATATCGCGCATAAATAAATAGCTCAAGAAAACCATCGCCGCAAACGCCAATACGGTGAAAAGCAGTTGAATATATATGAAACGGCTTTCTAATATTTTCATTTAATAATTCCTTCATTTCCTTATTGTTTATAATTACCCAATCATACTATAATATAAGAAATTTAACGAAACATTTGCATAAATATTTTGGAGGTTATTGTGGCTATTTCATTATTTGGGAGATCGCTTTTGACTTTATTGGATTTTTCTCCTGAAGAAATCCAATATATATTAAAATTATCCGAAAAACTAAAGGACGAATCTAAGAAAGGAAAATTAAAAAGACGCTTTGAAGGCAAGACTCTCGCGATGCTTTTTGAGAAAAGATCAACCCGCACAAGGTGCGCTTTTGAAACCGCGTTCGGCGAAGAAGGCGGACATCCCGTGTTCCTTTCCACCTCCGACATTCAGCTTGGCGGAAAAGAATCGCTTGAAGATACGGCGCTGGTTCTCGGCAGAATGTTCAGCGCCATACAGTTCCGCGGCTTCAAACAGGAAACGGCGGAGATTCTCGCGAAATATTCAAATGTGCCCGTCTATAACGGACTTACAGATATGTATCATCCTACTCAGGCGCTTGCGGATATACTTACAATGAAAGAAAATTTCGGCGAAGTAAAGGGAAAAACACTTTGCTATGTCGGCGACGGACGGAATAATGTCGCCCGCTCGCTTATGATCATCTGCGCGAAACTCGGAATTCATTTTACTGTGATTGCGCCTGTAGAATTAAAAGCGGACGATGAACTTTTTAAAAAGACTTCTCCCTTAGCGCAAAAATCCGGAGCTTCGATTACAGTAACGTCAGACATAAAAGCCGTTAAAAACGCGGACGCTGTGTACACCGACGTATGGGTGAGCATGGGCGAAGAATCGAAAAAAGATGAAAGGATAAAATTATTAAGCTCTTATCAGGTGAATAATAAATTAATGGAAATGACAGGCAATAAAGAATCGATTTTCCTTCATTGTCTTCCAGCGGTAAGAGGCGAAGAAGTAACTGCGGATGTAATCGACGGCGAGCAAAGCAGAGCGTGGGATCAGGCGGAAAACAGGAAACATACCATTAAAGCCGTGATGGTTTCGACATTAATCAAGTGATATAAACATGGGGATTTTCGGCAGGCTCGGAAGCGTTATAAACAGCTATCTCAATGATTTTGCAGAAGATACCGGCGGCAGGCTGAAATCTAATCGTAGCGTCAGAGACCCTGATTTGGACGCGGCTTACGAAGAGCTCGATGAATATTTGAATCAAAGGCAGAAGAGACCTTCGCGGGAAGATTTCAATTTTGAAGGTCGCGGTTTTCAGCCTTCGGACGACAAATTGCCGCCCGAAGAATTACGCGCCGACTTTGATCTTCTTGGAGTTCCCTTCGGCGCCGATGATGAAACCTGCAAGACGGCATATAAAAAACTTTTAAAGATACACCACCCTGATCGCCACGCAGGGCACGAGGGAAATTATAAAAAAGCGACCGCGAAATCCGCGGCAATAAACGCCGCTGTAGACAGAATCGAAAAATGGCGGCGGCAGAGAGGAAAATAATGGACGCGTTATTCAGAATTTATACGGACGGCGGATGCTCAGGCAATCCCGGACCCGGCGGATGGGCTTATGTAATGGTGCAAAAAACATTTCAAGGAGACGAGCTTATCGCGCAGGATATGGGCGGAGAAAAAGACACAACAAACAACAGGATGGAATTGACAGCCGTTATATCCGCGTTACGCGCGCTAAAAACAATGAAAAGCCGCTCTGAGATAAGCACGTCGCGAGAGGCTCTTGTAATAACGGATTCGCAGTATGTTCAAAAAGGAATAACAGACTGGATAAAAACATGGAAGCGCAATTCGTGGAGAACAAGCGACAAGTCACCCGTTAAAAATAAAGATTTATGGGTGGAACTTGATTCTCTTGCCGGAGAGTTCAGCATTCAATGGGAATGGGTAAAAGGACACGCCGGAAATAAATTCAACGAAATGTGCGATGATATGACTCAGCAGGCTATTGCCCAATTGAAACAATAACAATGCCGCTTAACACTTTCTGGCGGATTAAACCCAGATTGTTAAGCAGCTTCAGCTCTCTTACGGATTCTTTTCCTTTTACGGTTACAACCTGCTGCTGTAAATTGTGTAATTTTTCCCTGTCTTCTTTTGCGATATACCAGGTATCTTCGCCTGAAATAATAAGTTCGTTAAACAATCCTGTTCCGACAAGGCGCACTGTTCCCGTAACGGTTACGGAAGGCAGTTTTTTCTCCTTGCCGCCAAAAGAATACGGAGCTGTCAGGCAAAATAAAAAAAAGACTATAAAAATAAAGAGCTTTAATCTATTCACTTACAGGTCCGATTTGTAAATGCTTTAAGCCCGGCATGCCTGTAACTCTTCCAAATCTATCGCGCCCCATTAAATCTCCCGCGTCTATACGGTATGAAAAAGGCTGTGCGCCTGAAACGGAACGGCTGTTGTTTGCCGTGTTGACGGACGCCAAGGGGGGAGCGATTCCGGTGATTGCTGCCGATTTCAAAGCGCCTTTCTTATTAGTATCAGAATTAAACGATAAAAGCGCGCCTCCTGCGGGAATGTTTGAATTTGTATAACCGGAGCTGCTTAAACCGGCATACCAAAGAGTTCCGGTACCGTTAGGAAGCGTACCCTGAACATCTCCGGCATACGAATAAACCGCTTCTCCGGGATAAAGATTATACACATTTTCAGCGATATATCTTAAATAATGAGCTTTAACATTTTTTAATACAGGATCGTTCTTATAGCCGTGTATACCGGAAGGATCTTGCACATAATTAGCTATATGCCAATCGGAAAACAGTTTCGTCCATCCGACAGAAGTAGCTGCAGTAATAGCCCGATAATCCGTATATGTTGATCTGAAAATATCTCCATATATCCCTTCGCCATAATGAAGCCTGAGCCATTGGAAGAACAGACTGACTGTCGCATAATCGTTTAATACTAAACTTTCATCAATATTTTTATAATTATCCCATAAAAAAAAGTTATCGCCAATTGATAAAAAACCGGAGTTGTCTTCATTATAATCTCTTAATCTTCCTTCATTCACTTCACCTGAATAAATATACTCAGCGGCTGACGAAAGTCCTTCATCAAGCCAGGTATCGGAATATATATCCGCACCCTGTGAGCCTGATTCATCATAATACAATATTTTTGTGGCAAAGTTCATCAGGTGCTGCATTTCATGGGCTAATGTTCCGAAAAATTCCCAAGCAGGATTGTCTATATTAACAGGATTAATATCCATATAAATCATGTCACATTCATTTGATCGACCGCCGACTTGAGTTTGAACAAGATAATCAGAAAAATAATTATAAGGATCAAAATAACCTGCGACATACATTCCATTTTCATTCGTATAACCGTCTTTTATATCAAGTAAAAGGATTGTCAATTTACCGTTATTGTCTCCAAGGTAATCAGCCCATTGCATTGTATTCATGGTCATACTAACATTCACGCCATCATCACCCGTAAGTGTAATAACTTTATTCCAGCCCAAAACAGCCATTAATTTTGCATATACGACATTTTTGTATTCCTGCGCGACTCTTTCCGCTTGTTCCGCAGTTACGCCTTTATTTTTCTCGACCCATACTTCACACAATTCGTTACTCGCAATCAGCTCGGCGTCTACCTTATAATAAGTATCACTAACAAAATTCGTAGCCCAAAAATTTCCTTTTTCTTCCTCAGGTAAAATGCACGAAACGGCGGCAAGAGCTGTAAAAAAGGCGGCGATTACGGTAGGAATTACAAATTTCTTCATAAATATACTCCCAAAAGTTTATTATACACCCGCGAAGATGTATTTGTCTATTTTTTAGTAATTTTTAACGCCCGTGGCACATTTTATATTTTTTACCGCTTCCGCAGGGGCAAGGGTCGTTTCTGCCCACTTTCGGCTGACTGCGCACCACTGTAGCGTTGTCAGGGAGGCTTGCTTTTTGCATAGCCGATGAGGCGTTAGATTGTCTTTGCTGAGCGTAGGAAGCGGAAAATGAATCCATACTGCTGTGGCTCGCGGACTGGTTCGCGCCGATTGAACGGCTCATGGGGCGTCTTCCTTCGGCAACCTGTATGCGAACAAGATGAAGGCGCGAAGCGATTTCCTGCCTTATGTCTTCAATCATTTTTTCGAAAATATTAAAACCTTCCAGCTTGTATTCAACAAGCGGATTCTTCTGCGCATAATGGCGCAAATGCACAGCTTCGCGAAGAGCTTCCATGTTTTCCAGATGATCCAGCCACTTGCGATCAACCGCGTTAAGATAATTGTCTCTTATAAACAAGTTCAGATAGTCGTGCCCAATTACCATTTCCTTGTCGAGCATATCTTTTTCAAGGTCTGCGATTATATGTTTTTCCAGAGCTTCAGGATTTTTAAATTCCCTGCTTTCAGGATCAACGGTGAGCGCGTATCCGAACTTGGCTCGAAGCAGCTCTGTCAATTCAATTAACGCCGCGCCGGAATCATCACGCACTGATTTGTTAAAATCATCGATAAAATCCGCTGTAATATCCGCCGTTGCGTTATTTACGCGCGTTTTTAAATCGTCGTCAATAAGTATCGCGTCACGCTGTTCGTAAATGTATTTGCGCTGCTGGTTTAAAACATCATCGTAATCAAGAAGATGTTTTCTGATTTCAAAGTTGCGCTCCTCTACTTTCTTCTGCGCGTTTTCTATGCTCTTGTTAAGCATAGGATGATAAATCGCCTCTCCTCCTGACATCCCTATCCTTGACATAATGTTTTTCATTTTTTCGCCGCCGAACAGGCGCATGAGTTCATCATCCATGGAAATAAAGAACTTGCTCTTTCCCGGATCTCCCTGCCGCCCCGATCGTCCGCGAAGCTGGTTATCTATACGGCGGCTTTCATGCCTTTCCGTGCCGATTACATACAAGCCTCCAAGGGATTTTACTTCTTCGTAATCTTTTTTCCATTTTTCAATTTCATCTTTATAAATTGCCGCGTACTGCTCTTCTGTGGCGTTTGTTCCGGCGCGGCGGCGCGCGCGTGATTCCGGGTTTCCGCCCAGTTTAATGTCGGTGCCGCGTCCTGCCATGTTAGTCGCAATTGTAACAGAGCCTTTTGCGCCGGCTTCGGCGATAATCAGAGCTTCCCTCGCGTGATTTTTGGCGTTTAATACTTCGTGTTTCACACCCTTTCGCGAAAGCAGCGAAGATATTTTTTCCGATTTTTCGATGGAGACAGTTCCTACAAGCATCGGCTGACCTTTTTTGTTGCTTTCCGCGATTTCATCGCATAATGCCTTGTATTTGTCGCTTTCGTTTAAATACACCAAATCATCTTCGTCTAAGCGAGCGACAGGTCTGTTCGTCGGAACAACCACAACATCGAGCTTGTAAATTTTATTAAACTCCACAGCTTCGGTATCCGCTGTTCCTGTCATACCGGAAATCTTTTTATATAATCTGAAATAATTTTGAAAAGTAATAGTCGCGAGAGTTCTGTTTCGCTGCGCGATTTTGATCCTCTCTTTGGCCTCGATAGCCTGATGAAGACCGTCAGAATATCTTCTGCCGTGCAGGATACGCCCTGTAAACTCGTCTACGATCTGAACCTGCCCGTCGTCCACAACATAATCAACATCTATGTGAAAAAGCTTATGCGCTCTTAAAGCCTGCGTAAAATAATGAATGTACTCGAAATTTTCTTCGTCTACTATCGAACCTTTAATTAAATTTCGTTTAACAAGAACTTCTTCGATGTTGGCAAGCCCCTGATTGCTGAAAGAAATATTTTTATTTTTTTCATTGATTTTATAATCGCCTATTACTTCTTCGCCGCGGGTTTCATCAGGATATTCGCCGTTTTCTTTTTTCTCGATTTCTTTTAAGCCGCCTAAAAGTTTATCAACCTCGGCAAATTTGAAAGTGTCATCTTCCGCCGCGCCTGAAATGATTAAGGGAGTGCGCGCTTCGTCTATTAAAATTGAATCGATTTCGTCCACAATACAATAATTATGCCCGCGCTGAACGCGGCTTTCAGTATCGCGGTGCATATTGTCGCGAAGATAATCGAAGCCGAACTCGTTATTGGTTCCATAGGTGATATCGCAGGCATAGTGTTCCTTGCGCTGGGCGTTATCCATGTGAGATAAAATTGTTCCTACAGAAAGACCAAGATATGAAAAAATAGGTCTCATCCATTCAGCGTCGCGGCTTGCAAGGTAATCGTTCACGGTAACGACATGAATGCCGTCGCCTGAAATGGCGTTAAGATAGGCGGGAGCTACAACCATTAAGGTTTTTCCTTCGCCTGTTTTTAACTCGGCGATTTTCCCGTGATGAAGAACAATAGAGCCTAACACCTGAGTATCATAGGGACGCTCGCCTAAAGCGCGGTAAGCCGCTTCTCTTGCAAGCGCGAAAGCCTCAGGCAAAATCGAGTTCAGACCTTCGCCGTTTTTATATCTTTGACGAAATAATTCTGTTTGACGCGGGAAATCGGCGGCAGAAAGAGCTTTTGCCCATTCTTCTTTATCATTTACGGATTTTAATATAGGCTGAAGGGCTTTAACGTCACGCTCCTGCTGGGAGCCAAACAGCGCCTTAAAGAATTTTTCTAGCATGCGCCAAAGTATATAGGAAAAAAAAGGATTAATCAATATAATGTATTTATGCCTGTTTTAACTGTTTCCAATCTTTATAAACGATTTAATCTTGAAGCGGGATTTTTCGCCCGTTTTGGACGTTTTGTAAACGCGGTCAATGATATTTCTTATTCAATCGGTAAAAACGAAGCATACGGTCTTGTTGGTGAATCCGGCTGCGGAAAAACAACTACAGCGCGAATGCTTGTAAGAATGTATGAAGCCGATACCGGAAAAATTATTTTTAATCAGGATGACAGCGCTTTAAATGTGAGCGGTTTAAAAAAAGAAGAACTCAGGCAGTACAGGGAAAAAGTGCGCTATGTTTTTCAGGATCCCGCGAAATCATTGAATCCCAGAATGAATGTTTATGAGGTTCTTGTTTCGGGATGCAGAAAACCTCTTAGAAAAAAAGGCATAAGCGAAAATGAACTCAGGGAAAAGGCGGCTGCGATTTTGGAAGAAGTCGGGCTTCAGAGCGCCGACCTTGAAAAAAGACCCTCGGAATTCTCGGGAGGGCAAAGACAGCGCATTTCAATCGCGCGCGCTCTTTTGATGGAACCTGAAGTTTTAATCTGCGATGAAGTTGTTTCGGCTCTGGACGTTTCCATTCAGGGGCAGATTTTAAATCTGTTACTCGACATTCGCAAGAAAAGAAATATTTCATTTTTGTTTATAGCTCACGATTTAAAAGTCGCCTGCTATTTCTGCGACAGAATAGGCGTTATGTACAAGGGCGAACTGATGGAAGAAGCGAAAGCTGAAGATTTATACCGCGAGGCTTTGCATCCCTACACCAAACTTTTATTTTCCTGCGCAAGCGGCGAAAAAACTGCTGATACAGCAAATGAAGGCGTTAAAAACAAACCCAAGGTTTCACTGATACAGAGCAATTCATGTTCTTTCGCGGCAAGATGTTCTCAAGCCGAAGAAAGGTGTTATATAGAACATCCCGAACTTCTAAAAATTAAAGACGGACATTTAATACGGTGTTTCATCCGATAATTCGCGGCTGGTTTGCCGAAACCTACGGCGAACCTACAGGCGTGCAGGCAGAAGCCTGGCCTTTAATAGAAAAAGGTGAAAATGTTCTCGCCATCGCGCCAACAGGCAGCGGAAAAACGCTGACCGCTTTTCTTTCGGCTCTTTCCCGTTTTTGCAGCGACAGTCCGCAAAAATATGACGCGCAAAAACTTTCTGTATTGTATGTATCGCCTCTTAAAGCCTTAAACGAAGATATAAAGCGGAATCTGCTGCTTCCGCTTGCCGCGATTAAAACGCGCTTTGAAAAAGAAGGATTGAACTTTCCGCCTGTGCATGTTGAAACCCGTTCAGGCGACACGCCGCAGTCCGCCCGCAGAAGATTTTTTATACATCCTCCGTCAATACTCGCGCTTACGCCTGAAAGTCTTGCGATCATTTTGTTAAATCCAAAGGGAAGGCAGATAATGTCCCATGTAAAATGCGTCATTATCGATGAAATCCACGCGCTTCTCGGCAATAAAAGAGGCGCGTATCTTTCCTGCCAGATAGAAAGACTTACGCATATCGCGGGAGATTTTCAGCGCATAAGCCTTTCCGCCACCATCCGCAACCCTGAGGCGGCGGCGGACTTCACCGGAGGAATCGGAAGAAAAGTAAAAATCGCCTGCGTTCCGGCGGAAAAGAAAATCGAATTTAACATCGAATACCCTGAAATTACAGATAACGGACAGCAGGCAACGCGTTATGCGCCATTAATCGATTATATTTTAAGAAGGATATGGGAAGGCGCGACTCTGCTTGTTTTCGCGGAATCCAGAAGAAGAGCGGAACGCCTGTGCTTTTTTTTAAATAATGAAGCTGCCGTATTGTTTGCGCGTCACGGCAGTCCTCCCGGAAGGGGAGAAATTTCCGCTGTCGCCTACCCTCACCACGGCTCTTTATCTAAAGAAATGCGAAAGAGCGTGGAAAAAGGTCTTGCCGAAGGAAGGCTTCCCTGCGTTGTCGCGACATCTTCGCTTGAACTTGGAATTGACATAGGCGACATTGACGAAGTTGTGCTCGCGGGAAGCCCTTCAAGCGTATCGCAGACCATACAGCGCATAGGACGCTGCGGGCACGGCGTCGGACAGGTAAGCAAAGGAAGGCTTTTCGCTTTTCATAACATCGATTTACTGACCGCGGCAGCGTTAAAAAGCGCCGTTGATGACAAAGACATTGAAGAAATTCATTCCATAAATAACCCTCAGGATATATTAGCCCAGCTTGTGCTTGCGCTCTGCGCGGAAAAAGACAGAAACATAGAAGAGCTTTACTCCCTTATAAAAACTTTTTATATATTCAAAAATCTCAATTACGATTCATATATCCGCGTTGTAAGAATGCTGGCAGGGCTTGGAGAAAAATCCAGGCTGCGTGACATTAAGCCGCGAATATGGCTGGATAAAATCGAAGAAAAAATCGGAGTCTTGGACGGAGCCGTCACCCTGCTGTATACATCAAGCGGCGTTATTGCAAACCGCGGGCTTTATTCATTAAGACTCGCGGACGGAACAAAAATAGGAGAGCTTGACGAAGAATTTGTCTGGGAACGTTCATTAGGAGATCGTTTCGATTTTGGAGCCCGCGGCTGGAAAATCACGAACATAAGCAGCGAAGCTGTGGAAGTTGTTCCGCTTGATAAAAAATCCGACTTCATTCCTTTCTGGAAAGCGGATTTGCCTTTCCGAAGCAATAATTTATCTGAAAGAATATTATCAATTCTGGATGAATATAATAAAACAGAACGCGTGAAAATCGGTTTACAGGAACAGACAGCGGACGCATTGAAAAATTTTCTTGATTTACAGCGCGCTTCGCAAAGAGGGCTTCCCCTGCCGGATAACAAAAATATTATAATAGAAATAATTACAGGCACGGAATTAAACAGAGATTTCTGCTCTGTTGTTTTACACAGTTTCCGCGGCGGAAAAATAAATTATCCTTTATCTCTTGCCTTAAGCGCGGAAATAGAAGAAATAGTAAAACTGCGCGTTGCTTCTTTTTCCGCCGACAATAACATACTTTTTTTAATACCGCGTCTTGGCGCGGAAGAATCCGCTGCCTCCATTCAGGATATTATTATAAGAGCTTTATCCGCGCTTGCGAGAACCGACACAGGCGCTATTACCCGCGCTGAAAGATTTTTCAGAAACCGTCTTGAATCTTCCGGCGTATTCGGCGCAAGTTTCCGCGAAGCCGCGGAAAGAAGCATGCTTCTTCCGAAAGCTCCCTTCGGCAAAAGAACGCCGCTATGGATTATGCGCCAGAGATCAAAACGGCTTTTCGATTCCGTATCGGGCGAGGACGGTTTTCCCGTTACCGCGGAAGCATGGAGAAACTGCCTTGTAGATATTTTCGATATGGAAGGTTTTAAAGACCTTGTTCTCGCGATAAGCGGCGCAAGCATTACTGTGTCATTTTTTCAATCGGTAATTCCAAGCCCCTTTTCAAGAGATGTTATAAGAGAAGAAACCAACTCCTTTATGTACGAATACGACGAAAGAAAAGACCTTGCCAAAAACGGTTCGGCAGCTCTTTCAGATAAAGTAATCGAAGAAGCGGTAAAAAATTCCTCTTTGCGTCCAAAGCTCAAACAGGAAACCGTGAATAGTTTTACGGAAAAACTGCGGAGAGAAAAAACAGGTTACGCGCCGCATGACGCTCTTTCGTTAGGTGAATGGGTAAAAGAGCGCATTGCCATTCCTCATGATGAATGGCAAATATTAACCGAAGCCGCAGGCGAGATACCTGACACGGCAGGCAGGATAAAAACAATTACGCGCAAAAACGCGTCTTTATCTTCAATTGTTCATCTTGAATGGGAGGAAGTCTGGCAAAATGAGCCATTAAGCATCCTTGGTCAGTGGCTTCGTTACGAAGGACCTGTATCAATCAAAAGGATATGTGATGTTTTCGGAGTAACGGAAACAGAAACAAAGGACGCAATTAACGCTCTCTTAGAAGTTGAGGAAATAGCAGATGACGTTGAAATTATGACGGACTCTCAGGAGAACCAGCTTTCTTCATTAATCTGCGACCGTGAAAATCTCGAGCTATTGCTGCGCATATCCCGAAAAAAAGATCGCCCTGTAATAACGGAAAGAAAACCTGAATATCTGGTTCCCTTTCTTGCCCTTCGCCAGGGTTTATGCGCAGAAAGCGGCGTAAAAGAAGCGTTTGAAAAAACCCTTCTCGGATGGACGGCTCCAGCAAAACTGTGGGAAACCGAGATCCTTACGGCAAGAAACAATAAATGCGATCCTGAAAAACTGGATCGCATAATACGCGAAGGGCAGCTCGTCTGGTACGGCGCGGGAAAGGAAAAAACCGGTTTTTGCAGAGGCGAAGATCTGGATTTGGTTCTTGAACTTAAAAAAATTGAAGATAGCGCAGGTATGTCTCATTTAATAAGCTCTTCTTTCTTTAACCGTCCGAGAGATTTTTGGGAAATAAAAAATGAGCTGAACACGGACAGCAGATCATGCGCAAAAGCCCTCTGGGATGAAGCGTGGCAGGGAAACCTGACTTCGGATTCTTTCGAGCCTGTAAGAAGAGGAATTGAACTTGGTTTTATCCCCAAAGAAATCGAAAAACATCAGAGCGCGGAAACAAAAAGCCAGTTTGGAAGGCAGAGACGAATCCCGGGCGCGTTAAAAAATCTTTGGAAATCAGGAGCGCCTGTACACGGAAACTGGTTTTCTCTTCTGCCCGATGAAGATCAAAATCAAAGCGATCCTATCGAAGAAGAAGCCATAAACCGCGACAGAGTAAGACTTTTATTAAACCGCTGGGGTATACTCTGCCGTCCGTTTTTTGAACATGAGGCATCTGTTTTTTCATGGCTGAAACTTATGCCCGCCATGCGGCGAATGGAACTTGCGGGAGAACTTGTTACAGGCAGATTTTTTTCAGGCATTAATTCGCTACAATTCGCGTCTCCTTCAATCGCCGCGCAATTGGAGCAGACGCAAAGCGTAAACGGCTTTTACTGGATGAACGCCTCGGATCCGGCAAGCCCGGCAGGACTTGATATCGAAGGACTACCTTACAAGTTATGCGCAAGAAGCGCGGGTAACAGGCTTTATTTTAAAAGAGCTTCGTTAGCCGCCATTTCGGAAAAAAGCGGCAAAACAATGCAAATAAATTTAAAAGCGGATGATCCTGACATACATGAATTAATCGCGCTTTTTAAAATACCTAGAACAAGAAACGTAAGACCCGAAAATAAAATAACAATAGAAAAAATTAACGGAGAGGAAGCCGCGAAATGCGTTTACGCGTCTTGTTTTAAAGAATCAGGATTTATAAGCGACAGAGGAAAGTTAATTTTCTGGCAGTAAGATCAACACTGTTGAAAAACAGCTTCTCCCTTCGCGATGTTTACGGATTTCAGCATTAATTTTATATCATCATTTGGAGAGGCGTCTCTTTGAAGCGGCACCTGAGTTTCAAGCGCGAGCGATGGAATAATTACAGACCAGAACCTGCCTTTGTTTTCAAGCGCGACAGCGTCCCAGATTGATTCTTTTTTGTCGCTTAAATACACCATTTTCCAGTGACTATCGCTCGCTCTTTCCGCGTGAACCGCGGCGACAGTTCCCGCTTCGCTGAAACCAAGACGCGCAGAAATTTCATCGGCGGACAAGGATTTCTCGCCGTTTAAAACTGAACGAATCTGCAAATGAGATAAAAGGTCTGTATAGCGGCGAAGAGGGCTTGTAACCTGAGTGTAAGTATCCAAACCCAAACCCTGATGTCGTCCCGGTTTAACGGAAAGAATGCGGGGTCTCATGCATTTTCTAAGCTGTATTGAACCTGCAAGTCCGCCAAGAACCTTTCCCTGTATTTCCACTTCCTGACTGATGTACGGAAAAGCAAGACCGCGTGAAGCCGCCCATGTTCCCGTTCCTTCTCCTGCCGCGATCATGCATTCCTTAACCATGAATGAGGATTTATATTCGATAATCGGCTCTATCGAAACCTGTCCGTCTTTTACTTTAATATTTACATCGGGCAGCTCGATATTTACAGCTCCGTGCAGAGTTCTTCTTTCAAATAATAATTCCGACAAATTAAAAAGAGCGGATAATACATTGTCTTTTGTATCTTTTTCGATTATCTTATCCGCTTCTTCGTAGGTTAAACGCCGCACTTTTACAATCGAAGGAAATATTTCCGTGTCGTATAACATTCCTTTTTCATCTATTTTTATTTTAAAAGTAAGCGCTATTGATTTTTCTGAAAGACCAAGAGCGAACATTGGGATGCATTCTTCGGCTAACATACGCGCTGTTCCTTCGGGAAGATAAAGGGTAGCTCCTCTGTCGCGGGCTTCTTTTTCGGAAGAACTGTCGAAGCCGATACGCGAAGACGGGTCTGCAACATGAACATAAAGAATGCGTGAATTATCTGAAGAAGATAATTCGATTGACACAGCGTCATCAGGGTCTGTGCTCCAAGGACTGTCTATTGCGTACGCTTCAAGATGAGATAAATCCTCGCGGTTTTTTTTATCCGCGGGCGTTTTTTCGTCAGGCGCAGAAGGACAAACATCAGAACTTGCAAGCGAAAGTCCGAAGCGGCAGGGATGAGGGTTTATCATTCCGCTCCAGACGCCGGTTTTAAGAAGGAGCGAGTGAGCGTCTTGCGGCGTTTCACCGAGTCCCATATCTCTCATTGTGCGGCTTCTTGCCGATTTTCCGAAAGCGAGCGCTTCAACATCTTGAAGGAAACGCGCGTCTTCATCAGGCATTTTATTCTCTAAGGGTTTTTTCAAGCAGGCTTTCAGCCTGTCTAAAAATTGAGAACGCTCGCCGCTTTCACGCTGCACTGCCGAGCGTTTGGCATCTTCGGCTGACACTTCTTCCCTGCTGCGCGTAGAAATCGCGTCTATTGAGCCTGAAAAATAAAGTCCGTCGCAAAGCAGGCAATACGCGCTGTAAACCGCGCCGGGAGTGTATTCGTTATAAAGAAAAGACGTAAAATCTTTGAGCGTTAAAGCGCCGCCTTCGTCTGAAAGAAGTTCCCACGCTTCATTAACCGCGCTTTGAAGTAAAATTTTTTCTTCTATCCCGTTAAAATTTTTAACAGGTCCAGGATGAAGGAGCTCGATATCTTTATCGCGGACCTTTACGGAAGATCCGTCTTTAAGAGATATCGAAAATTTTCCGTCTATGATGCCTGTTACAATCGCGGGTTTACCTTTGTATATAACAAGAGCGCCTTCATTAAAAAGCATACATCCAGTATATAACAGTGTCCTTTAAAATACAAATGACCGGCTATAAAGGATATTAAATCGCCTCAACATATATGCATTCTTTTAATTCATCCGCGTGGCTGCGAATTTTTCTAAGCGCGCGTCTTTCGATCTGACGAACGGTCTCAGGCGATATATTCATTTTATCGCCGATTTCTCTCAATGTAAAATATTCGCAGCCGTTCAATTCAAAACGATAACTGATAATTCGTCTTTCTCTTTCCTTTAATTTATTAAGCAGACGCACCGTATTATCTCTTGACGCTTTTTTCATCAGATCGCGCTCGGGACAATAAGTATAATCTTCATGAATATCCACAGCGCAGGAAGTATCTTCATTGTTATATTCCAAAGACAATGTATCGGAGGCGATATTAAAATACGAATCAACATCCTGAACCGAAATGCCAAGTTCCTTCGCGATATCGGCGTTTTTCGGCTGATGCATAAGGCTTTGACTTAGAAAATGATAAGTATGTTGAATTTTTCTCAGCGTTTCTTCCTTGCGCTGCGGAAGCCTTACAAGACGCTTTGTATTTGAAATATAACGGTTAATAAACTGCCTTATCCACCAGCAGGCGTAAGTGCAAAAGCGCACATTCTTTCGATAATCGTATTTTTTCGCCGCGTGCATAAGTCCTATATTTCCTTCCTGAATAATATCCATAATAGAGACGCTGTTAAAATGATACATGGCGGCTATTTTTACAACCAGCCTTAAATTCGCGTTTACAAGCTTGTTCACAGCTTCATTATTGCCTTTTTGAATTTCTTTTGATAATTCCAGCTCTTCTTCAAATGTTAATAAGGGGAACACTTTGATCTGCCTGAAATACGCATCAAGCATGCTGTCGCCGGATTTTGCGGTTTTATTGCGCATATTGCCTCCCTGTCATTTACTCAAAAATGGCATATATTATATAGCAATAATCATGCCAAGCGCTCTGCTACACAGTAAATAAATCGTAACTCCTTATAAGATAAGGAATTATATCCAAAACACAAGTACCGCCGGTTCAGAAAAACATCAAAAGTGTATCATTTTTTATACAATCAAGAGTATAAATTGTATAGAAAATATTATCTTTATATGTTAAAGTAACTTATGGATTGCGGGGTTACAGTAAAAGAAAAAGGCGAAGACGCTTACTACGATGTTAAATGGTCTCCTCTTTGCAAAGCAGATAAATACGAAATAATCTCCAAAGTGCCCACATTAGCCGGAGTTTTTGAAATATACTGGATGGACGAAAGCGAAAAGCTCAGGCTTTTTTTTGTCGGACAGACCAACTACGGCGGTTTACGAAGCGAGTTGAGGCGAATAACAGACCCTGAGTTATGCGCAAACGATGATAAAGCCAAAAAAATACTTGAAGAAAAAGAAATATGGTACAGATACGCGCCGACAGATTCCGCAAACGTCATGGCTGACATTGTCTGGTTTTTTATGCAGACGTATTTTCCCGAAAAGACATCCTTAGCTCATTCGGGGCGGTATCAAAATATTTATTTAAAAGAATCAGCTCCGGATAAATTGATTTGGGTTGAATAAAAATGATTGAATACATAGTTCCCTCAAATATAGACGACAGGGTGCTTAATAAATCCGCTCGAATCCTTGAAAACGGCGGTTTAATCGCGCTTCCCACCGACACCAGCTGGAGCATAGTATGTTCGATTAAATCTCAGGAAGGAATTTCAAAACTTCGCAAGTTGTCGGGAGAAAGAGACGAAAGGCATTTTACCCTTCTATGCTCTAATATTTCGCAGTTTGGAGAGGTTGTAAAACTTGATAACAGCCGTTTCAGACTGATTAACAGGCTAAGCCCCGGACCCTATGTTTTTATTTTAAAAACTCTCTGCCATACAGAAAAATTTTTAGATATACGCCGCCACGAGCTTGGAGTGCGCATTCCCGATTATCAGATTCCCGTTAAATTGATAGAAACGCTTAAACATCCTTTATATTCTATAACCGCAAAAAAAAGCATGGCGGGAACAGACGATGATTTCTACGACAGCGATATTGAAGAAGGAACGGAACTTCCGCCTATCCTTGAAAATGATCTTTTTGAAAGCGGCTGGGAACTTGAAGAAATTGAAGGTTTGGATTTAATTCTAGACTCAGGCGAAGAGAGAGAAAGAATTTTTTCCACCATTCTTGATTTATGCGAAGACGAAATTAAAATGCTGCGAAAAGGCGAAGGCGCCTGGCCTGTATGAAAATTAAACGAGACGTCCTTTTTCTTTAAGCCATTTAACCGTGTCTTCAAGCGTTTCTCTGACAGGTCTTACTGTATAGCCAAGTTCTCTTAGCGCTTTTTCCCTGTTAAAGTCAGCGTTTGTGTTAAGCGTAAAAATCGAATACGAGGTAAACAAAGGCGGCTGCTTTAAAATTCTGTAATAGATTTCAGATAAGGGAGCCGTTAATTTGGCAAACCACAAAGGTAAAATATTTTTTACTTCTCTTCTTTCCGTTATATCGTGCAGTATATTTAACAGTTCAGAGACTTTTAAATATTGTCCTGAAAGAATATAACACTCGCCGCTTCCGCCTTTTTCACAGCAGGATACAATACCCTGAGCCACATCCCTTGCGTCAACAAAATCATAACCGCCGTTTACAGCGCTTGTAAGAGCTCCCTTGCAGTAATCGATCACAAGCTGAGTAATGTGTCCGCCGCCGAAATCGCCGGGACCTGTTATCCCCGAGGGATGAATTACGCTCGCATTATTTCCTCTTTTTGCGTAATCGAGCACGCATTGAGTCGCTTCCGCTTTTGTTTTCGCGTATAAGCCGACAACATCATCAGGGTTAAATTTATCAACTTCAGAAATTGCCTGCCCTTTCGGCAATTCAGGGATAGCGTGAACGGAACTTACATGCACCAATTTGCTTATTTTATATTTTTCACATAACAAAATAATATTTTTAGTTCCGTTTACATTTACATCGTATACCTTTTGCTCAAATCTTGAAGAAATTGACACAATTCCCGCGCAATGAATGACTATTGCGGGTTTATCGCCGCAATCCTCAAACATTGCGGCAAGACTTTCCTTTTCACAGACATTACCGTAATATATTTTTACGTTTTCACCCTGAGGTATATGTTTCTCGTTTGGAAGACACAACGCGAATACGCGTTTTCCTTTTTCATTTAATAAATTGACAACAGCGCTTCCAAGATGTCCCGCGGAGCCTGTAACAATATACACAGGCTGCGTATTTATATCGGTCACGGTTCTTATCCTTTTTTCATCCTGCAAGTGAAGTAAATTTTTGTGCCTTTATCAAGTTCAGATTCTATAAAAATACTGCCGCCCATAATTTCGATAATGCGTTTTGACAGCGCAAGACCGAGTCCTATGCCGCCGTATTCCCTGTTAATTCCGCCGTCAGCCTGTTCAAAAATGGAAAAGAGTTTATTCTGCTGTTCTTTAGATATTCCTATTCCGTTATCTTTAACTTCAATTTTTAAAGTAACAGCGTCATTTTCTTCTGATTCCAAACGCGCGTCAAAAAAAATCTCTCCGTCTTCCCGCGTAAATTTAACCGCGTTTGCAAGAAGCGTTGTAATTACCTGACGAAGATGCTTGCTGTCGCCGATAAGCGAATCTGGAATATCGGGATCCACTTTACATTCAATTATCTGGCGTTTTTTTGAAGCGTTATCGTCTGCGGAGCGCAGAGCATCCCAGATCATCGCCTTGCAGTCGAATTTATTATCAGCTAGCATGAATGAACCGTATTCCAAATCTGAAATATCAAGCACATCATCTATCATTCTTAAAAGCGTGTTCGCAGCGTTGTTCATTACCTTGCATTGCCTTTGAACGGAATCGGGAAGCGCCGACAATTCCAAAATCTGAAGCATCCCAAGAATCGCGTTCATCGGAGTGCGCATTTCATGGCTCATGCGGGAGAGAAACTCCGATTTCGCCCGGCTTAAATATTCAGCGTGCTGTATCGCGTCACGCTCAAAAACTCCTGAAAAAATATTGGCTGTAAGAACTGCGAGTCCGACTTCGCTCTCGCTCCACTGTAGTTCCTCTTCCATGGAAAAAACAAGTATGGCGTTCACTCTTCCTTTTACGAAAATGGGAGTCATAATATAATTGTTGAAATGCTGGCTTATAACATCCATATTATCCTTTAAAATAGAATCTTTTGAATGAAGGCATAAATCCTTCACATTCCCGGACAAAAGACCATTAATGGCGCAGATTACCTGTTCATTTAATTCGATCTTGCCGCCTATGCGAGATTGCGCGTTAATGCTTGGATTAATCCATTCATTCTGGCAGATAAGCACATTGTTGTTTTTTTCAATTCTGTAAAGCATTATGGAAGCAATGCCCATAAATTCGCCTATCATGCGCAGAGTATCGTTATGCAGCGTTTCCGTATAGGCGTTTGCAAGAAAATTATGCGAAACTTTTGCAACTAATGCCTGCTGTTTAAGCCTTTCCATCAACTGCACATGATTTTGTATTCTTAATTTGACAATCGCGGGATGAAAAGGTTTCAGGATATAATCCGCGGCTCCCAAAGCCAGTCCTTTGATCTCGGCATTGTCGTTATCAAGCCCCGTAATGAAAATTACGGTTATATCGCGCGTTTTTTCGGATTTTTTGAATTCTGTAAGAACGTCGTATCCATCCATTTCGGGCATAAGTATATCCAATAAAACTATATCGGGCATAAACTCCTGCGCGGTTTCTATCGCGTCTTTTCCGTTTGTTGACGCGTAAACGGTATATTCGGAACTTAAAATTGTCTTTAATGTGCTTATATTATCTCTTTCATCGTCTACGATTAAGACGCTGTGTTTTTTCCTTCCATTCATTACAATGCCTCCATATCTTTTCTTATTCTGGATAATTCATTTTTTGCCTGTTTAAAATCGAATTCTTCTATGTACTCCGCGAGTTTTTCAGTGCCGGATATCGAGTTTATGTCATCAAGAAGTTCCTCGCATTCCGGGTTTTTATTATTAATCATTAATTCCAATTTATCGAAAATTTCAATTATCGTTTTTGAATCTTCCATTTTATCTATTTTTCTTCTTTCAAGTTCGGCAAGCAGGGGGGCAAGTTTATTCAAAACTAATTTAAGTTCCGTTTCCAATATTTTTATTTCATATTTATGAGGAGACACTTTTCCGTCCGCGAATAAATCTTCAAGAACAGCAGCGGCATCCTGCAGTTTTTTCTCGCCGATTTGCCCAGCGTTGCTTTTTAAGGTATGAAAGATTCTGTGCGCAAGCCCGATGTTGTGATTGTGCATCGCTTTAATAATTTCCTGAAAAGTGTCTTGATTGCTTTTCGCGAAATTTATGCGCGTCTGCTTCATGAATCTCTCGTCATTTTCCAGCTCTATTAATTTTTCTTTCTCTGTATTTGAGTAACCGTCAACAGGAAGATATTTTAAAAGACACGCCCACAATTCCTGCGATGTAAAAGGCTTTCCAAGACAGTCTGACATTCCGTTTTTTAGATATTTTTCAACATCATCCGCCATTATATTGGCGGTTAGAGCGATAATCGGGGTTTTTATTCCCATGGCGTTTATTTTTGCTGTTGCCTCAAGCCCGCCCATTTCAGGCATATGTATATCCATAAAAATCAAATCGAAAGGATTATCGCCTTCCCTTTGGCGTTTTAAAACGGCGTTAATCGCCTCTTTTCCGTTATGCGCAAGAACGGACTCAAGCCCGACCTTGGAAAGATGTTCGCATATAACCTGCTGATTCATGATATTGTCATCGCCGATTAATACAACGCCTGAAAACTGCGGTTTACCGTGAACGCGCGGCACGCTTTCCCTTAATATTTCGTCCGCCGCATCCTCGTCTATCAGTTCAAACGGCAGTCTAAAGCTGAATTTGCTGCCTATTCCGGGTGTGCTGTCAACTTTTAAAGAACCTCCCATAAGTTCTATAATATTTTTCGCTATAGGAAGCCCTAAGCCTGCGCCCGTTACTCTTCGCGTAACGCTGTCATCCACCTGTATAAAAGGCTCCATTATCATCTGTATCTGAGCTCCTGTCATGCCTATTCCTGTGTCTTCCACTTCAAAATAAATTTCTACATTCAAATCATCGCTTTTTATGCTGCCGTGAGCCTCAAGAGCGGCAAGTATTTTTATAGTGCCGCTGTTTGTAAACTTAACGGCATTATCAAGAAGGTTTAATATAGCCTGCCTCAGCCTTATAGGATCCCCTAAAAATATTCTGTTAATGCCGGGTTCCGCAAGACAGTAAAGGTTTATTCCCTTTTTTTCGGCTCTCGGTTTTACCGTCATGTGACAATGATCCAGAACATCATGCAAATCAAACGGCACTTTCTCTAAAATGATTTTGCCGGATTCGATTTTAGAAATATCAAGAATATTGTTAATAATTTTTAAAAGCAAATCCGCGTTCTGCGATATATTTTCAAGGTATTCTTTTACCTTTTGATGATTATCGTAATACTGCGCAAGCTCGGCGAATCCGATTATGCTGTTCATAGGCGTTCTGATTTCGTGGCTCATGTTCGCAAGGAAAGTTGATTTTGTCCTGTTCGCCGACTCAGCCAAATCCTTTGCCTGCTTCAGTTCCTGCGCGTAGGCATAATGTCTTTTCTGATTTCTGATATACGCAATCGATATTACAAGCAGAATAACCGCCAATAGCGCAGTCAGCATCAATCTGAATTCAAAAGGATTTGACTCCCATATCATGGGCGTACGGTTAATGATTACATGATCTTTCGGCAGATAACTTATATTTGTATTGAATTTTTTCGCGACCTTATAATCGAATTTCCAGCGGTTCAAATTCGTTGTGTCGTATACAATCGGTATTTCCTGCGGCTTTTTTCCGTTTAAAATATCGGCAGCCATTGAAGCTATTATTTTACTCTGCACGCTCGCGACTGTAACAAAACCGCCGAATGTACCGTGTCCGATAAAAGACGCGGTTAAGCTGAAAACAGGATTAACGGAAGCGCCGGCAGTCATTTCCTGCACTTCCGTTTCAGAATAAAAAGTGCCTTCCGAATCGCACAGATAATTGCCGATTAATACAAGGGTATCCGAATCAAAAGCGCGTATATCATCCAATATCGCACTGAATGATTTATTTTCGCTGAAGATAAATTCAACAGGGAAACCGGATTCAATTCCCTTTTTAATATCATCGCGAATTTTTTCGCTTCTTGAAACAAAGTAATCGTTTAAAATGAAAACGCGCTGTGTTTTAGGATAAAGGCGCAGCATCTGTGAAATAGTTTCGTTAAACGAAATTGTCTGTGAAACGCCTGTAATATTTTCATCAAGATCGTACAGCATACCGGCGCTAAAACCGGCAACATCGAAAAATAAAACAGGCAAATGCGGAAATAATAAATGATAATTATTCAAAACAAAATTAAACGCCTCGTTGCCGGAAGCGATAACCAAGTCCGGAATGCGCACGACAAAGTTTGTTCGGATAATATCCGAAACAATAGTACCGTAATTGGCGCGGCTGTGATGTTCATTTGAATTCAAATAAAAATTGTTATATTCAAGAGCATTGTCATTATTATAAAAATCTTTCGCGTTCAGGCTGCTCCGTATGGATTCCATCTGGCTTCGCTCCCATCCGCTTTGAGTATTGTAAGAGTTGATATGCAATATAATAGGTTTCTCGCTGTAACCATCAAGACTGCTGCGAATTGAATCCATAATACCTTCATTAAGCATTTCGGTGTAAGCCTTTTCAAGAAGAGGCACAAGATGCCTGTAGCCGCTGTTTACATAAGTGTATACAGGCTGTCTTTCTATGATACCCGCTCTTTTAACTCCCGGCGGATACCGGTATTCAAAATGCGACAAACGCGGAAGCAGAACGACATCGGTGTCTCCGTTAAGCAAAGACGCCCATAGCTGAGGGAAATCCGTCACTGTAACAAGCGATCTTGCGCGCGCTCTGCTGATGTTATTCGCAATGTATTCATTCTGCCAGCGGTAACCGATTCTTAAACCGGACAAATCGCTCCAATTGCTGAAATAATAACTTTCACCGGAACGGGAATAGGCTGTATATTCAACATTATCAATCGAAACCGGAACTTTTATAAGGTTGGGATATACTCTGTCCCAGCCGTCTGTCTGAGTCGGCAGTATCACAGCATCGCCGTAATTAACGTCCGCCACGGCAGTGCGCATTCCGGTAATGGTAGCTACCATCTGATAGCCGGATCGCCTTAAAGCCGTATAAATAAGCCGCTCCATCACGATTGAATGATCATCGCTCATGGCGACCTTAACCGCCGGCAGTTCGGATTCGTTCACAGGCAAGTTCTGCGCGAAAACAGGCAGCTTTAAAAAAAACACCGCCAAAAGTGAAAAGAAAATGGAAATAATTCTATTTATCAGCCGAAAATTCATTTAACCCTATATAAAAATTTTATTTAAACAAGCCTTTTGTTTTCCTATTATATAATAAATACACGTATAATATCAATGGATATAACTACATTAAGAATAATATGTCTTTTATTAAATTTTTATGATAAAAAGAATAAAATTGTAATAAACTACATTTTATCAATATATTGTTGTATTTTTAAATTTAATGGATTTTTATTAATATTATTGTAGTAAATTCTTTATCTTAGGGCTATATATTAACCTTGTAAGATCCGCCATATACTGTTAATATAGGCTCAGAGAATAAATACTAAAACGATAAAGGGAGAATTACGTGAATAAGAAAACAATTTGTTTTATCGTCGTTTTTATGATGCTCTCACTCGCCGCTCTGAACGCTCAAATGACAAAAGCGCAATTGCAGGAAATGTATGTTTCATATCTCAGAAGCGAAGGGTATCAGCCTTCGGTTGATTCGGACGGAGATGTAAATTTTACGTCTCAGGGGCAGAGGTTTTATATAGATGTTATGGAGAATGATTTGCAGTCATTCAGACTCGTTCTTACAAATTTTATAGAAATAGAAAACGCGTCAAACAGGTTAAAAGCGCTGGAAACAGCCAGTCAAATCACGAACACAACAAGGGTAGTCAGAATTTTTTTAACATCAAGCGGAAAAATCGCGATTGACAGTTTTATCTTCCTTGCAAAACCGGATGATTTTAAAATTCATCTCAGCCGCCTGATCGGATTAATGATAGGCGCGAAAAACGAATACAATTTAAAAATGGGAAGATAATTCCGCCGTCGCTTAATAAGCAGCTCTTTTTGCTTTTAACTCTTTACCCTTATCTGTCAGGTGATCTTCATCCTGTAAAATCAAACCTATTACACCGGCTGAGTAAGGCGTAATTGTATACGTATTCCAAAGCAGCTCTATATTTTTTGCGTTTATATTAACTGTGTCAGGAGGCCAGAGATTATCTCTGAGGAAGCTGTTAATGCCGTATTCTTTTTCGATAAGCTGCGCCAAATAATCATCGGATATAGGCGATATTAAATCGCCGACATCAAGAATTTTTCCCTGAGCTATATCTATAATTTTGTAATTAATTGAATAATAACCATGAGCCGCGCCGCTGTGGTAATAATATTTATTATTTTCAAAAACGACGAAGGTTTTATCGTGATGTAAAATATTAAAACTTTCATTCAAATATGATTTATAAAAATAATTATTTCCGTCATCGTCTTCCAAAGGCGGAAAATCATCGCTTGAAACAGGTCCTATAAATTCATCTTCCGCGTCTTTAATGTATTTTTTAAAACTTTTATTATCATAGATTAATTTTTTTATTAAAGCGGCTGTTTCCTTTGAATAATTCACATTTTCCAGGTAAAAATCAAATTCGATATTATATGTCCCAAAAAGATTTATTTCGTTTTTATAATGTTCCTGAATCATATTTTCTTTTTTACCGCAGCCTGAAAGTAATACAAGCATGATTGCAGAAACAGCAATTAAATTTTTTAATTTCATTTTAACTTCCTTAATATAGAGAATATGTCAAGAATATATTAAAAATAAAAAAAAGGCAATTTGTAATTATGAAAAAAACAATTTTAGCGATTTTTCTTCTTTTTTGTATTTCATCTATGACCTATTCTCAAGAATTCGCCGCAGATAATTATAAATTACCTGCTTTATTTTTACCTGATACAGAAATGTTTCTTTTAACTCAAACAGCGTATTCTGTTGATTATTCGTCAACATTCGGCGGGAAATTAGGGTACGGGCTTTTAAACGTGTTCTTCGGGCTTGGTTCCTATCTTGCAGGTGATTGGGGCTGGGGAATCGGACTTACCTTGTGGCAGGGTCTGGGTTTTGCCGGTTTTTTAGGCTTTGGATTGCGGGACTTGGCGGCAGGAACTTTTTTTGACGGTTATGGCGAAAGATGGATACAAGCAGGCGCCGGGGCTTTAGCAGGACTGGTAACAGGAGCTCTTTCATGCGTCGCTGTCGCTTATTATTATCCCGGAACTGATTTTACAACGCTAATGTGGACAACGATAGGCTTCACTTTAATCGGAGGAGTTGTCGGTTTTATAATTAATCCTGAAGGCGTTAATTATACTGATCCTGATAATATGGGATTGGCAATGGCATCATTTGGTATATGGGTAACAGGCGTCATTTTCGGTATAATATTACCTTATTTACCGACTCCTCATCAGGTGAAAACGGCGCGATTGGATGATCTGCGTAATTGGACTATCGGTTTGGCTCCCGCGTCTGACAGACATCTTACAGGTCAGATCGCTTTTACCGCTTATTTTTAATTTGATAAATGATGTATGTTTAAAGTAATCCTTCCGGGATTACTTACAGGCATGCTGAATTCCGTTCTTTTTAGTGTAAGGTGACGATAATCCGGCTTCCCAATTATATAATCATTTCTGTATTTATAAATATGAAGAATTATATACTATATAGTTACAAAATATTAACATTTTATGATATTATATATAAATACAGAGCATTTCTCAGATAATAGGAGAAAATTAATGACATTAAAAAAATCAAAATATCTGGATGTTATTAATCCCGTTTACTCAGGAGACATACCTGCTTCAGAAATGAAATTGTCTTTTATAAATTATGATTCAAAATCTGCGGAAACAAAAGATGTTTCATCTATTGATGAGGTAATAAAACTTAAAAACGATTCAAAAATGTTATGGATAAATGTCAGCGGATTAAAAGACACTGATTCAATAAAACGATTAGGCGAATTATTGGAAATTCACCCTTTAACAATCGAAGACATACTGCAAACGGAACAGCAAGCCAAAATGGAAGTTTTCGAGAAATACAGATTTTTATTGGTTAAAACGATTATACAAAAAAAGAATACTTTTTACCGTTCAAATGCCGAAAAAAAAGGATTCTTTCAGTTTTTCAAAAAGAAAGTCACCCGCTTTGAATCCAATGACGGAAAAACAGATGAATTAATTATTACTCAGGTTGGAATAGTTATTATGAAAAACATTCTTTTAACTTTCCAGGAATTATCAAGAGGCGCGTTTGAAGGCATAAGACAAAAAATAATGGAAAATACGGGTGAAATCCGTAAAATGGAAACCGATTATCTTGCATATTTAATCATTGATAAAATTGTAGACGAATATTTCAACTCAATAAATCATTTGGAAGAACATATAGAAAATCTTGAAGAACGCGCGACAAAAACCAGCGATGATACATATATCGAAGAGATACAGGAAACAAAAAAATATTTGCTGGTGGTAAAAAAAGCGATCCTGCCTTTAAAAAACAATTTAATGATTATTTCCCGCCAGGAATCATTTTTCCAAACCGGAGAAATTAAACCATTCTTGCAAGACCTTATAGAAAATTTGGATCATGCGGTAATGCAGATAGAACATTACCGCGAATGGCTGTCAAGCGTTATGGAAGTAAACTTATCCGTTTTATCATATCAGTTAAACAAGGTAATGAAAGTTTTAGCGATGATTTCCGCCATCTTTATTCCGTTGTCTTTTATCGCGGGTATATACGGCATGAATTTTGATGTTATGCCGGAATTAAGATATGATATGGCGTATTACATTGTTCTTGGCGCTATGTGTTTAGTCGCAGTTGTCATGATTGCATTTTTCAAAATTCGCCGTTGGTTTTAAACTTTGCGGATTTTTCCTTTAATGTTATAATAATCTGCGTTATATACAGAGGGTTTTTATGGTAAAGAAAGGAAAAAGCGAAGTTGAAATACTTTCAGACGCATTAAAAAAATATACGCCGTATTTAGAATCAAAAAACGCTGTTTTATTTAATGGTGATTGCCTGGAAATATTAGCTTCTATGCCAGAAAATTCAATAGATATGATTTTTGCGGATCCTCCTTACATGCTGTCGAATGACGGATTTACATGTCAAAACGGCAGAATGGTAAATGTCAATAAAGGGAAATGGGATAAAAGCAAAGGTTTTGAAGATGATACTGTTTTTCACAATGAATGGATTTCCGCCTGCCGCCGTATTTTAAAACCTGATGGAACAATCTGGATTTCAGGAACATATCACAGTATATATCAATGCGGATTTTTATTACAAAAAAATAATTTTCATATATTAAATGACATAACATGGTTTAAACCAAACGCTTCTCCGAATTTAAGCTGCCGTTTTTTTACCGCATCACATGAAACTATTATTTGGGCTCGTAAAGATAAAAATGCAAAACACACATTTAATTATGATGAAATGAAAAACGGATTATTCCCTGAAGATAAACTTAAAAAAGAAAATTCGCAAATGAGATCGGTTTGGTCTATCACAGCTCCCAAAAATGACGAAAAAGAATACGGGAAACATCCGACTCAAAAACCCATGGATCTTCTTAAACGAATTGTACTTGCGTCAACAAATGAAAACGATATCGTATTGGATCCTTTTTGCGGAAGCGGCACAACAGGAGTTGCCTGTAAATGCTTAAAAAACAGATTTTTTATCGGGATTGAGATTAATGCTCATTACTGCGAATTGGCAAAAAACAGATTATATGATTAAATATGAATTATAGTTTCAGCTTGTATTAAAATTGTGATATACAAACGTATTAAGAGAATTTTAAGAAAATATGTATGAAATATCATACAATATGAAAATTATCTAAAATAAATATAATTTTTCATTTATAATGTTGCTTTTATTAAATTGTGATGTTATAGTAATGTTACCGACCGTTCGTTAACTTTCAAAGACCGAAGCAAAAACCGATGAATCTGGCAGTTACGGCAGACAATGTGCAAAAATGCGCATTTTAACGACGGCGAAAAGCATATATTAAAACGGGTTTAGAATTGTGACTAAAACAGAGATTATTGATGCGGCATTCAGGGTATGGGGCGGCAATTTTTACAGGAAAACAAGCCTTTCTCAGTTGGCTTGTGAATTAAGGGTAAGTAAACCTGCTTTGTACAGGCATTTTTTGAATAAAGAAGCGCTAACAGCCGCTATGTCCGAACGGTTTTTGGATGATTTCGCGGGTTCTGTCCGTGATGATTTTAAAAACGCTCTTTCTGCGGACAATGCCGATGAAGGTATTTATACAATTATAAAAAGTATTTCCGGCTTTTTCGCCCGAAATGTTTACGCGATGATTTTTTCAATGATAAACATCTACGAGCGCAATATTGACAGCAACGATTTATTAGAAAGTTTGAAATCCCGCGGAGTGGATTTCAGCACCTTAAGCGCTGTAGTTAATAAAAAATACAAAGGCGATGACGCTGTAATCAGGCTGATTTTTACTACTCTTACTTTTTTAATGTCGCATTTTCACAAGGTTAAAAAGACAATGAGTAATCAGTTATCTGACGAGGATATTCAGAAAATAACATCCAGAATTTTTAAAACCATAAAGAACGGGCTTGGTTATTCCCCGGAAAAAGCGGCGCTTGATTACGACAAGCTCGAAAAACAAGTGGAAAACACTCCTTTGAACACAGACACAGAACCGTTTTTTAAAGCCGTCGCCGAAGCTGTCGCTGAAACAGGTCCGTGGGAAGTGAGCATGGAAATGGTCGCGAAAAAAATCGGACTCAGTAAGAGCAGCCTCTACGGACATTTTAAAAATAAAAAAGATATGCTTCGCCGCCTTTTCATTTCCGAGTTTATGCGCATTCTTGAATATGCCAGAAACGGAATCAATTCATCTTCAAATAACACAGAACAGCTATTCCTTGGAATTTATTCGATAGCCGTTTACCTTCGCTCCCGCCCGGAAATTCTTGTCGCCATGGACTGGATACGCACACGCAAGCTCGATATCGGCAAACCCGACAAACGCATAGAAATTTTCAGATTATTCGAAGATGTTGATATTGAACCCCTTCGCGGCGCGTCGGATGAAAAAAAACGTCGATCTTCCCACTGGATTTTATTTTTATTAATAAATATTTTAATCCACTCTGAAAACGGCGTAAAAAATGACAATATAAGATTATTATATAAATTTATCACATTAGGTCTTGGAGGCTTTAACAAATGAGAAGAATAACGCAAACAAGCAAAGGGCTTTGCATTGCCTTAACGTTTCTGTTATCTGCAACTGCGCACACGCAGGAATCGCAGCCGAACGGCGATGTAAAGCAGTTGACTGCGGACATGGCGGTAGAACTCGCGCTTAAAAATAATCTGAGTCTTGAATCTTCGCGGACAGGCTTATCTACAAAAAAAAGAGCCTCCGATTTTTCATGGAATCAGTTTATACCAAACGTTACAATCGGCGGAGGATTCAGCAGGAGTAATAATAAACCAAGACCGGAAATAACCATAATACCACTTCCGGGAGATGAATTATTCCAAGGTGAATTTAATGGAATACCCGGCACTTATTATGCTCCTCCGGTATTTGCCCCTCCGGGATCAATATCGCCGGGCGTATTTATTGCCGATCCAATGTATCCGTCCCAATGGAACTTGGTCGCTAATGTGCAAATGTCGCTCAGCATAAACGCGGCAATGTTCGAAAACATAAGACGCCTTCGCATTGATTACGAAGGCGGTCTTCTCAGTTACGAAAAAGCGAAACTGCAGTTAGAGCGCGATGTAAGAAAAGCGTATCACAGCATACTGCTTCTAAAGGAAAATATAGTTCTCCTTCGCGGCAGTTATCAAAATGTGGAGCGTCAGGTGCAAATGGCGCAGGCGAATTACGACGCGGGTCTTGCGCCAGAGCTTACAGTTTTGCAGGCGCGTGTCGCGAGAGAAAATATGCGCCCCGCTATTGATCAGGTTGAGAACGGATTAAAACTCAGCATGGCGCAGTTCGCGATGTTCCTCGGAATGAGTTACAACACGGAATTTGATCTTGTACCCATTACGGAAGGCGCCGAATTTGTTTCGCTTGATGTTACGGAAATGATTTCAAAAGCCGCCTCCGGTAAACCGGACATTAAAGAACTCAGGCATACAATAATGATGATGCAAAGCGCGCGAAGAACTCAAATATACGCGCTTACGCCGGCTTTAAGTTTGGGATGGACCAGTCAATCATTATTTAATCCTTTAAAAAATCCGTGGAAAGACCCTTGGTTCGACAATAAAGACGATTGGATTAGATCAGGTTCTTTAACGATCATGTTCGGCGTGCGTCTGCACAGCCTAATCCCATGGAGTCAGGATTTTCAAGGTATCAAAAATCTTGAAGATCAGATTAAAACAGCCACCATTGGTCTTGCGCAGTTAATCAACGGAACGGAAATTGAAATTTACAATACCGTGCTTTCGCTCGACAGAATTCATCTTAACACTAGAGCTCAGGCGGAAACCGTCGCTTTAGCAGAACAGTCTTATCGAATGACCGAGCAGGCATACAGAGCCGGTCTTCAGGATTATTTTCAAGTACAAAGCGCGGAACAGTCTCTCAGACAGGCAAGAGTGCAATTACTCGAACAACAGTTTAATTATTTAAACGGACTTATAGACCTTGAATATTCAATTGGCGTTCCTTTCGGAACGCTTTCAAAAAGGAGTGAATAATGAAATTACAAAAAATCGGAAGCGCGCTTTTATTGATAGCGATATGCGTTTTTTCAGGCTGTAAAAAAGAAGAGAATAAAAACGCGGGTGTGATTGATGTTCCCGTGTTCGCTGTAAATACAACCATGGCTGTTCAGGGGCAAATTCAGGATTATCTGACATTTTCGGGTGACATTGTAGCGGGTTCAACAGTTGACGCTTACTCTGACGCAGTAGGAAAGGTAACGGAAATCTATGTATCTGTCGGCGGAAGGGTAAACAGAGGCGATAGAATAGCCGCTGTCGATCCTTCGCGCCCGGGTATGACTTTCCGCCAGAGCGTAGTCACAGCGCCGATAACCGGAAAC
>Ga0209755_10000318_pt1 | contig 91683 bp, 81 predicted proteins | sample TergutCo191P1_FD_187301 | JGI IMG/M metagenome (GOLD analysis project Ga0209755, IMG submission 187301) | Cornitermes sp. P1 segment gut microbial communities from Petit-Saut dam, French Guiana - Co191P1 (SPAdes) (version 2) | ecosystem: Host-associated > Arthropoda: Insects > Digestive system... | reverse complement strand
TTTTAGGCACAAATGCACACGAGTTTAGTTTCACAATGCCTGCTGGCAATGTGACTATAAGTGCAGAATTTATTGCCGTTGCAAGTGCAATCACTATCAATGTATTGCCAGGCACTGGCGGAAGTGTGCTTTCAAGTCATACCAATGCTATTGCTGGCACGATTGTTATTTTGACTGTCAATGCAAGTGCTTTATATCAATTTGATGGATTTGTTGCTAGTGGTGTTGCTATTAATCAAATCGGCTCTACAAATCAATTTCAATTTGTTATGTCTATAGAAGCTGTAAGTATTGAGGCTAATTTTGTTAGAGTATTTAATATCACAATTGGCGGAGATATTGGCGGTACACTAAATATAACTGGAGCACAAAGAGCGGGCACAAACATAATTGCGACTTTGGCAGCGCTTCCAATCGGACACGAATACCTAATAAATATAGTATCTCCTGTTTCATTGACTTATTCATTGACTGGCAATCAGCTTAGCTTCACTATGCCAAGTGATAATGTAGTCATAAATATCAATTCACAAGTGCAAACATTTAGAGTAGAGTTTAGCAATGATGGCATTGTTTATTATATTGACGGCGTTGAGCATGGCACACCTATTTCAGCTTTGAATTTTGTGACTGCTAGGGCAAATCTTGTATATAATGATGCTTTGGTATTTTTCACTGGCTGGAACCTTTTAAACCATGGATTAATGCCTTCTTGGCCTAATACGGTTGTGCAAAACCTTACTTTCCAAGCAAATTTTTCTTCTATTATGCCAACTCAAGATGAGGCTAATATAAGCTTTTATGTAGATGGCAACCAGATTTTCTCTCAAACAGTTTATATTGATTTGGGCACAAGCAGATTGTTGGTTGTTTCAAGACCATCAAACCCTATTAATTGGTCAAACAATAGATACAACTTTGTGTTTGATAGATGGGTAGATCAAAACGGCATAGATTGGTCTGATGATAGACTGATTGAAGGGGATTTGGTTTTTGATGCGGTGTTTATTTCTTCAGTTAGAGAATTTGATGTTAGATTTGAATATTTAACTGCAGCTAACACAGTGACCTTTATAATAATCACACTAAGCCATGATACTCTTATTTATGGGCATGCGTCTATCCCCCATCCTCCACTTAGAGCAAACTATACCTTTGTTGGATGGCAAGGACTAAACGAATGGACAAGAGTCACTGGCAACATGACATTTATTGCATCATATGTATACAGCGGCACAGCGGCGACTCAGCATAGAGTGATTTTCTTAAACTATGATAGCACAGTAGAGGTATTTAATCAGCTTGTTTTAGAGGGCACTATAGTATCAAGCATCAAGCCTTTAGCACCTAATAGAATTGGCTTCACTTTTGTAGGCTGGTTGAATTATGTGCCAAATATGCAAGTGACTTCTGACTTAATCTTTGTTGCAACCTATATAGAAAACGCTGTTTCAATCAACAATGCAACTGTAGTGTTTTATATGATTGACGGGATTAGTGAAATAGAGCTTGCTAGATTTGAAAACATAATCGTAGGCACTTTGATTAACTCTTTAAATATTCCTACAGCGCCAACTAGAGCAGGCTATACATTTGTCAGATGGCAAGGATTGCAAGCTAACAGCATGGCGACTCCTGGACTACAAGCATTTAGAGCAATCTATATAGCAAACATAGAAGTGCAAACTTTCACTGTCACTTTTGTTAACTATGACAGCACACCTATTGCAAGTGTTTCGGCTGTATTTGGCACATATATCTCATGGTTGTTGCCTGCAAACCCATCAAGAGTTGATGCTAGCTATGTTTGGATTTTTGAAGGGTGGGAGCTTCATTTAGGCGGTGCAAATTGGGCTGTATTAAGCAATCAAACTGTTGTTTCTAATCACACTTTAAGAGCATACTTTTTAGAATACGCTGACATGTTTAGCATAACTTGGCTTAACTATGACGGCACTACATACAGAATTGATCCAATAAGAGAGCATCGTTTGATTGCAAATATTCCTGTTGTTATAAAAAATCCTAGCATTCAAGAAACATTTAATTTTGTCGGCTGGTTTATTTATGGCACTGATACAGCGTGGAATTTTGCTAGCGACAGAATCAGCGGATATTTGGTATTAGAGGCAAGATTTATTGGACAGCCAAGACAATATACTATCAACTTTGTTGTGGGGACTACTGTTGTTTCTAGCATTAGCTTAGCTTTTGGTGATGCAATTTGGCCATCAGCACTTGCTGTGGGGGCACCAACTGCTCCTATAGGATATGTGTTTAGCTATTGGAGAGGTCTTGTGCCGTCTATGAGCGTAGTAGGCAACCATAATTTCTTTGCGGTGTTTAGACCAATTGATGCAACCATATATACTATTAGGTTTTTAAACAATAATGCAGTAGTGCTGCAACACAATTTAGCTGCGGGCGTATTGATTGCCAATCATTTGCCGTCTATACCTGTCAGAGCTGGCTATACTTTCTTAGGCTGGTCAGGATTGACTGGCGGCATGGTAGTTACAGGACATCATGATTTTGAGGCGGCTTGGGCGGCTATAATTGATCCTGGCAATCCTCAAGTATTTATTTTAAGATTCTTTGATGAAGATGGCATTACACTAGTTTTAGAAATGACTGATATAGCATATGGCACTTTAATTTCTCAAATATTGCCTGCTGGCTTAATAAGAGCAAGCAAAGAGTTTGTAAGATGGGATAAAATTGGTGCGTCAAACCTAATTAACGGTGCATCAAGAATAGAGGGCAACACTGATTTTATTGCTGTGTTTATGGATACAGCAATCGCTCAAAGGTTTAGTATAGAGTTTTTAATGCCAGCGTTGCATGGCGGTGCTGTTGTTTTAAGACTAGAAAATGTGCTTGCTGGGACTTATATAAACAGCCTAGTGCCTACTATACCTAATGTAGCAGGACATAACTTTGTTGGATGGCAAGGCTTGAATGCAAACATGCTTGTGACTTCTAATCATACATTTATTGCACAGTTTGAAGCTAGACAATTGCAAATTACTTTCAATGCTGCTTTAGCAGACTCATTAGAATTTAGCAGCAAAATGGTGACTTTTGGCACAGCGTTTGGCGTATTGCCTAATGCTGATAGGGCAGGGCATCTATTTATTGGTTGGTTTACTGCACCTAATGGAATGGGCACTCAAATATTTGCGTCTACTATTGTTGCATTTGTTGTCAACACTACCTTGCACGCAGCTTGGTCTAATCAATCAGTAATCGTGTTTGATTCAAACGGCGGAAACCAGATAGAAAGACTTGAAGGAGCGCCAAACAGCGCTATCAATCCTTTGGATGTTGAAGCTAGAGTTCCTTTTAGACTAGGACATAATTTCATAGGCTGGTTTGAAGCTGGTGCAACAACTGCATTTGCATTTAACAATATGCCTCATGATATGGGCAATCCTGTTGTGTTGACTTTGTATGCTAGGTGGGGTGCTATTGAATTTAGCGTTGTTTATAATATCAATATTCCTCATGCTAATGCATTGCACTGGGGCGATATGCAAGACAGCTATTTTAATTTTGGCACAAGCGGAACTTTAAGGACAAATGAATTTAATGTATATGGCTGGACATTTGTGGGCTGGTCTACTAATCCACATGCATTAACTCCAACATATTCAGACAATGCGGCTGTATTCAACTGGGCAAATACTCAAGGTGCTGTTGTCAATATATATGCAATTTGGCAAGCAAACAGACACCTAGTAACATTCAATTATCACGGTGCAACTGGCGGTGCTGGCTTAGCTAATACCTTTGTATACTTTGATTCTCCATATGGGGTATTGCCTAATCCTAATAGAGTTGGTCATTTATTTGTTGGCTGGTATACAGCACAAGTAGGCGGAGTGCGTATTGAGCTGGCTACTATCGTGTCAAACAATGCTCCGCATACATTGCACGCTAGATGGGAAGAGCTTCAAGCACATACTATCACTGTTGTTGGGTATGGCACTACAAATGTGCTGGTTGCATTTGCTGGCGATGAAATAAGCCTTGTCTTAAATATCCCAACTGGATATATGCTTATTAGTATCACCACTAATCCTGATATCACAATTATTGGAACAGGTGCAAACAGAACCTTTGTTATGCCTAATCAAGCCGTGATTATCACCATTGAAGTGCAATCAATTGAGTCAATACCATTTAATATCACAATTAATGGCGGCACTGCTGTTGCTAATGCTGTATTAAACACCTTGGTTACTGTCACATTTGATGCACCAGCATATGGATTTATGATTGCAGGATTTGATACAAACCCTGTTGGGTTAGTGTTGACGCAAATTAGCACTAGCAATATATGGACATTCTATATGCCAGCTAGTGATGTTGTTATTACTCCTATTATTGTGCCGATTGATACAGCTACTAACAGCGTAACCATCACAAACGGTGCAGTATTAATCCCAGGCAATAATTTAAGCGCAAACTTTGTTCCAGGGCAAGTTGTCACTATCAGAGTCAACAATCCTCCTATGGGGTTAATCTTTGATGACTTTACACTAGTGGGAATAAGTGCCCTAGCGCCAGGATCAAACGCTGGATATTGGACATTTGTTATGCCTGATCAAGCAGTAATTATCACAGTTAACTGGACAGAGCCTGATCCTAGCTTTCCTGTTGAAATGACAGTAACCTTTGTGTTTAATGGTGCTGATGATTATTATACTTTTGCTCCTAATAAACAAGTGACATTTGGTCAAATTTATGGCCCGCTTCCTCAGCCTTCTAGACATGGCTTTATATTTGGCGGCTGGCAAACTGTTTTGGGTATGCCAATAAACAGCGACACCGTTGTTAACCACACAATCAATCATATCCTAATTGCACAGTGGACTCCATTAGTGTTTAATGTGACTATCACTAATGCAACAGGCACAGGTGAATATACATTTGGCACTAGAGTTGAAATTAGCTTGCTTCTTTTAGCTGGATTTGAGTTTGTTGATTTTGTTAATTTGGTGGGTATTGCTAGGGCGGATATTCATTTTGACGCTGATTTAAATGTGCATTGGTTTATTATGCCGGCATCAAATGTTGAAATCACTGCTAGCTATGTTGCTATTAATTTTGCCTTAACAATAAACGGCGGCTGGGCAACTGATGAAGATGGAAACACTATTACTACTGCTGTTGTTGGACAAAGAGTTATTTTACATTATGACGCACCTATGGCTGGCTATGAGTTTAGAAGATTTATTTCTAATGCTTTAGTTCCTGTGCGTTTTGATGGTGAATATTTCTATATCATTATGCCTGCTAGCAATGTTACTATATCTGTTGATGTTGAAGAAGAGGGGATTACTACTTATTGGCTTAATATCTTTGGTGCAACAGGTGTAGGAAGATATGCCCCTAATGACATGGTGTTTATTACTTTGATACCACCTTTAGGACAGACAGTGGGTGATAATATTGAAAACTATGCAATCTTTGAAGGCATTACTTTCCAGCATCTAATCCCTGTTCCTGGTCAAGCAAACACATTTTTCTTTGTTATGCCAGCTAATGATGTAAGAATAGACTTTAGACCTGCATTTATTCTAGCTCCGCCTCCTACTTTTACTATCACTATTGATGGCGGATCATATTTAGTATTAAACGGCAATGAAGAAGGATATCCGATTGCGGGCAGCATAATCAGGTTGACTCCTGACTCTGCTCCATATGGATATAGGTTTATGCGTTTTGATACTAGGGATGTTGTAATTTTTGTTGATGCGGATGGCTTCTATTTCATTATGCCAGCATTTAACATAACATTGACGGCTGTGTTTGAAAGACTAGAGAGATTTAACATTGTTTGGAAAAATGAAGATGGCAGCATAATTGAGTCTACTGATGCTATGTCAGGCACAATCATTGCCTTGCCTAGTGATCCAGTTTCTCCGCTTCCTAACAGAATATTTGTAAGATGGGATGGATTTGTTCCAGGAATGGCTGTTATTGCTAATCATGTATTTATTGCAATCTTTGAAAGCACCTTGATTAATTATGAGTATTTTGTTATCACTTGGAACTATATAGATGCAGATGGAAATGCGGTATATAGACAGCAATCTTTAAGAGCTGGTCAAGTCATTGCTCCTCCTACAAATTTGCCACTAAGAGCAAACTATGTGTTTGTCGCATGGCAAGATTTTGTAAGCGGAATGATAGTTACGGGCAACCACCAGTTTTATGCAATTTATATTTTGTCTTATCCTCCTCCAAATAGATATGTTGTCACTTGGCTTGACAGCGATGGTGTGACAGTATTAAGAAGACAGCAGTTGACACAAGGCAGTGAGATTATTGCACAAGCAGCTCCTGTGCGTGAGGGATATGTCTTTAGCGGCTGGTATGGATTTGTGCATGGAATGAGAGTAATCGGCAATCATGAATTTAGGGCGATATTTGTGTCTGATTCAGATTCAGAAATGTCGTTTAGCATAGAATGGCATGATGCTGATGGCAATGTGATATTGAGTCAAAGCTTAAGACAAGGTGTTGTTATTGTTGCTCCTGCTGCTCCTATTGTTTATGGCTATGTGTTTATTTTGTGGCAAGGGTTTAATCCTGGCATGACAGCTCAAAGCAACCATGTGTTTGTGGCAGTTTTTGAAGCAGATGACCCAGCTAATCCTATCCCAAGATTTAACATAACATGGATTGGATATGGCGGTGTAACATTGATGCAAATCACTTTAATCAGAGGTGCTTTGATTCCTTTATTACCAGCTTTAAACATTGCAGATAAAATTTTCATAGAATGGGCTGGATTTAGTGATGGAATGACTGCTAGTTATGATCATGTGTTTGTGGCTGTATTTGTGCCAGCTTTTGTGACAGTAATATTTGATTCTGCAGGCGGCACAGGCATATATAGTCAAACAGTTGCATTTGGAACACGATTGACAGAGCCTAGCAACCCTATTAGACAAGGCTATATCTTTGTTGGATGGTATATCTATGGCACTGAAACCAGATGGGATTTTGATAGTGTGGTGACTGGTGATATGACTTTGGTTGCTGTATGGAGGCGTGCGGGTGGTGCTACTTATGAGAATGGATTAGACCTTGATGGTTGGGTTTGGTGGGCTGTAGGTGGTGCTGGTGTTGGTGTATTGGCTATGATTATCTTTTTGCTTGTTCGCAAAAAAAGAAGAGACTAGACTAATATGCTAAATAATTAATGAATAGTTAAAAATGAAAAATAAATTAGGTATTATACCCCAGGGCAGAGCCTTGGATTCCCATGCCGCCCTTGGCGGCATGATTCCGCAGCAAAGCTACGGGGTATAACACCATTTTTGGCGGTCGCAAATTTTCCCTTGCAAGCAAGAAAATTTGCTCGGTTAATGAAAAATTGTTGCTAGCTTTAATTTTAATACTTAATTTTGCACCGCATTAATTTTTCATTCTTCATTTTTCATTAATTAGTATTATCATAGCTTTGATTAATAATAAAAAATTAAAGGAGGATGAATAAATGTTTTTAAGATATTTGATACTTTCACTAATAGCTTTGGCAGGAGTTGTTGTTGGGCTGCTTATAGTGTGGTTGATTGTATTATTATTTAGCAAAAGAGACAAAGAATTTGCACCTGAGGGGGCATATTATGACGATGATTATGATGATTATGAAGATGAAAAGAAAGAAAAAAAGTCCAAAAAAGCATCTAAAAAGCAAGAAAAAAATGTTGCTTTGCTAGACGCTTCTGCTATGCAAAATGCAGATTCTAATAAGGAGCTATTGATCCGCATCATTACTGAAGATGAAGACGGAAAGCCTGTTAAAGAGTCAGTTATTAAAGCAGACACAGATCAAATTTTTGCTAACAATACAGACAATGCTGTCATTGAAGTGCATCAAGACGGCACTGCTTTAAACAACAACGGGCTTAAAAATAAAAACGCCAAGCACACAGGCGTGGCGACAAATTATGTTGGTGGCAGAATGGATGCAATAGACATCCCTATCAACATAATAGTTAATATGAGTGGGGTAGGCGAGCAAGTGTATGCAAATGCACAAAGCGGCACACCTATAAATGTGCCTATCGCACCGCCCAATCATGTGCCTATGGCTGCTGTGCCAGCTGCTGCACCTGCACCTACTAGCATGGTTATGTCGGCTATGACAGGGGGGCTGTTTACGCTTTCTCGTTATGATGTGTTTGATCACATTGATGACATGCAAGAATATGCCACTAGATTTTCTGTTGAACCAAGTGTCAAAGAAAAGTCAGAGGATACCCTTCCTGACTACCTTATGTGCGGAGATAGAACCTTTGCACTTATGTATGACAAAAATGACATTGTTTTGAGCTTTATCTTGCGTTTGTCGCAAGAGTCTGCAAAAAGAAATCTAAGCTATCATCCTATTTCTGTTGCACCTTATCCTAGTGGTGATGATTGGTATGCGGTGATTGTGGGCAGAACCTTTGCAAACAAGAAAGAGGTTTATAGGCTTTTAGAAGAAAGTTATGACTATACTGCATCTTTATTTTATAGCAAAGAGATTGAATCAGAGGCTGATCTAGCAGCTAGACTTCAACAAGCATTAGAGGAGCAGGCGCAGATTGAAAGAGAGGCGGGGGAGAAGGAAAAAGAATTAGAGCAAAAGCTGTTGGATGCGGAAAGGGAGTATAAGAGGAGTCTAGAAGAGTATAAGACTACGGTTTATACGGGCTTTAAGATTTCTAGAAAGGAGATTGGCGAGGATATGAGGGCGCTGAATGTGGCTAATTTGGAGGTTATTGAGCGGTATAAAAGTCCGCAATTGCCAGCGTCATTGAAGTATAATGAGGAGACCTATGCAATGCTTTATGCGTCGGATGAGGGCGTGATAATGGTTACGCAATTGTCGGATGAGTATGCAGAGGAGTTGGGCAAAAGGCATCCTGAGATTAGGCACGCGAAGTTTCCGAAAGGGCCGAATTGGTATGTTGTGCCGGTGGATGGAGCGTTTGAGGACAAGGAGAGTGTGTATAGGGTGCTTGAATATGCGAGGGCGTTTGTGGAGGAGAAGAGGTTGATGCCGAAGAAGCCTAGGGCGGCGAGGAAGCCTACGGGGAATAAGCCGGGGCGCCCGAAGAAGGTTTTGGAGACGACTGATCCATCTGAAGAAGAAATTGTGCTAGAAAAGGTTGCAAAAAGCACTAAAGAGACTAAGGCTGAAAAAAAAGCTGAAGCAAAAACTAAAAAAGCAACTGAAACAGAAGCTTTTAGTCAAGTTGCAGCTACAAACACTGAGATATTAGAGGATGACTATATAGAAACAAGCTATGCTCATCAAGAGGTTGTGGTTAAGGATACAGAGCAAGCGGCTATTTTGCAACAGCAGTATCAGCAGCAAACAACAGCAACATATGAGGCTAGTCCAGCAGCATATACAGCTTTAGCTAGCCAAACGCAGCCAGCAAGCTATCCAAACTATAGTGCAAAGGAATTGAAGATGATGATGAAAGAAGCAAAACGCAAAGAGAGAGAATCTAAAGGATGGGATTAAGCGATTGTATTTAGGCATCTATAGTATTATTTAGACTTCATTTTTTATCAACCAGCTGCAAGCCACCCTGCCCTCATCTTGAGTGGTAGTGGTGGCTCTTTGCATTTGCCTTGAATACAAGCCCATCAATTTGCCAGCATATAAATACAATCCAGTGGTGTTGCCATATTCGCCATAATAAACAGCACCGTTTTTTTCATAGCAGTTTGCAGTTTTAAAAGGGGCACAGTATTTTTGTAAAATATAGCCCGTGCCAGCGTTTTTATTCAGCAGTGCCTTCCAATCGTTTTGACTATAGTCAAGCCCAGCATATACTCCCACTGAAGCATATAAATCGTTGGGTTTTATTATAAATAAATCCTTATTATTTTTTGCTGTATCAAAATGCTTGTCTAGCTTTAGTTCAGTGCTAAAAGGAATATGTTTTTTTATAAACTCATGCTCCTCATCAGAAAAAATACTTTTAATATTCTCATTATGCAAAATTGAAAACAGTATTTTGTTATGGATTACTTGAGTTTTAAACCCACCCACAGTGCAAACTGCTTTGTTTTTATAAGCCGCCAAAAACTCGCTAATCTCATCAATTCTTTCCATACAATCACTAGTCACAGCCCGTCTATAAACTAGATCAATTTTGTTTTTCTCTTTATCATAAAGCACTTCATTTTCATATTTTAGCTCACGAATATCTGCAATCACGCAATTTATCCCTCTATCCAAAAACGCTTTTTTAAACGCAACAAATTCCCCCATAGTAGCCTTATCCAAAAAGTCCACAATGCCAACAGTGATGCTGTTTTTGTCAAAATCGCCCTTTTTAAAGTCACCATAAATATTTAAAATTGTATCCACCCAACAATCAAACAACTCAAAGCTTTTTGTCTTAAACTCAAAATCCTTGTATGCCTTTGTCATTTTTAAAGCATTCCCAATCTCTCTATCCTCAATCATTGCACTAGCACCATCTGCATTAAACTCAAAAAACTTAAAACCAAAGCTATCTTCATCAAAAAACATGTCTATTCTGGCTATGGGCAATTGGCATGCATAGCCCGTATCACTTAAAACAAGCTCTTCTAATTCCTTGTCAAACCCAAACAGCTTTCTAAAATTTTCATTTTGTTGATACTCATAAATACATTTTTCTAAGATTTTATACATCATGCTGGCTGCATTTTCAATAATATTAAAAGCCGCCTTGTCAAATATTTTTGGAATCAACTGAAAACACAAGTCGCCCTTTATAGAACCTACTCCTGTAGTTTTTAAGTAATTTTTTATGTTTTGAGCATCTAAAATTGTTCGTTTTTCGTTTGCTTTTATGTGCTTTAAATAAGCATTTTCATAGTCTTTTAGTGTCATAATTTATAAAATCTCCGCCAATATTTTTTGCTGTTTAACCAAATTTTTTAATAATTGCAAGTTTTCTTTTTCAGTCTTTGAAAGAGTTTTTTCTGCCAATGCAAAAAGTTCTTTAAAAAGGTCACCTATTTTATATCCATAAACTTTTGCATCATATCCATATTCAATTAGCTGATCAAATGCATCTATAATACTATCCTCATCCACGCTTTGAAACTTGTCCAAAAGCACATTTATAGCATGTTCATTATAAAAAATCCCTTTAATAAGCGCCAAATAAGACAAAGCATATTCAATGGGCATACTGTCTGCTGTCCTTATCTCAATAAAGTTTTTCAATCTTACATAAGGAAAAACCATGCTTAATTCATGAAACGGAGAGTTGTTTTCATCTTTTATTATAATAGGGCGACTCAAGACATAATTCGCATAATCTTTAAAGCTGGTTATGTTTGGCACAATGCCGCATCTATCACAATCAACTGCCGCCCAAATCCAATGCCTAAGCATTTTTCTATAGTTTTCTTCCCCTTCAAAAACTTGTGCATTGTCAGTCAAGAAAATAAATAGGGGAGCTAGCAAATTAGAAAGACGGTATTTATTAACAGCATCCTTTTCAGAAAAATAATCAACAGCAACATGAACCGCCGCCGACCCTCGCATCATATAAAGCCCTGTCTCCCCACTAGTCTTAAAATACTCATCCATCAATTTATAGCGCTCTTTTGGAAGAAGAGGCATGTCACTTGCCTTTGAAACAGGGTGATAGCCTAGATTTTTTAACTCCAAGCCCCTTTTGTCAAGAACGGGAGCAATCTCATTTATAAATTTTTCATATTCATAATTAAATTTTTCGAGTTCTAAAAACTCTCCAATGCTCACCTCTAATTGTCCAGCTGGCTCTAAACTTACCAATAAATGTTGCCGCCTTAATGCAATCAAAAAATCCCCAGAGTAAAGGGTGTTAAAACCCCAGGGCAAGCCCTGGGTTCCATCGCCTTCGGCGATGTTCCGCCCCAAGGGGCGAAGGTTTAAATCTTTTCTGTGGTCGCAAATTTTCCCTTGCAAGCAAGAAAATTTGCTCGGTTGATAAATTTTCTCATCAAAAAAACAAGAAATATCACACAATATCTGTTCAATCTCATCATAATAAGAAACAGTCTTTTGAGTAGCCTTATCCACCACAAAATGCTCTATTTCAAGCCCCAAAAGTCCGCCACCTTTGCCTTTGATTCCATCTTCAAAAACTTTTAATAAAGCCTGCTCTTTTTCTTTTGTCAAAATTCTTTTGCTCATTTATAAATTCATTATAGCAAATTTTTTAAAAGCCTGCAAACAAATTGCTATCCAAAAAACACAAGATTTATATCAGTATTTTGGATAGATGCGTGCAGTTTTGCATTAGACCAAAAAAAGAAGATTCTAAAAGTTGATAAATTTGTATCATATGTATAAAACTCTCTTATGTTTGTGGTATTTTAAGCCCCTTATTTAGCTATTTCACCAATGTATATTCATCGGCACTGCGTATGTGGAAAATCGCAGATTAAAAGAGACATCAAAATTATTCATCGCCTTGATTAATCCAATAAAGCCCACCTGAAAAATGTCGTCTATGTTTTCTTTCTTGCCCATAAACTTTTGCACCACAGACAACACAAGCCGCATGTTTCCCATCAAAAATTCCTCTTTTGCCACCTCATCGCCCTTTTGTGCCCGCTTTATCAGCTCAATCGTCTCTTTATGAGACAGCTTGGGCAGGTTTGCCGTGTTTATTCCTGAAATTTCTACTCTTGAAGCCATTTAATTTTCTCCTTTGTTTAATAGAGTTGTTTCATTTTTGTTATGAAGCAACTCTTTTTTGCTAAATTTTAGTAAAAACAAAGTACGCAATAGTTATTTTTAGCAATTAGAGCCTAAGTTATACCAAGGATGTCAATTATTGGTAACTTTTGCATCAGAGTTTACATATTATACTATTGTGTAATTGCATAATCACTTTAAAATAGTAGCAAAATATATACATAGGCTATTTATTTTTGACCAACAATTCTAACATTTAAAAAACACATAAGGAGAAAAATCAACATGTTCATTTGTAATGAATGTGGGTTTGTTGAACGAGCTAAAAATGCTAATTCTTGCCCAAACCCCAATTGCAGACAGCATAAACCATTCAATCTATTAAACCCCAATCAAATGCACCGCCTGTTCAACTCTACTACAAGACACCTTGAGGCGGCTAAAGACAACCACCCAATCACTGCCCCATCACAACCAAACCAAAACATGCCTTGCGACAAGCACGCTTTAGGCTTTGCTACTGTCCCAAACCAAACCTTTGATGGCATATCATCACTAGATGAGGCTATGCAAAACGGCACGCTTTTTCCATCATTAAATATGCCATATAGCAAAAAAATTATCAACAGGGGGTGGAGAGCATAATGACTAGGGATAAATTATTAAACGAGATAATGAAAGTAGACTTTGCACTGCTAGATTTAAGACTGTATTTAAACACGCACCCAAACTGCACACAAGCCTTGTCGCATTTTCACAACCTAACAAAAGAGTCAAAGCAGCTTAAAAGTGATTTTGCAGCTAAATTTGGCCCAATTTGCGGCAATTGCAATACGGATGAGGACAGATTCAACTGGATTGACACCCCTTGGCCGTGGCAAAATTATAAAACTGGAGGACAAAAATAATGTGGGTTTATGAAAAAAAATTACAGTGCCCTGTCAATATTACAAGGCCTGATCCAGCGATTGCAAAGCTAATTATTACGCAATATGGCGGCCCTGACGGAGAGCTTGGAGCAAGCCTAAGATATTTGTCGCAACGGTTTAATATGGTTACAAAAGAGGCGATTGCCACGCTAAATGATGTAGGAACAGAAGAGCTTGCACACATGGAGATTGTGGGCAGCATGGTAAGCCAGCTTTTAAGAGACAGCGATGTATCCGACATAAAGGCGGCAGGATTTGAGCCTGGATATGTTGAGCATGGGCTGGGGGTTTATCCTCAAAATGCGAGCGGCATAGCGTTTGATGCAGGTGCAATGCAAAGCAAGGGCGATCCTATTGCAGACATTTATGAGAATTTGGCAGCAGAGCAAAAGGCAAGAGTTACTTATGAGTATTTATTGGATATGATAGACAATGAAGAGGTTGCAAAGCCGCTTAGATTTTTAAGAGAGAGAGAGATTGTGCATTTTCAACGCTTTGGAGAGAGTTTAAATTATGTAAGAGAATGGCAAATGAATCGTCATATTTTTTATGGAATCAGCAAATAATCTTTTGGATCAAGTCTAGTGATAGAATCACTTAAAAAACTCGCCTTAAAAAAAAGGGTGGGTTTTTTTGATTTTTGTGGGAAAAATTATTGTGTTTTGATTTTTGTTGTGTTATTATTAGTGTGGAAACAAAGGGGGAAATTTAATATGCCTTATAAAACTAGTGACAAAAAATCGGGGGATACTGTCTATGGCAGAAAGGTCATAAACTCTATTATTTTGCTTGCAGCAAAAGAGATTGCTGGGGTGGCGTCTTTATATGGGCGTGGGTTTAGGACAGAATTTAATGGATTGACAGTGGATGTGGATGTGTATATAAATGTTGTTAGCGACATAAGCTGCTCTGATGTGGCACATAGGGTGCAAGAAAACATCAAGAGGAATGTAGAGTCTATGTCGGCGTTTAAGGTAGGGATAGTCAATGTAAACATACTAGGGGTGGTGTTTAATGAAGAGAAGGTAGGAGGATAAAACTAATGAGCGAGGATAGGATAATTAAACTAAGGCCGCATCATCTTTTATGCTTGCAAGGCTTTTCTGGAAAGGGCTATTCAAAAGATTTTGTTTCTAATATGACTAAGCTTAAAGAGGATTTGTTTAAAGAGGATGCGATGATAAATTTGGCGGGAGGGAGTGATGATATTTGTGCTAAGTGTCCGCATTTATTGATGGATGGCTTGTGTCAAACAGAAAAAAAGGTCAAAACAAAGGATGACAAGGTTGTTAAATATTTTGGTTTAGGGCACAAATTATATGATTTTGGTGCTTTAGTTAATGACATTAAAAATAAAATTACGCCCAGCATAATGGCAGACATTTGCGGTGATTGTGCTTGGTATGACAACAGTCATTGCCGAAAAAACATTTTAGGGCAAGTGACAAATCAAGACACTAGGGAGATTATTTTTAAATTAATATTTGAGCGAGTGATAAATTCAGCAAGCAATGAGGATACTTTTTTGATGCTGACAGAGGTGCTGGATGCAGAGAATCTAAAAAGAGCTAGGATGATTTATGATGAGACTGGGGCAGATAAAAAAGGTGCGTTTATTGATGATTTGATAGAAAAATATGCGTGCGAGTTTAAGGCGGACAGAGTTTTTAAGGTGGATATGGCTATACTTATTGTGGCGATTTATGAAATTTTATTTGATGAATTGTCACATAAAATTGCTGCAAATGAAGCAGTTTTGCTAGCAAAAAAATACTCTAGCGAAAAAAGTTCAAAATTTATTAATGGGGTATTATCCTCAATAATTAAAGAAAAGGAGACAATATTAAATGAATACAAATGCAAAAATTCTTGATGGAAAGGCATTATCACAAAAGATTAAGGGGCAACTTAAAACAGAGGCTGCTGCTTTTGAAAAGAAAATGGGACGCAAAGTGGGGCTTGCGGTTGTGCTGGCTGGAGATGATGCGGCAAGTGCAGTTTATGTAAACAACAAGATTGTAGGATGCGGCGAGGTTGGCATAAGATCATTTGAATTAAAATTTGATGGCAGTGTGACTGAAAAGGAATTAATCAAAGCGATAGAAAAATTAAATAAGGATAGCGATGTTGACGGGATTTTGGTGCAGCTGCCGCTTCCTAATCATATTGATGCTAACAAAGTGCTGGGCTGTATTTCTTTTAAAAAGGATGCTGATGGATTTTTGGCAGAAAATGCAGGCAATTTAATGCTAGGAAACCCTGCACTTAGTGCATGCACTCCATGTGGTGTGATGGAGCTAATCAAAGAGGCTGGGATTGGTTTAAGCGGAAAAAATGCGGTGGTGATAGGACGCAGCAATATTGTGGGTAAGCCTGTTGCTCTTATGCTTTTAGAGCAAAATGCGACAGTGACTATTTGCCATTCAAAGACACAGGATTTAGCTCATTATACAAAAAATGCAGATGTGATTGTGGCATCTGTAGGAAAAAAACACTTGCTTAACGGCGATATGATCAAAGATGGTGCTGTGGTGATTGATGTGGGCATAAATAGAGTAGATGGCAAGCTGTATGGCGATGTGGACTTTGATTCGTGCTTAGATAAGGCGGCGTTTATTACTCCTGTTCCTGGCGGTGTGGGCCCTATGACTATTGCGATGCTATTAAAAAACACTATTAAAGCAGCAAATTTATATGCATTAAAATAAAGTAATTAATTATGCAAAAAAAACTGACAGTTTCTCAACTAAATAGATATATTAAAGGCGTGTTTGAAGACGAGCTTATTTTGCATAACCTTTGTGTTGAGGGTGAGGTGCTGGATATTAAGAGTGTAGGAAATGCTGTGTATATTGTATTAAAGGATGAGGACAGCGTGCTTAATTGTGTTTGTTTTAATGGAGTGGTTGGCATTGAGGCGGGCATGAGGGCGACTTTGTTTGGTAGAGTAGAGTTTTATGCAAAAAGCGGCAAGCTAAGCTTTATTGCAAAGAGTGTGAGTTTAAGTGGGGCTGGGTTGCTATTAGCAAAGCAGAGGGAATTAAAAGAGAGACTAGAAAAAGAAGGAATTTTTTCTAATAATAGGCAGCTGCCTAGGTTTATTAAAAAGGTGGCTCTTGTTACTAGTGAAGAGGGGGCAGTGCTGCATGATTTTATGTCGGTGATAGAGCGGCTGGCTGGACATATTGAAACCAAGGTTTTTAGTGTAAAAGTGCAAGGCAGCGGTGCTAGTGAGCAAATTATGGGTGTTATGCGTGATATAACAAGCGATTTTGATGTAATTGTGCTGGCGAGAGGGGGCGGAAGTGTGCTGGATTTAAGTGAATTTAATAATGAGGGGTTGGCTAGGGCTATTTATCAAAGTGGTGTGGTGGTGATATCTGCAATAGGGCATGAGACGGATTATACGCTTAGTGATTTTGCGGCAGATATAAGGGCAGGTACTCCAAGCATGGCAGCAGAAATAATTTCAAGCAACAACAATGCTTTGTTAAATAAATTTTTTGATTTGGCTAGTGAAAACGGGGTCAAAATGCAGGCTTTATTAAACAATAAATACAAACAACTCATTAGACAGGCTAGAATAGGGGTAGACAGCACGCAAAATATTGTTAGTTTTGTTTTAAGGCGGCTATTTCATAGGCAAATAGCACACAATGTTGAAGCTAATTTAGCAAAAAAGGAATCCTTATTTAAAGTATTAATCGCAAAAATTGAAGCCGCTAATCCTTTGAAATTGCTTGGTGATGGATATTCTAAAATTGCTAAGGATAGCAAAAACATCAATTCTATCAAGCAACTAAAGACAGGTGACAACATAAATATTTATGTCACCGATGGTCAAATTGAAGCAAAAATAGAAAAGTTAACCAAAAAATAGGGTATTATATGTGATAGAGTACCCCTAAAAGGACTTTAATTTATGGAATTTGAGAAAAAATTACAAGAATTAGAAACTATCAACCAAAAGCTATCAAGCGGACTTTCTGTTGAAGAGGGCATTTTGTTGTTTGAAAGAAGTCTTGCCCTAACAAAAGAATGTATTGATTATTTAAACAAGGCAAAGACAAAGATTTCGCAAATTAAGCAAGAGGTTGATTTTTTATTAGAGGATTAAATTAATTATGCAAATGAAAATGGAAAAACTAATTGATATAGTTGATTCTAGCATCAAACAAGTTTTGGCAGAATTTTTTGTTCCGTCAAATGTATTGGGGCAGGGCATGGAGTATAGCTTGCTAGGCGGCGGCAAGAGGTTGCGACCTGTCATGCTGCTGGCTAGCTTTTTTGAGGTTTGCGGCATGATGCAAGAGGATAATGCGGCGCTTAAATATTTGATTTTTGCTGTTGAATCGCTTCATACTTATACGCTGATTCATGATGATTTGCCGTGCATGGACAACGATATTGAGCGGCGGGGCAAGCCTTGTTGTCATATTAAATTTGGGGAGGCGGCGGCGCTTTTGGCAGGCGATGCATTGCTAAATGCTTCTTTTGAGTCGTTTATTAAAGCTATAAAGCTGCAGCCTAATCTTATTCATGCGGCGGATTATTTTTATTCTCTTGCTGGAGCAAAGGGCTTGATAGCAGGGCAGTCTTTAGAGTTTGAATTAGACACCTTTTCTAAAGAAACGCTGCTAGAAATTTTTAAACACAAAACAGCCGCACTTTTTAGGTCAAGTGCATATATTGGAGGGAGTATGGGCTTGATTGCTATAAATAAATTTGATCCAGCCTCTTCAATTTTGACCGATTTAGACAGCTTTGCACTAAATTATGGTCTAGCCTTTCAACTAAAAGACGATTTAGATGACCTAAATGAAAAAGGCTATGCAGCTAGATTTGGAGCAAAAGAAGCACAAAAACTGCTTGATGAATACAAACAAAAAGCCGTGCTTGCAATCAAAAAATACAACTATAATTTTTTAACCGCCTTAGCTAACGACCTTTAAACAACAATAATAATGCTAATTGAAAAAATAAAAACTCCACACGATTTAAAAAAATTATCACACGCCGACCTTGAAAAATATACAGAAGAGGTGCGCTCTTTTGTCATTGAAACCACAAAAAAAAATGGCGGTCACCTATCATCTAACCTTGGTGCAGTAGAACTAACCATTGCGCTTCATTATACATTTGATTCACCCAATGACAAACTAATTTTTGATGTAGGGCACCAAAGCTATACGCACAAATTGATTAGTGGGCGGCTAGAATTATTAAAAAACTTGCGAACCAATGATGGTGCGTCTGGGTTTCCTTCTGTTCATGAATCTAATCACGATATTTTCACTTTGGGGCATAGCTCCAACTCCTTATCCTTAGCACTAGGGATGGCAAGGGCACGAGATAAGCTGGGGCAGCACCATCACATTATCCCCATAATCGGCGATGGTGCTTTTAGCGGCGGCATGATTTATGAGGCGCTTAATGATATAGGCGAGCAAAAATCCCGACTTATCATAATTTTAAACGACAACAAGATGTCTATATCCAAAAATGTGGGCGGAATGAGCAAATATTTTGCTAAATTGCGTCTTAGTCGGCGTTTTTCTAAGCTGCGTCAAAACATTAAGAAAACCTTTTCTGTTTTTCCTATTGAGCGGCACGATGACAAGAATTTTGACACTATAAAGGTGCGATTAAAAGGTTTTTTCATGAAAAATCGGCTGTTTGAAAACTTTGGCGTAAGCTATTATGGCCCGTTTGATGGGCATGATATGAGGGAAATGTGTCAGGTTTTTGATAGGGTAAAAAATAAATCGGTGATAGATAACAAGCCTGTGATTATTCATGTGATTACACAAAAAGGGAGAGGGCTGGATGAGGCGGAGAAATGGCCTGATAAATATCACGGGCTTAATGCTAAGGGGGCAAAGGATGAGCGGGCTTTTTCATCAGATTTAGCGGATGAGTTGATTGAGCTAGCAAATGAGGATGATAGGATTGTGGCGATTACGGCGGCAATGCCGTCTGGAACAGGACTTGACAGGTTTGGGGCGGCACATCCTGACAAATATTTTGATGTGTCTATTGCAGAGCAGCACGCTGTTTCTTTGTGTGCTGGGCTGGCTAAAGGGGGCTTAAAGCCTATTTTTTGTGTGTATTCTAGCTTTTTGCAGCGAGCGTTTGATCAAATTTTGCATGATGTGTGTCTAAACAATTTGGGGGTAGTCTTTGCCATTGATAGAGCGGGGGCGATTGGCAGCGATGGTGTCACTCATCAGGGTGTGTTTGACCTAAGCTATCTAAACGCTGTGCCCAATTTGACGGTGCTAAGCCCTAAGGATGGGCACGAATTAAAAAAGATGCTTAAGTTCGCATTTTCACTTAATACCCCTGTGGCAATAAGATATCCCAAAGGATATAGCGCTAGCACAGCATCTTTTAACAATGCAGATAGCCTTGCAAACAAACATACAGACAGCACTTGCACCTTGCCCGATATTGATTATACCAAATGGGAAATTTTGAAAAAAACAACTGCAAATATTTATATATTAGCATGTGGTTCAAGGATGATAGACATTGCTTTATCCAAGGATTTAAACGCAAATATCATCAATGCTAGAAGCATAAAACCACTAGATTATACATTTTTAGACAGCATAAACAATAACAAAAACCTAATCATTACACTAGAAGACAACATATCAAATGGCGGCTTTTCTTCTGTAGTTTTAGACTATCTAATCTCAATAAACCCTAAAAATCCGCCTTTATTTGCACCTTTAAGCCACAAAACCACTTTTTCTGATATCAGAAACATTGACGATTCTTTGAAAAACTCACGCCTTGATATTGAAAATATTCAAAAAATCATACAAAATTTTCTTGCATAATTATTAATTTTTCTGTATAATTATTTAAAGAGTCACTAAGGAGCTACGCATGAAAAAAATTGGAATTTATACAAATCTTTTAAAGGACACTGATTTAGAGGTTACTAAAAAATTGGTAGCATTGCTTAAAAATAATGCTATTGATTTTTATTTGTTTCAAAGCCTTGAAAATGAGCCAGCTTTTAAAAATGCCAGCTTTTTTAATGAATCTGAATATAGCAAGCTGGACTTAGTGATCACTATTGGCGGAGACGGCACAGTGCTTAATGTCGTAAAAGATTGCAGGGCTCAAGATATAAAAATGCTTGCCATCAACAAGGGGACTAAGGGATTTTTGACAGAAATTGAGCTTGATAATATTGATAGAGTGCTAGATATTATTAATGGGGATTATGCGATTGACAAGCGCATGTTGATTGAGGTTTTGCTAAATGGGGCAAGCTATTTTGCGTTAAATGAGGCGTTTATTTCAAGAAAAACATCTATGACATGCCTTAATGCTAGGATAAACGGGTTGTTTGTTGACTCTTATTCATGTGATGGTCTCTTAGTAGCAAGCCCTACTGGGTCTACCGCTTATTCTTTGTCGGCAGGAGGGCCTATTATAAGCCCCAATGCATCTGTAATGTGCATTACGCCAGTTTGCTCTCACTCGCTTAGGTCAAAGCCCATTGTAGTGGGCGACACTGACACCATTGAGGTGCAGTTAGATCAAGAATATGACGATGCAATCCTGACGATTGATGGCGTTGAGGTGGCAAACATAACTAAAAATGATGTCATCAAAATAAAAAAATCTATCCATACTATCAGCTTTTTAAGATTGAAAGAATCCAGCTTTTATTCAAAGCTATTAAACAGACTGCACGGGCTTGTTTAAAAAATAGGGTGTCTTGTTTGTGTCTAGTTATAACCCCTAATGACAGCAATTTACATTTATAAATAACGCACGCAATAGTTTGATATAGGAAAAAAATCTTTATGAAAAGAAATTCAAGACAGCTAAAAATATTGGAGTTGATAGAGCTAGAGTCTGTCAACACTCAAGAGGAGATCGCACGGCACTTAAAAGAGGCTGGGTTTATTGTGACGCAAGCTACAATTTCTAGGGACATAAAATCTTTGGGGCTTTTTAAATATAGTGACGGGGATATTAGCCGCTATACAAAAGAGACTGTGGGGCGAGGCACTCACGCAAAGACTAGTGAGATGATACCTAGCGTGATTCAAAGAATTTTTGACAAGGGCGGAAATCTGTTTTTAGAGGTTGAAAGCGGATGCGGTCGTATGGTTAAGCAGGGGCTAAAAAAAATGGTGGACAAGAGTGTGGGCATGGTATGCGATGATGATATGGTGGTAGTATACCTTTATGATGAGGCGGCGGCAATCAGGCTAGCAAATAAATTGAGGGAGCATTTTTAAAGCTATGATTAACAAACTAATGATAAAGAATTTTGTATTGATTGAAGAAGCTGAGCTAGAATTTGGGGACAGGCTTAATGTGCTTTCTGGTGAGACAGGGGCAGGAAAGTCTATTTTGGTGGATGCGGTTATGTTGCTTTTGGGTGCTAGGTATGATAAGGGGCTGTTAAGGCATGGAGAGGATGAGGGGAGTATAGAGGCTTTTTTTAACATAGGAAAAAGGACAAAGAAGCGGCTTGTGGGGGCTGGGATTGACAATTTAAAGAGCTATGGGATTGATGAGAGTTATGAGGGAGAGGATGAGGTGTTGATTTCTAGGCGGTTTTTTAGTGATGGAAAAAATGAAATTAGACTTAATGGAAAGCAGATTACACTTGCTATGCTAAAAAGCTTTGCACCAATTTTGATTGATATTTATGGGCAGCATGATTATGTTCAGTATTTAGATCCTAGTGTGCAGCTAAGGCTGTTGGACTTTTTTTGTGGTGAGAAATTGGATGTATGGATAAAAAAATGCGGCGAGGAATATAAAAACTATTTAAGGATTTTAAAAGAATTAAAGGAATTAGGGCAAGAAGATCAAAGGGAAAAGAATATTGATTTTTTAAGCTTTCAAATTAGTGAGATAGAAAATGCTGGGGTGGGCGAGCATGAAGAAGAGGATTTGATTGCAAAACGCAAGATTTTGTTAAACGCTGAAAAAATTGCGTCGCTTTTAGAGCAAAGCATTGCCGGGCTTTCTAATTCGGAATTTTTGTCGGCACTGTCGGCATTAAAAAAGCTGCAAGATTATGATAACGATTTTTTAGAGTATGCAGACAGATTAAATTCTATCATGATAGAAACAGATGACATTTTGTCATCTATATCAAACAGGGCAGGGGATTTTTCTTTTGAAAAGGATGCACTAGATAAACTAGAAGATAGGTTGTTGGTGGTTAGAAACATAAAAAAGAAGTATGGCGATGCTAAGGCGTGTGAAAAGTTTTTGTCAGATGCAGTTAATAAATTGAACCGGCTTAAAAATGCGGAGGCAGAATATGAGGGCTTGACAAAGCAAAAACGGGCTGTTTTGGCTAGTTTATACAAAATTTGTAGTACTATATCTGATATAAGACGGGGCGAGGCAGGTACTCTATCTGATAGAGTAGTATCTGAGCTTAAGGAATTGGGCATGGAGAAGGCTAGATTTATGTTAGGGTTTAATGAAATGCCTGAGCTTGATGAGTGTGAGAGATATTTGACAGCAAACGGGTTTGATGTAATAGAATTTTTGTTTTCGGCAAATGCTGGACAACCACTAAAGCCATTTTCTAAGGTGGCATCAGGCGGTGAGATGTCAAGATTTATGCTGGCAATAAAGGTGATAAGCGGTGATTTTATGGGCATTGATACTTTAATTTTTGATGAGATTGATAGCGGAATAAGCGGCAAAATAGGGCAAGAGGTGGCAAAAAAACTGGCTAGGATTTCTCAAAATTCACAGGTGCTGTGCGTTACGCATTTGGCACAAATTGCATCCATGGCGGACACACATTTTTTTATTGACAAGATATCTAAAGATGACTCTACCTCTACTAAGATACAATTATTAGATAATGACGGTCAAATCAATGAGATTTCAAGGCTTTTGGGCAGTATAGGGATAAGCAGCGCATCGCATCAAACAGCAGTGGATATGAAAAACTGGAGCAAAAACTACAAGGCGGCAAAAAATTAGTTATCCTATTCACAACACTATATTTTCCAAAAACTTACCCTCATATTCTATAACAAAATTAAACAAACTAAAGATATGTCTAAAAGATTGACAAAAGGCATATCTTTTTCACTAGTCTTGATCCTGCTTTATATCTTTGCAATAATTCCTGCCAACCATTTTAACAACGGCAGCAATTTTTTAGTTTCCTCTCAACATCTAGCAACCCCAACCTCCCTATCCATAAACCGCTCCTTCTTTGGCGGTCTATTCAACAGCACCCACACCGCCCAAAAAACCACCTATCTAGGCGGCTTTCCCATCGCCGTAAACCTATTAACAGACGGCGTAATAATAGAAAACATCACACCAGTATCCACCGCCTATGGCAAAGCCACCCCCGCCGCTCAGCTAAAAGTCGGCGACTTTTTAACAGAGCTAAATGGACAAAAAGTCACTCAAACAGGCGACATAGAAAATATTTTATCAAATATCAACACCCAAACAGCAGCCCCGCCGCCCAGACAATTTAATACAAAAAAAGACGATTATCTTAGCCAAATCCTAAAAAATTTCATCAACGACCGCAACAATGAGCAAGCCGCCTTGACTCCTATAGGCAGAATAAATGCCACTCTCTATAGAAACGGCACAAAAAAAAGCCTTGAACTAACCCCCGTCTTAGAGCAGCTAAGCGGCAAGTTTAGACTAGGACTTGTCACAAGGGATTATATAATGGGCATAGGAATGGTAAGCTTTATCCGTGAAGACGGCAGCTTTGGGGCACTAGGGCATCCTATTTCGGACAGCATCGCAGGCGTTGTGCCTATTAGGGGCGGACAGGTTTTTAATTGTGAGGAGATAAGCATTTTAAAAGGAGAAAGGGGCAAGGCGGGGGAGTTTAGAGTAAAAATTAATTCTATGAATAGACCTATCGGGGTGATTGAGACTAATACGGCAAACGGAATTTTTGGGCGGTTTAATGATGCAGATGCGATTAGAGCTAGGTTTCATAATGGCAACAATTTGAATTTGTTTGAGATAGCCTCAAGACGAAATGTCAAGATGGGACAGGCACAAATTGTGACTACTATTGGCGGTGTGACGGATTTTTATAGGATAGAGATAATTAGGGCAATCAATCAAAGCAGCAATACAGACAAGGGAATAATTTTTAGGGTGGTGGATAAAAGGCTATTAGACAAGACGGGCGGCATTATTCAAGGGATGAGCGGCAGCCCTATTATACAAAACGGGGCTGTAGTAGGAGCCGTTACTCATGTGTTTTTATCCGATCCAACAAAGGGATATGGGCTTTATATGGAGTTTATGATAGAACAACCTTAATATTTAATTTCTTTTAAATGTATATTATTTAGCTTGCGTTTGGGTGGGTTTTGTGATATATTTTTTAAAAAAGGGAGTTAATATAAAAATGGTTAAGCATATTGTATTGTTTAAATTAAAGGATCAAAAGGATAGGACACTAGCACTGGATACACTAAATAGTATGAAGGGCAAAATTGAGGGGCTTGTTGATTTAGAGACGGGAGAGGATTTTTTGGCAAGTGAACGCAGCTATGACATTGCTTTGATTTGCACACTAAAAGACAAGGCAGCCCTAGATACTTATCAAGATCACCCTGTGCATTTGCCCGTCAAAAAAATTATGCATTCTATTAGAGAAAGCTCTGTGGCTGTTGATTTTGAGGTGTTTTAAAGCTTTATTTATTTTGCCACTACAAAAGATTAAAAACGCAATAAAAACCTTTAATAATATGCTTTTTCCTCAAAATATTAAGTGTATTTTTTGTGATGCAGAGCTTGATGAGGATAAACGAGAAAATGTGTGTGACAAATGTGCACCCATTAAAAACACATCTTTTTGCATAATTTGCGGACGGGCGCTTTTTTGCGAGCAGCATCCTGATGATTTTGAAGTAGTCGCTATTACTACGAATGTGCTGGGCTTTGGTTTTTCAGAGAATTGGATAAGAGTTCCTTATAAAAACGATGCTAGCCGCCGCATGGATTATATTGATTATGAAACAGATTTTGAGTATGAGGCTGGCATAGAAGGGATAAAAGAATATTCATTGGATTCACTAGGAGAGGACAATGAAGAGGACAGCGTGCTAGATGTTTGTCATAATTGTGCAAGGTATTCGCCTTCGTTTTTTAGGGCGAGGTCAAGCTTTGTCTATAAAAATGAGATTAGTGGACTTGTGTATAGGTTTAAGTATGGCAACAATAAGTGGCTAGGCAAGCATTTTGCACTTTTTATGTTTGACACATACAATGCACATTTAGACAAGGATTTTGATATAGATTTTATTAGCTTTGTGCCCATGACAGCTTTAAAACAACGGCGGCGTGGATATAATCAAGCAGAGGTGCTTGCAAGAGAGCTGGGGCTGCTATTAAATAAAGAGGTTGTGCCATTATTCAATAAGGCAGACACAGGAAAGGAGTCTAAAAATGCAGCAAAGCTGACTAAAAAAGAGCGGCAAGAATATATCAGGGGAAGCATAACGGTGCTAGATGATATAGACAGTGATTTTTTAAAGGGAAAGACTGTTTTATTGATTGATGATGTATTGACTACCGGAACTACTTCTAATGAATGTGCAAAAAAACTAAAACAAAAAGCTTCTGTTAAAACAATTGTATTGACGCTTGCATCTGCAACCGCCTAGAAAAAACTAGGCAAATAAAACTGACAAAATATTGCTTGACAATAAAAAAATATTGAGGTATAATGTCTAACTATGAGTGAAATTAAGATTAGATTAAAAGATTTATCTATTAGAGAGGTGGCAAAAAACTCTAGTGCACTAGAGGTAGCCGCCCTTATATCAGAGGGGCTTGCAAGGGCTTCGCTTGCTTGCAAAATTGATGGCGTGCTGTCTGATTTAAAAACGCCGCTTACCAAAGATTGCGCATTAGAGATTTTGACCTTTAAAGACGATGAGGGCAAGGCTGTTTATCGTCATTCGTGTGCACACATTTTGGCAATGGCTGTTAAGTCCATATTCCCTGATGTTAAGTTAGGTATCGGCCCTCATATTAGAGACGGCTTTTATTATGATTTTGATTTTCCGTCGCCTATTACGCAAGAGGATTTTGTGCATATTGAAGCTGAGATGAACAACATTATCAAAGCAGATTTGCCTATCATCAAAACCAGCATAAACAGAAAAAGCGCACTCTCTCAAATGCGTGCCTTTGAAGAATCTTATAAAATTCAATTGATAGAAGAAATCCCTTTAGATAATGAAATTTTCTTTTATAAAATGGGCGAGTTTTCTGATCTTTGCACAGGGCCTCATATTCCTTCTACGGGAAAAATCAAGGCGTTTAAATTGACTCAGCTAGCGGGGGCATATTGGAGAGGCAGTGAAAAAAATAAAATGCTTACTAGGATTTATGGCACTTGTTATGAAAAAAAGGCGGATTTAACAGAGCATTTAGATCGGCTTGAAGAGGCAAAAAGGCGTGATCATAATAAACTGGGCAGAGAGCTGGGCTTTTTTATGACTGAAGAAAAGATTGGTCAAGGCTTGCCGCTATTGATGCCAAAAGGGGCAAAGTTTTTTCAGATTTTGCAAAGATTTGTTGAAGATGAAGAAGAGAGACGAGGCTATGTTTTGACTAAAACACCGTCTTTTGCAAAAAGTGATTTATATAAAATCAGTGGGCATTGGGATCATTATAAGGACTCTATGTTTTTAATCGGGGAAGAAAATACATGTTCTATCACGCATAGTACCCCTAAGTCTACTCAAAATGCTGCCCAAAAACAAAACACTGTGTTTGCTCTTAGACCCATGACATGTCCTTATCAATATATGGTCTATAAAAATGGTTTAAAAAGCTATAGAGATTTGCCTATTAAATATAATGAAACAGCGGCACTTTTTAGAAATGAAAACAGCGGTGAGATGCACGGGCTGATTAGAGTGCGTCAGTTTCATTTGTCTGACGGGCATGTAATTTGCACTCCTAGTCAGCTAGAAAAGGAGTTTAAGGATTGCTTTGAATTATCTATTTTTTTTCTTGATAGAATTGGCATGCTAGGTGATGTATTTTTTAGATTTTCTAAACGAGATATGCAAAAGGATAAGTATATTGGGAGTTTAGAAACCTGGGAGCTTGCAGAAAGCACCATGAAAAAGATTTTAGATGGAATGGATATTGAGTATGATGAAGCAGAGGGCGAGGCGGCTTTTTATGGGCCTAAGCTAGACATTCAGTTTAGAAATGTTTATGGCAAAGAGGATACTTTGATGACGATTCAGGTGGATTTATTTTTGTCTGAAAAATTTGACATGACATATGTTGCCGAGGGCGGAGAAAAAAAGCATCCTTATATTATTCATAGGTCAGCGTTTGGGTGCTATGAAAGAGTAATGGCGGCTTTAATAGAAAAATATGGCGGTAGCTTGCCGCTTTGGATGTCGCCTATGCAGGTGATGATTTTGCCTATTACGGATAGAGCGGTAGAAAGGGCACAAGAGATTGAAAGGGATTTAAAAGCAGAGGGTTTAAGATGTGCAGTGGACAGCCGAAATGAAAAGATTGGATTTAAGATAAGAGAGGCTCAAGTAGAAAAAGTGCCTTATATGTTGGTGCTTGGCGATAAAGAGCTAGAGGCTGGTTTGGTTGCAGTGAGAGAGCGGCATCAAGGTGATTTGGGTGCTATTACACTTAAAGACTTTATCAAAAGAATTAGAAAAGAGTTGAAGTAGGCAAATAGGAGGCGGTCAGTTTTATGCAACCAATAAATTGGATATTTATCGGTGGTATAGCTATTATTGTTTTGGCTATCATTTTGCGAATATATTTTTCTGTTGTGTGGCCAAGAAAATATGAACTGCAATTTGAAAATATCAAGGCTGGCATGTCCTATGATGAAGTTATAAATCTTTTAAAAGAAGATCCTGATTTTGAGCATGAGGCTGAAAACATAAAAACCTGCACATGGCAGTATGAGCATGGGTTTAGAATTTCTCCATTGTTTCAAAACTCGTTTACTGTTACTTTCAAAGACAATATAGTTATTTCAGTTAGTGAAACTTAAACACATTCTAAATAAATACAAAATACCACAAAAATTCTTAAAATTCTCTATCATATATGCACTAGAATTGTATATATGACAAGGAGTATTGTTGTTACATCGGGCAAAGGCGGGGTAGGAAAAACCACGCTGGCTGCCACGCTAGGCAGAGTTTTGGGCTCACTGGGTCTAAGAGTGCTGCTTATTGATACAGACATGGGTCTAAATAATCTTGATGTTGTTATGGACATAGAACGCAAGATTGTTTTTGATATTGTGGATGTTTTTAGTGGAAAATGCCGTCTAAAACAAGCCCTGATAGAGGATGTTGTAGAGGGTGTTTTTGTGTTGCCGTCTAATCACAGTTATGATAAATCCAATATTACGGCGGCGGCTTTAAGAGACCTTACACAAAACCTAATAGGATTTGATTTTTGCATCCTAGATTGCCCAGCAGGGATTGAGGCGGGCTTTCATAGGGCGGTGAGTGCGGCTAATGAGGCGATTGTGGTGACTACTCCGCATTTATCTGCTTTAAAAGATGCCGACAAGGTGATTTCTATTTTGCGGTCTTATAAAATTAAGAGCAGCCTAGCGCTTAATAGGGTGCGAGGGGATTTGATATTGAGTGGGGATTATTTAGAACCTATGGATGTAAGAGATAGCTTGAGTGTTCCGCTTTTGGGAGTGATTCCTGAAAATGATGACATATCAATTTTTTCTAACAGTGCCTTGAATAAAACCAATGCGGCGTATAGGGCGGCGATGGTGATGGCAAAGAATTTATTGTATGGAACAGAAAATTTGTTTGATACTACAAAGGCGTTTAAAGGATTTTTTGGGCGTTTTAAAAGAAACGGAAGGAGGCAAAAATAATGAAGCATAACAAGATGCTGCTGGATAGATTGAAAGAAAGCGTAGGGGAAAAAAGCGGCTGCTCCCCATTATTTTTAAAGGTGCTAAAAAGTGATTTAGCCAGGCTTTTGGAGCAATATATGGCGCTGGAGGGCTTAGAAGTGGGCATAGTGCCAAGTGGGAGTGCATTTGCACTAAGAGTAGAGTGCAGAGTGCATGAGTTTTTTGAGTTAGGAAAGAATATAGAGTAGATGCTATAGTCGATAATTAAAAGTAGTTTGTTCTTGTTATTGCGAGGCTTTAGCCGAAGCAATCCAGGTTAAAAATAAAGATGTCTTTATAATCTGGATTACTTCGGAGCAAAAGCTCCTCGCATCAGAGTTGTAGCGAAACCCAAATTTGTCATCCTGAGCGAAGCCGAAGGATCTCCTCTTTATCAATAAAAAGCTTCAATATTTAAGATTTTTGATTGAAATTGATGAGATCCTTCGGCTTCGCTCAGGATGACAATACATCCGCTTTGTAGTTTCGCTACAAGTCTAATGACGATACGGCGAGCTTCAGACAGCTTACATACCGCCAGCCCAAAACCTACCTAATTCAATTCGGCAGTGGTTCAAGTTTAATATTTCAATTTACACAGTTTACACAGCAAATTGTATTCACTTTGAAATAAGTTTTTAAATTAGTTGCTAAAATGCTTGACAAGATTGTTTGAATGTGATAGATTTGTGTTGTATATATGAAAAGTGTTGTCACCTAACCTACTTAAATTGCGTATAATATTTAAACACAATACAAACTATACACAAAAAAATCTATGCAACAAAATAACAGAGCACAAAAAAATACTAGATTAAAGGTGGGGATAATCGTCACCATTTTTTGCGTTATGTTTTTTGTGTCGCTTTATTTTATTTTGCCTAGCTTTACTTTTTGGCCAGGTGATGGCAACATTGATCAGGTGATTAGGATAGGCAGCTGGGATATGGATGATGAAAATCAGGTGATAGTCACAAACTTTGATGATGCATATTTTGTTATTAGGCAAGCCGACCCGTTTATGCAGCTTAACATAAACCGCATCCATATTTTAGGCGACCAAAACAATCAAGTCACACCAAACACTCCCACTTCACTAAACAACAACGATGTCTTGCTGTTTAAAATAGACTCAACCATATTTGCCGTTCAAATACTAAATACCCAAAGCCTGCCCCCAAACACCTTTGACTCTTGGGAGCATCTAAGAGAAACAATCATAGACAGAACAGACACCGACACACACAGAAATCCTGGCATATCAGACGATAATCGCTTTAGACAAGGCAATGTCTACACTCGCTTTCATGCACCAGTCAGCCATGGTGGACAGCAATTTTTAGCCCGCCACGACAATGTCACATCCACACCACAAATGGGCTATGACTGGTTTTTAGTCCACCCGTCTTGGCACCCTCAAAACTATCCACTAGGTGCAATTATAGAATACAACGGCAACCATTATAGAAAAGTTTTGCACACTAGCCAAATTATATCACCAGCCAACAATCAATATTGGCAATCCCTAGTCAGCGTAGACATAGCCGTTGCATCTGCACCAAACTTTGCTTCACAGCCATTTTGGAACGAGTTTAGCGTAGTAGAATACCAAAACAGATATTTTGTATCCTTAATAAACGGCAATACTACAAACCCTTTAGCAAGCTCTTTATGGCAAGAAATACATGAGTTTGACAGGCAAAACCTAGTGCCGTGGTATGGCTCACAGCCACACGCTGTAGGGGATTTTGTTAGACATACACTAGCTGGCGGAGAGGTTGCATATTTTAGAAGAGATAATGCAGGCGGCTCATCAATAATTACTAATCCTTATGGACAATGGAGACGAGTTTTCAACTGGCATGATACAACAGGCATAGGGTATTGGTCGCCATCAATTCACTATAGATACAATGATCCTGCCCATGCAAACATTTTAGTCAATTATAACGGAGCAATTTTTAGACTGGTAGCATGGGTGTCTGCTGCAGGAGTTAGTCCAACTGACTCTACTGGCTGGCAGCGTGTTAGGACTTTTGAAGAGTCGCAAAGACCTATTGAGTTTTCTAGCGGAACATGGCCACGAAACACAATATTTAGAGTAGGCGATGATCAAGATTATTATCATTCTGTGCTTATTGCCACAGGCTTTAATCAGTGGTCGCCCCACACACCAACCTCAGGCGGTGGATACAACGCCCATTTTAGAAGAATAAGTGCATGGTCACCCACTCAAGCCTATTATTTGCCTAGCTTTTTAGGCTGGGGGCCGACTACTAGACAAGGTCATGCTTATACAATTGATGCACAAACTAATGAACGCATTTTTTGGGAATTGACTTCAACTCCATCAGGCAGCACACTTTTAGGTGCTATGCCAAGTGAGAGCAGTCCTTTTTGGCAAAGAGTAATGTTTACAACACCTGATACTATTTTGGTTACGCATATTATGGGCAGAGCGCAAATTTGGGACAGAAACCTTGCTGTCAACCCTGTCACAAACCTGCAGCCACTGCCGCCCTCTGTCGCAAACAATCACTGGATTCAAAGAATCATAGGTGTGACAAATGCTTATGTTTATACTATTGAAGACGGTGCAGTGACACTTTGGAGAAATTCTACGCCTATCCCCACGGGGGGAAACACCAATCCTATTGGCGGAGCTGGCTGGATTAGAATAGATTTTAATTCTACTCAAAACTTTGCTTATACTATCAATGCCGTGGGCTTAAAGCAGTTTTGGCATTCGCCTAATAGATCATCATTTAATCCAGCTGTGGGCAGTGGGGATTGGCGGCTTATTCATGATGCGATAGATATTCCTGATATCGGAAGCGAGGGGATAATAGTATATCCTGCAAACGGAAGCGGATTTTATTATTTTCATGTAAACGAGGATGGGTCTTGGAACAAGTTAAACAATGCATGGATAGGTAATTTTGGGCGTATGATCAATCATTGGGGCAACATGAATAGGTATGAAGCAGGGGATATAGTTGTGTATGGGGCAACGATGCTGGGCAAGTTTAGGTTTTTTGAGTTTATTGGTGATGATGCTAGAAGGGCGGTGGGAGTATCGCCTATGAGTGAGGCGGGGCAAAGATATTGGTTGGCGATTAGATAATATATATAAAAAAAGCTGTGATGCAAAATCGCAGCTTTTTTTGTTTTTTATATTGCAAAGATTTCTCGCCTACGGCTCGAAATGACAAATTATTTTTTATGTCATTTCAAGCCGTAGACTTTGAGCCGTAGACACAGATTAATTTTTTATGTCATTCAAGCCATAGGCGAGAAATCTTTGCAATATAACCTTTTATTTAAACCTTTGCAATATTACTTAATTACTTTTTCTTTTTAGCCTCAAATTCTTCAGCATTTCTAAACTCTAACTTTGGTACAGCAAGCCTAATTCCATTAGAGTCAAACAACATCTTAAACTCCCTGTTTAGATCCCTGTTTAGTTGCAACCTTTGTGCCTCTGTTACCTTAGCAATAATCCTCAGCATTACACCCCTATCATTAAACTCTACTACACCTTTATAATAAGGCCCTTCAGTAATAGCTGGATACTTTTCTGCCACCGCCTCTAAATGCCTGTTAATAAGCTCTTCTACCTTTTCAATATTTTCATTATACTCAATCACCACATCACACACAGAAAAGCTTCTGTGCATACTCATATTAACAAAACGCACAAACTGACTGTTGTTGATTATCATTACATTGCCGCCAATATCAGCAAGCCTAGTAGTCCTTATCCCCACATCCTCTATCTCACCTCTAAAATCCCCCACAGTAATAATATCACCGACCTGCAAATTGTCCTCAAAAATCAAAAACAACCCCGTCAACAAATCCCCCACAAGCCCTTGTGCACCAAAACCGATGGCAATACCCAGTGCGGCAATAGCTGCTGCTAGCACTGCTTGGTTTACCTCCCAGATTTCAAACAAAATAATTAAAACAACGATATAACCAATATATTTAGTAAGCGATGCAACAAGCGACACAATGGTTTTTCTGCGTTTAGAATCACCTCTAGCCGTCATCTTAATAAAAAAATGCAATATAGTAATAAGCGCAAACCCCGTCAAAACAGCAATGGCTGTTCGCAAAAATCTATTGCCTGTTGCAGCCGTAGTATACCTATACGGCTGGTCATAATATCTCCAAACACCCTCATAATAATAGCCATATCTATAGCTAACATAATATCCTCTGCCTAAAATATGCACTTGCATAAAGCGAGCTACGGCAGAATAATAGGGCAGTGTATACACAAACAAAAATGCAAGACCATATGTAGCAAGCAAAATTGCACTAATGATAGCAAAGATAATAATCTTTCGCATTTTGCGGCGGCGTTTTGCTTTTTCATAAGCGGCGGCATTTTTTGCCATGTTTTGTTCATCTTCTGCTGATAAAATGAGTTGCCCCAATTTATCTTTTAATGACCAGCGCTTTTTTTCTTCTGGGCAGTCATTATTGTGTTGATTATTGTCCATAGATTTTTCTCCATTATATATATTAATACTACTTTACAACATTATATTTTTTATTGCAAGCATTATTATGCTATATTTGATTGACTTATTAATTTTTGTATGGTAGAATTTGTATATAAGAGCAAAATTATTTGCCTTAAAACAAGGAGAAAATGTGCCCTATGGCTAATAAACAAATTATTCCTATCTTTTTTGCAGTAGATGACAACTATGCAAAAATCCTATCAGTAGCGATTCAATCAATTGTTGCAAACGCATCAAAAAAATATGATTATCATATCAACATTTTATGTGTAAATTTAAGTGAAAAATCTAAAAAAGAGCTATCCTATTATACAAAAGACAATTTTGAGGTGCGATTTATTGAGATGGCAGACAAGATTAAAAATGACAACATGCCACTAAGAGATTATTATACAAACACAATCTATTTTAGAGTTTATATTGCTAAATTGTTTCCTGAATATGACAAAGCTATTTATTTTGATTGCGATGTTGCATTAAATGGTGATGTATCAGAGTTTTATAATATTGATTTGGGTAATAATTATATTGGGGCTATCACCTGTGAGACAGTGGATACTACTCCTGTTTTAAGAGGATATGCAGAAAATTATTTAGGATGCAAGCTTCCAGAGTATTTAAATTCTGGTGTGCAATTAATCAACTCTAAGCTGCAAAGGGATACACTTTTTCAAGAGAGATTTTTTGATTTGACTACTAAAATTGATATTAGGATGGCACCTGATCAAGATTATTATAACTTAATGTGCAGAGGCAGGGTCAAATGGATTGGAATAGAATGGAACAAAACCTCTAGGACAAATATGCATGGCGATCAATTTATGCCGCTAGAAAAAATCAAATTAGTGCATTATAATTTGGCGTATAGACCATGGAAACATGATAATATTCCGTATGCAGAATTATGGTGGGGGCATGCAAAAAATACTCCTGTGTATGATCAATTGTTGGCTTTAAGAAAAAGTATGAATGATGAGATAGCGGCATATGATGAAAAGTGGCTAAAGGAATTAGTATTTTTGGCACACAGGTTGTGGTTTGGGGCAAGTGAGAGTGTTGCAAGCAGAATTGACAGAGGAGATATTAAATTGATGGAGATTCCTAAAAAATAATTTAGAATCACAAAAAAACTATGACCAAAGAAGAGACAATCAAAAGACAAATTGAATGCGAAAAAGCGGGGCTGTTTGATGAGCACATCTGGCCCCCCGATTTGTCACTTGCCTTGCCGCCCGATCATTTTAGATACCAAAAAAAGGGCTTTTGGCGGTCTTTTTCAGAGCTGCTCCGCCGCATTTTTATCGTAAACCCTTTTTCTTGGTGGCTTAATTTGTTCTATTTTAGGACAAAAGTCTATGGCAGAAAAAACCTAAGAGGCATCAAAAGATCTATTGTCACTTGCAACCATTGCAGCATTTTTGACAACCTAGCAATAAAGCATGCACTAAAGCAAAAATTGTTGTTTAGGATGTTTTATTCATTGCCGCTCTTGCCCGCCGTGCCATTTATTAACATGAAAAGAAAAAAGGTAAGGATTGTGGCAGCACCCTTTAACAATAGGTCAGATAAACTAGGCAAGGTTATGCGAGCGGGCGGAATGATTCCTATGGGGGCAAATTTTGCTGCCATGAAAAACTTTTATAACTTTGTTGAAGACAGATTAACCAATAAAAAAACGCTGCTAGTCATTTATCCAGAACAAGCACTTTGGTGGATGTATGAAAAGCCTAGACCGTTTAAAGACGGGGCGTTTAAATTTGCAGCAAAGCACAATGTGCCCATACTCCCTATGTTTATTGCCTTTTCTAAAAGAAAAAAGCTAGACAAAGAAGGGCAGCCTCGCCGCAAATTTCATGTGTTTATTATGCCGCCCATTTATCCTGACGAAAACAAAACAATTGATGAAAACATGCTTTATTTAAAAGATGAAAATTATAAAGCGTGCATAGCCAAATATGAAGAATTTTATGGGATTAAGTTAGAGTATCTGACCAAAGACACTAAAATAGACACAGATATTCAAGCAGATACCCCAAAAGAGAATATTTAAAAAAAATTCCCAATACAAAACAAATCACTTGCATTTTAAAAATGCAGTATGTTATAATTTGATATTATCTTAATAGGAGAGAAAAAAATAATTATGTCTAATTTAAAAGTTGATACAAAATCGGATTTTTCCAATTATGAAGCAAAGCTTGACAAAGCAATAGCACACCTAAAAAATGAGTTTGCATTGCTAAGGGCAGGGCGTGCAAACCCTCAAATTCTGTCAAAAATTACTGTTGATTATTATGGTGCGCCTACTCCGCTGGCTAGCATGGCAAATATTTCTGTGCCTGAAGCAAGAATGCTTTTAATCAGCTTGTATGATGCCTCTATGCTAAAAGAGGTAGAAAAGGCTATTTTGGCGTCTGATATAGGAATAACTCCTAATAATGATGGCAAAAATATTAGATTAAACTTTCCGCAATTGACAGAAGAAAAACGCAAGGATTTGGTTAAGCAAGTCAAAAAAACGGCAGAGGATAGCAAGGTTGTGCTTAGAAACGAGCGCCGTGATATGATGGAATTAATCAAAAAATACAAAAAAGATAATCTAATCTCTGAGGATGAAGAAAAAGGACACGGGACAGAAATACAAAAGATTTTAGACAAAAAAATTGAGCAGATTGAAAAGCTGCTAAAGGAAAAAGAGTCTGAGATTCTTGAAGTTTAAGAATTGAACAAAAAAAATAATCTTCCTAATCATATTGCTTTTATTATGGACGGCAATGGCAGGTGGGCAAAAAAGCGCCTTATGCCAAGGACTTCTGGGCATAAAGAGGGCATAAAAACTATAGAGCGGCTTAGTGAAAGGGCGCTAGAATTGGGCATAAAATATATGTCCTATTTTGCGTTTTCTACAGAAAATTGGCGTCGCCCTAAGTCCGAGGTTGATTATTTGTTAGAGCTTTTAGAAAAAAAGCTGCTAGGTTTGTCAGAGAGGCTAAAAAAGAATGGCATAAAACTGATGATTAGTGGTGATTTAAGCATGTTTAGTGAAAAGCTGCGGAGAGTAATTGATGAGGCGGTGGGATTAGCGGCACATGAGAGCGGCGGAATAGCCAATGTGTGCTTAAATTATGGGGCAAAGGATGAGATTGTGCGAGGGGTTAATACTGCCATAAAAAGAGGGGAATTAGTGGATGAGGACAGCTTTTCTAGATTGTTATATACGCACAATTTGCCTGATCCTGATTTATTGATAAGGACAGGCGGCGAAAAAAGGCTGTCTAATTTTATGCTTTATCAATTGGCATATACAGAGCTATATTTTTGCGATACGCTTTGGCCAGATTTTTCTAATCAGCAATTAGATATTGCCCTAAATGATTTTATGGCAAGAGATAGGCGCTTTGGGGGGCTTAAAAAATAGATGAAAAAACGATTGATAACAGGTTTAATAATTGCACTAGTGTGGGCAGGAATAGCCACAGTCTCTCTGATTTTAGAGGGGCGTCTATTTTATATTTTTGACATCTTTGTTTTGGGACTGGCTGTAATATCATGCTTTGAATTAATGAGGCTTGTCAAACAAAAATTTGCCCAGCCTTATGAATTTTTAATAATAATCACCATATTTTTGTCCTTTGGTGCATACTTTGTATTAAACCAGTTTAATGAAACAATGGATTTTGCACTATTAGCCTTTACTTTAGTCATAGTTTTGGCAATAGCACTTGCCTTCATTTTGGTAAAAATAAGCAAAGTTAGATCGCTTCAACACGCAATTACTACTTCATTTGTATTAATTTATCCATTGTCCATTTTCATCTTTATGCTGGGCATAAATACCATCAGCCCCATCCATGTTAGGGCAGCAGCAATATTATTATTGTTTTTAATAGCACCTCTTACGGACACCTTTGCATTTTTGACAGGCTCTATCCTAAAAGGTCCAAAACTAGCCCCAAAAATCAGTCCCAAAAAAACTGTTTCAGGTGCTATGGGCGGCTTAATAGGCGGAATATTGGCTGGAATTTTGGTTTATGGAATGATAGCTTCAGGATTGTTTGACTTTTTTTCACTTAGAAGAATAACAGGACAGCTTGACATCATGCACTTTATTTTTATGGGACTTTTAGGGTCGGTGTTTACACAAGCCGGGGATTTGATAGCATCGTCAATAAAAAGAAAAATGGATGCAAAGGATTTTTCTAATTTATTGCCAGGTCATGGCGGCATAATGGACAGGATTGACGGGATGATTATGGCGGCGGCGGCTATTTATATGTATATGGCATTTTTGGTAGTTTTTATTTAATAGACTTATCTAATATAGGGGCGTAATTTTTTATGATAAGCATAATTGGCAGTACAGGAAGTATTGGAGTGCAAGGAATTAATGTTGCAAGGCGGTTAGGTTTAAAAATTGGGGCGCTGACAGCTTTTTCAAATTTGGAACTATTAAAAAAGCAAGCTGATGAGTTTAGACCTAAATATGTTGGGGTGATTGATGATAGGCTGTATAATGAAGCTAAAACGCTGTTTAGTGACTATGAACTAGTGTGCGGCAAAGAGGCTCTTATATTTTCTTGCAGTCTTAATCAAATTGATACCGTATTAATATCGGTTGTTGGATTAAATGGAATTTTTCCGCTTATTGATGCAATTAAAAACAATAAAAAAATTGCACTTGCCAATAAAGAAAGCATTGTAGCTGGCGGCAAAATCATTCATGACTTAATAAAAAAGCACAAGGCTAATATTATTCCTGTAGACAGTGAGCATAATGCTATTTATCAATGCTTGCATACTGATAGCAAGCAATTTAATAAACTTATATTAACAGCAAGCGGCGGTGCTTTTTATAACAAAACTATAGCTCAACTAAAAAAAATTGCCCCAAAAGATATTTTTCATCCTAATTGGAGCATGGGCAGAAAAATCACTATTGACAGCTGCACCATGATGAATAAAGCACTTGAAATCATAGAGGCTAGGTGGCTGTTTGATACAACAAACATAGACTATTGCATTCATCCAAACAGCATTATTCATAGCATGGTAGAGTTTAATGACGGGTCTGTATTGGCACAAATGTCTAACCCAACTATGGAGCTTCCCATCCAATATGCCTTGACTTATCCGCACAAAATGCCCTCAAAAAATCTAGCCCCGTTAGACCTAACTAAAAACTTGCTTTTTGCCCCCAAAAGAGAGGACATTTTTATCGCCCCACAGCTTGCACTAGAATTAATAGCATCAAACAACTTAGACTTAGGTATAGTATTTAATGCCGCCAATGAAAAAGCGGTGAGTGACTTTGAGGCTAAAAACATAGGCTTTATGGACATACAAAACAAAGTGGCAGATACATTAAAACAATATAGCGGTTTAAAAATCAATTCAATTGACGATATAATCAATATTCACAACGATATATTAGGAGTAAAATGAACGCATTAATTTTTGCAGCATTTATAATACTAGCCTTATTAATCCTGCTCATAATGATTACCATTCATGAGTTAGGGCATTATTTGGCTGGAAAATGGCTAGGGTTTAATATAAACGAGTTTGCTATTGGCTTTGGCCCTAAGCTGTTTTCTAAAAAAAGCAAAAAGACAGGAGAGGTTTTTTCTATCAGGGCGATTCCTCTTGGCGGTTTTTGTGCATTTGAGGATGAAGAGGGTATAGAAGAGGGCACAGAGGAGCAAGAAAAACAAGAGGTTTTTGAAGAAGTTGCAACAGCAAAAACGCAAGAATTTCAGCCTAAATCGGTTGAGTCTATTGAACTAGTCAAAACGGGCAAAAAGTTTAATGAACAGCCGCCCTGGAAAAGAATAATTGTGCTAGCTGCAGGCGGAATTTTTAATCTAATCGCCGCTGTTATTTTCTCTATGATTTTTATTTTGGCAGTAGGACTTCCAGAACAGCCTATTGTCACACTTTTTTATGAAACTGCTGCAGGCAATGTCTTGGTTTATAGCTATACTGAAGGGGGGACTAGAGACGGGAATAGGCTTATGCAAGGTGATAGGATTGTTGAAGCAAATGGCAGAAGAATAACCTATCTTGTGACAATTCAAGATGCCCTTCAAGACATTGATTCTGAATTTGTTCCCTTCACAATAGAACGCACTATGGCAAACGGCAATGTTGAAAATATCAATCTAAACCTTAGACGATGGATAGCAAGTGATGCTGTAAATGTGACATTAATGCGTGATGGCGCACCTGTTTTAGAAACCTATGTATGTGAAGAAACTGGCGAAGAAAGACAACGCCCCATTGCAGTCACAAACTATCGTGGCTATGGTTTTAGGATTTATACAGGGCGAAACCAACGCTTTGTTTCAGCCTTGGCTTGGTCGGTTCCTTATACTGGTCGCATGGCATGGCTCGTGCTAGGGGCTTTAGGGCGGCTTGTGACAGGCAGAGTGCCTATTACTGATGTGACAGGGCCCGTGGGGACAGTTACGCAAATGGCAGAGCTATCTGTAATGAATTGGCGAAACATACTGCTTTTGTTGCCGCTTTTAGCCGCCAATTTGGGTATATTCAACTTGTTGCCTATCCCAGCCTTAGACGGGTCAAAGATAGTTTTTGCAACTATTGAGTGGATAAGAAAAAAGCCCATCAATAAAAAAGTAGAGATGTGGATTCATGTAGTAGGAATGTTTTTGTTGTTTGGATTTGTAATACTAGCAGACCTAGTGGGCATATTTGTGCGGTGTGGATTATAGATAATATGGCAAGCAAGAAACAAGTTTTATTAAATAATTTAAGCATAGGCGGTGGCAGCAAAATATCTGTCCAGTCTATGCTGTCTTGCGATACACTAGACAAAGTAGCTGTTTTTTGCCAAATTGATGCTTTGATAAATGAAGGGTGTGATATAATCAGACTTGCAATAGAAAATGAAACAGCACTTGATGCGGCTAAAGAGTATTTAGCATATTCTAAAGTGCCTTTAGTTGCAGATATTCATTTTGATTATAAATTGGCACTAGCAGCAAGCGAGGCAGGCTTTTCTAAAATAAGAGTAAACCCTGGAAATGTATCAAGGGACAAGTTAAAAAACATAATAGCTTGCTGCAAAAAAAATAATACAGCAATCAGGCTAGGCATAAATGGCGGCTCTTTAGAAAAGGATTTATTGAAAAAGTATGGCATTAGCCCAAAGGCATTAGCCCAAAGTGCCTTAGAAAATATCAAAATTTTTGAAGATTTAGGCTTTGATAATTTGATTGTTTCTATCAAATCTAGCTGTGTTTTGACTACGGTTATGGCAAATCGTTTGCTTTATGAGAGTTGCGTTTATCCACTACATATCGGGATTACGGAGAGTGGTTTTGGAGAGGAGGGGATATTAAAATCGGCGATAGGTATTGGGGCAATGCTGCTAGACGGGATAGGGGATACGATTAGAGTGAGCTTAACAGGTGATCCATGTGAGGAGGTACGCATAGGGCGGGGGATACTTAAAGCGCTTAATTTGATAGACTGCATAGAGGTTGTGTCGTGCCCTACATGCTCTAGGTGCAAGTTTGATTTGTTGAAGGTGGCAAGTGAGGTTAAGAAAATGACAAAAGGAGTGGATAAAAAGATGAAGATTGCTGTGATGGGATGCATAGTTAATGGGCCCGGAGAGGCGATGGATGCAGACTTTGGGGTGGCTGGAGGCGGGGACAACAAGGCGGTGATTTTTAGACGGGGGCAAGTGATTAAGACGGTTGCCTTTGACAAAATAATGGAAGCACTAAATGAAGAACTTTTTAGAAAAATTTAATCGGCATACACAAGATGAATTTAAAGATTGCAGGCTATCTAGCATAAATGTTTCTTTGATGAGCAAAAAAGCGACATTTAATTTTGTTGTGCCAGAGCATGAGTATAATGCGGCATTAAATCAGATTGACAAAATAAAAAGTGGGGTAGAAAAGGCTTATTCTACTGCATTTGGGATAGATGTCATGCTTAAAAAAAGCCACTTTGATGATGAGTTTTTTATTAAAGACATCATTAATTTTTTCAATTCTTATCCCTCATTAAAAAACACTGTGTCAAAAGACAATGTGACTATCCTAAAAAATGATGCTATCAAGGTGCAGATTTTTTTAGTAGAAAGTGCTTATTCAATGTTTGTTTCAAGAGATATTTTAAAGGATTTAAAAGAGTTTATTCATGCAAATTATTGTGAAGAGATTGAAACTATAATAATGCAATCTGATCAAAAGGAAGAATATGCAATTGATGACGGCAAGCAAATAATTTTTGATAATGATGGCGGAAGATATATAAAAGCAACAGAAATAGAAATCTTTTTGGGCAAAAAAATTGACTCTCCGCCCATGTATATTGTAGATGCTGTTGAGGCGGATAAAATTGTCACACTGGCTGGAAAAATTATCTCCAAAAGAGAATTAACCAAAAAAAACAACAAAAATCCCAAAAATCACGACAATTTTTTCAAGTTTGAATTAGAAGATGCCACTGGAATCATGCCTGCACTGTATTTTCCTACTGTCAATCAATATCAAAAAATTGCCTCATTAGACACTGGCACAGAAGTAATTTTTGAGGGTAGCTTGTCGCTAGATTCTTATTCAAATGCACTGGTTTTGATGATAAGAAACATTGCATTTTGCGCTCTTCCCTCTGATTTTAAAGTCAATCGCAAAAAAATCAGTGTTCCTAGCAAATACAAAACAATACAGCCAGCCCCATACATAGACTCAGCCCAACAAGACATCTTTTTTTCAAACGCCCTAGACACCAAAGCCCCTTATCTGTCAAACAAAACCTTTGTAGTCTTTGACCTAGAAACAACTGGTCTAAACAAACAAAGCGACAAAATTATAGAATTAGGTGCTGTCAAAATTGAAAACGGCGTCATAACCCAGTCATTTTCTACATTTATAGATCCAGGCATCCCCATCCCAGAGCAAGCCACCAAAATAAACAATATCACAAACGACCATGTAAAAGGCGCTCCGCTAGAAGAAGCCGTTTTTACCGATTTTCTTCTATTCACTCAAGATGCCATCTTAGTAGGGCAAAATGCAGACTATTTTGATTTGCCTTTTTTATCCACCGCCGCCAAAAAATACGACATTTATTATGACAATCCGTTGCTAGACACTATGAAAATCGCCCAGTCACACCTAAAGCTAAAAAACTATACATTAGGCACAATAGCATCCTATTTCAACATCAAAAACGATGCCGCCCACCGTGCCCTAACAGACGCCACCACCACTGCAAAAATTTTCATGCAGCTAGCAAAATATTTATAACGACACTAGGTGAAAATATGTGTTTGCACATATTTTGAATGTGCTAAACACATTCATTATAGTCACTATCGCTTAAAAAAAAGAGTGTTGCAATATCAATTTGCTGCACTCTTTTTGCATGTTTTTGTTTGCAATATTTACATTCGCATAGATGAGCAATGCTCAAAAAAGTCAAAGTCAGGGCAGGCTTGATATACAATATTTGCCCAGTTGCCAGCAATCCAATTTACTCCTAGCTTAATAACAGCTTGCAAGGTGTTTATAGTCCCTAGCACAACAATCGTTTGAGTATCTATCCAACCATCAAATGCCCATGGCTCAACAATAAACACGCTTGTCGGAATATAAAGTCTAGCAATTTGATAAGTGTTAAAAAATGCACGATGTCCAATTGTCATAAGCTGCCTTGCATTCTCTAAATTAAAGCTTTTTAAGCTAGTATTGCCAGAAAACGCACTGCTGCCTATTGCTATAAGATTGCTTCCTTGCTCAATATAAACATGCTGCAAATTATCATTGCCTTGAAACGCACCATGCCCAATGCTCACAACACTATAAGGGATAACAAGCGTTCCTATCAAATTCATACCAGCAAAAGCAAAACTATCAACTATCCTTACGCAATTAGAAATTATGCTCACTCTAGTCCCTGCGACAGCAGCATCATCAGCATTTCTTATAATCGTCTTGCCGACAAATCTATAATAGCTATTGCTTGTCATAGTTAGATTAACAAGATTAGGACTCCAATAAATTATCCCTTGACCAATGCTTGAAATATTTGCTGATATGTGCAAAGTTATCAAGCTTTGCATCGCCCCAAATGCTCTTGACCCAATCGTAAGCACACTATCAGGAACAACAATACTAGTCAAAGTATTTATATTATAAAACGCAGAACTGCCTATGCTTTGCACATTTTGAGGAATATCTATACTTAATAATCCTGTCCTAGAAAATGCACTGCTGCCAATAGACGCAATATATTGTCCACCGTTTTCAAAGTTGACTCTTTGCAGCAAACCAGCTTGATTAAACAATCCGCTTGCAATGCTTGTTAGATATCTTGGCAATGTAATCGCAACAAGGCGAGAGCCTGCAAATGCATTGCTTCCAATACTAGTTAATTGGCTTCCGTTTTCAAACTCAATGCTCTCTAAATTAGATGCCCAACCTTGTGCTTGTGTGCTGGTCCATAGACTAAACGCTTCACTTCCGATACTCACCACACTTTTTGGGATTGTTATGCTTGCAATATTTGTGCCAGAAAACGCACTGTTTCCAATAGTTTTTAGGTTGCTTCCGCTTGCAAACTGCACAGCCTGCAAGGTTGAAACCCGAGAGAATGCACTATTTCCAATGTTTGTCACACTGTTAGGAATCAAGATACTAGTTATCCTAGAATTAAAAAACGCATTGTTTCCGATAGTTTCTAAATTGCTTCCACTTTCAAATGAAACGCTTGTTAGTCGAGGCTCTATCTCTGAATTAGTAGCAGTAGAAAAAGCGTTTGCACCTAGATGTGTTAGGCTATTAGGAATAACTACGCTTCTTATCCTTGTGTTAGAAAATGCTCCTTCGCCAATAATGTTAAGACGAGAACCACTTTCAAATGTCAATGTGCTCAACATGGATTGTCCTGTTCTCCAAGAAGGATTAAATACATTTCTGTTGCTTCCAAAAGCTCCTCTACCAATATATTCTACGCTATTAGGAATCCTTATGCTAGCCAAATTCATCACATTAAAAAACGCACTATCCTCTATTGTGACAAGTGAATTAGGCAATATAATAGCCGTAATATTTGTCCCAGCAAAGGCTCTGTCTTTTATTGTGTTTAGCTGACTGCCATTTTCAAATAACACAGTCCTAAGTGCTGCTGTGTTGTTTCTAACATAAGTGCTGAATGCACTGCTTCCTATATATTTAATATTTCTTCCTATTGTGATGCTTGCAATTTGATGGGTGCTGTTTACATTGACAAATGCTCTTTCTTCTATGCTAGTGATTGGCACACCATTATGATAAGCAGGGATACTAAGTGCGTTGCCTGCTCCCATAGGTCTTCCCATAAATGTCCTGACACTATAACTATTTGTGTCAAAATTCCGTCTTAGAATCAAACCATTTGCATTTGAGTGTCCTTCTAATACTCTCGTCTCTATAGTGCCGCAATTGCCACCAACACACCTTCTAGTTTCTTCCCCGTTTTGCAAACTTGATCCTGGCAGCGTGCTAATTGACCACTCATTAAATCTAGGTCCTCCCCAGTTGTTAAGAGTTTGCCTTAATTCTCTGTTGCATCGCCTGCAAATAGTATATCTTTCTCCGTCATATATACAACAAGCGTGACTTACATAAGTCCAACTAGGCATATCACACCCTAGCAAACTGCAAATATTTAGTGTAAGAGTCACTCTTTCTAGTTGCTCTAGCGTGTTTATACAATAGCTTGTGATAAATCTATCCGATATAGTAAAAATCCTATTGCCTATCCTTGCCCCTCTTTGCACAAAACTAAACGAATGATAGTCTAAATCTCTCCAATTATCAAAAGTATGAGGGCTAGGAAAATTTGACAACAAGCCTCTTTTAGTCAAAGTCTGATTATCTAAATCATAAGCAAACACCGCTAGTCCTTGCCCCTCTATGCGTGGTCTTAAAACATTGCCACCACTATAATTTGGCAACCACATAGTAATAGGAATAGAAAACATATTGCGTGCCGTGTCATTTACTATTGCTCTAGGATTGTGCAATGCCTCGCTAAATGCTCGCCACTCACCCATAGTAATTTGCTCTAATGCATAAAAACTGTTGTCATCATTGCGATTATATAAAGACACCATTATACCTTGAAAACTAGTGAAATTATTGTTTGTTTGTGTATTGCGGCCCAGTCCTATTACTACATCATCGCTTAACCATTGCAAATATTCATTTACACCTTCGGCAGGCTGACCCTCTGTAATGACAGGATTTTCAATATCACTCATGTCAATCAAAGCAACGCTGTCAATGCGGATATGAACAAGGATATAAGTATCAACTGCAACAGTGTTGCCCCTAAAACGCACCCCATGAATATTGCGACCTCTTTGAATGTGTGTAGTGAAGTTGATTGTATCTAAATTGCTATCTAATATAAATAAATTTGTGTGCCGCCCTAAGTTGCCTTGCCCTGTTGTAAAGGCTTGAGCGATTACTCTCAAATTATTGCGATATTCACTCACCCAAAAACGATTGCCCACATGTCCTATAATGGTTGTATAAGCCGATGATTTTAAAGAGTTTAGATCAATTTTAGTAATATAGGTATGACTTGTGTGGTTGCCGCTATCATCACAAGTATAAGACAAAGGGGCAAAGAAATAAGCATTGTTTAAAGAAAAATATTGTACTGAATTGCGTGCTTCTACCATTAGACCCATATGGCTTGAAATTGAAAGGTTTAAAGAATCTAAGTTTAGTGAAGCCATAATAAGATGAGAGGATAAATTGCCAGTGTCATGCAAGTGAACAAAGCGTGCGTCAAGCTCCTCTCCATTTATCATAGGAAAAAGCCTATCTCTGTTTGTGCGATTAATAACATGGTTTGCAACAACAATCAAATTATTGCCAATTTTGCGACTAGTGATAAAATGCCCCGAAATTGAATAATCATATAGTCTCTTTACGGCAGAGCGATTTGAAATATCATAAACGATTAAACGAGTAGCCATGCGTCTTCCCCACCATCTAGCTCCACCTGTAAATGTATCTATTCCACCAAAACTAAATTGCCCAAACTCACCACCAATGACAACAAGTAAATCACCAAAGATATGCATTTCATCAGGCATAAAATCATTAAACTCATCACGATAGACTAAACGCATTCCGTCTCTAACGCTAATTATATTTAAGCCAGTGTGTGACAGAAAATAAATATAATTGCTGTCTACTTGAATTATGTCGCCCTCTAAAACGCCATCAACTTGAGAGTTTGTGGTGGTGTGGTCATTGCCTCCAGGAGGGCGTGGTGCTTCATTATAAACACTATCGCCAGGTGGTGGTGGCGAACCTAGATTAACAGAGTCAGAATCAGTATCATCTTCAGGAGCGCTGCCACCCTCATCACAACAACCCCAGTTAAAATTATTGTTTATCCAAACCAAATCAATAAATTCCTCTCTGCTAAGAACAGTAGGGGATGCCACACCAACAAAATTTCCATAATTGCGATTGTCATCATTATTAGGCGGAATCGGGGTGTCTATAGGATTATCACCAGGCGGCACAGAGTCAACACCTATAAACCACCCAAGCCCTATGCCTAAACCTATCACTAATGCCAAAATACAGGCAGTAGCAACTGATACAATGCGAGCTAGGTTTATTTTGAATCTATTAGAAGGTGCTTTTTTTGAGCTTTTTTTTCCATAAGCAGTGCTATTAGCAATGTCAGCTTGTGCAATAGCACCAATTATACGGCTGTCTAGCTCTTCATTTGCCTCAATTTTGTCAAATGTCTCATTAAATTTGTTTCTGTCCATTTTATCCTTCCTCCAAAAATAGTTTTAACTTTAGTTTTGCTCTTTGCATTCTTTTTGTTGCCGCTGCTTCCGCTATACCTATTATATAACCAATCTCTTTTAGGCTAAAACCCTCATAAAAATACAACAGTATGATGTCTTTGTCTATGGGCTTTAGTGCTGATAGGCTATCAAAAATCTCAATGTTTCCACTATCAAAATTATATTTTGTAATGGCAGCCTCATCAAGTGCAACAGTCTTTCTTTTTACATTATATCTAATATGGTTTTTTGTTTTATTTCTAGCCACTTTTATCAGCCACGCTTTTAGATGCTCTTCTGATACAAGTTTGGGGCGATCACTATGCAGCATTAAAAAAGTTTCTTGAACCAAGTCTTCAGAATCTTGTTTGTTTTTTACATGAAAAAAGCATATCCGAAAAAGAAGAGCCGAATATTTGCGAACAATAGTATAAATAAGTTCATTTGTAAGCTCAATATAAATGCTTAAAAAATCCCCCTATATAATTAATACACCAAAAGCAGTCAAAACTGGACATTTTATTTTCAATTTCCATAGAGTTGTTCTGAGTTTATAGTTGAGAACCGTAGGGGCGTTCACCGAACGCCCAAAATACCTAGTTTTTAGCAAAAATTCCGTTAAAACAGGAGCATTCGGGCGTTCGGTGAACGCCCCTACAAAGTGCCAATTCAATTTCGCTACAACTCTATTGCAAGAACGACAAAGTCCGCCGAAGCAATCCAGATTAAATAAAGACATCTATACAAAATAATTATACACTATTTTTATACTTTGATGCAAGCGTTTATCACACAAAAAACACTTGTCAAAAAAACAACATTAAAATATTATGAATGCAATAAATTTAATTTAAAGCCTTAAAATCGTTTGCTAATATTTGACAATGGTGGTATATTGTTTATACAAGGGAAAAATTGAGATTTAGGAGATTTACACTTTATGGAAATTCATGCTACCACCATCGTAGGAGTAAAAAGGGGAAACAAAACCGTTATCGCAGGTGACGGACAGGTGACTATGGGGCAAAGCGTGGTTATGAAAACCAACGCTGTTAAGGTGCGCCGCTTGTTTGATGACAAGGTTGTTGCAGGCTTTGCTGGCTCTGTTGCAGATGCCTTTACTCTATGTGAAAAGTTTGAACAAATGCTCAATCGTTTTGGCGGCAATCTTTTGCGAAGTGCAGTAGAATTGGCACAATTATGGCGTGGCGATAAAGTATTAAGACGCCTTGAGGCCATGCTTATTGTTGCAGACAAAGATGCTATGCTTGTAGTATCTGGCAGCGGAGATGTAATAGAACCTGAAAACGGCATAGCAGCAATTGGCAGCGGCGGCAATTATGCGCTTGCGGCAGCTAGAGCAATTGCAAAAACATCACCAAAAGCAGATGCAAAAACAATTGCAACTGAGGCTATGAACATAGCTGCAGAATTATGTTGTTTCACTAATGGAAACATCGTAGTTGAGGAGGTTTAATTATGAAACTAAAATCAAGAATCACATCAATAATTTTATGTTTTGCATTTGTGGTTGGTTTTTCTATAATTTTTTCTGCCTGCAATACAGGTGAAACAAATTATTATACGCAATGGGGTGCATGGATTACTCATTCACTAGCCTCATGTGAAGAAGACGGGATAGAAATCCGTTTCAACCTAGACGACCCCACTATTTATCAAACACGCACAGTCACCGCCGCTCACGGGCATAATTGGGGCGACTGGGCGATAAAAACTGCTGCGACTTGTCTAGTAGACGGCATTGAGCAAAGAACTTGTGCAAACTGCGGCAATTCTGACTTTAGATCGATATCAGCCACAGGGCATAACTGGGGCGAGTGGCAAATAGTGCTGCCTCCTTGCTGTTTATCTGACGGCACAAAAGAGCGAGTTTGCTTAAACAACAATATCCACACCCAAACTCAAAGTATCCCAGCACTTGGGCATGATTGGAGCGACTGGGTTGTTACGCTTGCTCCTACTGCTTTATCAAACGGCACAGAAACTAGGTTTTGCAGAAACAACAATACTCACACGCAAACCCGCCCTGTTTATGCTTTAGGGCTTAATTGGAGCGACTGGGTAATATACCGTGCGCCAACTTGCACGGTTGCTGGGATAGAAAGACGAGTCAGCCAAACGGACAGCAATATTTTTGAAGTGCGACCTATCCAAGCAAGAGGGCATGATTTTGGTGAGTGGACAGTGCATACAGCACCTAGCTGTCTAGCTAACGGAATAGAAAAAAGAGTGTGTGAAAACTGTGGTTATTATCAAACACGCAATATCCCAAGACTAAATCATAATTGGGGTGAGTGGGTGTTGACGCTTGCTCCTACTGAAAATACTAATGGACAAGAAATTAGGTTTTGCAGGAACAACAGCGCGCACAGCCAAACAAGGGTTGTTCATGCACTTGGTTCGGTTGATGCTTTGTTTTTTATTAGGGCAAGTGATAATGTATATGGTGTGTTTTTAGGTAGTTTTTCTGCAACTACAGTTTATATCCCTGCTTATCATAATGGCTTGCCAGTTAATCAAATTCCCGCTTATGCATTTGCTTTCGCTAGCAGGCTAGAAAATGTTGTGTTTTTAGGGAATAATATGCGATATATTGCAGAAGGTGCTTTTATGGGAAGTAATATCGTGTCTATAGAAATCCCAGCAAGCGTTGTTTATATTGGTGCATTGGCTTTTTCGTTTAATGAGCATTTAGAAAATATAACTTTTGCAAGTGGCAGCAGGTTAAGACATATTGGAGCGGCGGCATTTTGGTGGAGTAATAATATTTTGAGCATAATTATTCCTAATACTGTGTTGGACTTGTCGTTTAACCCTTATTATATGTGGATAGTTTATGAATATGTGGGACCATTTTATGGTTGGACAGATGAGCAAACGATTTATATTTTGGGATTTGCTAGTTTAGAAGAGGCGATTGCGGTGTGGGGAGAGTATTGGCTGTATGCAAACAATGCAAATTTAGTGTTTTTGGGCTAAATGACATAATTATTCTATAAGGCAAAGATTTCTCGTTTAAAAAGCAAAGATTTCTCGCTTACGCTCGAAATGACGCTTTAGTTTAATTGTTCTTACTATTAGATGATTCCCAATTCAAAATTAATGTCATTTCGACCGTAGGGAGAAATCTTTGCTTTATTAAAACATGAGAATACAGTGATTAAAATATTAAAACAAATTAAGGAGATAAATAGAATACGATGCAATTAACACCACAAGAAATAGTAAACGAGCTGGATAGATATATCATAGGGCAGCATGATGCAAAGCGTGCTGTTGCTGTTGCACTTAGAAACAGATATAGAAGAGCGCAGTTAGACGCAAAAATGCGTGATGATATTACACCTAAAAATATCATTATGAAAGGGCCTACTGGAGTGGGCAAAACTGAAATTGCAAGAAGGCTAGCAAAATTGGTCAAAGCACCTTTTATCAAGGTTGAGGCTACTAAATTCACAGAAGTGGGCTATGTAGGGCGAGATGTAGAGAGCATGATAAGAGACCTAGCAGAAATTGCCGTGCGTCTAGTGCGTGAAGAAAAGCTTGAAGAGGTGCATTCAAAGGCATATCCTATTGCTGAAAAAAAGGTCAAAGAGTGGCTGCTTCAGGCTAGAAAAAAAATGAATACTGAAATGGCAGAAGAGGTCATCAAAAAAAATATTGATGATGATTTTGCCAAGGGAAAGTTTGACAATCAGATTATTGAATTAGAATTAGAGGCGGCTACTAAACCTGTTGAGCTTATGCCAGGATCAGGAATGAGCATGGACATAGGGCAAATGATGGGCGGATTTATGAAAAAGCCTAAGAAAAAACGCAAAATGACTGTCAAGCAAGCAATTGAGGCGCTTACTTTAGAAGAGAGTGAAAAGTTTATTGATATGGATTCTGTTTCGGCAGAAGGGATAAGAAGAGCAGAGCAAGACGGAATAATTTTTATTGATGAGATAGATAAAATTGCCTCAAAATCACACGGCAGCGGCCCTGATGTGTCTAGAGAGGGTGTGCAAAGAGATATTCTGCCTATCGTAGAGGGCTCTACTGTGCAAACTAAGCACGGCACTATCAAAACGGATTATATTTTGTTTATTGCATCTGGTGCGTTTCATATAGCGGATGTAAACGATTTGATTCCAGAATTACAAGGGCGTTTTCCTATCAGGGTAGAATTAAGATCGCTATCCCAAGAGGATTTTGTAAGGATATTGACTGTGCCTGAAAATGCGGTTACAAGGCAATATGCGGCATTATTAAAGGTGGATAATATTAATCTAAAGTTTAAAGTTGATGCGATTGAAGAGATGGCAAGGATAGCACAGAGTGAAAATGAGTCTAAAGAGGACATAGGGGCAAGGCGACTGCATACTATTATAGAAAGCCTTTTAGAGGATGTTTCTTTCAATGCAACGGGGCAGCATCCTATGATAGATTTAGAGGTCAACAAAAAATATGTTTTAGAGCATTTGTCTAAGCAGGTTAAGTGGCTGGACATGAAAAAACACATTCTATAATCAAAGTACAATTTATATTAAAAAAACTTATTAATTATGATAAATATTCCAAAAGGCACAAAAGATGTATTGCCACAAGATAGCTATATCTGGCAACATATTGAAAGTAAAATAAGAGAGGTTTCTTCTTTATTTAATGTTAAAGAAATCCGCACGCCTGTTTTTGAGCATACGGAGCTATTTTTGCGTGGAGTGGGCGAGGGGACAGACATTGTAAAAAAAGAGATGTATACCTTTTTGGACAAAGGGGACAGAAGCATTACTCTTAAGCCTGAGGGGACGGCGGCGGTTGTTAGGAGCTTTATTGAAAACAGCTTAGAGCAAGCTGGGCTGCCTTTAAAGGTATATTATATTACGCCGTGTTTTAGGTATGAGCGGCCGCAAGCAGGCAGACTTAGAGAGCATCATCAATTTGGAGTAGAGCTGTATGGGGATGGCAGTCCGTATATGGATTATGAGGCAATTGGACTTGCTTATACATTTTTAAAGAGCGTAGGAGTTTTAGACGCTGCAGTGCAAATAAACAGTATAGGATGTGCTAGTTGCAGACCAAACTATAATGAGGCACTAAAAAAATATCTAAAGGCAAAAAAGCTGTGTAATTTGTGTCAAGAGCGTGCAAATATCAATCCGCTTAGGGTGCTAGACTGCAAAAATGAGGACTGCAAGGGGATAGTGGACAAGGCTCCTGTTACTTTAGATTGTGTTTGTGATGAGTGTGCATCGCATTTTGAAAAGCTGCAGCAGATTTTAAAGGCAAGAGGGATTCCGTTTTTGGTTAATCCTAAAATTGTTAGAGGATTGGATTATTATAACAAGACAGTTTTTGAGTTTGTGACCAATCTTTTGGGGGCACAAGGGACTGTGTGTGGGGGCGGCAGATATGACAATTTGGTAAGGAGCTTGGGCGGAAAGGATGTGCCTTGTGTGGGGTTTGCGATTGGGCTAGAGCGACTTATTATGTTGTTAAAGGCTGTGGGGACTAAGATTGATGTGCCTAGGTTAGATTATTTTATTATTGCCCAGCATGAAAATGTGGTGGATTATTGTGTGGATTTGGTGGCAAAATTAAGAGAGGGCGGCATATGTGTTGATATGGATTATTCAAATAAAAGTGTCAAATCTCAATTTAAGATTGCTGAGAGGACGTTTGCTGAAAATGTGATAGTCATAGGTGATGATGAGGTTAGGCTGGGAATTTTTAAGATTAAGAATCAAAATGATGCAAGCATAAAAGAGGCTAATTTAAACGAAATAATTAAAAAGAAAAAAAACAAATAGAAAAAACCATTAGGAGAAAATTAAAATGATTGATTTTAAAACAATCAAGGCAGCAGACAAAGAGGTGTTTGCTGCGATGGAGCAAGAATTAAACAGGCAAAGAGATAATTTAGAGCTTATTGCATCTGAAAACTTTGTCTCACCAGCGGTTATGGCGGCACAAGGGTCGCATTTGACCAACAAATATGCCGAAGGGTATCCTGGCAAGCGCTATTATGGCGGCTGTGAGTATGTTGATGTGGTTGAAACCATTGCAATTGAACGAGCAAAAAAGCTGTTTAATTGCGGATTTGCAAATGTGCAGCCTCACAGCGGTTCAAATGCAAATGTGGCGGCGGTTATTGCTTCAATCAATGTAGGTGATACAATTTTGAGCATGGATTTGTCTCATGGCGGTCATTTATCACACGGCAGTCCTGTCAACTTTGCAGGCAAAAATTATAAAATCGTGCCCTATGGAGTAGACAAGGACAGCGGCTTGATTGACTATGATATTGTTGAAAAGCTGGCACTAGAACACAAGCCAAAGTTGATTATTTGCGGCGCTAGCGCTTATGCAAGAATTATTGATTTTGCACGCTTTAGAAGCATTGCGGATAAGGTTGGTGCTGTATTGCTTGCCGATGTAGCGCATATTGCAGGTCAAATTGTGACAGGATTGCACCCTAATCCTTTTCCACATGCACATATTGTCACATCTACAACGCACAAAACATTGCGTGGACCTAGAGGCGGTTTGATATTGACAGATACAGAAGAATGGGGCGCAAAAATCAACAAAACAATTTTTCCAGGCTTGCAAGGCGGCCCACTAGAGCATGTAATCGCAGCAAAAGCTATTGCATTTAAAGAGGCACTAGAGCCTGATTTTAAAACATATCAACAAAATGTATTAAAAAATGCAACCGCATTATGCAATTCATTAAAAGCAAACGGCTTAAAAATTGTATCAGACGGCACAGACAATCACATAGTTCTTGTAAACCTATTAGATAAAAACATCACAGGAAAAGAGGCAGAGCATTTGCTGGATGAATGCAATATTACTACAAACAAAAACACTATTCCGTTTGACCCTCAATCTCCGTTTGTGACAAGCGGCTTGCGTCTTGGCACTCCGTCAGTTACTACAAGGGGCATGACTGAAAAAGATATGGAATTAATCGGCAGCTTGATAGCAAAAGTAATCACACAAAGAGCTACGGCAATAGATGAAGTCAAAAAGCAAGTGTTGGCACTAACAAAAAAATATCCACTTTATGCTAAGGATATTAACTAAGAATGTTGTCTAATGAAACCTTTTATAGCAATGAGATGAGAGATTTTTCGGCTTGTGCCCACCATCGTGCCCAGACAAGAATTAAATTATGTCATTTCGACCAACGGGAGAAATCTTTGCTTTATAAAATATGAGAATAAAGCAGAACTTAAGAATAAAGCAAAGATTTCTCACCTTCGGTTCGAAATGACAAATTTTAAATTCTTGTCATCCTGCTGACCCCGAAGGGGTGGCCATCACGAATGCCTCTTGGCACGGGCGGCTGCGAAGCCGAAGAATCTCATCCGTTTAAAAAACTATTACCAAAGGTTTTAGCTACACTACAATAATACAAATTATGACCAAGAAAAAAAGAATCATTGTTAGGATAGTTGTCATTGGGGCGGCACTTGCTTTTGCCTTTTCTATTTTGGCATTTGTGTTTTTTAATGGAAACGCTTATGCCGCCTTGACTCCTAGCAATGATTTGGTTATAGAGGTATCTAATTTTGGAAACACCAACACTCACACAGTTTATCATGGCAGACTAAGAGATTTATCCGCTGGTGACATAAGACTGCACACGGGCTTTTCAAGGGGCACAAGAGTATCAGGATTTTCTAACCTGTCTATAGCAAGCGGCACATATACTGGCGGACATATTGAAGCAGTTTATGGCATAGAAGAACATGTGTTTTTTGCAAATGTGCGGCAAAGCTATATGATTGTATTATTAATTAGAGAAGAAAACAGGGCGATTGTGTTTAACACAAGGACAAATGCGGCTACTAGAGAGTTGTATAACAGATTAAGAAGTCTTTAATGCAGATGACTAAAAAGGCATACTATGAAAAACGACATCAAAAAAATTATATATCTTGATCATGCGGCAACTACTCCGCTGTCAAAAACGGCACTGGGTGGTATGTTGCCTTATTTTTGTGATGACTTTGGCAATGCAAACAGTTTGCATTCTTTAGGGAGAAAGGCAGGGCTTGCAGTGACAGAGGCTAGGGCAATTATTGCTGGTTTAATAGGTGCAAAGCCTAATGAGATATATTTTTGTAGTGGTGGTACAGAAAGCTGCAACTGGGCAATAAAAGGGTTTTTAGACAAGGGCAATCACATAATTGTGTCAGCGATAGAGCATCCGTCAGTAATGACTCCCATAAAGGATTTAGAGCGGCAAGGGATAAAGGTGACCTATTTGCCTGTCTATAAAAATGGCATTGTCAAGGCAAGTGATTTAGAAAAGGCTATTCAAAAGGATACGGCACTAATCAGCATAATGTTTGCCAACAATGAGATAGGCACAATTCAGCCCATCAAGGAATTAACAGCTGTGGCAAAAAAATATAATATTCCTTTTCATACAGATGCGGTGCAAGCAGCTGGAAGCATAAAGCTAGACATAAAGGATTTGGGCATAGACATGATGTCACTGTCGGCACACAAAATGTATGGGCCAAAGGGGATAGGTGCACTTTATATCAAGGGTGGAATTAGACCTAATAAACTGATTCATGGAGGCTCGCAAGAGCGTACTATGCGTGGTGGAACTAGCAATGTTGCGGCGATTGTGGGCTTTTCTAGGGCATTTAAAGAGGCTATGGATGATTTGGAGGCTGTTTCTAAACATATTAAAACTTTAAGAGATGCGTTTATTAATAGGGTATTATGCGAGATAGAACATGTGTTTTTGAATGGAGATAGGGAGTGCAGGCTAGATAACAATGCGAATTTTATTTTTGATTTTGTAGAGGGTGAAAGCATTTTGATGATGCTTGATTTAAACGGGATTGCTTGTTCTAGTGGGTCGGCTTGCTCTAGTGGGTCATTGACTGTGTCGCATGTGCTGACTAGTTTGGGCGTGCCCATTGAAAAAGCGCATGGGTCTATTAGGTTTTCTTTTGGAAAAAATAATACGATGCAAGAGGTGGATTTTGTGGTGGACAAGCTAAAAGAAGTAATCAATAAACTAAGGGCAATGTCACCATTGTTTTTGCAGGTGACTTAAAAGGATATTAAAACATGTATAATGAAAAGGTAATCAAAGAGTTTTCTGATCCGCAAAATGTGGGTGAATTAAAAAATGCCAATGGTATTGGCACTGTAGGAAACGCTTCATGCGGAGACATCATGAAACTGTTTTTGCGTATTGAAAATGGTGTGATAGTGGATGCTAGCTTCAAAACCTTTGGTTGTGCGGCTGCAATTGCCACGGCGTCTACTGCTACTAGGTTGATAAAAGGCAAAACAGTTGATGAGGCACTAAAAGTGACAAATCAACATGTTGTTGATGATTTGGGCGGTTTGCCCAGCCAAAAGGTGCATTGCTCTGTCTTAGCACAAGAGGCAATTGTGGCTGCGATTGAGGATTATAAAAGCAAAGCATAGAGCAATGAACAAAGCGATAAATAAGCAACAAAAAGATAAAAAGCTACCTTTTAGTCACAGCACTCGTGCATGTCCTCGTTTTTATTGCTTTTCTTTCTTTTCATTCCAGCCTTGCATTTTTCTACTCCTTCCATTACCTTCTCTTCTACATCATCAAATACCTTTTCGCATGTGCGATTATTCTTATAAAAATATGTACCGATCGCAGCACCTAGTCCTAATCCTATCCAAAATGCTTTCATAAATTGTTTCTCCTTATTTGGTGTTTAGAATAATATTGTGTTTAAACACTATAAATAGTATTGGTTCAATCAAATAAAAATATCATAAAATAAAGGTGGCAAATTTTGAGAGTATTAGGCAGAGTTTTGGGCATTGACATAGGAAAAAAGCGTATAGGGCTTGCGATGAGTGATGAGCTAAGAATAATAGCCTCACCATTTGAGGTGCATGAAATCAAGAGCTTTGAGGGTAGTCTATCACATATAACAAGGGTGATTTTGGACAACAATGTATCTACTGTGGTGATAGGCTTGCCTATTAATATGGATGGGAGTGAGGGAGAGGCGGCAATGTCGGCAAGGGAGTTTATGGCGGAATTAAAAAAGAGGGCAGAGTTTGAAGGTGTATTTGTTGATGAGAGATTGTCATCAGTTGAGGCAAACAATATTTTAGAAGAGGCTGGGGTGCATTGGTCAAAGAGAAAAGGGATAGTTGATTCATTGGCGGCACAGATTATATTGCAAAAATTTATCAACTGAGCAAATTTGTTTGCTTGCAAGGGAAAAGGAGTTTAATATCATTTATAGATAAGCGGTGAAATTTTTTTTAAACACCGCCTTAAATTTAAAGATAAATATAGGAGAAAATTATTATGGCTAAAGATACTGTTGAGTTATTTGATGACGAGCAAATTGTCACATTGACTGACGAAGAGGGCAACTCTGTTGATTTTGCAGAGGTTGCATGCATTGAGTATGAGGGAAATTTTTATGTATTGTTGCAACCTGTTGACGATGTAGAGGATTTTGAAGAAGACGAGGTTATTGTTTGTCTTGTTGAAAAGGGAGAATCTGAGGACACTGAGGTGATTACGGCAGTAGAGGATGAGGAACTAGCAGAAAAGGTGTTTGATGAGTATTTAAAGGCTGTTGCAGATGAGCTAGGCGATTGCCCATGTGTTGATTGCGGAAGAGATGACGATGAAAAGTGCGAATGCGGCTGCAATGGCAAAAAAGAAAAGACAGCAAAAGAAGAAAAAAAGCCTCCATCTGCACCAGCAAAAGACAAAAAACCTGCACCTAAAAAGAAATAAAGGGTATAAAGGTAAGGTTTTGATACCCTAGGCTATTCTTTTTAACACAGCATATTAATACACAGTTATACAACATCTTGCAAGGGTGACTTTTTGGTTGCCCTTTTTGTGCTTGCGTTTATTTTAATAGATTGAATCACCTCATATTTAATGACTAATAGGATATGACTTTTGTTGTCCGACTACATTTTTAAAACACTTGCAAAATATTGTTTAAAAATGCTTGCTAGTCAGTGGTTTGGTATGTTATAATAGCTGTGAGATGGCTGGGTAATTGCGTGGGGTGACCTACGAGGAAAGTCCGAGCACCACAGAACAGAATGCTGGATAGCTCCCAGTGAAGGCGACTTTAAGGATTAGTGCAACAGAAAATAACCGCCCCCAAAAGGGGTAAGGGTGAAAGGGTGGAGTAAGAGCCCACCGCCCCTTTGGTGACAAAGGGGGTCAGTGTAAACCCCATTCGGTGCAAGGCGTGAGGAAATTAAGGCTGTTCGCCGCTTCCTCCAATGCCGCTTGAGCTTTGTGGCAACACATCGCCTAGATAGATAATTACCTTAAACAGAACTCGGCTTATAGGCCATCCTCACTTTAAAATTTTAAGGGGCGCTTTAAAAAAATTAAGGTGTCCTTTTTTAAAAAATATCTCTCTCATGCTATATATATGCTATATAATGAATGGTATTAACTTTTGTCATGATTTAAAATAATTCGTGATTTTAAAACAAACGGAGCAAGCAATAATATGCGAGTAATCAGCGGAAAATATAAAGGCCGCAAACTTTTTTCGCCAAACGGTGATAGAGTTAGGCCCACTACTGACAGAATTAAAGAATCAATTTTTAATATTTTGACCTCTAAAGGCGTTTTAGAGGATGCTTTTTGTTTGGATTTATTTTGCGGAACGGGCAGCTTAGGGATTGAAGCGCTGTCAAGAGGTGCAAAAAAAACTGTGTTTGTGGACATTGATTTAGAGTCATTAGAGCTTGCTAAAAAAAATTTACTGCATATTAAAGCGGACAAAGATGAGTATGAAACCTATCACGCAGACTATAAATTGGCGATTAAAAAGCTTGAGGGCAAGCAGTTTGATGTTATTTTTTTAGATCCTCCTTATGCAAAAAATGACTATGTTGCCTGTGTTGATTTGATTTTAGAAAGCAATATTTTGACTAAAGACGGAGTCATAGCTTTTGAACATAGTGACAAGATTTGCTTGCAAAATTATATAGATAGCTTTATAATTGATGCAAGAAACATGGGCAAAAGCACGGTTTCGTTTTTGACAAGGAGGGCAAGTTAGATGGCAAAGGCGTTGTTTGTGGGCAGCTTTGATCCTATTCATTTGGGGCATGTGTCTATTATTAAGAGGGCTAGTTTGTTGTTTGATAGTGTGATTGTAGGAGTGGCGGCAGATACTAAAAAAAATGCGTTGCCCGCTGAAAAGAGGCTGCAGTTAATAAAATTGAGTGTTGAAGGTTTTGACAATGTTGAAATAGTTTTATATGAGGGCTTGACGGTGGATTTGTATAAAAAGATAGGGGCAGATGTGCTTGTTAGGGGGGTTAGGAATGTGCTTGATTTTGAGTATGAAAAAAGCTTGGCGGCAATAAACAAGGTTTTGTCTAAAGATGTTGAAACTTGTTTGTTTCTATGCGATAGAGACTATGAAATCTCTAGTAGTTTGATAAAAGAATTGGCTAAGCTAAATGCGGATTTATCAAAGTTTGTGCCTCATAAAATTTTGGATTTAATCAAGGAGTTATACTCTTGATAGGACAAGCATATAGTAGTTAAAAAGGGGCAATGTGATATGAATCCTATACAATTATTAGATGAACTAGAGCATGAATTAAGGGACTTTAGGGTGCTGCATAAAAAGGAGAATGGCAAAGTTTTTGGGGTATTAGATCAATTAAGAGAGAGTGTAATTTTTAATTTAGAAGAGGCTAATTATATCGTGAACAAGCAAAAGCAGATATTAAAGAATGCGGATATAGTGGCACAAAATACTTTAAAGGCGGCAGAGGAGCGAGCAGAGCATATGGTGGGGACTGTTGAGGTTATGCAAAAGGCAGACATGGCGGCAAAAAATTTGATGAATAAGACAGCTAATAAATGTGATGCGCTGGTGAAAAAAACTAAAGAGCATTTGGATAGTATGTTTATTGAGGCAGAGCAGTTTTTGTTGTCAAACTTGACTATGATACGCACCAATAGAGAAGAATTAAGAGAGGCGATGTTGATTAAAATTAGAGAAAATACGCAAGAATAATTAGTTTAAACGACAAATTAGGGGTACTATGCGTGATAGAGTACCACTAAAATAGGTGAAAATGTTTAAAAAATTACAAAAGATGATGTCAAGTGAGGAGTTAAGAGGGCTTTATCCTATTAAGGATAGGGCCTTTAAGGAGCGGCGAGATGGGGAGATCAAGGCGGTTTTGAGTGGGGATAGTGACAAATTTTTGGTTGTGGTAGGGCCGTGTTCTCTTGATGATGAGGGGGCGATTTTTGAGTATTTGGGGGAGCTTAAAAAGATTGAGGATGTGCTAAAGGATAGGATGTTGATTGTGCCTAGGTTGTTTAGCGCAAAGCCTAGGACACTGGGTGGGTATCGTGGGTTGATGCATGAAGAAGATGGGCTTAAAAAAGTGAGAAGGGTGCTGGCGGGGGCGGTTAATGATTTTGAATTTTGCGGGGCTGATGAATTGCTTTATCCGTTTAGCTATGAATATTTTTTTGATGCAATTAGCTATTATACAATAGGAGCAAGGTCGGCTGTCAATCAAGAGCATAGGTTTTTTTCTAGCGGGATAGATGTTGCTGTGGGCATAAAAAACCCTTTGAATGGCGATATAAATTTATTGAAAAGCAGTATTGAAATAGCAAAAAAATCATCAGTTTTTTATTATGATGGGATGGTGGTTGAAACTAGCGGAAACCCTTATGCGCACGCTATATTGAGAGGGTATCAAGACAAAAGGGGAGAGCACGCCAACAATATGGACTCTGTAAATTTGCTTGATGGCATTCCTGTGATTATGGATTTAGGTCATTCAAACGCAAAAAAGAGTCATGTCTTGATTGAGGATAATTATAAAAAACTATTAAGGATGCTGTCTAATAAAAACATAAAGGGTGTGATGATAGAAAGCTATTTAAAAGAAGGGAGAAGTGACAACCCTGCATATGGGCAATCCATCACTGATGCTTGCCTTAGCCTTAGGCAAACAAAAAACTTGCTGCTTGACCTGCATGAAAAATTAATCTAAAACACTTTGTCAAAATGTCTTTTTGCATCATTGTGCGTGATTGTTGCATATAAATCTGAAGCTAGGCTATCCATTTTATAAATTTGGATAGCTTCTTTTTTTGATGCTGACACCCTTTTTTCATCATCAGAGGAGATTAGAATATGAGGAGAAAAGTCACCTAAATGCTTGCTAAAATCTTTTTTCATAAAAAGTAATTTGCTAAAAAAATCACCCTTATATGCCGAAATTTCACATGTTATATCACACATAGTACTCAAAACCAAGCGTTTTATGCTAACATAGGTCATATTTTTTGTTTTAACACTTGTTATAATGCTGTCTAAATCAAGATGGATTTGTGCAGCTTTTTTTAATTTTTTCAACACCGCATTATCTCCCTCATATCTTAATAGTGCCATTCTTGCCATTGCATCAAACACTTTAAAATCTACGCTCATTTTATTAAAATTATCACCTACAAATTTAGGAACATAGTCATTGAATGACTGCCCATTTTCTATCAACCCCCTAATCGCACTAGCAGAGGCAAAAGGCGGCTTTAGCTCTAAAGAATTATACCCCTTGTCCGTTCTTTTAATAAGTATGGGAGTAATATCTAGCCCCAATTTTTTGATTGCTATCAAATATTCCATAGCAAGCACATTATTTGGTCTATCAAGCACCCCCAAAATTCTTTCACTATCATCACCAAATTCTGCCGCCGTCGCCCTCGCTTTTGCCGCCGCAAAGCTATACCCCGCCTTTAAAAATCGCCCCAAATTCCCCTTAAATCTATCGCTCTCATCCATCTGAACATCCACAATTTTATTCAACACACCCACCTCAATATCACCCTCAACCCCAAAAGATAGCCATTTTACCCCTACTATGCGTGATAGAACCTGTACCGCCCCATACGAAAACCGCTCCGCTCCGTTGGTCGCATACAAAAAAGGCAGTTCCACAACACAGTCCGCTCCAGCATCTACCGCCGCCCTCGCCCTTAATCGCTTGTCAAAAAAAGATGGCGCAACCCGCTGCACAAAATCTCCACTCATCACGCAAATAATTTTTACATCCTCGCCCAAAAGCTCTCTAGTTTTTTTCAAATGATACTCATGCCCGTTATGAAAAGGATTATATTCACAAATTATCCCACACTTAGCACTGCCGCCGCCAGCAACACTGCTCCTACTACCACTGTCACTACAGCCACTAATACTACTGACACTACTAGCAACATTATTTTTATAACCAGCGCCCATATTTACAATCGCACTATTAGCATCAGCACCATTAGCACTATTAGCACCATTAGTGTCATCGGCACCACGATGGTCATTATTAGCATTATTTCCCAAAATCTTGTCTTAGCCCCCTAAAATGTTTTACATTTAATTTTGCTTGTGTTATTATCTATTTAGAATCAAATTAAAATCTAAGTATATCATATTCATTTAGGGGTGTAAAACAAAAATGACATTCATTCAATCAATTCATCAAAAAGCCAAAGCCTTGAAAAAGCACATCATTTTGCCTGAGGGTGAAGAGCCACGCACAGTAGAGGCCGCTTCAATAATTGCCAAAGAGGGAATAGCAAACATCGCAATCATCGGCAATGAGAAAAAAATCAAGGATACCTATAAAAAATTTGATTTGTCTAAGGTAGGCATCATTGATCCTGAAAAAAATCCTTATGAAAAAGATTCTAGATATGTTGATAAGCTGCTTCAGATTAGACAATCTAAGGGAATGACCAAAGAAGAGGCGATTAAGCTGTGCAAAAACCCGTTGTATTTGGCGGCACTGATGGTAAAAATGGGCGAGGCAGATGGCATGGTCGCTGGAGCTATCAATTCTACAGGCGATGTTTTGCGCCCGGCACTTCAAATTATAAAGACGGCAGAGGGGATTAACACGGTTTCAAGCTGTTTTGTTATGCTATTAAAAGAGGGGTCGCCCTTTGGAGATAATGGTATTTTGATTTTTGGTGATTGTGCGGTTATTCCCAATCCGAGTGCAGAACAACTTAAGGACATTGCTATATCTAGTGCGGACACAGCAAGGAGTATTGGACTAGATCCCAGGGTGGCTATGCTGTCATTTTCTACTAAGGGGAGTGCTAAGCATGAATTGGCGGACAAGGTGATTGAGGCATGTGCATTGGTAAAGGCGGCTGCACCTAGCTTGCTAGTAGATGGTGAATTGCAAGCAGATGCGGCACTAGTAGAGAAGGTGGGGGCGTCAAAAGCACCGGGAAGTAGTGTTGCGGGAAAGGCTAATGTATTGATTTTTCCTGATTTGCAAGCTGGGAATATTGGGTATAAGCTGGTTGAAAGGTTGGCTGGGGCGCAGGCGATAGGGCCTATTTGTCAAGGATTTTCTTTGCCTGTAAATGATTTGTCAAGAGGATGCAGTGTAGACGATATAATAAACACAGTGGCAATGACAGCACTTCAATGTACAAAATAAAGGGTAAAAACAGGGTATTATGCGTGATATAGTAGTGTTTTACCCTAAAATTATCAATATTAATGGGGTATTATATCACACATAGTACATAATATTGATGGTGAACATTAACATAAATTAAAGATATAACAAACCTAGCTAGTACAGAATAAGCAAAAATTACTTTATTAAAAAACTCATAGGAGAAAAAAATATAATGAAAATTTTAGTAATCAATGCAGGTAGTTCTTCAATTAAATATCAATTGATTGACATGACTACAGAAGGCGTAATCGCAAAGGGTGTTTGCGAGAGAATTGGGATAGAGGGCTCTGTCTTAACACACAAAGCAAACGACAAAGAGGCGATAATCAAAGCACCTATGCCTACTCACAATGAGGCAATAAATTTAATTTTGCAAGCCTTTATAAACAAAGACCATGGTGTGCTAAAAAGCATGGATGAAATCAAAGCAGTGGGGCACAGAGTTGTTCATGGTGCAGAGGATTTTAGTGAGAGTGCATTAATTAATGACAAAACTATGAAGCTGATTGAAAGCAATATTGACTTAGCACCGCTTCACCAGCCAGCAAACATCATGGGCATCAAAGCTTGCATAGCTTGTATGCCAAAGGCTAAACAGGTTGCAGTTTTTGATACTACATTCCATTCAAGCATGCCTGATTATGCATACATGTATGCGTTGCCTTATGAAGACTATAAAAATCACAAGGTGCGTCGCTATGGGTTTCATGGAACAAGCCACATGTTTATTTCTCAAGAGGCTGAAAAATATATCGGCAAAAAAGAATATAATTTGGTAGTGTGCCATTTAGGAAACGGTGCAAGCGTGTCGGCGATTAAAAACGGTAAATCTATGGATACTTCTATGGGATTGACTCCGCTTGAGGGCTTGATGATGGGTACAAGATGCGGCGATGTTGACCCTGCGATTGCAGAGTATTTGATGGCAAAGCACAATATGACGATTGCAGAGTTTACTTCTTATATGAATAAAAAAAGTGGTGTGGCTGGAGTCAGTGGGGGCAGCTCAGACTTTAGGGATTTATTGGCGGCGATTGAAAAGGGTGATAAGAGGGCAAAATTGGCACTTGATATGTTTAGTTATAGAGTGACAAAATATGTAGGAGCGTATGCAGCGGCGCTTGGTGGGCTGGATATGGTGGCGTTTACGGGCGGTGTGGGCGAGCATACTCCTGAGGTAAGAGAGTTTGTGCTTGACAGGTTGGCGTTTTTGGGCTTAAAGTATGATAAGGCGTTTAATGCGAACCCAGGCAGGGGCAAGCTGGCAAAGCTAAGCACGGATGACAGCACGGTAAAGGCATATATTATTCCGACCAATGAAGAATTAGTGATAGCAAGAGAGACTTTGAGACTGGTTAAGTAGTGAGTGGAATCGTGGTTGTAGTTAGTTTGGTTGAGTTGTGCTGGTTGAAGCTATATATGCGTGATTGGCAAGTGTTTGTAGTTGTAGTATTTTTTATCTAGAGTAATTGTAATTATTTATTTAGCTATAAAATGATCCTTAATAATTTAAAAAGTCTCAATTCAATAATTGAAGTGAGGCTTTTTTTATATTAAAAATAAATAAAGGTGATTTGCAATCCAAGCCTTTGCATATACAACATAATATTAAAATAAAAAGAAGGGTGGCAATAGAAATTTAGACTCACAAATAAACTTATTTCATCATTTCGCAAAAGACAGCTTTTACGCAATAATAGGTATCTATGAGGGAATATATCTAGGTTGGTCAGGGTGTTTTACAGCTTGTCTGTTTTAAGCCTATTTAAGCCTAGTATACAGCTTAATGGTGTCTCCGTGAGTAATGCTAGTTTTAGACACATACTCATGCACACTCATCGCTTTAGACCATTCACAGCTTGCCAGTATCTGCTGCAATATATCCAGCACCAGCACGGTTGCAGATTTTGTGGTTTTGGCCGTCAGCAATTTGCCATCATAGCGTATCCTAAAACACAGCCGACTGGTTCTGAATATAGAAATAAATTTTTCTTGCAAGAGCTTGTTTAAATACACTATATGCAAGTCCTCTAAGCCGCTAGAAATCTCATGCCTTAAGCACAGATTATTCAAGCCCGCCTCACACAAATTACTATACAACCATGTCAAGCAATATCTAACTTTTTTCTTTGGTTTGTTTATCATATGTCATTAAATTAATAAATTAAAATGGTAAGACATCTGGATCAATGCCGCTATCAGAACCTAGATGATGCAGTGGTTTAGCAGGCTTTTTCTTAACAGGCTGCTTTTTGTGTTTAGCAGCGTTTTTAACCTTAGGTTTTTTAGGCAGCTGCAATTTATTGCCACCAGCCAAGTTGCCTTGCTCATCAAGCTTTATGGTATCAAGATAAGCACTTAGTGTCGCATCTGATGGAGCATTGCCTTTTAATTGCATATATGCTCGCTTAAAACCAACCTCTGCCCGTTGCAATGTTTTTAATGCACGACCGCATTTAAGCCGTTCTATCAGCTCCTCTAAATTTTCACCATGGCTGTTTGCTTGCTCTAGCACAAATTTATCCAGTGCATCCTTGTTTTCTATGTTATAGATATTTTTCAAATTAAGCCGAGTATATTTATCTTGCAATAACACACCTTTTAAAACATCATTAATGTTATCTGTTGTTTTAACTGCCTCTTCTTGCTGGTTTAAATATCCCTCAATAATATCCCGTGCTGCATGGTGGCTATCATCAACAGTATCATCACAAGAAACCTTGTGCCACAAGCCATAACCTTGCATGGTTCTACGCCCCTTTAAAGCCTCGTACACGGCTATTAATTGACTTAAAGAGATGGAGTTATTGTTGTCATCAAAGCCTTTCACTGCATATTTAAACACTTCATGATACTCATTTTTTATCAATTTAGGATTGCCGTTTTCGTCTAAATCGGTTTCATCATATATCTTTGTTACTCTATCCAGTGTTACGCTATAACCATGCTCTACAGTGTGTCCGTGTTTATCTAAGTATGAAATATCTTGTAGGTTGCGTTTATTATAGTTTTTAAAATTGAGGATTAAAAACCACATTTTTTGCAAAAGCAATTCAAACTCACTAAAATAGCGCTTTATATTCAGTTTTTTAATATCTGATGAATCATATGAATATTTATCATGGATATGTATTTTTTCTAAAGAAGCAAGCTCTAAATCTTTTTTAAATGCAAATATGACATGCAAATGCGGATGAAACTCCTTGCCGTTTTTGCGTTTTTTTGCATCAAAGGTTATTTCACTTGACCTAAGTGCTGCCCTAATCCCGTATGGCTTAAACTCGTCTCTAGGGATTCCATTTTCACCTATTAAAAGTTTTATTAAAGATGAAATCGCACGGTGCATGTTTGCCACAAAGTCTGTTAATTCAAAATCCCTACAGTTTGGCAGCGTAAACACAGCATGGTATAAATCATAGTCATCAGCGGCTTTGTCTAAGACTGGAGCATATTTAAAAAGACGGGTCAATTTTTTATTAGTTATGCAGTTATGGCAAAGAATAAAACTGCAACGGCTAATCCCATTTAGCACCTTAATCCCCTGCTCCTCATAGGTGTTAAACCACATGTTAGAGCAGCACCTAGCCACCTTGTTTGCTTTTTCATAAATATACCCATAGTCACTGTTGTCTGCCAGCTTTTTGTATGCACTATATTTTTTATTGCAATCTACATTATGCTTATCTTGCCCTAACCAGTGCATCCTATCTACATGCTCGGCTATCAGCTTGTTGTATTCCATTTTTTGCTGAATATCGTTTAGAAAAGGAGCTAGCATATGCACAAAATTAAGATCAATTTTGGTGTCTTTTTGTGACATTTTTACCCCCTTTTTTATGGTTTTGTCTGCCGTGTTTTTATCCAAATACGATAGTTATGCACAATGTCTCAAGGAGCGCCCTAACGGGCGCTCAAAACCCCCGTTTTTCCCCTCTTTTAGGGGCATTAGTTACAGTGAATAATGCATGTTTTTATTAGTTTTTGTCCAGCTGCAGCGTGTCCGCCAAGGCGCTGACACGGCTGCAGCTGGAGCTATGTTTTGGTCTGTCACACCAGCCACTAACTCGTTATTGGTAGTGTTGACAGCTTAAACAGGGCAAGCTTTTATAAGGATATCCTTTAATGCCAGCGGCGTTATGGTTCGTATTCGAACCCAAGAAAGTACTCTTATTAATGACTACGACTAAAGGTCTTTAAAGGGAAGTATGACAGGCAGCATGCTCATTTTAAAGCAACTAGATAGTTTTATGAATGGACAATTAGGTGGCAAGGGTAGCCTTAGAATCACATCACGCTCACTGCTCAATACACTCAGACAACAGGTAACACGCTCCTTGACAGGTAAAATAGCTTGTCACTCACTTGCCTGTTTCTTCTCAGTCAACCTTGTATGACCAAGCTTGCGTTCTCCACAACGACCAAACGCTAGGATAAAGTGAGTGCCTGGTGCAATTTTAGGCAAGGCTTTTGTGCTGTGAATGAAAGCTGCTTTTTAAAAATCTTCATATTTTTTTATCTCATCCTCGTAAAAGAATGAATGCTGTGCATTAAACTCACCAGCTGTGCCCCTAAAGCTTTCATATTCAAAAATATCATCAACACCAATTCCGCAGGCTATAGTCTTTTTGGCAAACATATATTTATAAGCATCTGTAGCAAAGCGATTAGAAAAGATTTTTTTATGCATCAAAAAGTATGGGGACAACGCAGTGACAGCTCCGCCTGAAGCTTTATTTACCTGCAGTTGAGCGGCATAATATCCAAAGCGATTATACATTCTGTCCCGATGGCGTTTAATGGCACTTGCAATCCGTTTGTATATGTGAATCAACAGCGTGTTGTCTCCCCTATTTATCCTGTATTGTTTATAAGTGTTTTTAAATCTAGGGAGCAAAAAATCATGCATAAGCTCTTCAATAAAAAACAGCGGCATGGCTAGCCTTTCATCCCCACCGTCTTCAATACTAACAACCTCACACAGCTCTCTTAAATCCGCATTGACACTCTCTTGCCGCTGGTCATCCATAAACACTCTTGCAAAAGGAACATGTCCCACCGTACATTTGTGTCTAATCAGCTTCAATGCGTTGTTAAACTTATCCTTTAAAACATTTGTTCTAGCCATTAAAGCCTTAAGCTCCGCATCTGATGCAGTGTCTCCAGCTTTAGCATTTGCCTTTAATTCTTGCAAAATGTCCTTTAATTCTTGTTGCTTAAACTGATTGCCTCTCTCCTTGCCTACCTCGGTTATATTGATGATCCCAAATTCAAAGCACCCAGACTTTGCATTGTTTTTGATCATCTTTTTGCCTAAACGCACCATGTCAAAGTCTAATATGTGTGCATGTCTAGACAATAGCTTAATTCGCTTAGAATCACGATTGAAAAAGTCTAGATCATAAGCTGGAAAATTTCCTATGCCGCACTCAATAAAATCTGTCCTAACAGAATAGTTGGAAAAAATTAAACTAGATTTAACGGTATAAATTAAATAAGCTTGACAGTATTCACGCAACATATCAAAGAGGCACAGCTCTATCTTGCCGTCATCTAGCCTAAGCCCGTGTTTAGCATAATCATAGCCAAAAAGGATCCTTGAGTCGTTTCGTTCATTAAAAGCAGCTTCTAAGCTATCCACCCACGCTACACAGCTTGCTAGGTTAAAAATCTCTCTAGCCCTAAACTTTTTTTTCAAAACATTCTCTAATAAAATGAATGGGAAATATGGGAATTTTAAGTCATTATCAAACATCAATTCATAGGCTTTGTATCTAAAATATGCTTCTGTAGATAGTGCCATATCTGTTGCAATTGTTGTCTTTTTCTTGCCCATGCTTCCAGTCAATAGCACACAAAGATCCCTTGCGTTTATAAACCCTTTATTCATTGCCTCCATATGTCTAAGCCTATTTAGTGCCACCTTTACTCTCCAGCGGTGAATAAATCTAAGTGCCACTATCACCCATATTATGCGTGGTATAGTAGTCACTGCAGGGACTAAAAGCACGGCAATTTGATAGAGAACATAGTACAAAGCAACAAAATCTAGTGCTACAGAAAAGTATAATAAAAAGCCTATTGCGTGCAAAATAATAGCAAAAACATTGAAACTAAACAGCCATATGAGGACAAGAATCAGCTTGAATTTAGAATGCAACAGATAGTGAATAGTTGTAGCTAAATAATGCTTGACAGGATAATAAAAGCGTTTTAAACACCATTTAAAGGCTTTTAATGGCTTAGTGTCCTTGTTATATCTGTTATTTTGCTTTTTTAACAGGCTATTTGTTATATAAACCTTTAGCATGACTATGGATAGAATCATGAAAGGCAGCAGCATGGTTAGCGTTAAAAATAGACTGTTTAATAATGCCCCAAATGCATGCAGATTATATGCACTAACTAGTGTCCTAAAAAACAATCCTAGGTCAGCACCAAAGCCATAGCTTGTGTCAGGCAAGATGTTTAATTCCCCTGATGGCGGAGCTATGGGGCGAGCAGTAGGCACTGTTTGCAAAAACATTATTTGTATATATGCCCAGCCCGATCGCCCAAAAGAAAGCACACTTTCATAAAGGTTTATAAAAGCAGCTCTAAAACTAAAGACAAGCAGCACCAGTGAAATTATCACCAGTGCCAGTGCCGTTATTAACCGATAGTGCCGCCGCATAAACGCTTTCATTTAAATCCTCATCACCCTGTCTAACCTGACACCAGCTAAAGCCTATGTATGATAGAAATAGCAATATCACGATTAAAAGGATTAGTTTTAATAGATTTTTATTTAGACATCCTCTTCTTCTTTTGTCCATAATCTAGCCCCCATCAGCCCTTAAGCTCCGCCGTCTTAAAGCCCTTAAAAGAAATACAAAGGGCAAAGTTATGAGCTTAAAAACCAGCCGTATTAGACTAAAGACTAAATCCAACAGCCTCAAAATAAGGCTTAATATAACGCTTGTTAAAATAAATATTATCATGACTTTTTACCAAAGCCTTTAAAGATAGCTATAAAAAACGCACCTAATTTCAAGATAACAAACAAGGCTATAAGTCCCACAACAACAAATAATCCCACTCTCAATGCTTGCATAAACGGATTGCCATCAAAGCTAAAAATACTATTCCACAAAGCACCTAACCCAAACCAATCATCACGGCTTTCAGCTTCAGCATGATTAATAGTCCATTCACGACTATTATCCCCTGCAGGCGTTCTCCAATCAGGATTTTGCACGCTTCCTCTATTATGCACTATCATATCAAAAACACCCCACTGCGTTGGCTGCGTAATATGAATATGAAAAAGCTCTCCCCTAGCCAAAAATCCATATGTACTCATGGCATTTAATAGCACCCCAGCCTCTATACTTTGCTGTGCCCCATCTATGGTTAAAATATCATAATCATAATAGATAATAGGTAATCCCGAAACGCTGTCAAACAACGGATGACCAAAAAAGCAAGTGATTTGTCGCCTAGGATTAACCCTGATCTCCAGCCCATCTTCTGTGACAACCCTAAAGCCTGTCTCTAAGCAAATTATATACGGCCAAGGATGATAGGTTGCATGCCTTATCCACTCTCTTAAATCAGCAAGCGTGGTTGACTCTATTATGGAAAACATATGAACATAAATAGTGCCCCCAGTCCAAAAGCTCCAAGTTATGCCCCACATGCTTCTCCATAGCGGCGGTTGCTCGAGCTGTGCTATAGCATTTTCATTCAATAGTCTCCCATTCATGTCAAAAAACTGCCGTCTTATACTGCCAAATATCCACCACCCCTCACGCTCTTCTATTATCCTAACAAAAATAAGCCTAACCCCTGTTGCTCTGCAGTTATAGTTAATCTTATGTATATCTGCTGTCAGCTCAATAGCTCTTGTATACTTGCCGCCTTGCATTAAATCAAAGCGATCTAGCCGACTGTTTAAATATACGCCAAGTCGCAAATTTGCCCCGTCTATAAACTCATCACTAAATTCATTATATTGAATAGTGGTTGATCCTCTAGCAGTATTTGACCTGTCATCATGAGTAACTAACGCAGCATCCTCAGTAAACAACATCCCAGAGCTAGGCTCAACTGCCACTCTTCGCCCATCACCTGTATGCACATAGCCCTCATGGCGTTGGTATGTAAGAGGAGCTATTGGACTAAAAACACTGTCAAAGCCCGTTAGACAATCCCACTCTTTTGTATCTATAGGCAAACTCAAAGGCACTAAATTTTGCTTTAAGCTAGTCCTAACCAAATAAACACAGCGCTGGTTAAAGCTAACAGCATATTTTTGATGTAAATCAGATGCATGGGCACTTGCTATGCTCATAAAAGGTGCAAAGGCAAGGGTGAATATTAATAGACAGAGGACTATTAAACTAAGACATTTTGTTTTTAATCGCATAAATCACTGCCCCCTTTTAAATACTTTAAAGACTATAAAAACAACGGCGATTGCCCCAAACACCCCTAAAGGAATTGCCCACCATGGAGCTGCATCCGTTTCGTCACTGGTATCATTATCACTCGCACCACTATCAGTATTCACATAATTTTCACCATCCCCAGCATATGCAGCTGCACGCTGGATGCTAGATAATGAAATAGTTATAGCTGGTCTAACCGCCACCATATACGGCGGATGATCAGTCCAATAGTCTGTATTTAGTCCCCCAGTAGGGATGAGCTGTGATGCATGCACTCTGCCATCAGTAGTAATAATATCCGCCGTGACATTAAATAGGCTAGTGCCCAAAAAACCAGTATGATTAGTCACTGCCACACTTCCATGTCCTAAAATATCATCACCAAACCCGTTAGAATTAAAGCGCCTTAAAGCATCGTTAAGCCCCCAAGCTCCCCCGTCTCTAATTGCTGCATAGGTGGGCAAAAATAATCTAGCATTAGCAAATTCTAAAAACGCAGGCAAAAACTCCTGAAAGCTAGGCTCATATAAACCTCGCCTTGTCATAATGCTGTGCCTTAAATTAGGTGAGCGTACCATAAGCCGTGTAATGTCGGCATTGAGAGCCGTGTTTATTACACTCTGATCCCAGCTGTTGCAATCAAGCCCAACATAGCTAGCCATATATGCCCCTGTCGCCCACAGCGTAACCCTGTCATAATATACATCCACAAGCCGCCAATATAGACGAGCTAGGCTGGTAGTTGTGGCATAGCTAAAGGTTAGATTCGGAAACAACCTAAACGCTGCCGTTCTGTCCATGCTTAATACATCGTCTGGCGTGTCACCAATTGCCCCCATCAAGCGGATTGCTTGAGTTCTGCTCATATCTCCTAATGCGTTAAATAGAGCATCAGGAGGCACGGCAGTGTTTGCACTAGCCTCTTCTAATTTAGGTGCTGCACCTGACAGAATAAATACTCCGCCAAGCACAACCACCAATATTAAAGAAAGACATAGCTTAAAGCTAATTATCTTTTTTATCATAAGCTAGTTACCGCCTTTTTTTAAGGCGTATGCCAAGCACTGAAGCAATACCTGCCACAATTAAAACTATAACAACAGTGCCACCTATTTGTTGCCATGGATACAAGCCCCCAATAAAAGCACCAAAACCGCCGCTTTCTTCTTCATCAGCATAATAACCATCCTCGCATTGTCCGTCATTTATATCACCATCAGTATCGTTATCAGTATCGTTATATTCACCATATGTATTATCACCATCACTAACATCACCGCCATCTGTTTCACCATGAAAAACAGCATTTCTTAAGCTCTCTAGACTAATATGTAGTGCCGGGCGCACAGATCTAATACTTGTTGCGGTTACACTGCTAAGCGTGCCTGTGCTTGTAATTATGCGTGCAAGATGTTCAGAACCAGCGGTTGTATTATGACACCTAAGCCAGGCACTACCATGAAAACCATGCGAATTAAAAAGCGCTGCTGCAAGGCTAGAGCGCCACACCCCACCAATTACATATTCTGCCCTAGATGGAATCCAAATACGATCAGTTAAATTCGCACCATCTTCAGCTGTTCCTTGCGTCAAAATATGATTGTTTAAGCTAGGAATAAGACTAGTTAATACTGCAAAATCTGCTAGCAAATTTTGCCTTAAAAGGCTGTCACGATATAAAGGTGCATATTGCCCACCAGCATTTTGAGACATCTCCCCATCAATGACAAAATCCATATCGGTGTTTGGGAGACGATCACGCTCTATTTGCATAGGTTGCTGCTCTTCAGGCATCGGAAATGATATATCTGGAGACAGAGAACCTTGTCCACTACTTCCGCCTAACAGCACATTGTGAAATTGACTAGTCCTGTATGCCCCACTTGCCCAAAATGTGACTCTGTCGCCGTCTACATGAACAATACGCCAATATAGTCTAGACAAATTCAATACATAGCCACTCCCCGCCATAGGGAAAAGTCTAAACTCTGTTTCACGGTCAATTATATTATCTGGGTTGTCTAGATCACCCAGCGCTAGCAAGATGTTTTGTGCTTGCGGTACATTTATTTGTCCATTAGGACTAAACAGTGGTGTATGCGTTGAGGCACTTAAAGTAGACACCGACACAGCCTCGGCTGGAGCCATAAAAGCCCCCATGCTAACAATCGCCATCACAAGGGCAATTAGCACCCCCAGCACAGCCATTCTTTTTTTTATCATTGTTTTCATATGTTGTTTATTTTTCTCCTTTAATTAAATTAAAGGCAAGGCACTCTTTTTTTTGCCCTGCCCCTTTTGTTTTATTTAGATTTATGTCTTTTTTCAAAATAATCACTGCCACACATACATGATTTAGCAAGGTAATCACAACGATTACACACTCTAATATCATAGTCTCCACCCAAAAAACTAACAGGTTCTACATAATAGTCTTTTTGTTTTTTAACAGGAACAGGTGGCTTAATTACTTTTTTTTTACAGAATTATAGCCATTAACAGCACTGTTTTTAATTTTAGCACTAGAGTTAGCAAAACGATTTTTGCCTGTACCGTCTTGCCCCATTTTAATGCCCTGTCCGATATAATAAGCCCTTTTTTCGCTTGCTGTATAATCAAACTTTTTTGAAGTTTTTTTACTCTTAGGCAAAACACTTTCCTCCTTATTTTATTCCCCTACCCTTGATTCTTTAAAGCCATATGACGGAGTCTAACCGCCTAGATACCTTTTATGGCATAACCTCCCACACAAAAATGCAAGAGGCTAATTATATACACAACAAATTTTAATAGCACAGGGTGATGCTATAAAAAAATGCTGCACATACCCTAAACTATTTTTTTCTAGCAAAGCCTAATATTGACAAGCTTTTTAGCTCTATATCACTAAACGGACTATGTATAGTAATGTCTTCATCAAGTGCAACGCTTAAGCCTAAATACGGTTTTCCCCGCATAGTTTTTTAGCTTAAGTTTTCATTTTGTTTTAACCCCAACAAAAAATTATTTGATAAATTTAAAAAAAATTATCAAATTCGTACATTTTATTTGACTTTTACTTGAATTTGAAGTAGACTAAAACAAAAAAATAACTGTTTTTTGGAGTAAACAGTTATTGTTGTTTTGAGGTAAAAATTATGAAAAACTTGTTGCCATTAAGGCTTAAAGAATTGAGGACAAACAACGACATGAGTCAGGCTAGATTTGCTATGTTTTTAGGTGTAGCGCAACAAACATATGATGGGTGGGAGCAAGGGCGCACACAGCCTGACATAGAAAGACTAATTCAATTGAGTGCCTATTATGATGTTTCAATAGATTATTTGATAGGCAATGCAAACAATCCGTATAAAAATGAAGAGCGCTTTACTAAAAATGAAAGATTGGCTTTCAGGAAAAATTTACCCAAAAGGTGACTCTATCTCGTCTATATGTACAATGCACTTCAATCTAGATAAGCTTTACATATAGCTTGTCTATGTAGACCCAAACGTTTTTAAGCTTTGAATTAATGCATCTAATGCACCTAGCACCTTTGACAATATTACTACAGCTTAAGCAGACAAACACCTTTTCTACCAGCTTGTCCTTAATAGCCTTTTCTAGTTGCCTAATATATTCTTTTGCCTTAAACTCATTAAAAACCTTGCAAGCACCAGCACTTATGCAATCTAAGCATGATCCAGTATTATCACAAGCCAACGCACGACTTTTTAATACCTCTTTTGACATCTTAAATATTTTCATAAAACCTACCCATCCACCACAATTATGCCAATCAGTTGCAAAAGTATAGTCTTGCCGCTCTCAAGCATAACAGTATCTACAGCCAAATCCACCACCTGTGCGTGCCTGTTTATAGCCATAGCCTCACAAAACCGAATATCCACATGCTCGCCCTGATACAGCTCAGTCCCGTCAACATGGTTAAACACCTTAATATTCTGCTTTAATGGCACAAGCTCCAGCTGATCGCAAAGCCTTATCTTCCTATTCTTCTTCATGTTAATCCCCCACTTAAATTTTAATAGCATTTATCAAACGCAGCTGCAGCTCTTGATCAAGCATCAAATAATTTGCCCTAAGCTGGCTATCATCTGGATACGGAACACCAAATGCACACCACACGCACAACCCATCGTTTTTATCATAAACCCACTTAAGCAAATGCACCCCACAATCATTACATTTATGCATGTTGTTCACAAAAATACCCCTTTTGCCCTAACTTTTTATCCAGGGCTTTTACTTTTTAGTTGACTGTGAAATAGTTGCAATAACTAAAATTCAGTGTTATTATATAACTACATTTCAGTGTTGTCAACTAAAAAAGAGTGTTATTCTAAGAAAATGCAAAATAAATTACCGGAAAGATTAAAGAAATTAAGAGCCGACCATGGTATTAGTCAAGCTAAATTAGCAGCAATAGTGGGAGTGGCTCAACAAACAGTTGATAAGTGGGAGCAAAGAATAAGTCAACCTGACTTAGATATGTTGCTGCAACTTACAGCTTATTTTGAAGTTTCTTTAGATTATTTAATTGGCAAAACCAATTCATTTCGTGCAACAGTTAATGAAGAGAACAGTTGTGCAACAATTGACAATGGTTTTGCTTTTGTAAATACCAGTAAGATTAGCATAAATTCAAAGAATAAAAACTAAAGGACAACGATTCATATTGGATAAGAGAAATGAAAATGCACTATGCCAATTTATACCTATGGCAAAAACAGAGATTATAAATTACTTAGAAGATACATACTTAGAATTTATAAAAGCTTTTCCAACATTAAGCGAAAATAACAGACTAATAAGACTGCAAGAACCCATTGTAGACAAGTATATATTGAACCCAGAAGTCAAGAATACCTTTATAGCTTATCCCAAATATTATAAAGATTACGGGAAAGATGCCATAATGCTAATCGCAAAGTTGCCATCGGGGTGGAATAAAGAAATCAAGTTAAGCCATGATGAGCAAGCTTATTTTAATTTAGAAGGTTTAGACAAAAAGTATCATGTCAAGATTAAAAAAATAGATATCTTGAAAAACAATAAAACTAAAAAATACTGGGGACTCAGCATCAAAATTGATGAAGAGAACGTGCTAGAGTTTCCATTTACACTATTAGAGATTAAATTATTGTTATCAAATAAAAAAATAGGACTCTTGAATAAATTATAAGCAAAAAAAAAAGCCAACTGCAAACTCCCCTGTCTGCAATCGGCTTTTTTATTAAGGATTATCTTTATTGATTCTTATTCATAGCACCATGATATATGTATTTTATATATATTCGTTTTTCTTTGTGATCAATGCTATAATAAATTTTGTGCTTTTCATATAATCAACAACCTATCATCTGGATTAGATCCAAACGACTTACACATATTAGGAAACAATGAAAGCTGGGCAATAGCTTTTTCTATACCCTGCTTATAGCTCAAAGCTGCTTTTGGATTGTCCAAGGAAATATAGGATATGACGGACAAAAAATCTTTATCAAATTCACTTGTTGTCAATATGGCATAATTTTCCATTTATAACCCCTTAATTGCTTGCTCAATAATATTGTCAGCTTGTGCAAAAACTTTAGAAACAGGGCGAACTCTACCCGCTGCAATATCTGCATCAGCTCTTGTCAATCCTTGCATTGTTATATATTCCTCGTGCGTCATGACAACCAAACGATTGCCTTTGGCTGTTTCAATTTTAAGAATGTCACTAGAAATAGCAACTTCATCCAAATATTTATCTAAATCCTTGCCAATAGTACTTGTATTAACCATCATAATAATCACCTCATTTATTTAGTATATGCAAAGCATAGCACAGCTTTTATTATCTTGTCAACTGTTTTAATGCACAAAAAAAAACGAGTGCAAACTCCCCTGTCTGCATTCGGCTTTTTTTTATTGCTCAATTATTTATTTTATCAACACCCCATAATCCCTGCCACCATGCATTACATAACGCACCTCTATAGCATCATCAAGCACAACATAAAATATAAGATAATTATGTACTGCAAGCATTCTATAACCCTTTTTGACCAGCTCCTCATTTTTAGGAAGCAGCCCACTATTAGGAAACAGCTCTAGTTGATCAACAGCGTGAATGATATCCTCACCCACCTTATTAGCTATATCAAAACTTTCTTTGGCTATGTGCAAAAATATTTCACACATATCTTGCTTTGCACCCTCAGTAATAAAAATTTTAAACACCTGTTGCCCCCTTTAAATCTAAAATCTTTCGCAATTCTTTTTTTGCCTCATCCCAAGGAATAACTCTCCCAGCTGCAGAGTCCGCCTCACCCCTTGCAAGCCCTGCATACAAGTCCAACATGGCTTGCTTTTCATTGTATTGAGTCATGCTCATTACCACCATGTCGCCACTTCCGTTGCGTGTCAAAAACACTGGCTTGCGCTCCTCATGCACTATTTTAGATATCTCAGCAAAATTGTTTCTTAATTCAGATACTGGTTTTATAATCATAATTGTTTATACCTCATTTTTATTATAACGCTATTTTATCATAATTATGATAGCAATGCAACTAAATTGACTATGAAAAATCTAAAAATATGAATACAGCTACTAGACACACAGTAATGCTAGTTTTAGACACATACTCATGCACACTCATCGCTTTAGACCATTCACAGCTTGCCAGTATCTGCTGCAATATGTCTATATTAGAAGTTTAAAAAACGAGCCTACTGTTTAAAAATCAGTTGGCTCGTTTTTTTCACTCTCATTAGCGTTTTCTATATTTTCTATCCTAACAACGCTGTCTATATCCAGCACATACTTATATCCAGGCAACATACCTGCCCACAACAAATCAATTATTCTGTGTGAAACCTCTATTTGAACATATTTATCTTCAACATTCTGATAAGTCCGCTTGCCTTCTCTATATTTTTTCATTATGTCACTAATAGCAACCTTTTCACAATTAAACTCTTCAATAATCTTCAAAATCTCGGTCTTGTGTGCTTTATATCTGTCTGGTTTAATGATAATAATAATATAGGTAAATAGTATAGAAATAGGACGAGTCATCAATCTCGGTCGCCTAATTAGACTAAGTGCCTCGTTTCCTACAATTGTTCCCCATGTATAAGCTATTACAACCGCAATCAATACCCCTAAAACAATAAAAGACAAAACACGCCTTTTAGAAATTCTTTTTTTTCCTTGCTTAGGCGGAGTATTTAATATTTCATTAGGGTTGTCTGTTTCTAATTTTATAACATTATTTTCTTGCATAACATCCCCTCTCTATTAATTAATTATGTTTTTTTATCAAAGTGTCCAATAGCTTTTGATATTTATCTAAATCATAGTTTAAAATCATTTTCAGATTAATACCATCAGTTAAAAATGGTTTGTAGCTTTTTTCAAAATTATTTTTATAATACTCAATATCGAAAACAGCTGCAAAATTGTCTAGCTTATCCAAATAATCTAGCATTATTAATGTACGCTTACATTTAGAGCAAAGATTGCAAGCTGTCCCATCTTTTGTAGCCAAACACACATTTAAATATTGTCTTACTAAATGATTGTCGGCTAGTACCTTGATTTTGTCTAGCCTATCATAGACAAAGGTATCCCCAATAAACCTAATCCCGCCATTAGAATCAACTGAACTAAGCATAGACAAATTTAATAATTCATGATACCCATTATCCCACCTAAAAATATGCTTTATGCCAAAGGATGCAATACTGAACTTGCTAGGCACAATAATTGTGCCAAATAGCTTTGCAAAAGAATAGCCCACAAAACAATTATTGGCAAAAAAATTATATTGTATTGTGTTAGAAGAAATTGTTGCAATATTTGTATCAAAAAAACAAGGAATAACACCCAGCTCTTTAGCCACTTTTTTTAAATTCTCTCTTTGAACAGCTTTTGCAACATCAGAAAACTGCTGTGCTTGCTCTGCCCTTTTGCCTTGATTAATATGATGGTTTTTAAGTTCACTAAACTCTAACACATCATTATGCCATAAATGCGTCAATTTAAGACTAGAATAAGGAGTATCAATAAATTTATCTATCGCATAAAATGAGTTTACCCCTAAAGACCCACTGGTGACAACCGCCCCCTCATTTTTTAGGTTTTGACAAACCTTTGCTTGAATTTTAGGCAAATGCAAATCCTTGGTGTATTTGTACGCCACCTTTGCCATCTCGTGCAAATTAAACAGCAGCCTCTCTGATACGGGTGCTTCACACACAATATCATATCCTCGCCGCATCGCCATCACAAAGAAAAAACATAGTGCCGCATCGCAATTTTCTGTCACCATATATTTTTCAAACTCGCTATCCGCCTCTACCCAAAGCTCTTTAAATTTGTCATCCTTTATTATATTTGTAACAAGCCTAACCTTTCCGTTTTCTTGCTTAATGATTTCTGGTTTTTTTATTTCAATAGTTTTTGACACAATACACCCTTTGCATCCTTTTGACTTAAGTATTATTTAATAATCACCTTTAGTATATCAATTAAAAAAGCTGTTGTCAAGCATATTTTAGATAAATATTTATAGACGGTTTAGGTTTAGGTTTAGATCAAATACCCTTAAGCTTATAAATTGCGTAATTGCTCTAGCAAAAACTCTAACGCCCCTTCACTCTCAAAAAACTCCCCAGCATATTCCCCCCAAAGCCGCACCAAAAAACTTGCCACTCTCCCCTTTCCATAATCCCAATATGCCATCAGATGATGCCCATACCTATTTGTCAACAAAACTGTTGCTGCATGTGTTTTCATTATGCAATATGCACCAATACCAAAAGCATAAAAACCTCCCACAAACGCAAGCTTTTGCCCATAAAACAATGCAAAATCACCACTCACAAAGCCTTGCAATACTTTAGTTCTTAGACATCTAACAAGCGGCGGATTGGGCGGCGATGCCACATTAATAGGAAAATAAGCATAACCAGTATTCCCAGCCCTTTTTATCATATACTCTATATTATTTTTAATCTGTGCATAGTTTTCTAGCATCACTTTTATTGAGAATGTAATATTTGTAGCATTTATTTTATCTAAATACAAAAGCCCTTTTGCCGCATCATAATCAAAATCATACTTTGCATCACTAATAAACATAATGTTTCTTTTAACAAAGCTATGCTGCATGTCAAAAAGCGTTTGATATGCAAGCTGCAATCCTTTAGCAAAATTAGAATACCCTTTTGCTGTTATATTCTGCAAAGCATGCAAAAACTCTTGCTTAAAAGGCTTTGGCATATGATATTGGTCATATAATTTAGAGATAGAGGTCAAAGGAAACACTTTAGTTGCCTCACCATCATTAAAATATATTACTCCGATATAGTCTCTTAAACTCAAATACTGCCTGGCAATATTTTGAGCAACCTGTATCGCGGCATCTAATCTTGAAAAATCCAACGATTGTGAATCCATAGCATTATTCATACTAGCCCCAGCATCTATCACAATCATAAGTGCAATAGGTGCATAATATTCACGAGCATGAATAGGCAGCATATTTGAAACAGCATTTTTTAAATCAAACTCATTTTCACCAATATTTAATACCCCACCACCATAATTATATACAAATGAATAAAGCGCACTATCAAACCCTAGGGGCATATCCTTGTTTGATATTCCCATCAAAATAATTTTATCCCATGCTTTTAAACAATTCACGGCAACAGGGGCATACTCAATGCTTTTAAGAGTGGTATTAAATTCATTTTGCAGTATATAATATAATTTGACTCCCTCATCAACATTTTGCAATATAAGCACATTGTTTATATCGGGTGCAAAGCAGCAATCACATGGCTCTTTGGGCTGGTCACACGCAACCAAGCTTGTGATTATCAATATGCTAATGGCAACAAAACAAAAAGCTATTTTATACTTAATTCTTTTCATTGCAATTCCCCTCACACAAATTTTTGACTAGTATATCACATATAATAATATTTGTCAAGGTTTTTTTTAAAGTTATTGAGCAGATAATTAAAATATGTTGAGCAAATAAAATTTTGAAGGCATAAATGGTTTTTAATTGGATGAAATTCCTAATAATATATATATGGGAGCAAAAAAAGAAAAAATTAAACAAAAATCTGGAGGCAAAAAAAAGGCACTTAAGACAACTTGTGTAGTGCTTGCATTTTTGCTGCTATCTGGTTTTCTTAGTGTGGCACTTCTTTTAGAGCCTAGTGTTAGGATAAAGGGCTATCAATCTTTAAACACGCAAAAGCTTGAACTAGGTCAAAATTCCCTTGTTATATCTGATAGAAACAGTGAAATTAGGCACAATCTAGTGTCTAACAGAATTTTTGCCAGCCTTGATGATATTCCAAATCATGTGGTTGAGGCGTTTATTTCTATTGAGGACAAACGGTTTTTTCAGCATAGCGGCATAGATTATTTTAGGATTTTTGGGGCGGCTAGGCAGAATATAAAAAACAAGCGCTATAGCGAGGGGGCGTCTACTATATCGCAGCAAGTGATCAAAAATACGCATTTATCTCACGACAAAAACTTGCAACGCAAAATAAATGAGATTAGAGTTGCTAGGAGCTTAGAGCGAAAATTTTCTAAGCATGAAATAATAGAAATCTATTTAAACAAAATTTATTTTGGAAATGGTGCGTATGGAATTGGTTCGGCGGCTAAAATGTATTTTGCAAAACAGGTGGCAGATTTAAGTATCAATGAGGGTGCTTTTTTGGCTGGAATAATCAACAATCCTACTAGATATAATCCCTATACAAATTTAGAAAACGCAAACAGTCGGCGGCGGCTGGTATTAAGAGAGATGGCAAGGCGGGGCAAAATTTGTGGAAAGGAATATTTATTGAGTGAAGACATTGTGCCCGCTGTGCGGCGGTCTAGAAACAGAAGCTATGGGCATTCTGTTTTAAGTGAGGCAGCAAAAGTGCTTGGGATTAGCATAGATGAGGTGCTGTCTTCTGAGTATAAAATTTATACCTATTTAGATAGTGACTTGCAAAACAACATAGCCAATATTGTAAATGAATTTGATTTTAATGGAAAAGAAAGCGTCATTTGTCACATTGCAGTGATGACAAAATGCGGTGAGGTGTTGGTTAATTTTTCTAATTCGCATTTTAATCTAGGCAATTTTAATCGCCAACCTGGATCTATTATTAAGCCTAGCATAGCATATGCTGCCGCATTTGAAAGGCGAGAATTTTGCAGTATAGAAGCAAGTGATTCGTTGCTAGCTAGTCATGATGACAAAATAATCCCCTTCAATCCCCTAACTAAAATCCATGATACTCCCACCAATTTTGGCGGCTACGCTCCCAAAAACTTTAAAGACAAAAACCTAGGCTGGACAAGCTTAAAAGACGCTTTAAAGCACTCACAAAATATTCCTAGCGTAGAGCTTGTTAGGTTTTTGGGCATAGAGTATTGCAAGGATATAGCTGTGCGCTTAGGATTAAGGTTTGATGTGCGTGATAGTGCTTTAAGCGTGGCACTTGGGGGCTTGACTAGGGGTGTAACTTTGTTTGAGGCGGCAGCGGCATTTAGAGCATTTAGCAATGATGGGGTGCTTATAAAGGATGCACACATTGACAAGATTATAAACAGGCATGGGGTGGTGGTTTATCAAAATGCGAAAAAGGGTGAGCGGGCGATTTCTAGTGAGAGTGCTTATTTTATAAACAGTATTTTGAGTGAGACGGCGTTTAGGGGAACAGCAAAGAGGATTGGGGAGCTAGGGGCTGCAAAAACGGGGACAGTGGGAACAAGGGAAGGAAACTCTGATGCGTATGTGGTGGCGTATACGGATGAGTATGTGGTGGCGGTATGGATGGGGGCTAGAGGGCGGGAGTTAATGCCCAATACGGTTAACGGGGCAACACATCCAAGCACATTGGCACGGCGAATTTTAGAGTTGTTGCCTAGGCATGGTGGTTTTGAGCGCCCCAGCAGCATAATTGATGTGGATTTGGTTGCATATGAATATGCCAAAAACCACCGCTTTGTTCTAGCGGATGCAAACACTCTGCCAAAGGATAAAATGAGTGCGGAGTTTATCAACCGAGCAAATTTGCTTGCTTGCAAGGGAAAATTTGCGACCACCGAAAAGGTTTAAAACCCCGCCCCTTGGGGCGGAACAAAAGCCGAAGGCGATGGAGTCCAGGGCTTGCCCTGGGGTTTTAATACCCTTTATATTAAATCAGCTTTAAAAAATGTATTTAAACTAAAGCCACTTCTGAATTTAAGTCACAAGACTTACCGTAGGGGCGACACTCTGTCGCCCGATATAGCCACACATTTTTCGTAGGGGCGAACTTTGTTCGCCCGTGTATCGGTTACAGCAGTGGCATGGGTAGGCGAACGAGGCGTTCGCCCCTACGGGTTTATCAAAAATAAGTTGTGCCAGCAACGCAGGCGGTCGGGGATGTTTTACCCCTACGAGCCTACAATGTGACTTATGAAACAACTCTAATGACAAGCAAGAAACAACTTTCATTTACTGTTATTTATTGCTCATCAGCATCTTCTAAAAGCCTGCCACCATCATGCCAATCACCATACAGCACACCTTGCTTTGTATTGTCCAAAAACTTTTTCAAGCGCTTGTCATGCACAACATTACCCTCAAACCCATAATAGCTTTGGATATTGTCTATTCTTACTCGCTGATAAATTTTAGGCTGCCTTTGATAGTTTTCCCAAACAATAACGGCGATTTAATAAAAATACCTATGTATTTGACGGATTTATATCGCTCTCTGTCATAGAATTTTCGCCTCTCTATGTATCCATCAAAACCAATCCTAGCCGCCTTGTTTAATGCTTGCTTTGCTTTATGTACAAACTGTGCTTTTACTTTACCCTTGTTTTCCTTAAATCCTAATCCCAATTGCCGATTAAATTCATTCTCATACCCGCCTTCAAATAACTCCACAAAAGGATTATTCATCACAATAGCCACGCTGTATTTACGCTTTTTAGTCTCCTCGTCAACCCTATCTCGCAAAAAAATCTCGCCTGTGAAAGCAATTTTATCTATCTTGTCCTTGTCCTCGTGACTTGCCAAACTTTCTAATTCCTTATCCGCTTCATCAATACTTGCATCTTTCATTTTTCCCATTTTGTTTTTGAACTCCTTTAAAATATATTTTTATTGCCCTAAAATTTTTTTAAGCAGTAGTGCCGTACGCTCACCACCGCCATTTGTCACACTAGAGCCTTGCAACCTAAAATTAAACTATTCCTTGCAATCCACACTATAAATCTCATCAGCCTCACAAGCCAAAGGATTGACACAAGCTAAAGCCTGCCAGTCAATCATGTCTTGTGCCTCGTCTACTCCCACAAACTCAATAAACGCCCTTGTGGTTTTCTTGCAAACCCTGGCACCATTTATAAGCTTGTCCACCTCATTAGAGCAAACCTCAAAATCTTCAATCAAGTCCTCTCTAGTGATTCCTTTTTTGTGCAAATAATCTTGCAGTAATTTTGTTTTGACTATCATGTCAAAATACCTCCAGTGGGTAGACTAAACCCCTCTACTAATAGCCACGAAAAAACCAAAATGTAATGTAGGGTGTTTTTCAAAAAAATTCTATAAATATTTTTTTAGTTTGTTTATTGCCCATTCCAGCCGCTCATAAATTGATGACCTTTTGACCCCATTTTCATTTGCAATTTCCACTATTGACTTTTGGTCAAAATAGACTTTCTCAATGATTTCCTGTTGCTTTACAGGGAGCAAGACAATAGCATTATGTAATTCCTCTTCGCTCTCTTTTTTGATAACAATATCCAAGCAATCACCATTTGGGTCTACCAACTCAACCCCCTTACTCAATAGATACTCTAGCGGAAATATACCGCCTTGTTTCTTTCCTGTCATGCAACCGCTCCCTCCAATCCATGCCAGCAATAAGCTCACACCACTCATCACCAGTCTCAATAATGCTGACTGTCCCATCAGCAAACCTGTACATAATTGTTTTTTCCATATAAAAACTCCTTTCCCAGTTCTTCTAAAACTGAAAAAAGAGTTTAACAACCAAATATTGACAACTGTATGTCAACAATTATCCATTCTACAAAAAAAGAGGCTTGGATTTATTTGAAAAAACAAATAACAAAGTTGCCCTTTGGATACCAGGGGCGACTTGCTGTGTCGCACCTTTGTTGAACTTGTATTTCAAGCACGAAAAAAGAGAAACAAATTTTTATAATTCGCCTCTCTTTTTAGTCATTACCTAATTTTTATAACGAGCCTATCTAATGTTTAACAGCAACCGCCCTGTCATTTAGCCAAGCCTCTAGCATAGCCTCAACATACACCATTGCCGCCACTCTTTTTGCACGCAACAACTGCATCCTTGCATTTACCGCATCCACACAACCAACAACCCTAGTCAATGCTCTTTGACTTGCATTTTGACTCATACTTTGCCTATCCCACACTAAACTCTCACTCATCAAATGCTCGCTCACACCCAAAGTATCAAAACCAAATGGCGACAAATCGTGAGTAGGCAAACCACTAGCACTATCCATCATCCATGGTGTACTAAAGTGTGCCCCCATAGGATGCTCCTGCCAACCCATGTTGCTTATCCAACCACCCGAATTAGCATTAAGATTGTTTAAAATATTTTCAGCACTCATGCTTTCAATATTAAAATTATTGAAAATAAGATGCCTGTTGCCCCAGTCAAACAACATAAGTACGCTAGGACATCCTGTCCCCGTTGATAAAGACAACATATTGAAATTATTCATGACATGCACATTGTGAAACATTATTAATCCCACAATACCTCCAGCCCAATGCGAAGGCCACCAACTCCCATCATTGCAAATGCTATAGTTATTAGTCACAATGCTATTGCTATACGCAACTCCAACTATTCCGCCATTAAACATATTATGGAGCATAAGAAAACTCACAAGCATACCCCTATTGGCATTATTAACCACCAAAGAAAAGTCCATTCCACCCACAATGCCACCAATAAAAGTACCATCATTCCAAGAAGAAGACCAATTAGCAACATAAATATTTGCATAATTTCTGCTCTCACTAACCGCACTATGCATCATAAACCCAGCAATTCCACCAACATAATCCATAACCAAATCCTGACCATTGTGCATAATACTGTGATTAGCATAAACAGTGCCCGCAAAGGTGCTGTTTACCACCGTAGACCAATACATCACCCCCACCAAGCCGCCCGTATTAGACGCCGCCCTAACAATAGCACTGCTATACACATTTATAATATCACTAAACATCATACCCCCTGCAACACTGCCACTGTTCTCTCCGCCCATGACAAAACTATACTCAATCCTCAAATTCTTAATCGTACTCCAATCACTCACATACCCAAACAAACCCTGACTACCTTGCCCCACTGCCATCATCCCTCTTATGCTAAACCCTCCGCCGTTAAATATCCCACTAAAAGGATTTCCCGCTGTCCCTATAGGCACCCAACGATTAAATCCGTGGCTATATAGCATGTGGTCTGCGTCCGAAAGCCAAATATCTCGCAAAAAACCACTATACACCAAAGAGCTAAAGCCTTCTAAATCATTAAGATAAATGTCGCCCGTCAGCACAAAGTGCGCACCTGCAAGGCTTGTGTTGCCCGCATTTATCTCCTGTGCCAAAAATACCAAATGCCCTGCGCTGGATATCTGCCATGGGTTGTGGCAACAGCCGCTTGGTATGCCGCCTATTCCCAAATATTCCCAAACCGCAACCAATAAAACATCATTAAATATTGGTGTAGTGGCAAAATTAAATGGTCGCTTTTGTGGATCAGATGCAAGCGCCCAGTGGCTAATACGATGCTGTAGCTTTGTTATATTATATTCTAGTGGCTTGGTTGCAAAGCTAGCACCCACTACAATTTGCGGGCTTGCACTATTGTCCCAGTCTATGCCCCCGTTTGTGTCAAAACTGACTGTGTATGCAGGCATTTCTATTATGTTAAACTCTCGCCAAATAAAAGCATTTCTAAATGCAGCGCTAGCACCACTGGGCACGACAAGCGTTTTTTGCCAGTTGTTTGCTTGGTTGGGATAGCCGTTTTGTATGTTTTGAAATGTTCCGCTTCTTGAAAATGTAGTATGATTAAGAGTTTGCGGAATGCGGCTATAGTTGCGAATTATTCTTAAGCCCGTTGTTTCCAAAAATGCGAAGTCACCTATATAGCGGATGCAAGCAGGGATGGTGAGTGTGTGCAGGCGGTAGTTGCCATGAAAGGCAGAATCTAGGATGCGGTTTTTTTCATTTGGTTGGATGGTTATGTAGCGGTAGGCAGGAGTGTTGGGGATGGTGTTTGCGGTGATGGGGCTTCTGCCATGGAAGGTTTCGCCAGAGATGAGGGCGAGGCGGCGGGTGAGCTCGGCCCTAGATACTCCGTTAAAATATCTGTGTGCCCGTGACGCTCGCATTATACAATTGCCGCCGCTATCAGTAAAAGTAGAGGGGCCATACCAATAACCCAAAGTTCTATTCCATGGATAATGCAGAAGAGGTTCTGTTTCTGCCCTTAAAAGAACGGGTCTATAATGAACATTTCTATGTCCAAACCAATGCCTCCATTTTGAGTTGTAGATAGTTGCATCAAATTGAGCATTTGCAAAATTATCTCCTACCGTATTCACACTGTCGTGATTATCTACCAAATTTCCAAAGCTATGTCCAAACTCATGAATGAAAGTGCCAAGCCATGCTCTGCCACTAAACTCTTGGGGAAGATGAGGACTTCTTGGCCAAGTTTCATTTTCTCCACCAGGAATAATAAGATTAAAGCAAGTACTACGTGCTTCTGTTCGCAATGAAGTTACGGCGATGTTTAATGGATTATCTGACGGGTGATAAAACCAATCCATATACGCAAAACCAAAGGCACCACGATCATTAGAACCTACTGCATTAGACAGGACTTGTATCATTGTTAGATATTCACGAGGCACATGTTGAAATGCATGTGCTCTAATAATATTTTGATTTGCATTTGTAACACCATTTCTAAAATTTCCCCTACTATCAACTGTGCCCAAGACACCATTTGCACCACCAGTCGTAGCAACCCTAACTACATACACATTAAATAAGTGTGCAAAATCATTAAACGGGGGTGTGTTTTCTAATGCAGTTATTGCTCTATTTGCATGCCACACAACTGTTCCCATTGCTGGATTTTCGCTAGTTCCCGTAAAAGGAGCTCTGCCTGTGAATGACCTATAATATTGATTGTGTATAAATCTATCTCCCATAAGCACAATGTTTATACTCTCTGACATTGGTCTGCGTGTGCCGTTTGGCAAATAGCTTGTCCTTATTCGTATAGCTGTGGTCTCTGGTATTGTTGTGGTTTGGTTTAGCTGCTCTGCATTATAATGTTGATTTATATAAGCATCAACATCAACTTGCTCCCCAGCGGTTGCAGCTATTGCAGTTAAGCAAAAAATTGCAATAGCCAATGGGATAATAAGTTTTCTGATTTTTTTCATAATGCTTTCTCCTTGATTTTTGTTTTAATTTTTCTATATTACTGTTAATAATATCGTATTTGACCAGATGCGGGTCATAGGGCGATGGAAGTTGTTCGCATCCTCATAACACCAGGCACTAAAAAACAAATGAAAACTTAATTCATGCACTCCTCGGCTGAGGTCACATAAAAACACATATATTCCACTACAAGGCAAAAATTCACCCGATTGATATTTTGAACCAAAATATACAGCTTGATTATTTTCAATGACTTTTATGATAGGATAATAACTTATTTCTGGCCATCGAGCAAAAAAATCAATATAAGGTGGAACATGTTCAATAATTCCAAACCTTAAATTTACTATCATAGTTCTACCAGTTTGGTTAATAAATTCTACATTAACCAATATATCTCTTTGGCAGTACACCGTAATATCCTCATCCAGTATCCTAAGCACAAAATCCTCATAGGGCACGCTATCCATATTTTCTTTAGCCTCCGCTAAAACGCTAGTTATTTTATCTGTGCTAGCTACTTCGGATAAATTATTTAATCCATCCTCAAAATATGCAATAACTCTGTTCCAGTTATTAACTGAAAACGAGTTTTCATCAAAACCCTCTAAATGCTCCCAAAGTCTTATAATCGCTACACTTCTAGCAAGTTCCAATCTCAAAGCCTCATTCTCCCTCTCAAGTTCTGCCACCCTCTCCGCCTGCAACCTATTCTCCTCCTCCATCTCCTCAATCCGCCGCTGCAACTCCGCCACCCTAGGGTCATACATCACACAATGCCCAGCACCAAATGCTATCACAGAAAACAGCATGACCATCGCCATTACCGTAACTACTACTTTACTAAAATACTTCCTCATAAGATAGAATCCTCCTTATCTACTATCAATTATATTACAACCAGCAAAATTTGTCAACCGTTTTTGCAAAAATAAATAAAAAAAGTTGCAGTCATTTTGCAACTATGAGATTAAGTACTAAATGCTAAACCCTCCGCCGTTAAATATCCCACTAAAAGGATTTCCCGCTGTCCCTATAGGCACCCAACGATTAAATCCGTGGCTATATAGCATGTGGTCTGCGTCCGAAAGCCAAATATCTCGCAAAAAACCACTATACACCAAAGAGCTAAAGCCTTCTAAATCATTAAGATAAATGTCGCCCGTCAGCACAAAGTGCGCACCTGCAAGGCTTGTGTTGCCCGCATTTATCTCCTGTGCCAAAAATACCAAATGCCCTGCGCTGGATATCTGCCATG
>Ga0209755_10000317_pt1 | contig 92010 bp, 80 predicted proteins | sample TergutCo191P1_FD_187301 | JGI IMG/M metagenome (GOLD analysis project Ga0209755, IMG submission 187301) | Cornitermes sp. P1 segment gut microbial communities from Petit-Saut dam, French Guiana - Co191P1 (SPAdes) (version 2) | ecosystem: Host-associated > Arthropoda: Insects > Digestive system... | reverse complement strand
GATGGAAGCATAACAACACTTTGTTTTCACACTTTTTTCCTCTTTCACGCTTTTCCTCACATTTTTTTCCAAAATCAAAAATTTTACCCCCAGTCGATTGCTCGATTGGGGGTTTGTCTTCGCTCTGGGACCTTGGGGACAGCGTCCCCCACAACCCTACAGTCCTACACCTTAAAGAACGAAACCAACTGCCTAAGCACCTCTGCCTGGGAATTTAACTCCTGGGAAGCGGCGGCGGCCTGTTCCGACACGGCAGAGTTTGACTGCACAACGTTGGAAATTTGCGCAAGCCCAATACTCACTTGCGAAATAGATTCCGCCTGCTCTTTGGACGAAGCGGAAATGTTATTAATAATTTCCAAAATTTCGCCGGCGTTTTTAACAATAACGGCAAGGGATTCGCTAGTTTGCGCGGCAATGTTACTGCCTGCGTCTACGCGATTAATCGAGTCGTTGATAAGGGACGTCGTTTCAATGGTGGATTGCTGTGACTTGCTTGCAAGGTTGCGTACCTCGTCGGCTACTACGGCAAAGCCGCGCCCATGCTCACCTGCACGTGCCGCCTCAACCGAAGCGTTAAGGGATAGCAAGTTGGTTTGGAAGGTGATATCCTCAATATTTTTAATAATCTTGGATATCTCGTTAGAGCTGGTTTTAATCTCTTCCATTGCGCTAAGCATGTGCTTCATGGTTTCGTTACCCGTGTTTGCGTTTTCCGTTGATTTGCGGGAAAGGTTGCTTGCTTCGGCGGCACTTTGGGCATTTTGCTGGGTTTGCTGGTTAATTACGTCTATGCTTGCGTTTAACTCTTCTATACTGCTTGCCTGTTGCTGTGCGCCGTTTGCCAGGTCGGTTGCGCTGATGGAAATTTGCTTAGCTCCGGATAATACCTGCTCGGACGCGGCGCTAATCTCGCCCATGGTCTTGCTAAGCGTGGTAGAAATACTGTTTACCGAGCGTTTAATCAAGTCAAATGAGCCTAAATACTCCCGCGAAATGGATTGGCGCAAGTCGCCCACGGCTATTTGTGCAAGTATTTTTTCAATTTCGTTGATATAGCCATCTACATTTGCAAACGAAGTATCGGTATTTTGAATAATAGTTTTAAATATACCGCCGTATTTATTAGCATCGGCGCTATAACCCGCAGCTGTAATTTTACCGTCGATGATATTTAAATCAAAGTTACCATTTTGCATTTCCTCCATAGCAATATTGATAGCCATGATGGGGGCTTTTACCGCTTTGCTAATATTGTTAAGCCCCTGCATAAGCTTGCTCCAGTCGCCGTTATAGTTTTCGGCGGTGATTAGGGAGTCTAAATCACCCTTAACGGCGATGTTATTAATCATTACATTAATTTCATCGTTTATGGATTTTAAGTTGCCCGTAAGCCCTACAATGGATTTTGGCATGGTCGCCCAGTCGCCCGGCCAGTTGTTTACATTTACGGTTTGGCTAAAGTCGCCTTCCGCCACCTTGGAAAGAATATCAGACATGGACAGTAAATCCTTCGTATTCTGCGTAAAAATGCTGTTTACGCGTTTAATTACCTCCGCGAATGAATTTTGATAGCCGTGTAAGTCTATCGTATATTTCATGTCGCCGACTTCCATGTATTCGTGGTGCGCGTCGGATAAGTCCTGCACAATGCGCTTAATTACGTCAATAAGCACAACTACGTCGCGGGTAAGGTCGCCCGTTTCGTCCTTGGAAATATCATCGCGGTTAATATTTACCTCTAATTTGCCTTGGGAAACATCCTTTAACGTATTCATCGCTTGTTTTAATGGCTTAGAAATGGCACGGGTAATGCCATACGCAATAAGTAAGGCAATAAATATTGTAATAATAGAGGTTACGGTTGCCATTGTGCGCACAAATGCGGCGCGTTCTATCAACTCGTTTGTGCGGTTATCGCGGGTGGTTAGTGCGCCGTTGCGCAAAAATTCAAATTGGTTGGAAATTTGGTCATACAACAATGCGCCCGCCGCAAAAACGCCGTCAACGTTATCACGGCTTTGTGCATCGCCCACAATGCCTGTGCTTGCGGTGCGGAACATGCCGTCAATAATGTCGTTCCTGTAGCGATTAATTAATGTGCGCAATTGTGCAGAGCCGTTAAGTAATTCTTCTTGCCGTTGCGGGTCTATTAATTGGTCGTTGCGCATATTTTCTTCATATTCTTCAATGCCTCTAATTAAATTGGCGTGCCCCGTTAATGCCTCGGTACGTAATGTACCTAGCGCAGCTTGGTCGCCAAGGCGAAACGCCATATTAGCCACAATACGCCGCGAATCAACAATATCGGCGTGCATTATGTTTAGTATGTTGTATCGTTCGATAGAATTGTCCAGCATAAGAAACATATCCTCGTTTACATGGCGCATGTTGCGCATACTTAGGACAATGATAAAGCCTGCAATGGCAATTACCAGCCCAAATCCTAAAAATAACTTGACCCCAATTTTCAAGTTCCTAAACGCACGCATTTTTCTTCTCCTTCTGGGCATAACCGATGAGCTTGCCCCAAATTTGGTATAGCTAGTCACATCATATCAGATTTACTCATAGATGGCAATATTTTCCGCTATTTTGGCGTCTTTTTTTATTTGTACGGCAAGTGCATCAAAGTTTGGGAATTTTCGTTCTTCCCGTATAAAGTGCAAAAATTCTATACGAATGGCTCGTCCGTATGCATCGGCATTAAAATCGAAAAGGTGTGTTTCAATGGTGGGAATGGTTTCCGCCGCGTTTACGGTGGGGCGCAGTCCAATATTGGTAACGCCTTTAAATACATGCCCCCCAATATTGGTTTGCGTGGCATACACCCCAAATTTGGGAAGAAATTTTTCCACCGCCGGGTATAAATTTAACGTGGGAAAGCCCAGTCCCCGCCCTAACTTGCGCCCTTGCTTTACTTGCCCCATGACAAAAAAGGGGAAGCCAAGCATTTGCCCTGCGCGGGTAAGTTGCGGTGTTTCTTCATCTAACAGCGCACGTATGGCAGAGGTGCTAATATTTTCGTAATCTTTAATGACATGTGCGACGGGTAAACATGCCGCCGTACCTTCGCGGTTGTTACCAAAGCGGAAATCTTCGCCCGCAATTACTATTTTTGCTTGCAAGTCACGATACAGCGCAGCGGAAAATTCCTGCGCGCTTAGTGCCATTGTATGTACATCAAAAGGGTATTCCAGCAGGTAATCCACGCCGAAATTGCCTAATAAAAAAGCGCGTTCTTCCTGCGTAAAAAGAGGCTTATATTTATTATCGTTTGGGGTAAGCACGATATTCGGATGGGGCGAAAATGCCACAACTGCGGATTTAACTCCCCGCGTGCGTGCCATCTTAACCACTTTTTTAATCAGCGCCTTATGCCCGCGGTGAATGCCTTCAAATTTGCCTACCGTAAGTACGCAGGGCTGGGGCAACGTGCGCCCTGATAAAATTTTCATAGCATAACCTCGGCGCGTAAGCGACCGCCGTCCTCCGTGCGGGAGAATAAGCCAATAAGTTCCCCCGTTGGGGCGCATAGCCAGCATCTTTCTTCACTCGCCGCGAAGGGCGCTTCTGCCATGGAAAGAGGCAGGGTGTTTCCGTTTTTCGCCATTTGCAAGCCCGCGGCGCGTACCATTACGCGAGGGTAGGGGAGTACCCTATCTACGGGTAAAATATATTCGGCAAGTCGATTTTCCTGCGCCGCTTTTTTTAACTCATCAATTTTTACGGCATTTTCTAAAAAAAAATTACCCGTTTGTGTGCGGGTGAGTTCCCCCATTGTTGCGCCGCAGCCCAATGCCGTGCCAATATCTGCACATAGGCTGCGTATGTACGTACCCTTGGAACATGCTGTTTCAATAACAAAGCGGTTGGCTTCGTGTGATAAAATTTTTATTTTGTCGATGCGAACCTTGCGGGGTTTGCGCTCTACGGTTTGCCCTGCGCGCGCCAGTTCGTACAGCTTTTTCCCGCCAATTTTAATTGCCGAATACATGGGCGGCACTTGTTCAATTTCGCCGATAAAGCTTTCCGCCACGCGTGAAAAATCATTCAGATATATCTTAACGTTTTCCGCGCTGCGCAATACTGTGCCCGTCATGTCGGCGGTGTCTGTTTCTACCCCAAGCACAACTTCGGCAATGTAAGTTTTGTCCTGCGCCACTATAAAATCTGTCAATTTTGTGGCACGCCCCAAACAAATAGGCAGCACACCTTGCGCATTAGGGTCGAGCGTACCCGTGTGACCTGCTTTCATGCCTGTCACCTTGCGCAAAATGGCTACCACATCATGGGAAGTAAAGCCTTTTTCCTTGTACACGTTAATTATGCCAATTATATTCACTCGCTGTCCTCTTGTGCCAAAAGTTCTGCTTCAAGCGCTTCCAGCAATTGCGGTACAATCTCCGCAACGGGAATGCGCACGGTGCTGCCCGCAGCAAGCCGATGCCCGCCGCCGCCCCAAGCCGCCGCAAACCGCCCAACATGGAAATCTAACGAGCGCAGGCTTATTTTTACCTCGGGGGCGCTTTCTTTTTCGTACACAAAGAAGGCAATTTCCGCACGGCGTGTGTTCATTAAATATTCGGCGGTTCTGTCAAGGTCGCCCGGTTTTGCGCCTACGGTGGCGAGTTCTTCCCGCGTAACGCAGGAATACACAATACGCCCGTCTAATGCTTGCTTCATATTTGCAATCACAAGTCCAAGTGCCTTGGCGGAAACAAAGCTGTGTTTATTCATTAATTCGCTGTAAATATCGGTAAAGGGCATTCCCGTTTCCATTAAACGTGCTACATTTTCCATTGTGCTGCCTGCTGTTGCACGGTAGCGGAAGCCGCCCGTATCTGTCACCATGCCCGCGTAAATGGCGGACGCCATGTCCCAATCCGCTTCCACCAGCGGGGTAATTAAATCGTACACCATTTCGCAGGTGGATGATGCATCAAAATCAATAAGATTAAATTGTGCAAAACCCACGTTGGTTTCGTGATGGTCAATGCAAACGGTGACAGGAGTGCGTTCAAACAGGGGTTTTGCGGGTCCCAGCCTATCCGCATCGGCACAGTCAACGGCAATAAAAACTTCAACATCAAGCTCTTTAACCTTTTTATCCCAAATAAATTGCCGTCCGGGGATAATGTTAAATTTCTCGGGAAATCTTTCCAGCACAACAAAAGGCTCTTTGCCTAGCTTGGCTAACGCCAACGCAAGCCCAAAGCACGCGCCAATCGAGTCGCCATCAGGACCTGTATGGCCCGCGATGGCAAAGCGTTTGTGTTTTCTAATTACGCTTGCTACCTCTGTAAATCTCATTTATTTGCCTCATCAATCAATTTTCGCATACGCATTCCATAGGCAATGGAATCGTCATAAATAAATGTTAGCTCCGGCGTGTGGCGCAGATTTACCACCTCTGCAACGCGGCGGCGAATAAACCCCGATGCTTTGGTAAGCGCTTGCATAGTTTCGTCCGGGTTGCCTTGCCCGTCTAAAATGCTTACCCAAATTTTGCAAAATTTTAAATCTGCCGTAACTTCGGCGCGTATCACGCTCACCACCGTGCCAATGCGCGGGTCGGATAATTCCGACCGAATTACGTCCGCCGCGGTACGCGCCACCGCATCATTAATGCGTATATGCCGCGTTTTCATTAGCGGGGAATCTCTTCCATTATATACGCTTCCACACGGTCAAGTTCCTTGATATCGTTGTAATTTTTAAATACCATACCGCATTCGTAGCCCGAAGCCACTTCCCGTGCGTCGTCCTTGAAGCGGCGCAACGTATCCAGCGAGCCGTCGTAAATTACGCGCCCGTCACGCACAATGCGAATTTTGGCAGAACGGGTAATTTTGCCGTCCAGTACATGACAGCCTGCAATCGTACCAATGCCCGACGCCTTGAAAATCTGGCGAATTTCGGCATGACCGAGAATAACCTCGCGGAATTCGGGGTCGAGCATCCCTTTCATTGCCGCTTCAATATCGTCGATGGCGGAGTAAATAACGCTGTAAGTGCGAATGTCTACATTCTCCGTTTCCGCCGTAATCTTGGCGGAAGCATCGGGACGCACGTTAAACGCAATAATAATCGCGTTGGAAGCCGAAGCAAGCATAACGTCCGACTCGCTGACCGCGCCAACACCCGTATGAATGGTACGCACGCGCACTTCCTCGTTGGAAAGCTTTTCTAACGAGCCGCGAAGCGCTTCTACACTACCTTGTACGTCACCTTTTACCACCACGTTAAGGTCTTTCACTTGCCCGGCCTGTATTTGGCTAAACAAATCATCCAGCGAAATTTTGCCCTGCGTGGATTTGATAAGACTTTCGCGCCCTTTAGCGACCACCGTTTCCGCAAGCTGGCGTGCTTGGCGCTCGTTTTCGGCAGTGTACATGATGTCGCCCGTTTCGGGAACACTGGCAAGTCCAATAATTTCAACAGGTGTAGAAGGCCCGGCCTCTTTTACCGTGCGCCCGCGCCCGTCTACCATTGCGCGTACCTTACCATACGAAGCGCCCGCCACAACGGGGTCGCCCACACGCAGTGTACCTTCCTGTACCAGCACCGTTGCCACAGGACCGCGGCCTTTGTCCAGTTTTGCTTCAATAATGCTACCCCGTGCCGATTTATTGGGGTTCGCCTTTAATTCCTTCATTTCGGAAACCAGCAGAATCATTTCCAATAGCGTGTCAATACCCTCTTTTTTCACGGCAGAAACGCCTACGGTAATGGTTTGCCCACCCCAGTCTTCGGGCTGTAGCCCATGCTCGGTAAGTTGCGTTTTTACGCGGTCAGGGTTGGCAGCAGGTTTATCCATCATGGTAATTGCCACGATAATTTCCACCCCTGCGGCTTTGGCGTGGTTAATCGCCTCTACCGTTTGGGGCATTACGCCGTCGTCTGCCGCTACGACCAGAATGGCAATGTCGGTTACTTGTGCGCCGCGCATACGCATGGCGGTGAACGCCTCATGCCCCGGTGTATCTAAGAAAGTGATGCGCTTCTTATTGATGCGGGTCGAGTACGCGCCGATATGCTGCGTAATGCCGCCCGCTTCGCCGCTTTGTACGTCCGCATTGCGAATTACGTCCAGCAGCGAAGTTTTACCATGGTCAACATGCCCCATAACTACGACTACGGGCGGGCGTGCCGTCATTTCCTCTTCTACATCAGGCTCGGAAGAAAACGCCTGTTCAAACACGTCAACCTCCACGTATTCTTCCACCAGTACGTCAAATTTCTCTGCCACCAGTGATGCCGTGTCAAAGTCAATGGTCTGGTTAGCCGTCACCATTAAGCCCATTTTCATGAGTATTTTAATGATATCGGCGTTGGATTTGTATAATTTTTCCGCTAAATCGCGCACGGTAATGTGTTCTGCTACTGTAATTTGCGTGACCACGGGCGCAACAAATGTAGGCATCACCTTTTTTACAGGTTTTGCGCCATGGTGAACCCGCCCGCCCCTACGGTCTAAGCCGTGGCGGTTTTCCTTGCGGTCGTTATCCTTGCGGTCTTTTTTTGCGTGGCGTGCTTGTGAGTCGCGGCTCCATTGTGCCTTGCGGTCGTCTTTACTTGGTTCGGTTTTAATCGGCGCTTTGGGTGCGCCGCCGCGAGAGGGATGCCCACCCGTACGGAAACCACCGCCCGCTGCGCCCATAGGTCGTGCGCCGCCAGCGGGGCGTGGTCCGCCGCCCATACCACCGGGACGGGGTGCGCCCATACCCGAGCGCGGCGGTCTGTCACCCATGGGACGCGGGGGTCTATCTCCCATTGGGCGTGGTGACCTATCGCCGGCAGGGCGGGGCGGTCTATCACCCATGGGACGCGGTGGTCTGTCGCCGACGGGGCGAGGGGGTCTGTCCCCCGCAGGGCGCGGCGGTCTGTCGCCTGCCGAGCGGGGTGCGCGCGGCTTTTCGCTTGCAGGTTTTTCTTGTATTGTACCCGCTGCAGGTGCGGGCTTCGCTTCGCTTGGGGTTGCTTGGGGCGGGGTAGCTGCCGCAGGCGCACTCGCCTCTGTGCCCTGTGCAACAGGGCGCGGACGCCGAATGGGGTTGCCGTTTTCGTCCAAACGGGGGCGGCGCGGAGGCAATGGATTTCCTTCCGCATCAACCCTTGGACGCGGGGGAAGGGGATTGCCTTCTGCGTCCAAGCGGGGGCGGCGGGGAATGGGGTTGCCGTCCGCATCTACAGGGCGTGGACGGCGCGGCAAAGGGTTACCTTCCGCGTCAACCCTTGGGCGCGGGGGAAGGGGATTGCCTTCTGCGTCCACCCTTGGACGGCGAATGGGGTTGCCCTCTGCGTCCACAGGGCGTGGACGGCGGGGAATGGGGTTGCCGTCTGCATCTACAGGGCGCGGACGGCGGGGTATTGGGTTGCCGTCTGCATCCAGCCGTACGGGACGCGGCGCAGGCGCTCCTGTTGTATTTGCATCATCAGGTTTGTTTGTTTGGTTACTCATGGTTTGTTCTTTGCCCCCAAGCATATCTTTTATATTTGACACTCAATTTCCTCCATCAGTTGGTCATACACGGTTGCGGGAACGGCTTTTTTAAGCGTGCGCTCCAGCCCCTTGGTCTTCTTTGCCTGTGTAATACAGGCGGTATTTCTACATATATATGCACCGCGTCCTTGGCCGTTTGGGGCAAGACAAACTCGAAACAATATGGATTTGTCAAACATGCCCTTACAGCCTACGCATTTACGTTGTGGTTTGTGCCGCATTTGTACCTTCTTCTTCGTAGTCATCGTCGTAATAATCGTCGTCGTATTCATCATCGTAATCGTCGTCGTATTCATCATCGTAATCGTCGTCGTATTCATCATCGTAATCGTCGTCGTAGTATTCATCATCATAGTATTCGGTAGTTGTTTCGACTTCGGGTTCCGGCTCGTCGAATACGAGGAAGTCTGTCCCTCGTGCTTGTGCTTCGCTCTTTATGTCTATACGCCAGCCTGTAAGGCGCGCGGCAAGCCGTGCGTTTTGCCCTTCTTTACCAATGGCAAGCGAAAGCTGGTGGTCGGGTACAATGACCCGCGCTTCCGATTCGTATGCGCTGGTTGCAACGGTGACAACCTTGCTTGGGCTAAGGGCAGCGGCGATAAATTTTATAGGGTCGGAGTTGTACATGATAATGTCAATTTTTTCGCCCCGCAGCTCGCCGCTGATAATATTTACACGTTGTCCGCTGGGTCCAACGCACGAGCCAATTGGGTCTACATGCGGGTGAATGGTGTGTACCGCTACTTTACTGCGGCTACCGGGCTCGCGGGAAACGGATTTAATTTCCACTACGCCGTCAAAAATTTCGGGTACTTCCTGTTCAAACAAACGGCGGAGCAAGTCGGGATGGTTACGGCTTACCTGCACCTGCGGTCCTTTACTGCTTTGCTTTACTTCCATTACATATACTTTAATACGGTCGCCAAATTCATACCGTTCGCGGGGCATTTGCTCCCCGGCGGGTAAAATAGCATCCATACCGCCAAGGCTAACGATAACATTACGGCGGTCACGGCGCTGTACGATGGCAGTAACCACGTCGTGTTCTTTTTCAATATATTCGTTATAAAGTCGTTCGCGTTCCGCCTCGCGTATTTTTTGCACCACCACCTGTTTAGCCGTTTGCGCGGCAATACGCCCAAAGTCCTTGGGCGTTACGGCAATTTCCACCATGTCTTCTAATTCATATTGGGTATTGATATTGCGTGCGTCTTCTAATGATATGTGCAGAATGGGGTCTTCAATTTCTTCCGAAACGGTTTTTTGCGCGTATACAATGTAACGCCCGTCTTCACGGTCTATTACCACGCGAAGGTTTGCCTGCTGCCCAAACTGGCGCTTACATGCCGAAACCAACGACGCTTCAATGGCTTCGAAAATAATTTCTTTATCAATGCCTTTTTCTTGTGCGACTTGGCCAATTGCCGCAATGAGTTCCTTGCTATTTTCCATGAGAAGGTATCTCCCTTTCCTTCGTTAATCTTCAAAAACTGCTAACCTGCACGCCGCTACGGCGTCGCGGGGGAATTGAATGGTAGTGTTTTGCGCGGTTTCCAGCGTAATTACTTCATTTTCATACGCGAGCAACTTACCGCGAAAGTTCTTACGGTTTTCCACAGGCGCGTATAGGCGAAGCCTTATTTCATGCCCGATATAGCGCGCAAAATGTGCAGGGCGCGAAAGCTTGCGCTCAATCCCCGGGGAACTTACCTCCAGCGCGTAGGCGTAGGGGATGGGGTCATGCGCATCCAGTATGGCTTCGGCGGCGTGGCTTACGCGTTCGCAGTCTTCCAAGTCCACCCCGCTGTCGGCGGGCTTGTCTATATACAAGCGAAGAATGCGCTCGCCACCTTCGCGTACCAGCTCAATATCGTATAACGACACGCCGGCTGCTTCCACCACGGGGGAAAGCATGTCGGTTAGGGCTTGCATTTTATCTGCCATTTGCGGCATGCCTCCCCGATGTATGGGCAAAAGATAAGAGTGGGTTTGCACCCACTCCTTCGCCTTCGACCGTCAATTATAGTTAGTATACATTATTATAGTTAGCGTTGTAAACATTTTTTTGAAAATTATTTGCTTTATTACATAAAAACATATTCAAAGATGAGGAACAGATGGTAAAATTTATCGTGTGAAGCACTATACTTTAGATGCGATTATTGCCGTAGGCTACCGCGTTACATAAACTCTTCCTGTATTTGGCGTTGTTGTTCACGAGTTGGGTATTCAAATGTGCCGTCGCCTACGGTGTCAATTTTAGTATCGTGCCATCTTTCAAAATCACCACAAATTGAATGCGCAAATTCATGCCAATCGTAACCTTTGCAAAGTAAACCGTTTTCGAGTCGCCACTTTGAATCTTTCCGGTAATGTTGAATGTTTGATATTCCTTTAGTATTACATATAAAGTGCAAATCATCCTTAGGGTAACATAGGTTTAGCTTATATTGTTCCATATGTGCGCTCATGCAAATGGGACCATACTGATATGGGTTATGTGAACTTGGAATTTTTTTAATGACAGAGATATATCCCTCCACTTTAATATCTGGAGATGAATATAATGGGAGCAATGAATAATTTTGAATGGTGTCGTGTACATCTTCAACGGTAGGTAAGGATGAAAATACCCGGTTATAGATTTGCACAATCATTACTATATCGGGGCTATTTTTGGTACTCTCCATTTCACCTATTTTTTGCATAAGAATATATTTGCCATGCATAGTTTTTGCATATTTAAAAGTTGTTTCACCTTGTATTTGGAATGCATAAACATCATTTAACTCCCATGGATTTTGATTAGGAATAATTTTTAAACGAAAACGTTTTTCTTTTCGCTGTTCCGTGTTTAATTTATTCTTTAATTTATTTAGTGTTTTTTGCCACCCCGTTGCTCCTGTTTTGCTTTTTCCCCAAAGCTCAATACCGCCTTTTTTATCAATCCACTCCAATGCCTTGTCCTTTACCTCCGGTAATAATCTACCCGTTTTCCATTGAGATTCGGCAAGTGCATACCAAAAAAGGGGTGCTTCACTTTCATCTTCTATAAAACTGCGGCATGTTTCCATTGTTTTGTTATAGGCATCAAGGCTGCCGGATTGTTTTTCTAGCAGCCCGATATACGTGTCGCGCACATCGCAGGTGGTATCATTGCCATATAAGCTTGAACTCCATGTTCCCATTAGTTTATCTCCTTGTAATTTATTTAAGGTATGGGGGGGGTGGGGCTTAGTAAATTATTAAAGCGCCGTAATTGCTCGTCAAACTCATCCATTCTGTCTTCTGCTATTGAGTTAATTTTATTCCGCAATGTTTTAAGTTTATAAAGATTAATGAGTAATTGCTCTAGCGAACGCGCTTCCCTTAGTGTTAAATTACTCGCAATGGGAATCATTTTGTAATTATTATCAAATTCTGCCAGTGGTCTTTTAAAATGATAATAATAACGTCTGTCTAAATTTATCGTTCTCCCTACATAGTGAACATCCCCCGTATTATTAAAAATGATGATGTACACGTAATGTATGCGTTCTTCTTTACCATTCTCGTCACCAACGCTATTAGTTCCTTCATATTTATCATTTATCCACTGTTGGACTTTATTTTTTGCGTATTCACGGTCGATTATCGTATACCCTAGAATAACATAGTTTGGGGTTAGCATATCAACCATTTGCATGGTTGATGTGAGCGATGCAACCATAATGGCTCTTGCTGTGTTAATTGTTTCATTCATTACACTTACACTATCATGAACGTTCCTAAGTGCAGCGTTCATAACTTCGCGCCATTCTTCATCGGGGGTGGTAACGGGTGGAGTTATGATGGGAGGCGTGGCGGGTACTTCTTCCCATGTGTAGGGAATTACGACCGTTTCCATAGGGTTTGTGCCCAATGCCAACATGGCTTTTAATTCTTCCAGCGAGTCGGGTAGCCATAAATGTACATATTGCTGATTGGGTGCTACGCCTGCACGCTGTTGAACGGCACTAGCCGCTGCTTCGGGGTCGGTTACTATATTGGCAGGGGCGAGGTTTACGTTTAGGGCGGGGATTGATGGAATTGCACTCCAATCTCTTTCTATATCTGCGCGGGTTAATGTCATTATTGGAGATGTTGCCCCCACAGTTGCCCGCCAATTCATTGTACCATGCATTCCATAAAACCTTGTAACTGCATATAAATGATACAATTGCGCTGTTCTTCGGGAAATAACAAACACTGGTTCATAATAAAACCCAAATATCATTGCATGTGGCTCATTACCTAAATTTCCTTGTGCTTCTCTTCTTATAAATATTCCATTTCTATAAATATTTTGAAAGTACGTATTTCTTCTTCCTGCATCATGTGATATTCCCCATTCGCCTATTTTAAATATATTACTTCCGTTCATTGTTACAGCTTCTGAAACGCCATAAGTCAATAAATATCTGTAAATACTTGTTGATACACCATTTACAAGTATATTATTGCTTGGGTGCGTTGGGAATATGGGGATATTATTATAAAATCCTATAATAATGTTTGGATTAATTAATGGTTGCGCGGGGCGGTTGTGTAAAAACGGCACACCTGCCGCCCACGCCGCATCTGCCTCGGTTAGGTTGATTGGTCCGATAAATTCCGCTAATGTGGGGTGAAATGCATGAAAGTACGTTGTCAGATATTCAAAAGGCACGGTCATTATATTGCGTACTTCCCCTGTTTCGGGATTCTGCATTGCTCGTATCGTGCCTATTGGGTCTAAGTCACTGTTATTATTCCTCATGCTTTCAAATAATCTTCTCACAGGATTATCTCTTGGTTGCTGGCTCATCCAAAAATCTATTTCTGCTTCTGTCATGTATTCAAATGGCACTTCCATTAGCCCGCCCGAACCCATAAACATGCCGCCAACCGTATTGAGAAATTGCGCATTTGTTCCTACTGCGGGCATAGAAACGCCGCCGGTTGCTGATACTATGCGTATAGCCTTTTCAAGCGCTACAAATGCTGGCTTCGCTATCTGTGCAAATGTGGGTGCGATAATATCAATATACGGGGTGATTAGATATAAATTATAATATTCAAAATAATAAAAATATGAAGTATGATATTCATAATAGCAACAAGGTTCATCATAGATAGAATAAAAATTGCAATACACATCATATTCACATGTATACAGGTAGGTGTAATCATCATATTCGAAGGTGCATAAGTTATCATCTTCAATTTTATAATAATCATAGGTTTCGTTTTCGTAAATTTCATGCGTATCATTTTCATGTAAATAATTACTGTAAACCCCATTTATGCAATCTGCTTCATGCTCATTTTCTGCCCGAAGGGGGGATGGTTGTACGGTTTGCAGTCCTATAACCAGTGTTAGCAAAATGGCGAGCGTGCGTTTGAGTAGTAATTTCATTTGTTGTGCCTCCCTATAAAAGTTTGGCGCGAATTGTATTTTATTTGTCGAATTATGTCAACAATTTTTTCAAACAAAAAAGGAACCCAGAATGTCGGTCCTATATTTTGACACCTAGCTAATAAGCTAGGTGGGCGTCCGCAGCGGGGCTTCCGTTGTCCACGACGAGGTGGCATGACGTCCATCACGCATCTATTGGACTCCCGTTTCACGTCTGTAGGTTCAAAATAATAGGTTATCGAGCATTCCAGGCCCGTGTTGTTATTATACTCGCTTGGTGGCATAATGCAAGTGGAATATTTTATTATTTTACAGGACGTGTTAGCGTGGAAACGAAGAAGAATTTGGGCGTGATTATCGCCGTTGTGTTTGTGCTGTTTTTGCTTCCTATGCTGTATATTGCGCGGTACATGCACCCAAGCGCGGATGATTTTTCCTACGGGGCGGCAACGCGTGCCGTATGGCTGGAAACGGGGTCGCTTGTGCAAACCCTTTCCCGGGCGGTTACATCTACACAAAGCTGGTATAACGGCTGGCAGGGTACATTTTCTGCCATATTTTTGATGACATTGCACCCTGCGGTATTTTCTGTGGGAATGTATATGCTTGGCGCATGGCTGGTAATGCTTGGTTTTGTTGCAAGCATGTTCTTTTTTATGAAAATTGTGCTTGCGGATTATTTGGGGGCGGAAAAACGAGATTACCTTATCATCGCTTCCGTGGTCACATTTGTATCGCTGCATTTTATCCCTTCCCCTGTGGAAGGGTTATTTTGGTATAACGCGGCAATGTTTTACACGGGCTTCCACGCGCTGGCGCTGTTAATGGTTTCGTTATTACTAATTTGGATAAAAGCCGACACAACGCGCCCGTTTATTTGCATTGCTGTGCCGTTGCTTGCATTTTTTATCGGCGGGGGCAATTACGTAACGGCGCTGGTAACTTTTGTGGTGCTTGGGTTATTCGCTTTCTACTGCATTGTAATAAAAAAAAGCCGTTGGCAGTTGCCTGTTGTTGGCTTGCTTGCAATTTCTATTGCGCTAATTATTTCCGCCGTTGCGCCGGGAAATGCATTGCGCCAAGTTAATTTTGAACCTATGCACCCCTTGCGTGCTATTATCATGTCGTTTTACTACGGGGCGGGCATTGTGTGGATTCGCTTTTTATTTGTGCCGTTTTGGTTTGCGTTTGCGGCGTTAATTCCCGTGGTGTACCGTGTGGTGCGGGGCAGTGTTTTTTCCTATAAATATCCGTGGCTGGTAATTCCGCTCATGTTTGGCGTGTATGCAAGCACCTTTACGCCTAATTTGTACTCGTGGTCAACCTTTGGACCGTTGCGCGTGTTAAATGTAAACTTTTTTGTGCTGTTGCTTTTTGTCTTTTTCTCCATGGTATATGCGCTGGGATATATTGCGCGCAGGGATATTAACTTTGGGGGGCTGGCACGGTACAAAAATATTTTTGTTATCGCTTGTGCTTGCTTATTTATCGCGGGAAGCATTATTTTCACCGTGCGCGATGTGAATACCATGGCAGGGGTTAGTGCAACCCATTCACTGATAACGGGGGAGGCGCGTACCTTTCATAACGAAAATAACGTACGCCTAGAGGCGATTCAAATCGCACAAGGCGAAGGGTTAATTCTTGCGCCCTTTACCGTTACCCCACATGTATTATTCTTTGAAGACATTACCGACAACGTTACCGACTGGCGCAACCTTGCGTTTGCCAGCTTTTTTGGGCTGGAAGCGGTGCTACTCCGTCGTTAATCCTTCTTTTAAGGCTTGCAGTACGCGCTTTTCGATACGCGAAACCTGCACCTGTGATACGCCAATCGCTTTTGCCACTTCCATTTGCGTTTTGTCTTGGAAGTAACGCAGTATAATAACTTGGCGCTCCTTAGGTTTTAATCGCCCTATAAGCTGCTTTAACGCGAGAATGCTCACGGTTTGGTCGTCGTTGTCCTCGGTTTGCCCTACTTTATCAATGAGATAAATGGGACTCCCGTCGCCTTGGTATATGGTGGCGTATAGGGATTCGACTTCCATGCCTGCTTCCATGGCGACTACGAGTTCTTCCGTTTCTACGTTAATTTCGGCGGCAAGCTCGTTGATGGTGGGGGCGCGGTTTAGCTTGGCGGTTAGTGCTTCCTGCGCGTAGCGTGCCTTGGCTGCGAGTTCCTTCATAGGGCGCGATACCTTGATGATACCATCATCGCGCAAAAATCGTTTAATTTCCCCGATTATCATGGGTATCGCGTAGGTGGAAAATTTTACATCAAAGTTTAAATCAAACTTACGGATGCATTTGAGCAAGCCAATTGCCCCTATTTGATAGAGGTCGTCTAGTTCATATCCGCGTTTGGCAAATTTTTTGACCACAGACCAAATAAGCCCGCTATTTTCGCGGATAAGCTGCTCTACGGCGGTATCGTCCCCTTCTTGGGCGCGGGCGATGAGGGCGCGTTTTTCGTCATGCGCCATGCCGGGCTTCCCCTAGGGTTTTTGTAAGTGTTACCGTTGTACCTACATTGGGGGTGGAAATGACATCCACCGTATCCATAAAGGATTCCATTACCGTGAAGCCAAGCCCCGAGCGTTCTAATTCGGGTAACGTGGTGAAAAGCGGTTCCCGCGCGCAGGGTACATCGGGTATGCCTATGCCGTTGTCGGTAATTTCCACCGTAAGCAATTTTTGTGAAAGGGTGAGCGTTAGGCGCACCGTATTAGAGGGATTATCGCCGTAGCCGTGGATAATAGCGTTTGTTACTGCTTCCGATACGGCGGTTTTAATGTCGGAAAGCTCCGTTACGCTTGGGTCAGCGGGCGTTGCGAAGGCGGCGACCATTACCCGCGCAAGGGATACATTTTCTGTACGGCTTTCCAGTTCTAATACGATGCGGTTTTCGTGGGTATTCATTACGCTCCCCCCTTTAGTGCGGCGAGTGCTTCTGCGTTTGTTGCATAGCTTTTGATAATTTTTGCCAGCCCCGAGATTGCGTACAGGCGGTTCATTTCCTCGCTCATATTGGCGATGGCAAGGCTTCCGCCCCGTTTTTCCGCTTGTTTATATCTTCCAATTAACATGCCAATGCCCGACGAATCCATGAACGTGACCTTAGCAAAATCGAAGAGCATGTGCATGCAGGAAGATTTTTCAAAAGCCGCGTCAACGCTTGTGCGCAGGCGTTCCGCGCTGTGTGCGTCTATCTCCGGTGCGGGCGAGATGGTCATAACCTTCCCTTGTATTTCTATGTGAAACATGTGACACCTCATTTCCAATTATTTACAGCTTGCATATAATAATGAAAAAAAGCGGGACATGCAATAGCTTTTATTGCAAAAGTGTGATATTCTAGAAAAGCGACTGGAGGGATACCATGTTTTTTGCATCAAAAAAAGCCCTGCCGGCGGAAATTGATACTCCTAGCACCGTAATTGGCGCGGGGATAACCATTGAAGCGGCGCGGCTTACGGGTACGGACTCGGTACGTATCGACGGCGAGTTTAAAGGCAATGTAGACTTGCAAGGCTCGCTTGTGCTTGGCGAAACAGGGAGCATTACGGGCGAGGTACGCGCCAACTACTTTTTGGTAGCCGGGGAAGTGAGCGGTAATATTTACTGCGACACACAGCTACACTTTGCTTCTACGGCGCGGGTGGTGGGCGATGTAAACACGCCCAATCTTGTACTGGACGAAGGCAGTCAAGTAACGGGGCGCTACAATGTAGGCGAAGTACCGCAAGCCCCCGCTTATGTAGAAAGCCCGCCCGAGGACGACATTTTAGAGGACAGGCTTCGCTTTTTAGAAGGGGTATAACCCTTGCGTTTGGCAGAAGCCTTGGCACAAGGAACAAAAACCATTGCACGGCACGAGGTTTTGCTTTTGCTTACCCATTTCACGGATTTATCTCGTGCAGATATGCTTGTTAGTGAAGAAAAACAAATGCCCGATGAACAATGTCGGGCTTTTTTTAATGCGGTGGAAAGACGGCAAAAGGGCGAGCCGTTACAATACATAATCGGTGAATGGGATTTTTATGGGCTTACCTTTACGGTGGATAAACGGGCATTAATACCGCGGGGGGAAACGGAACTGCTGGTAGAGGAGGTGGTTGAGACCTTGGGGTATCGTTCCGCGCGGGTTTTAGATGTTTGTACGGGCAGCGGTTGTATTGCGGTGGCAGTGGCAAAAACGCTGGACGTGGAAGTGGTTGCGGCGGATATTAGCGAGGATGCGCTTTCGCTGGCGCGGGAAAATGCAGCACGGCATGGGGTAGGGGATAGGGTGCGGTTTGTGCATTCCGATTTGGCGCAAGGGTTGTTAGATGAGGGCTTGGATGGTACATTTGATATTGTAATTTCTAACCCGCCGTATATTTTAAGCAGGGATATGGCAGAGTTGCAACGGGAAGTACGGGAATATGAACCGCATCTTGCGCTGGATGGCGGCGTGGATGGGATGGATTTATATCGGCGGTTGCTTCCGCAGGCGTATACATTATTGAAACAAGGTGGCGGGTTGTTTTTGGAAATTGGACCTGCCGGGGTAAAAGAATTGGCGCAACAGACGGGGTTTTCCGATGTGAAATTATTAAATGACTACGCAGGTTTGCCGCGTATGGTGGTGGCGAATAAAAAATAAGTGCCACCGCCAGCGTGGTTCGTACATAAAATTTATGTTTTAAACAGAAAGGATAAGCCAAAATGCCGAAAGAGTTAATCAGTTTATTATCGCCAAAGGAACAAAAGCTTCTGAAGCCGACCCCCGAAACCATTGCCGCAGAAGTGCTAAGCGGGGATGGGCAAAAAGATATTGCGGATTTATGTGATTGTTTAAGAACCAATAATTTGCGAATAAAATGGGTAGGTAAAAACGGTTGGGAAGTAGCCTTAAATAAAATGCAAATACTTCGTCGTATTCGGATAAATCCCATAGAAAAATATTGGTATGTGACGCTGCATTTCTTTCCGCAGTACAATCAATATATAACCGACGGGCAAGTGCATGACTTTGTGTGGAACAACCTTGGCGGATTTGGTTGTGATGCTTTAAATACCGGCGGAACAAAATGCAGCGGGTATATGAGCAAAACCTTTGATATATTCGGGAAAATGTGTGAAAATCAATGCTGTAATTCACAAATTAAAATTATGAATCCAACCGGAAAAGCATTGGAACATACGAAAACGTTGGTATTAACAGCAAGAGATATTGCAATAAAGTGAACAAGTCTTACGAGGTGATAGTATGCGAGTAGGTTTTTGGGGTATTTATGGTGCAAACCATACATTATTGCGGCATCCATTGATGAATTTTTGGAAAATTGCGCTGGGCATCGGGTGTTTTTTATTTATGTTGGGCATCGGGTTATTTTTTATTTTTAACGCTACGGGAGAAGATGCATTTATTGCGTTGGCGGCGGTTTCTTCGCAAGGGGTGGTGTGGGGCGTGGTTGCGGCGGTTACGTGGCATATCGGTACGCGGGGCGTGCGGCGATTGGCGCAGTTAAAGCAAGACGGTCGCCATTTCCCCGCGGAAATTATTCGCCTTAACCATGCAGTAGGTATTAATGTAAGCCTGCACGCACCTACAGTATACGCAGAATGTATTTATATAAATACAGAAAATCAACGATGTAAAGTGAAAAGCACCTTGTTTTTGTGGGAAAATTTTTCCCACAAAAAGTTGCAAGCCAATGTGTATGTAGATTGGAACGACCCGCGCCGTTACGCGGTGGAAATTACACGCAAAGAAGATGCGCAAGTGCCGGTAGACATTGATTACACGTAAACGGAGTAAAATATGACAGCTAAAAGAACGTGGGACATTCTCATTATCGGTGGGGCATCGGGCTCGGGCAAAACCTGCGTGAGCCGACCGTTAGCGCAATTATACGGCGTTGACCTCGTGCGGGTGGATGATTTTCAAATACTCTTAGAAACCCTCATTACGCCAGAAATGATACCCACTTTGCATTATTGGAAAATTGAACCCAATTGGCGCAACCAAAGCGTGGAATGGGTGGTGGAACGGCTAATTGGCGTAAGTTACGCATGGATGGCGGGCTTGCAAGCGGTGATTAAAGACCGCTTAGAGGAAAACTTACCCATGATACTGGAAGGCGATTTTATCCACCCCGAACTGGCGGTATCACTTAATAATCCTCGCATAAAAACGATATTTATCCACGAGCCTTCCCGCGAGCAAATTTTGCAAAATTACCGCGCGCGGGAAGGGAAAGAACAGGCACACAGGGCAGATGTTAGTCATGCGTTTGGCAATTGGCTAAAGGTGCGTTGCACGGAGTTTGGCATTCCTGTTATCGAATCCCGCCCGTGGGATGATGTAGTGGAACGAGTGGTTGCCATTTTATAGGGATTATGATAAAAATCAACATACTTAATCGCTACCCCCTCATATCTACCTTCACTCGTTCTGTCACCGCTTCGCCATTGTGTAAAATTAAACAGGACGCCAAGCTTGCGGGCACGCACGCATGGTTGGGGATAATTTGAAGTTTATCACCCACGCGCAAGGGACTTTCGTAGTTAGGCGGGGCGATAATTTTCCCCACTTCTTCCGACAGGCTAACCATCTCACATGCGGGGTGGTTTTTTATTATGCCAAAGCTTTTGATGGCGGTGTTTCCGTGTGCGCCCTTGTCCAACCCCAGGGTTTTTGTGCCCGCGTCTATGATGTACACGCCTTCGGCGGGATGGGAAATAACAGACCCAAGCACCGTTAACGCGCAGTCTGCTTCCGTTGCAACGCCTAATACAACTTGAATAGCGTCGTTAAAAACGTAATTGCCCGGGTGTAAAATGTTGATATTCACGTCGCTTACCGCGCCTGTAAAAGTGGGCGTTGCACCGCTGGAAATGATTTTGCAAGTATACCCGCCCACTTTTAGCGCTTCCAATGCAGTGGAAATGGCATGTGTTTCTTCATATACATAGCGCGGTAATTCGGCGGGAGAGGACGCGGCGTACACATGCCCGGGGTGGGTGGATATTCCGCAGAAGGAAAGCCCCGCGAGGGGGCGCAGCGCATCTGCCAATGCACGCGCCTTTTCGGGGGCTACGCCAAAGCGGTGTAAACCGCTGTCAATGATAATTGTGTAATTGATGCGCACGCCGTTTTCCAGCGCATGGGCATTAAGTGTCGTCGCCGCTTCTGCGCCGTCAATACGGGCATAAAAACTGCAAGACTTCGCCAGTGCCAGCACGCGGTGTATCGCGGGCTGGTTGGCAACGGGGTAGGCATACATAATATTGCTTATGCCCGCGCGGGCAAGGACTTCGCATTCGTCCGGCGTACCGCACAGGAAGCCGCTTGCACCCGCATCCTGCTGCATACGCGCAATTTGCGTGGACTTGTGCGTTTTCACCATGGGCCATAGCAGCTTGCCGTGTTGGTTGCACAGGGCTTGGTAACGGGCAATATTCCTGCGAAGTGTGCTTTCTTCTACCAACACGCAGGGGGTGGCTAAATCGGCGATTTTCAACCGGAAACAACGCCACTCATCATGGTCGTGTCTACGCCTTTTTTCTTCCAAAGTGAGGCGAGTTTATTCATTCCCAGCGAGTCGCTGGACATATGCCCCGCGATAACCACGTTGCCGATTGCCTGCTCTTTAATTGCCTTTGCGTCTTTTTCGGGAATGTGCATCATCACCAGCGTACCCACGCCCGCCTCGAAGTATTCTTTGAGAATTTTTTCCCCGGGTCCCGTAAGCCCGGACATAAGCACGTAAATTTTGCCTGCGTAGCTGTCCTTTGCACCAACGCGGATAACGGGCTTGCGAGCAGAATTTTTATATTCGGGCATTTTTTCCAGCGCTTCTACAATTTCCTTTACCTTGGTTTGGGGCTTTTTCGCGAATTTTTTATCCAAAAATTCCTGCACCATTGCCTCGCCGATAATGTCGGTGGGCGTATGAATGCACATGTACGGCATGTTCATCAGCTTTGCTGCACTCTCCGAACGGCGCGAATTAGACACATGCTGGTTGTAGGAAAGCTCATCCTTGCGCCCTGCCAGCAATTTTTGGCTGCGATTGCGGGGTACGCCCAGCGCTTCCAGCTTGTCGATATGGTCGTGCAGTACGTCCAGCATGTTTACATGCGTATTGCGGGGGTGGTGGCTAATTACGCAGTCATAACCCAGCTGTTTAGCCAAAAGCAACTCCGCCGTGTCCATATCCACGCCCATAAGTACCTTTTTAATGTTGTTGCCGGGTACAATAATGCCGCAGTCGTTGGGCATTTCCTTTAAATTAGCGGCTTTTAGTGCGATGTTCATTAGTTCTTGTGTGTTCATGGTAATTCTCCTTTTATTTGGCTTATTTTATGCAAAAATCATGTAGTTTTGCGACATGATTTCACGCGTGCGGTCTTCCCATACCTGCATTCCGTCTTCGTCGGGGTCGTCTAATACGGCCATGGATGCAAGCCCGTGCATCATTGCCCAGTGTGCGGTGGCAGTTTTCATCCATTTTTCCTGCGGGTAGTCCATTTCTTCAAATACCTGCGAAATATAGGAAATGAAAAAGTCGTAGGGTGCGTTTTCGGGCGCGTCGCCGTCCGTATTGCCGGTGCGGGAGAAAATGAAGAAATAATACTGCGGGTTATACAAGAAAAACAACACATACGCACAGCCCAACTTAACAAGCCCCTGTACGGTGGTTGCATCGTTTTTTACTGCGGCTTCCAACTCGGCAATAAATTTGTCGTTTATGTGGCTTTCAATAGCGGCGAGCAGTACGTCTTTATTGGCAAAATGACTGTAGGGTGCAGAATGGCTAACCCCGCACGCCGCCGCCACCTTGCGTAACGAAAGCGCACCCGCGCCATGCTCATTAATAAATGAAATGCTCTGCTCAATCATGGCGGTGCGAAGGTCGCCATGGTGGTAGGGTTTTTTGCTCATGGTTTGCTCCTTTGTGTTTTAATTACAATGTAAAGATTGTACAGGTTTTACTTTGCGGCGTCAAGTTCATGTATGGATTTTTTTGACAAAATCTTAGGAAATGTCAAAAAGCTTACCCCGCCTTCGGGCATAGGATAACCATGTTTTTGATTTGTCAAAACCAAGCAAGCGCCGTTTATATTTACGCGCGTGGCGGTACTTGCGCGATTTGCTTCTTTCAAATTTGAAGACTAAAGTTATCCGACACGGGAACGCGGTTTACCGCTGTCCATTACACAAGGATTCCACGGCAATTATGCGAATTCCCCCTATTTTGGGTGATTTGCATTAGCCGCCTGTACAGATGTGTATGCGATAGGAATAACGGTAAACCCGCCAACCGTGGGCAGTAGTGCAGCAAACACAACCTATTTAATTGGAATGCAAAGACACGCTTAAATGACGATTTAGGCGTGCTTTTTGTGGAAAAAAGGAGAAAATTATGCAAATTTACGGTTATTGCCGTGTATCAACGGCAACGTTTACGGGAAATGAGAGGGGGAAGAGAAGGAGTAGGAAATTATACATAGGTTTCATAAAGTGTAGGTTTTGAAACTACGCTCGCGGGTGATTATGGCATATTGTGTAAAAAAATGCAACACAAGATTTTACTTTATTTTTCGGGCTTTTAGGTAATTTCACAAAAAAATCCCAATCGGATTTTTAACACATAATTATCCGATTGGGAGCTTTCTCAAAACCTACAGGTTTTAAGACAAAATCACGTGACCGTGTTTTCGGTTGCAAGGCTGAATACAAAGGTATTCTTTCATGTTGGTCTTGTCCTCTTTATGGTTTAACAAATAAATGAAAGAGGTGCTACAATGCAGGAAAAAAAACCTGTTAATGCAAAAATTTTTGCTATTATTGCCTTGACGGTTTTCATCTTCTCGATTCTACCAATTCTAACTGTATCTTTATTCAATCATGCCGCCGCTGATGATTTAGCATTTAGTGAGCAAGCCTTTATAACTTGGAGAGAAACAGGGTCTTTGCCCGCCGTTTTACAAGTGGCGTGGGATAATGTGGTAAGTATTTACAGAACATGGCAGGGAACTTATACCGGTGTTTTTTTAATGACAATGCAACCCGGCTTATTTGGAGAAGAATTTTATTTTATTGGTACATTTATATTGTTGTTCGGGCTTATATTTTCTGTGCTTTTTTTCTCAAAAACTTTATTATGTGATTGCCTTGGTGCAAACAGATGGCAATGGTTGGCAATATCAATACCACCATTAGCGGTATGCATACAGACTATGTCAAATAGCCGTGATTCCTTTTTGTGGTTTAATGGCGGGGTTTTATATACATTTACTTTCTCAATGTACCTTATTCTTTTAACTTTGACCTTAAAATTCATACGAAAACCCAAGATAATTACAGCAATAATAATAAGTGTTTTTGGTTTTGTAACAGCAGGCGGGGCTATTCCTATTGCAATGCTATGTTTTTTAACAGGAATAACAGCAACGGTGTATTTATTTATAAAGAAACATCCGGCAAAATATACAATGCTAATCGCGTTCATTCCTGTAATTGTGGGTTCGCTAATTGCGGCACTTGCACCGGGTCATGCGGTACGCAGGGCGTTTGTTCAAGCTAATCCGGGTAATTTTGGAGATGTTCCAATGTTTGGCGTGCCATTTGTTTCTGTTGTCTATGGTTTTTGGACTATGTTTTTAACTGTCAATGTTCCGTTTTTATTGACCATGCTGTTAATCTCACCTTTTTTGTATCAACTTTTGGATAACAAAGATTGGAAATTCAAATACCCGCTATGGGTAAGCCTTTTATCGTTTATGTTCATATGCGGGTTATATGTGCCTTTAATATATGGTAATGGCTTTAATATAATTGATAGATATGTGAATATTGTTCAAATGTCTGTGTGGATATTGGGAATTATAAATACTTTTTATTGGTTGGGGTGGGCTATATCTGTTAAGAAAATAAATTTCAATATAGAAATAAAACACCGTGCAATAATATTATTAGTCATTGCCACGCTTGCTATCGGAACAACTGCCAAAATTGAATTTACAGCAGAACCCGGCGGGCGTGGTGCTTTTGCCGTTACTGCGCCTTTTTCAGCGGTTATTATTTATGAGTTTTTGACAGGCGAAATACAAGCGTATCACGCCGCATATCGTGACTTGCTTGAATTTATGCAAAATGACGAAGTACAACCGCCGGATTTTAGAATTTTACCGGATATAGTGCCGTCTGTATTTGTACGTCCATTTTCTCATAGCGAAGCAGACGATTTTACTATTGAATGGTTTGTAGCGCGTATGAGCAACCGTTATGGAAAGCCGTTGACTATTCCTACAGATTAAATGAGATGACACGGCAAATTATGTAATTACGTTTTCATGGTCTTTGTAATTAGCGGACAGGGGGGTACCTGATGCTAATAAATCATTGGCGTATTCGGTGGGGATTTTTTCCCAAGCTATGTACATTTTAAACATAATTTGCTATTGTTCAATATGTGCGTGTCCGGCGCTTCATATTTATTTACATGAGTTTACATAAGAAAGGCGGGGGAAGGATGGCATACCCCATGGCGGAAAAGTTTAAGGACGGGACATTGGTTAAGTTATTCCGATGAAGTGGCAGTTATGTGGGATTATATCCAATTAATGTAATTGCTTCATAGCTTTCCCCGAAAGGACTGCATGAGATGAATTTTTCCCGCAAGCTTACATACATACGCGCGTTGTTATTGCCGTTTCGGGTAACGCCTGTTTATACGCTGTTGAGTATATTGCGCGATGTTATCAATCTTGCCATTGCGCCAGTCAGCGTACTGGTAACGGCATATTTTATAGATACGGCACTGCTGGTAGTGGGGGAGGGGCTTAGCGCGTCCCGTATTGTGTTGCCCTTGGTGGCGCTGGGTGTGTTCCAATTATACGGCTATATTGTATGGCCGTTGTTTCATTTAACGGGTACAAAGGCTTGGATGAAAGCAACATTAAAAATGCGCGTTCCCTTGGTAGAAAAACGCGCACGGCTGGAATACAAGCACCTTGAAAATACCGAAACCGTAGATTTGTTAAATCGCGTATGGGAAAACCCCGAGCATCAAATAATCGGTATGCTGCAAACCATGCAGGGCTTTGTCGTGTTGCTTGGTACAACCATTGCGTATGCCGTTATCCTTATCACCCATGCGCCGCTGGCGGGGTCGCTGCTCATTTTGCTAAGCGTCCCCATGTTTTACATATCCATTCGCGCCGGGAAAGAAAATTACCAAGCGCGACGGGATAAAACCGAACGTGACCGCCAAGTAGGTACAATCGGCTGGTACGTACAAGGGCGAGAGCCCGCAGGGGAACGCAACCTGTTTGGCTACGCGCCGAAAATGACGGAAAAATATTTCGCAGGTTTTGAAGAGGTGCGCAAATGGCAGTTGCGCATTAACGCAATCTGGTTTGCGCGCAGTAAGGGCGCGTCGATTTTACTTGGGCTATTGTCCACGGCGGCGTTATTTATGCTTGCCCCTGCGGTGGCAAGCGGCAGTATGAGCGTGGGCTTGTATATCGCGCTGCTGGGTGCGTTGTTTTCCACGGTAAATAATATGGGCTGGTCGTTGCCGTGGCATTTTCAGCAATTTACCACCCAACGGGAATATTTGAAGGAGTTTAACCAATTCCTTGAATTAACGGAAACCAAGGACGCAGACGCGTTGCCTGCCGCAAATCCGCCAAAATTTGAAAGGCTGGAGTTTCGCAACGTTTCTTTTACATATCCCGGTACGGAAAAATTAATTCTCGACGGTTTAAGCATGACGCTGGAAAGCGGCAGGCATTATTCCTTTGTAGGCGTTAATGGCGCGGGGAAAACTACAATCACCAAGCTAATTACCCGCCTGTACGATAATTACGAAGGTGAAATTTTGTTAAATGGCATCGAGTTGCGCCAATGGGCAATTCCCGATATTAAAGCCATGTTTTGCGCCCTGTTCCAAGATTTTGTGCGATACGATGTAACCGTGGCAGAGAATGCCGCCATCGGTAAGGCAAACGGCACAACCGAGGAAGAAATTGACCGCGCTTTGCAACTATCGGGCTTTGACCAAAAGGCGGAATCGCTGAAGGACGGCAAAAATACCTTGCTGGGGAAAACTCACGACGCAGGGGTGGATTTATCGGGCGGGGAATGGCAGCGCCTTGCTTTCGCCCGCGCCATTATTTCCCCTGCCGCCGTTAAAATATTGGACGAACCCACCGCCGCGTTAGACCCCGTGGCAGAAAGTCAGGTATACGCGCAGTTTGAGCAAATTTCGAAGGGTATTACCACGATTTTTATCAGCCATCGCTTGGCTTCCGCCAAAATGGCGGACGTAATTTACGTGCTGGAGCGCGGAAAAGTAACCGAAAAGGGCAACCACGACACCCTCATGCAACAAAAGGGTACTTATGCCGAAATGTTTGAAAGCCAGCGGGGGTGGTACACATGATGAAGGTCCTGCGCGTTACACTGCCCATGGTATGGAAGACGATGCCCTTCACCTGCCTTGCGTACTTATTACTTGCCCTTGCCCATGGCGCATCCTGGGGTATTGTCGCGCCCGTTAATCAAATTTTATACGATGCCCTTGCCGACCTTGCCTTCGCAGGGGCGGGGGCAACGTTGCGGTATGTATATCTTGGCGCGGCGGGGGTCGCGCTGGTAATGGTGATACAGCAGGTGTTAAACGGCGTGCATAATTATATAGGAAGTAATCTATATAACCGTAAAGCCGACGGCGCGGTTTTTAAACCTGCATTGCATAAAAAATTTGGACGCTTGCCCGCACAAGCCTTCGAGGATAAAGAGGTGCTGGATAATATTGAAAAAGCGGGGGAAGGGTGTTGGCAAACCCCGTATTTGCTAATGACATTTAACGACTTTATTTTCTTCTACGGTACGTATTACGTGGTGATGGGTATTTATTTATGGTCAATGCGTCCGTTATTATTGGTGGCGCTTGCACTTATTTTTGTACCCGTTGCCCTAAGCCAAATCGTAGAAGCCAAGCTGTGGGATAAGCTGGAGAAGGAATCCGCGCCCATTCGCCGCCGTTTTGAGCATTACGAAGGTGCGCTAATCTCCCGCGAGAAGTCAAAAGAAACACGGCTATTTGGCGTTTTTCATTTTTTCCGCCGTCTGTATATGGACACGCTGGCGCTTTTACAGCAAAAGGAGTGGAGCGTGCAAAGGAAAATTGCCGCCATCACGCTGGGCTTAAACATTGTAAAAGCCGCAGGGTGGGTGGGGATTATGGCGTTGCTGTTTACCTCGCTTACGGGTGGGTACATTACCGTGGGTGCGTTTGCGGCGGTGTATGCGTCTATCGGGATGCTTTTTGGTGCGCTGGAGGAAGCATTCACCAGAATAAAACGGGACGTAAGCGGCATTCTTGGCAAGGCGCGTAACGTTATTTATGTATTAGAAATGGATGAAAACTTACCGATGTCTACACATGCCCCCGATTTTGCAAAGGGTATTATCGCCGAGAATCTTACGTTTTCATACCCAAAAGCGGACAAAGTCGCCGTGGATGGGGTTTCCTTGCATATTAAGCAGGGGGAAACCATTGCGCTGGTGGGCGAAAACGGCAGTGGTAAAACCACGTTGGTTAAGCTGCTTATGGGCTTATACAAACCGGAAACAGGCAGTGTAAGCATTGGCGGTTGCGATACGGCAGATACGCAGGAAAGCGCGTTATTCTCCCAAACCTCGGCGATATTTCAAGGGTATATCCAATACGTGTTTACCTTGGCGGAGAATGTGTACATCAGCGATTATGCCGCGGGTGGGGAAATGACCCACGGTACAAAATTTACGCGTAGCGAAAAGGGTATGGCGCTACAGCTTTCCGATACTCGCTACGCAAACGAAGATGCGGTAAATCGCACTGTAATAGAAAAGCTCACCGCTGCAGGGGTAGACGTTACCGACACCGCCACTTTCCCCCAAGGGTTGGAAACCGTGTTAAGCCGCGATTTTGGCGGGGTAGAGTTATCCGGCGGGCAGTGGCAGCGTATTGCCATGGCACGGGGTATGTACCGAAAGCACAATTTCGTGGTGTTAGACGAACCCACCGCCGCCATTGACCCCCTGGAAGAAACCCGAATCTACAAACAATTTTCGGAATATTCCCACGACAAGACCGCAATTCTTGTTACCCACCGCTTAGGCTCGGCACGGATTGCCGACCGCATTTTGGTGATGGAAAACGGAAAAATAATAGAAAGCGGCACACATGACGCGCTGTATGCCGCTAAAGGAAAGTATACGGAAATGTGGGACACGCAAGCAGAGCGGTATTAAATGTTACTCACCGATAATACAACAAAATCGAATTAACCATACCCCATGCCATATCTACTTGCCTTCTTGGGTCAATCATCCATGCAAAGTCGTGGATATTGTTGGTAAAACTGAGTTCCACCAGTATTGACGGTGTCCACGCGGGGCGGCATACGCGGAAATTGGCTTGGTTTATATGGTTGGCGCGGTTGGTGCGCGGGTTAATATAACGCATATGGTCGAAGAAGGTTTGTGCTGCGGGGCGTGCGTTGGGGTTGCGGTACCACATCGTTAGCCCGTGGATATTGGTAGCATTTGTCGTTTCCGCCGTGGAGTTGGAATGGATGGAGATAAACATATCGGGTTTTACATCGCGGCTTAGGTCGCTGCGGTCTACAAGTTCTACATTATAATGTCCGTCACGTACCAGATGAACATCTGCGCCCAACATCTCCAGCCGTTCGGCGAGTAGCCACGTTACGTCCATTACAATGTGAGCTTCGGCATAAACGCCGCCCATCATGCCTACGGCGCCCGGGTCTGTTCCGCCGTGCCCCGCGTCCAGTACAAAGGTAAAACCGTACAGCGGAAAGTTTCCGGCAGTAAGCGGACGGCGGCGGCGTAGTACGAGCTGTAATTGTCCGTTTTCATGCTCTGCATAAAAACCCTCCAGGCGTGCGCCTTCGCGCAGGGTCATAAAATAGGCGGGTGCGCCGCGGTGTGTGCCAATGCGGATGTGTTCAATTAACGTTTCGCCAATGGGTAGGAAAATGGGGGGTATTTCGTTTTGTATTCCCATGCCTACGATGAGTTCGTTGCCGTCAAATTCTGCTGTAACGCCGTTAAAAACGGGGGAGTTCCATATGATTCGGTCTTCCAGCTCACCCATTACATACCATCCGTCGGAAAGCGTGCCAAATGCGGCAGCTTCTGCGGCGGATGCCGTAAAGCGGCGCACATTTGCTGATTGCAACCAAAGCCCTGATGCAAAGCGTGTCCAATCGCCTGTAACGGCGGTTACGCGGTCAACTTGACCCTGTACATATTTCCAGCCCGAGCCGCCTGCCGTAGCGGCGTTGGGGTAACCCCATACCGCCGGGGCGGTAACTTCTGCGAAAACGGGCGCTTCCGACCCAAGGCTATGCACGCGCCCTGCGGAGGTTGCGGTATACGTATTTCCTCGGAATGTTGCCCTATACGTTACCCGTCCCACATCAGTAATTGCGGTTGCGTTTGTTGTATCCAGCGTAAATTCGCCGGAAAAGTTGGCGGCGTAAATACGGTTGGCGGTGCCGGCTAGGTTCGGGTTATTTTGCGTAAGCGTTACCGTGCGCCCGCCCAATGTGGCGGTTACGGTTGCACCGGCGGGTGCGGTGGCGCGTAGCGTAATGGTGCTACCCGCTTGCGCCCATTCATCTTCGGCGGGAAATGCGTTGGTTACAGCAGGGGCGGGCATTAACGGCAACGGAATGATGCGCGGCGCGGTATTGTTAATAATGCGTACTACGTTGGGCTGCCCGGGCTGGGTGAAGGTGAAGCGATTCTCCCCGCGTACCAGGGGAAGGAAAATATTAAAGAAGCCTTCTTCGGTGCGGTTGGTGATGGGAATATTGTTTACATATAAGGGCAAATCGGGGACAGATGCGCCGAAAAAGTTAAAGTTGGCGGCGTCAACAATGTCACGGTTGCGTGCGGGCTGGTGTACGGCAAGGCTTGTCATACGAACAGTGGGTGCGTCGGCGGGCGGGGTAGGCACCTGCTCGGGGAAACTTTCCCCCGCCAGTACACCCGCATAAAAATTGCGAATTTGGTTGCCCATTGCCCCGTGGGTAAATTGCTCGCGGAAGAAAATCGCACCCGTAGCCACATTAGAACGGCTGGTGCGCTGTAATTGGCGCACGATATCGCCCTCGCGCCAGTTGCTAAAGCGCGCGTCGGTATCGCGCAGTACTTCGCGGTAGGGGGCAAGACCAATGTATAAGTCCACGCCCGTGCCTTCTACCACGCTTTCCCACCATAAAAATACCTGCTCAAAACACGCGGCGGCGTTGCCTTCTATCCAGTAAATTTGTGGCGCGATATAGTCAATCCAGCCTTCAAGCACCCAGCGCCGCGTGTCCGCATACATGGAATGGTAGGATTCGCTGCCCCGCGTGTTGCTGCCGCGGGGGTCGTTTTCTGCATTCATCCAAATGGCGAAGGGTGAAATACCCCAGCGTACGCGGGGGTTAATTTCGCGTATGGTGGTTTGTAGTTGCTGAATCATTTGGTTTACATTGTCGCGCCGCCAGTTGTGAACATCCGTGAAATTACCTGCATAACGCGCAAAGGTTGCATCGTCGGGGAAGTTGCGGCTTGGGTAAAAATAATCGTCTAAATGTATCCCGTCAATGGTGGGGTAGTTGTGCAAAATTTCTGCTACGCCATCGGCGATTAACTGCCGTGCGGCGGGGTTACCGGGGTCTAAGAAAAGCGCGTTGCCATACGCGATGGCAAGGGATGGATTTAACCGCACGGGGTGGTTTGCGGGTAGCTGTGCGGGATTGGTAATGCCCTCACGGCGGTGGGTGATGCGGAAGGGGTTTAACCATGCGTGTACTTCTATGCCCATGGCGTGGGCGCGTTCAATCCAGTAGGCGAGGGGGTCAAATCCTTCCAGTGTATAGAATGCAGGCACTTGCCCTTTTACACCCGTAAAGGCGTGGGACCATGGGAAAATTTCCGAAGGGAAGAGGGAATCTGCCGTTGGGCGTACTTGTACGAAAACGGCGTTAATGCCCATCGCCACCGAGCGGGCAAGAATTGCGTCAATTTCTGCCCTAATTTCTGCCGCGCTCATATTTTGGCGCGAAGGCCAGTCCAAATTGTACGCCGATGTAACCCACAGACCGCGCATTTGGTGCGACTGTGCCGCAGGACGCTCCGCCGAGATTTGCATTGGCGGTACAATGGCAAACATAAGTATAGCGACAAGTACAAAGGTAATCGCTTTTTTAAACATGTACTTCATCTTCATCACCCATTCTAAAAAATATGTAGAATAATCGTTCCCAATCCTAACAGCCAGTAAACCAGCCCTATTAATAAAAAACGCAAAAAACGCCTTTGAGGTTTCGCGATTAGGAATAAATTGTTGAAAGCTATACCAACGCTCATAGCCTGCCACGAAGGCGCAACGGGGAATGTATAGGGAAGAAAAAAACCACTCGCCGTCCAGGCTATCCCCGCAAACATTGCCGCAAAAATTAACCCCGTGGGCATTGTTTTTCCGTCAATTTCCATCATAATAACACAAAGTAGCAAGAACGCCAAAAAACATGCAAAAACCGCGCTAAATGAGGTTGTAACAAAGGTAATGCACGCGAAAAGCACCCCGCACGCCAATTCCACCAAGGGATACCGCACGCTAATGCGCACATCGCAATACCTGCACCGCCCGCGCAGGAATAGCCAGCTTATTATTGGCACTAGGTCAACTGCGGTTAATCTTAACCCGCACACCGTGCATTTTGACGGCGGAAAAACAATGCTAACCCCGCGCGGAATGCGGTAAATTACCACATTACCAAACGAGCCGAAAAGCAAGCCGATGATAAAAGCATATACTATCCAAAAAGCTGCATCCAAAAGCAACACGTCCTAGTATGTGTATGTATATGGAAACTATACGCGCAATACATTGATAATGCAACGCCGCTGGATTATAATTGCATTACAATAAGCATAGAGGGAGTATTCATTGATGTGGAACGATATACAGCTTAACAGCAAGCAAGTTAGCAAAAGCCTTCGCCGCAGATGCGCTTATTTAATTGGGCTTATTGAAAATTACGATGGCGCGGTTTTTCAAGAAATGGAGGATGCGCGGCATGTACATGGTTCGTTGAAAGTCGAAAATAATAAATTGAGCTTTGTGCAAACAACGATGGTATTAAGAGGTGAAATTCCCCGCAGTGCGGATATAAAAAACCAAGACATTTTAGAGACTTTGTCACTAAGTAATGCGTTAAACGAGGCGCGTGCATTGGTTGGGCGCGTACCATTTTCCGAAGAAGTAGTAAAGCGTGTGCATAAAACATGCGCAAACGGGCAATTAAACCCATTATATTGTGGCGAGTACCGCACAGTAATGAACTACATCGGCGATGGAAGTTACACTACCGCCGCACCCAATCAGATAAATAAATTAATGCAACGGTTATTCACCGCATTGGAAGGGGAGCCTTGCCCCATTGTAAAAGCGGCGTTTTTTTCATTCAATTATTTATCAATACATCCGTTTATGGATTTTAACGGTAGAACATCAAGATTATTTGAGTGTTATTTGCTGGGCGAAGGGGGGCTTCCCTTTATTTCATTAAAGGAAAATCAAATTGAAGAATATATGAACCTGCTGGGCGAAGGGCAAAAAAATGGCAAGCCCTATTTCGAACCCTATGTGAACTTCATCCTTACACGCGTTGAGGAACGTTTTGATGAAATTATGGCAGGCGTTGCCTTGGCGGTGCGCCAGAAATAAAGCAGAAAAACTTTTGACATTTTCTTAGAAAATGTCAAAGCCTATGATGTATACTGGGCGCAAGTCAAGAGGCACATGACCGACTCCCGCACGTTTACCCCGCGGCTATTGCAAAGACCCGGCTCTGACGCAAAACGGACAACGTACTGATTTCCTCAAGACTTACCCTTAGGATAACTATGTATCAAGTTTGAAAAAACCAAGCGAGTGCCGCTATATGAAAGCGCGCGGTGGTACTTGTGCGGTTTGTAACTTTCAAATGCGCTGCCCCTAATTATCCGACATGGGAAATGCATTGCCGTTCGTTGTTAATACGTGGGCTTTAATTGTACAAGCGTATAAATAACGGTAAAAACGGCAAAGCACCTACCGTGTGTAAGACCTGCAACAAAGGCAATGACAAAAAAATAGTTAAGCACAACCTTTTACGACGGTACACGCCAATTTCCTTGAAATTGGTGATAAGGTTGTGCTTTTTTTGTGGAAATATATTTTTGGGAGGAAAAATATGAAAACCTACGGGTATTGCCGTGTATCCACGGCAGAGCAAAACGAAGGGCGTCAAATGGACGCGCTACTGGGGTTGGGGATACCCCACACACACATTTATGTGGACAAGCAGACGGGCAAGCACTTTAACCGCGTGTTTTGGTTGGCGCTGGTGGAACGGTTGGAAGCGGGGGACTTGCTATATGTACATGCCATAGACCGCCTTGGGCGCGACTATGAAGAGGTGCAACAATGGTGGCGCGTACTCACCAAGGAAATGGGGGTAGACATTGCCGTAATATCCACGCCCCTACTGGACACCCGCCGCGAGCGCGACCTTGTAGGGACGTTCCTTGCCGACATTGTATTACAAATCCTATCCTTTGTGGCAGAAACGGAGCGGGAGAACATCCGCGCCCGCCAAGCGGAAGGCATCACCGCCGCAAAAGCGCGGGGCGTAAAGTTTGGACGCCCTACAAAAAAGCCCCCGGAAAACTTCGCGTATTTGGTAGGCGAATGGGAACGGGGGCACATCACATTTGATGAAGTGCTGGCACAAACGGGCTTAAAGAAAGGTACGTTTTACAGGCGTTTGCGGGAGTTGCGAGGGGGTGAAGGGGAAGAATAAATAAGATAGTAGGAGTTTAATAAAGTGTACCTTTTGAAACTACGCTCGCGGGTGATTATGGCATACTGTGTAAAAAAATGCAACACAAGATTTTACTTTATTTATCGGGGTTTCGGCAATTTAACAAAAAAAGCCCAATCGGATTTTTAACACATAATTATCCGATTGGGAGCTTTCTCAAAAGGTACACATTTTTAAACCATAAGGATGAACTACTTATGCTACCCACAGAACCCCAACGACTTCGCCCGCCTACACTTCCGCCACGCCAACGACTAACTGTTTCGGATGAAGAATTAACAGATTTCTATTTGAAATTGCGTGAATACTACATTAACCTTGATTTCGATAACGAAAGAGTTGCTAAAGAGCAAAAATATTATCGTGGAATTGCAAACGCATCTATATTATTTTCACGGTTAAAACGTACTGTTGTTTTACATAAGGAAAAAATAAAACTCGACACACCAATGATTTACACTGCAAATCATATCGGTTCGTTTGACCATTTTTATGTACCATCTCTTGTGGGCAATATCCCTTTGCATTATTTAGTAAAGGATAAAGTGACCCAGTGGCCTATTCGATGGAATTTAATATACAAACCTACAGGCGTTGTGGTGGTAGATATATCCAATTTTCGTAGTTGGACATATGCAAAAGCGAAGTTGATACAATATTTGCTACATGGAAGGAATATTTTTATTTTTGCGGAAGGTAGCCGCCGAGGCGAGAACAATATGGGCGAATTTAACCCAGGCATTGCGCAAATCGCACAAGATACAGATACAAAAGTACAAACACTTGCGATTAAGAATGTGCAAAAATTATTTATGAAACGCCCCATCATATGTGCGGGCGAAGTTATTACCGTAGAACCAAGGGAAGATGTGCGCAATGCCACCGCACGTATACGAGAAGGCGTAGTAAATGCGTATAACGAAATTCTTAAATACGAGGAAAGTTTATGAACATTGGAATAGACATAGACGGTGTGCTAACTAACATACAAGGATTTAACCAAAAACACGCACCACCATTTTTTATGAAAAAATTTAACCGACCTGTTGTAGATGCTACCCCTTATGATATTCGCGATATTTTTCAATGTCCAAAGCACGAGTACCACGCTTATTGGAAACGATATTTATTCACCTACGCGCTGTTTGAACCCGCAAGAAAAGACGCAAAAGCAGTAACCCAACAATTACGCAAAGAAAATCATAAAATTTACATCATCACTAAGCGGGTATTTACATGCCATAATAATTTCATGGGTAAGTTAATGCGCGGTATTGTACGTTACTGGTTATGGCGCAACGGTATAACTTATGATGAGATTGTTTTCTGCGATAACGATATACCCGACAGTAAACACACCGCCTGCGAAGCCAAGAAAATTCATATCATGGTAGATGATGAAGCTGTAAATATTAACGCCATTGCGCCTATTGCAAAAGTAATTTGTTTCAACGCAAGTTATAACCGTGATTGTGAAGGCGAAAACATATACAGAGCGCGGGATTTTAATGAAGTATACGAACACATTAATAACAAGGAGCAAATCTAATGAAAAACTATCCCTATTACGAATCTCCCCTCATTAATAACTTACAAGAACTCATTGCCCTATGTGCCGAAAAATATGGCAACAAAACGGCGTTCACCTTTGAACGTAATAAAGAAATTATACGCATTTCCTACCTGCAATTTAAACAAGATGTAAATACACTTGCATCAAAATTTGCCTCTATGGGGTTACACAATGAAAAAATTGCCGTAATTGGAGAAAACTCATACGAATGGATAATTACCTATTTTGCGGCGGTTAACTACGGCAATGTGATTGTACCCCTCGACAAAGAATTGCCTGCGGCGGACTTGGCAAATCTCATACAAGATTCGGGTACACAAATGTTGGTATATTCAAATGATTTTACCGATATTGCGGATTATTTACAAAATATTTTGGCGGGCATTCAACACTATTTGAACATGAAAAATATCCCAGAAATATTAACAAGCGAAGAAAAAAAAGAAAACCATTGTGAAATAGATAACAACGCCCATGCGGTTTTGTTGTACACATCGGGTACAACAGGCAGTGCCAAGGGGGTTATGCTTTCGCACCACAACCTTGTAAATAATATTATTGGCGCGTCACAACATGTTGATATTATCGGTAGTAATATGTTAGTGCTTCCGTTGCATCATGTTTTTGGTTTTGTTTCCGCCACCGCCACTATGTTGTATAAGGGAAGTGAAATAGCTATTAATGCAAGTCTTAAAAATGTACTTTCCGACCTTGAAAAATATAATCCTTCAAATATGTTTTTAGTCCCCCTGTTTGTTGAAACATTTTACAAAAAAATATGGGAAGGTGCAAAAAAGAAAGGAAAAGAAAAACTGTTACGCAAATTAATTGGTGTTAGCAATTTTTTGTTAAAATTCGGTATTGATGTACGGCGAACACTTTTCAAATCCGTACTTAGTGCATTTGGCGGGAATTTGAAGCTCATTGTTTCCGGCGGTGCGCCGCTGGATGAAAAATACGCCAAAGGCTTACGCGATTTTGGCATAAATGTATTAAACGGTTATGGCATTACAGAGTGTGCGCCAGTTGTGTCGGTAAACCGTAATAACTATTACCGCGATGGCAGTATCGGATTGGTACTACCCTGTTGTGAGGTGAAAATTTTACAACCCGATGAAAAAGGACACGGTGAAATATGCGTAAAAGGCGATATTGTAATGCTAGGTTATTACAAAAACGAACGAGCCACGGCAGAAACATTTGAAGGCGAATGGTTTAAAACAGGCGATGTCGGATATATGGATAGTGATGGCTTTTTATACATTTCGGGCAGAAAAAAGAACCTTATCATTTTGAATAATGGTAAAAACGTGTGCCCTGAGGAATTAGAAAGTGCATTACTTAACCAAATCCCTTATATAAAAGAAGTCGTTGTGTTTGCCCATGGGCAAACCATTACCACCGAGGTATTTTTGGACACAGAAAACGACCCTACATGCGCCACGCGCTTGGATAACGACATTGTTTTGTTCAACAAAAACCAAGCTCCGTATAAAAGTATCGGAAAAGTGATTGTTCGTGAAACAGAATTTCCCAAAACCACCACGAAAAAAATTAAACGTGCTTGTAATCGGGAGGTATAACCATGATAGAAAAATTGCAAGAAATTGTGCGCCAGTACAGTAATGTTGAAAATTTAACCTTAACTCCCGACATGGTATTATTAAACGATTTAGGGTTAAATTCATTTGAATTAATCGAGTTAATATGCGAAGTAGAAAACCAATTTAACGTAGAAATACCTGACCGTTATTTGGTAACTTTAAAACCGTGCAACATGTGTTGGATTTTCTTGATAATATGTAAATGCTTATTAATATTCATTGCTATATAAAAATATAAAAGGATGATAAAAATGGATAATAATCAAATTAAAAAACTTTTGTTAAAACTTGGAGTTTTGAGCATTGGCGTTTTTTCTCAATTTGCATCTGGTGATTCACTTCAAGCAATTGAGATAGCCAAAAGTGTTATTAAAGATGTTGGTGACATTTCAAAACTTGAGCAGAAAATTGATGAAGCAAAAAGAAGTGGAAAGAAGGAATTTAAGAATGGAAAGTACACAATAATATTAAAATAATTAAAATGCAAACAAATTGTGCTTTAATTATACGACGTAATTTAAAGCAATAAATAAAGGAGTATCATATGGCGTTTGCATTCATTGTTCTAGCTCTTATTATTGTTTTTATTGTGTTTATTAAGCCTCGTATAGATACTATAAATGCAAATAAACTTAAAAAAGAGAATCAAGAACTAATTAGAAAATGGAAATATATGAATAAAAGTCAATATGAGTTAGAGTTGTTAAGGAAAGCAAACTTAGGGCGAATTGATGCGCAGTCAAGTTTAGCAGGTTGGTATTGCAATGGACATAGTGTAGATGATTCGGATGATTATATTATGCCTAATCTTGAAGAAGCAAATTATTGGACTAAACGTATTGGCGCAAACGCTAAGCGAGGCAATTGGCTTGCAATGGCTCATGTTGCACAACAGGGGATGCAGGAACGGCATGAGAAAAGTGACAGAGATGTTTTATTATATGATATGGATTTAGCTGCAAAATACGTTGAAAAAATTAAAAAGGCGGCAAACGCAAATGATAGCGGTGCAATGTTAGCAATGCACCAACTTGAGTGTGATAATAAAAAAAGTTTTGCGTGGTTATTAAAAGCATCGCAACATGAAAATGAGGATTCATTTTTCTTTTTATCAAAAATTTATGGATTTATTCACTTTTTTCCTGATGTTTACAAACCAGAAATGTATGGAATAGAAGAAAATGTTAATATCGAAGCGTCTTATTTAATGTGTCTTGAAAAAGTCGCAAACTCTGCATCAATATACGCAGACGAATGTATGTATGAATTCGCTGCATTTGAAGAAAGTCATTTTTATCCTTCGGAGATTTACTTGAAATATATGCGTAAAAGTGCCAATGCAGGAAACCTTAAGGCAATTCAGATAATGAAAGAGCTTTAATCATTATATAAAGGATGTGATTTAAATGAAGCAAAAAGATTGGTTTAAATGTAGAAATAAGAACTGTGAACATGAACTAATGGTTTTAACGCGTGAAAACACCATTAAATGCCCAATATGCGGTGAAATAATGGATAGGAAATAATGAAATAAACTAACGGCTTGCAATGTTTAAATGGGTTTTTAATGCGGATTGAATAAAACCAGAAACATTAATATTGGCTTCTTTTGCTGCGTCATCAAGCCATGCGGGCAAGGTTATGTTGCGGCGTACAGAGCGGTTATCGTGTTTGCGGCGGTATTCGTTAAAGTCAATATCAACCCATGACACCATTTCATTTTCGTTGTGTGGTGGTTCGGTAATGGTGGGTGAGGGAATTAATTGATTCATGTCTTGCATGGTTATGCCTGTTAGCCCTATTGCATCACGCGCCATGTATAAGGCTTCCGCAATTGTTTCACCTTGTGTATTAATATCAAAATCGGGAACATATACGATAAATCCGCCTTCATTAGCTGGGTGTAAAATAATGGGATATGCTGTAATCATTTAAAACACGCTCCTTTAATAATGAATGGCTATTTAAGCCCACGCCGTTTAATAATCGCTTTTGCAATCGTTTCTTTAATTTCTGCCTGCCTTGATATTGGTTCAATGCTAGTGCCGTTTGTATATATTGTATGGTTGCCACCTTCGCGAAGTATCCACCAACCATTTTTTACTAGCTTTTTTATTAAGTCGCGCCGTTTCATAACGTCACCTCATAAAACATTATACACATAAAATACACACTTGCCAATGGTTAAAGGAAATTATACGCATAAAATATAATCGAAACATAGGTGAAAACATTGTTTTTATTCAAATCTTCTGGCACATCTCGCTTTAGTGTGTGGTGGCGACAACGCTTGTATAGAGTAATGCGTGCGGTGTTTAAGGCTTTTATCCCGTCTAACACAAAAATAATACGTAATGCGTATATCCCAAGCGGGAAACCCACCATATATGCGGCAACGCATGTTATTTATAACGATGTACCCATTTTTCTTGCCCATTTACCGCAACATGCATATTTATTATTGGCAATTGAAAGTTATGAAAATTCTCCCTCTCGATTGGAACATTTTGTGCTTTGGTTATACGGCGTAATTATTGTACGGCGTGATAATAAAGAAAGTAGAAAAACGGCTTTTGAAAAAATGGTGCGGGTGATAAAAAATAACGGAAGTATTTTATTATTCCCCGAGGGATTAATAAATTTTTCACCTAATATGCTAATTCAACCCATTAACTGGGGTGCGGTAAAGTTGGCTTCGGCAACAGGTGCAAACCTTGTCCCCGCCGCAATTAATGAAACGGAAACAACGCATCAAATTATTATAGATGAACCCTTTAATTATACCGATTATACCGACTTGCAACAGGCAACCACGGGCTTGCGTGATGTAATGGCAACATTAATTTATGAGTTAATTAAGATGACCACACAGATAAACCGCACGGAAGTTACGGATGAAATGTGGCTATCACATATCCACAAGCAATATAAGCATAGAAAAGTATTTGACCAAGGATTGGAAGAAACATTTTTATACCGCCCAAAAGGCGAAACTAACCTAAGCGAAGTCCTCGCCGATTTATACGGCATTTCCCATGCAAGTTTTGCGGCGGATTATTCCCAATATAAACGAATACAAAAATTAATAGAAAAGTGGAACAGAATATGAAAATATTGCTTAAAAACGGCACAATATACGATGGTACGGGTGCGCCTTCCTATATGGGGGATGTGTACATCGAGGGGGAACGTATTGTTGACATAGGTACAGGACTTTCACCCGAAGTGGATAAGGTTATCGACTGTACAGGATTAAGCATAACCCCGGGTTTTATAGATGCGCATTCACATAACGATTTTTTTGTAGATGGTGAGGATAGAGATGCTTATTTCGCGCCATTTATCAAGCAGGGGATAACTACGCAAATTGTGGGTAATTGCGGGTTTTCGTCCTACGGTGTTTCGCGGGAAAGTGTGCATAAAAATAAGGTGGGCGGGGGATTGTTCCATACCAAAAAAGCGGGAGGTTTTGCCGATTTTTTACACGCCGCACGGGGGCGTATGCCTGTAAACATTGCGCCGTTAATTGGGCATGGGACGGTGCGTATCGGCATTAGTGGATATGATGCTGCCCATTTTTCTAAGGCACAAATAGAGGAAATGTTAACCCATGTGCGTGAAGCAATGGAGTTGGGCGCGTTAGGGGGTAGCCTTGGGATAATGTACCAGCCCGGCATGTATGCCGACAAAGAAGAATTTGTAGCATTTGCGCGGGAAATTGCGAAGTATGATGGTATTTTAACGGTTCACCCGCGGGCAAATTCTAAGGTAAGCCTTAGTTATCGCCCGATTTTTATTAAACCCCACTTGGAAATTGCGTTGGACGAAGTGATAAACATCGCGCAGGAAGCAGGGGTAAAGCTACACTACAGCCACCTCATTCATGTAGGCGAAGCAACATGGAAATGCTGTAGCACCATGTTAGAAAAATTACATAATGCAAACGCAACCTATGATTTATACGCTTTTTGTTATGGTGGTAGTGTAATTACGGTTATTTTACCGCCTTGGTATTTGCATCTTTCGGAAGAAAAACGGAAACGCCCTATGGTTCAACTTCGATTAAAATTATTGATTAATTTGGCGCGTAAGTTATTAGGCTTAGATTTTGATGATTTTATCATCGCAGACATGGGCGCAAAGTACGCGCATTACCAAGGGAAAAATATTGGGGAAATTGCAAGGGAACAGGGACTTTCTAAAATAGATATGTACATTAAATTGGTGGAGGATTCCCAAGGCAAGGCGCGGATTTTCATAGAAAAATATAACAATGAGGAAATTATTCTAAAGCTAATGCAAGATAAATCCTCTATGTTTATGACCGACGCATGGCTAGAAAATAGCGGACGCCAAAGCCATGCCACTTTTCAAGGGTTTCCGCTATTTTTGGTAAAGGCGCGTGAGGCGGGGCTTCCGCTTGCGGAAATTATCCATAAAATGACAGGGAAAACGGCGGAACGCTTCCGCTTACCCAACAGGGGAACGCTAAAAGCAGGCAACTTTGCCGATATTACCGTGTTTGATTATGAAGCCGTGTCCGTAGACCTTTCAACCCCCGAAGCCACACCAAAAGGTATAAATTATGTATTAATTAATGGTAATATAGTGGTAGATGAGGGTGTGTACAAGCCTATGTTGTGTGGGCAAATGGTTTTGAGGGATAGGTGAAATTAAATAGATGATTATATTGACTTATCGGGGGTTAGGTTATCAAGGAAGTAAAAGCAATCGTTTTGGTTGTCTTGCAAGGGTCTAAAGTATTCAATAACATTATCACCCAATAGATTTTGTTTAATGTTTTTACATTTGGGTGTAAATGCCCATACACCTATAAACAGCCGTTTACCGACCTTTAGCCCCGGTATTTGGAAGATATACCCGGGGGTAGAGCCAACATGGCCACCCATCATTGCTTCTTTGCGCGGCAATTTGTTTAAGCTATGCCACTCGTATATTTCGCGGTTTATTACGGTTATATACGCACCTGTGTCGTATAAAAATGTTATGTTGCTGTTTTCATCACTGCCTTCACGTATAATGGGTATGTCAAGGTAAGTATGTCCTTTTAAACGAGTGTACTTAACTTTAGTTTTTTCATCAATTATTATTGTCATCCTCTTCACCTGCCACTTCTAATGTGTGAAAAAAGCCCATTATATCGGGTACACTGTCATAATCAAAATCACGGAACGAAATTGGGCTGTACTGCGGTGCTTTAAATCGGTCGTAAAAACCGTCTGACTGTCCTTCCAGTACAGAATCCGCCACGGCTAAGGGAATGCCACCGAGAAGTTCTTGATATGGGGAATAATTACTATTCGCTACCATTATCCACTTGCCGATGTATTTCTCTTCCATTTCGGCATAGGTCATGTAGGTTGGGTTGTCAATTATACTGCGCATAATACCATCCCTTTTATATTATTTATTTTCACATACAGCGTATTTATTCAAACAAATCCGCATGGGTACCTGTTTCGGTAAGGGCGAGGATTAACCGCTGGTTGTCGATTTTATAGATTAGTAGCCAATCACCTTCACCACCTACGTGGCATTCGCGGTAGGTTATGTAATTGCCTTTTAATGCGTGGTCTTTGTAGTTTGGGGGTAGGGGGTTGCCGGATAATAATAAAATTATCGTGTTATCTAATTTTGACATGTCATAACCACGTTTTATTAATCGGCGGCGGTTTCTTCGGTATTTTGTTGTATAGTCGGGTGTATATTTCATAATATACCCTCGGCTGCATCTTCTGCATCCATTGCGGCGTTCATTTCTTCTAACATGGCTTTTGCATTGAGGAATGGCTTAGCCTTTCGTGTGCCATTGGCGTATTCCGCGAGGATTTGCTCTGTCTCTTCCATTGCCTCGTGTAATTGCGCGTTGGGGGCGCGTACAATTAAATCGAAGGGAATGCCGTTGTAAATTTTTACTTGGTGCAAAAACATGTTAATCGCATCGCTTAAGGAAATGCCCAGTGTGTTGAAAATGGGCATCACTTGTTCTTTAATTTCATTGTTTACGCGTACAGTTGTAGTCATAATTATCGCCTCCGTATACATAATAGCGTATTTTGTTGCCATGTGCAATGTAAGGTTACAAAAACTTCCTTAACCCCAACAACTCGTCCCGTAGTTTTGCCGCTTGCTCAAATTGCAATTCTGCCGCGGCTTGTTTCATTTGTTTTTCTACGGCTTTGATTGCCTTGGTCAGCTCTTCGCGGTTCATGGATTCGGGGTCTTTTTTTAGCTCGGTGGTGGTGGGTTCGGCGGCGACGGAAAGGCGTATCCGTTCGTGAACTTTACGGATTATAGATTGGGGCGTTATGTCATTCTTTACATTGTACGCTTCTTGTATTTCTCGGCGGCGGTTGGTTTCGCCTATGGCGTATTTCATAGAGTCTGTCATGTTGTCCGCGTACATAATTACCCGCCCGTCTACGTTGCGTGCCGCGCGGCCAATGGTTTGTACCAGCGACGTAGCCGAACGCAGAAAGCCCTCTTTATCGGCGTCAATGATGGCAACCAAAGACACTTCGGGGATGTCCAGCCCCTCACGTAGCAGGTTAATGCCTACAAGTACGTCAAATACATCCATGCGCAGGTCGCGGATGATTTCTAATCTTTCCAGTGTAATGATGTCCGAGTGCAGATACCGCACGCGTATTCCTGCTTCTTTTAAATAGTTGGTCAAATCCTCTGCCATGCGCTTGGTTAGGGTGGTGACAAGTACCTTCTGCTTTTTTTCTACAGTGGCGTTAATTTCGCCGATTAAATCGTCGATTTGCCCTTTGATGGGGCGCACGGAAATGGGGGGGTCCAGCAAGCCCGTTGGGCGGATAATTTGCTCCACCTCCAATTCCGAATGCGCCTTCTCATAGGTGGCGGGGGTGGCGGAAACAAAGAGCATTTGCGGTATTTTCCCTTCAAATTCCTCAAACCGTAGGGGGCGGTTGTCCATGGCGCTGGGCAGGCGGAAGCCGTATTCCACCAGGGTATTTTTGCGGGAACGGTCGCCCTCGTACATGCCCCGCGCCTGCGGGATAGAAACGTGGGATTCGTCCGCGATGATGAGAAAATCCTCGGGAAAAAAGTCCAGCAAGGTATAGGGCGTTGAGCCGCGCTCCCGCCCCGAAAGATGCAGGGAATAGTTTTCAATCCCCGAGCAGAAGCCAATTTCGCGCATCATTTCAATGTCGTATTTGGTGCGCTGGAGCAGGCGCTGCGCTTCTAATATTTTTTCTTGGGATTTTAAGTGAACAATTTGTTCCTTTAGTTCCTCTTCTATCCGCTCAATGGCCTGCTCAAGGCGTTCGCGGCTGGTTACATAGTGGGACGCGGGGAAAATGACGATATGCTCAATCACGTTAATGGGGTCGCCCGTTAGGGCGTGGACTTCTGTAATTTTTTCTATCTCATCGCCGAAAAATTCCACCCTAACAGCAATTTCCGCAGAATTGGCAAGGAAAATTTCCAACACGTCCCCCCGGGCGCGGAATGTACCCCGCTGGAAGTTCAAGTCGTTCCGATTATATTGAATCTCCACCAGCTTGCGCATAATGTCGTCCCGTTCGCGGTTCATGCCCTTGCGCAGGGAAAGGTTCATGTCGCGGTATTCCTGGGGGTCGCCAAGCCCGTAAATGCAGGAAACGCTGGCGATGATGATTACATCATCCCGCTCAAACAGTGCAGAGGTCGCGGAATGCCGAAGGCGGTCAATTTCCTCGTTTACGGAGGAATCCTTTTCAATGAAGGAGTCCGTTGAAGGCACATACGCCTCGGGTTGGTAGTAATCGTAATAGGAAACAAAGTATTCCACGGCGTTATCGGGGAAAAATTCCTTAAACTCGCTGTAAAGTTGGGCGGCGAGGGTCTTGTTGTGCGCCATTACCAGTGTAGGCTTTTGCAGTGATTGAATTACGTGTGCCATAGTAAAGGTCTTGCCCGACCCCGTAACCCCCAATAAAGTTTGAAATTTTTTACCTTTTTTAAAGCCTTCTGCAAGGGCTTCAATGGCTTCGGGTTGGTCACCCGTTGGCGTAAACGGGGCATTTATTGTAAATTGCATGGGCGTTCCTCCGTGGTTTCTTTCATTTCAACCGATTACAATTTGTAAGCGGTTGGTTTGTGAAAAAATAAAATCCATTGTGCAATAATACCATTGAAAACAGATTTTGCAATTTTATTTTGTGACATATTTGACAGAAACGTTATTTTATGGTACTGTGCGGGAGCGTTCCCACTTCGGAAAGGGGAGTACATATGCAAAAAGACGCAAATATCTATGATATCGCCCGTATTTCGGGGGTAAGTAAAAGCACCGTTTCCCGTGTGTTAAACGGGCATAAGGGCGTAAGCGAGGACACGCGAAAGCGTGTTATGCAAGCCATTTCGGACAATACGTATGTGCCGAACAATAGCGCGCGTAGCCTGTCGAGCATAACAACGCAGTCCATCGTTTTGTTGGTGCATGGTATTACGCACCCCTTCTTCGCGCGCATAATCACTTCTATTTTGAAAAAAATGAACGAGCAAAACGTGAATGTTATTTTGCACAACTATGAAGCCAACCCAAGCAAATCCATGGCAGATGAAGCGATAAGCATCTGTAAGGAGAAACGCCCCCGCGGCATTATTTTGCTGGGCGGCTACTTTGAAGAAAGCTATCCCTTGCTGCAAGCGCTGGGCATTCCTATTGTCATGATATCAACCACGGTGCATGGTGCACCCAATCGTGATTGGTTCTCCAGCATTACTTTAAACGATTATCACGAGGGCGAAAAGATGGCGGGTTACGTGTGCCAATTTAACCATAAAAGTATTGCCGTTATTGGGCGTTACCATGCACGTGAAAGCGGCATGAACCGCGTATTTAACGAGTTTGGCGTTTCTCCCCATTATGCGGAATTAGAGCATGATGACACGCAATTATTCCGCACGGGGTACAACGCGGCGCACAAATTGCTGGAGCATGGGCAATATTCGTGCATTATGTGTTTATCCGATGTATATGCCATCGGCGCAATGAAAGCCGTACAGGAGCGCGGTTTGCGCATTCCCGAAGATATTTCCATTTTTGGCTTTGACGGCTTGGAGCATGGCGCATACACCAACCCTACGCTCACCAGCTTTATACAGCCCTTTGATGAAATGGCGGAAAAAAGCGTAAGCACAATGATTGGCTTGTTAAGCGGGGAAGGGCAGCACAGCCACTTTGTATTAAACACAACATTGGAAGAAGGCGGTACATTCCGCCCGTTATAGGACGTGTAGCGCATGAATAAAATATTGGACAAAATATCTGTAAAAATTGTCGTTGCGATAATGGCGGTTGTGGTTTTGCTTGGCGCAGTAGGTATTTTTTTCGTGCTTAGAAGCAGCGCCCCCGCTGAAGAAACATACATTAGCGCATCGGCAGAAAATGGCGGCGTAGCGCCCATTATCACGGGGCAGCCCATTGCGCCCATTGCAACGCCGACCCCTACGCAGCCCATACATACATACGATGGCTTAACCCTAACCATTCATGTGTACGAGCGTGCGCCCCGCCATCGCGATGGGTGGGATTTTTGGGTATGGACGCCCGACGGCACGCCCGGTGGCATTATTGGCGGCGGTGGTGGACGGCATTCATCGCAGATTGAAGTTAGAAGCCCGTTTACCAATGAAAATTACTTGTTTCACACAATAACATTACAATTGCAGCCCGAAACGGATAGGGTGGGCTTTCTCCTTCGTCTTCCCCCTTGCCCAACAGGCGGGTGGGACGTATGGGGGCGCCAAACGGGCGATGTTATCGCCTTCTTAGACACCGATGAAAGGGGAACCCCCGTGAGTACAACGCTGTATCATATTCAAGGGACGACCATGGTAACGCCAACATTCCCTTACATGGGCGGGCTTGCGGTCACGGCAATTGCCGATTGGCGCAATTATATTCGTGTGACGATGCTGGAGCCCGACGGCGAGGTAGATTTTTCGCAATTTGAATTACGCGAGATTACTGATACAACCTGGGAAAACGGAACGGTTATTCCCATTCGCTCGGTAAGCGAAGGCACAAGCCGCATTGGCGGGGGCGCAAGCTTCCCGGTTTTTCACGTTTATACGGAGCGTGAGCTAAACCCGCAGCGCCATTACGCGCTGGCGTATGGTGCAGGTCAACGGGAAACAGGCGGCATAAACGTGCTAATGCGCGGTATCCTTGACCAGTTCCATTATACGGGCTGGCTGGGTCACCGCTGGTATGAAACGCATAGCGAATTTAAGCTATGGGCGCCCACCGCCGTAAACGTGGAAGTGGCGTTATACCGCGATTTAAACCAGCGCCCGGGCGCAGGGCATTACGAAGCAGACGGTGGAATGCGTGTGCTTTCTTCCTTTGTTACCGAGCCGCGCCAGCTATTTAACATGACGCGGAACGCCTACGGCGTATGGAGCGCAAGCATTTCAGGCAACTGGGCAGACGGTGACACTCAATGGTGGTATATGTTCCGCGTAACCCACCCGCAAGGGCATGTGACTTTTGCCATTGACCCGCATGTAACGGCGGTTTCCGCCAACGAAGGCTTGGGCGCGATTATCAATGACGAGCAACGTATGCCGCCCCTTCGCGGGGAGGATAACCTTAACTGGCTACAACGCGGCTATAAATATGTAGACGGAGAACGGGTTTATGTAGAACGCCAAGCACCCCCCCTCCGTATGAACGACCTCACAGGCAACCCCTACCAGGTAGACCATATTATCTACGAATTACACGTACGGGATTTTTCCATCCACCCCAGCTCGGGCATTAACCCCGCCTACCGCGGTACGTTTATGGCGTTTACCCAACGGGGAACAACGGCGCGGGTGCATACTTCCCGTTTAAACGACGTTTTGGGTGGCTGTCAGGCGAGTACCCCCTTTGACATTTCCCTATGTACCAACGAAGACTGCTGGGTAACCCCCACCGACGAAAACGGCAACAATATATATGTAGCAACGGGATTAGACCACCTCATAGAATTGGGCGTAACTACGGTGCATTTATTGCCCTTCTACGACCAGCGCCACGTGAATGAGCTGCAGCCCCTTCGCCAAATTTACAACACCCGCCACGCCATGAACTGGGGCTACGACCCGCAGAATTACAACGTACCTGAAGGCACCTATTCCACCGACCCGACTATTCCGTATTTGCGTATACAGGAACTAAAGGCCGCCATCAACGCCATGCACAACCAAGGCATTCGCGTGGTGAAGGACGTAGTATACAACCACACGGCAAGCGTAACGGATGGGCCTTTCCAAGCCAGTGTGCCCTACTATTTCCATAGGACATGGTGTACGGGCATGATAGCAGGCGGCGGCAGTGGGGTAGGGAACGAACTCGCCTGCGAGCGCCCCATGGTGCGCCAATACATCATTGACTCCCTGCTGTACTGGCAGCGGGAATTTGGGATAGACGGCTTCCGTTTCGATTTAATGTGGCTACACGATATGGGCACCATGCGTGCCGCCGTGGAAGCACTGCGCGCCGTAGACCCAACGGTAATTATCTACGGAGAGCCTTGGGCGGCGTCCCCCGCGGGTTCGCCCCTAAATTTCCCCGAACTTTTCCGCGACAGCCAAGGCAACCTGCGGGAAGCCTTTAATGGCATTGCGCCTATTCCGTCTAGTGCGGGTAATATTACGGGGAACGGCTTCGCCTTCTTTAACGACACCACCCGCAATATGTTGCGCGGCGGCAACCGCGATTCAAATTCGGGCTTTGTCAACGGCGCGCGCCATAGCGGAGTAATTGCCGACGTTTGGCGTAGTATTCGGGCAAATACCCCCCATGTGGGCGTCGCCTCCGAATCCATTAATTATATTTCGAAGCACGATGATATGATTTTGTTTGACAATATCGCCTGGTCACTGGGCAGTGAGCGCGGCGGTATAGACGCACCCAATGCAGAAAACTGGGTAACGCCCCAATTTTTCTCCCAGTACCGCACCGTAAATAACGAAGCCTTCCGCCACGACCCCCACCACATGATAGACCGTGGGGACATACTGGCAAATAACGTAGTGCGCAGTATGATCTTCGGCACGGGAGTAATACTTACTTCACAAGGCATACCCTTTTTACACGCGGCGGATTCGTTTTTACGCAGCAAGCGCGGCCACGAGAATACCTTTAACTCCGACGACTTTTTTAACGCCATCCGTTGGGACAAAAAGGTAGAATTTTACGAGGTGCATCAATATTTCATGGGGCTAATCGCCTTACGCAACGCCCGCCCCGCCTTCCGTATGGATAACAGAGCGGATATTAATGCCCATATTCACCCCATATCGCCCAACCCGCCCGCGTCGGTAGCGCCCGCGGGGCAGGATATGACGCTCCTGTTCCGCATTGGGGAACACGCAGGGGGCGACGATTGGCAAAATGTATTTGTCGCCTACAACGGCGCAAGCGAACCGCGTACCGTCAATTTTGTATGGCACGCCCCCCTTACGGTGGTGGTAGACCACCGTATCGCAGGGGTGGAAGCCTTATGGACAATCCAACCCCGCCAAGCAATAACCCTTCCCCCGTTTTCCATGCTGGTAGCGTATGATACGTCACGCTAATGGTTAATCATAAAAAATAAATGAAAGAGGAGAACAAAATGAAAAAAATTAAATTTTTACTGCTTGCGGTAGTTATGGTGTTTGCATCCGTATTTATCGCAACGCCTGCCAATGTGAGCGCAAGCGAGCAGCTTGGGCAAACCATTGTGTTTGTGCAAGTACCCGCGGATTGGGAATCCCCGGGCATTTGGGCATGGGGTAGCGCAGGTGGCGGTTTATGGGACCACCTCGGCTGGCCGGGGCAGCCCATGCAACAAGACCCTAACAACCCGGGCTGGTACTTCCAATGGATGGCATCAGACATGACGGGTGGTTTGGTTAACGCCAACGAAGGCTCAATCCAAACCAATGACTTTACCCTTACGGGGCAGCCCATTTGGGTAACCGTAACAGGGGAAGGGGATGCCTTCTCCTATACTACAACCCCCCAAACTACAGGTGAATTTCCTTCGGCAACCACCCCTATTTTTGCGCAAGTGCCCGCAGGGTGGGAAGCTCCCCGCGTATGGGCATGGGGTGGCGCAGACAGCCCTTATTTCGCCGCATGGCCGGGTACGGCACAAATGTTGCCCGTTCCCAATAACGAGGGCTGGTTCTTCTTCCACGCCCCCGGGGATATGACGGGCGGCTTAATCAGCGCCAACGAAGGCAGTATTCAAACCAGCGACTTCCCCCTTGAAGGGCAACCTATTTGGGTTACCATCAGCGGAGAAGGGGACGACTTTACCGTAGCAACTACCCCCCAAACCACAGGGGCTGTCCCCCAAATGCACACCATTATTTACGTGCAAGTACCCGCAGGGTGGGATGCACCGGGCATTTGGGCTTGGGGTAGCGTACAAGGCGGCTTGTGGGACCACCTTGGCTGGCCGGGGCAACCCATGCAGGAATGCCCCCATAACCCGGGCTGGTTCTTCCAATATGTAGCCACCGATATGACAGGCGGCTTGGTAAATGCCAATGACGGTGGCATCCAAACCAACGACTTTACCCTTACGGGGCAGCCCATTTGGGTTACCGTAACAGGGGAAGGGGACGATTTTACCTTCACCACCACCCCTCAAACCACGGGCGCTTTTGCACCCTTCTTCCCCCCTGCACCCGTTGCAGACGAGGGCATGGTTGAAATTGAAGCCATTCTTATCTACGCCTATGTACCCGAACGCTGGATGCCCGGCTTCTGGGGTTGGGGGCCACGCGGTAACTTATACGACGGCGACTTCCCCGGTCCTGCCATGACGGCAGACCCAAACAACCCGGGTTGGTTCTACACCTTTATCCCCGCAGATACGGCAGGCATTATCGTTAACGAAGGTATCTACGGTGCGGCACAAACCACCAACATTAACTTTAGCAATTACGGCGTACCCCTGTGGATTATCATCACCGATGAAGACACAGAGGAAGGCGCAACCGACGGCTTTACCGTGCATACCGAACGTCAAACCTACGGCCCGTTGCCTACCAGCGGCCCATTCGTTTTCGGTGCGCCAGAGGAAATTGACGCGCCCGACGTAGCCAACATTACCGTACGCGCCATTGTACCCGACGACTGGGCGCAACCCGGTTTATGGGCATGGAGTGACGTAGTTGGCGCAAATAATGCTGGCCCAGGCGGTGCTTGGCCGGGTCCCTCCTTTGTGGACCGTGACGGGGATTGGTGGGTGATGGAAGCCCCCGGATGGGTGGAATATATCATCATCAATGCCGATGCGGGCAGTACCCAAACCGAGGACTTGCCCGTAGAAGTAGGGCGCGACATCTGGATAGTTGTAATGAACGCCATAGAAGTTGACCTGCGGCACGAAGCCTTTGACCCCGCAGACGCGGCAGCCGCCGAACGCCCCGAACCCGTAGTATTTGCTCCTACGGCAACACCTACACCGCCACCAACACAAGCCGCCGCACCCGCGGATGAAGGCGGCGCAAACGTGGTGTTAATTATTGTCATTGTTACCACCGTAGTAGCCGTAGTGCTTGCGGGTGTATTCGTGATTCTTAAAAAGAAGAAGTAGTAGACTGGAGGCATACGTGCTATGAAAAAATATATTTTTCTTGCGGTGGCGGCATTGTTAATCCTTGCCTTATCCGCTTGTCGCCCCTACGACGGCAGAACCGAAGTAGAAATTGACCTTGGCGACACCGTAGAATTCTACGGCATAGAAAAAACCACTGAAATTGTAGATTTATTAATTTGGTTAGACAACGAGGAATGGTCGCATGAGCTTATCCGCGCGTTTACTGCAAAGCATGGCAATGTAGGTGTACGCTTCGAGCAAATGGGGAACGTTGCATCCCGCACCCACATGCAATTGGATGGCCCTGCAGGCTTTGGCGCAGATATTTTCGCCTTCCCCCACGACCATGTCTCATGGGCGATAAACGACGGCATGATTGAACCCGTACCCCCATTATTGCAAGAAAAATGGGAGCGCGAGCTGGTGGAATCTGCCGTGGGCACAATCACCCACAACGGCAGGATGCACGGCGTACCCTTCCAAATTGAGAACATTGCCTTGTTCTACAATAAGGATTTGTGGGGGCCTACACCGCCCCAAACCTTCGAAGAAATTTTCGAATTTGCCCGCACCTACAACAACCCCGCCACCAACGACTGGACCATGGCGTGGGAAGCATGGAACCCCTACCACAATTTCCTGTGGTTAGCCATGGAAGGCTTCCGCCCCTTTGGGCCAAACATGGACGATTTCCGCCAGCCTAATTTTGACTCCCCCGAAGTAGCGCGGGGCTTGGAATTTTTCCTACAGTTGCGGCAGTTATTTGACCTGCCCATGGCAGACATTAACTCCCTAACCTCGGAAGAACGCTTCCGCTTGGGCGAAATTCCCCTTACCATTACAGGGCCTTGGGCAATTAACGCCACCTTGGATAATAACGTAAACTTTGGCGTAGCCCGTATACCTACGGTAAACGGCGTACAGCCTATTGCCTTCTCGGGTACGATGATTGCAGGCGTTTCCAGCTTCTCGTCGCCGATTAACCGCCCGTGGGCATATGCTTTCCTAGACTTTATGGTAAGCGAAGAAGGTGCGCGCATCCAATTCGAGGGCATCCACACCATGACGGCACGCCGCGATATTTCGGGCATTCCCGGTTTACGTGACGACCCGCTGCTGGGTGGCATTGCGGCACAAACACCCTACACCGTACCCATGCCCCTTATCCCGCAGGTACACCAAATGTGGGGCCCCATGGAGGAAATGTTCTCCTTCGTATGGGATAGGGAGCTTACCATTCCCGAAGCACAGCAACGTGCAATGGAAACCTACCGCTCCTTATTGGCTGTAGGTGGGTTATCAATGGACTAAATTAACATTCATCTTTAGATTGTGAAAGAGGCGAATGTGATGGCGAAATGGGCAGCCCTAATGTCTGCAATTGTGTGGGGCAGTGGGCAGGTATATAACAAACAGCCTGTGAAGGGTTTGTTTTTCTTCCTGATTCAACTTTTCATGATAGGCATAGAATTTGGTACAGGCACAATGCGGTTAATGATGGGGCACGTACCACCCCACCCACGCAACGCGGGTTTGTTTACCCGCGGGCTGTGGGGTATCACAACCTTGGGGGAAATTCCAAGGGAAAGTGCCGCCGTAACGGTGTTTGACCACTCCACCATGCTTATGCTAACGGGCTTGCTTGCGATTTCTATTTTGCTGGCGTTCTTGGTTTTTTGGCAATGGAACGTACGTGATGCCTACAAGGTACGCAAGGCAATGGAGCAAAAAAGGGAAGTAGACAACACAAGAAGCTGGTTCAAGAAGCTAATGCATGATTCCTTTGAATACATTGCCATAACGCCCGGCCTTGTTTTTGTGGTGCTTTTCTCGTTGATACCTATATTCTTTGCCTTTGCCGTCGCCTTTACCAACTATAATATGAACAATATCCCCCCGCGCCATTTGGTGGAATGGGTGGGCTTTGGCACATTTATAGAGGTATTAACCAATCCATTGTGGAACCAAACCTTGGTGCGGGTAGGCTTGTGGACCATTGCTTGGGCATTTGGCGCAACATTTTTTGCCTTTACCGTTGGGTTTTTGCAAGCGTTGCTCATTAACTCGCGGTTTGTGCGTTATCCCAAGTTTTGGCGGGGTATGTTTATTCTGCCATGGGCAATACCGGGACTGGTTTCCCAAATGCTTTTCCGCAATTTCTTTGTTACCCACGGCGTAATAAACCGAATTTTGATACACATCGGTTTAATTGATGTGCCGATTACTTTTTACGCCTATGCGAGTTGGTCACGCGCGATTTTATTTATTGTGCATACGTGGCTGGGTTTTGCGTGGTTTATGGTAATGATAACAGGCGTTATGACCACCCTAAACCCCGAAACCTACGAAGCCGCAAGCATAGACGGCGCAAATGCATGGCAACAGTTTAAAAGCCTTACCTTGCCAACCATTTTTGCCGCCATTTCGCCCTTGCTGATAATGAATGTGGCGGGTAACTTTAATAACTTTGGCATGGTGTACTTTATTACAGGCGGCGGGCCCCGTAACCCTGCAATGTTTTTTGCGGGAGATACCGATTTGTTGATTACATGGGTGTATAGCCTAACGCTGGATAACCGTATGTACAACTTCGCCAGTGTAATGAGTACCTTTATTTTCCTTGCTATTGCAGGTGTTTCTACCTGGAACTTGCTGCGCACCCGCGCCTTTAAGGAGGACTAAGCCATGGTAGGAAGTAAGCGGAAAAAGGAGTTTAACCTGCCTAACTTTTTGGCGTGGCTGGGCGTGCATATTAATTTAATTGTTATGGCGATTATCATTTTATACCCCGTGCTGTGGCTAATTGGCTCGGCAATAAACCCCATACGGGGTACGCCCGGTGCGGTTATGGCGGATAACTTCCACACCTTTATTCCCATACCCCGTGCGCCGTCGTTGGCGAGCTTTCAACGCTTGTTTGACGACCATAATTTTGGCACTTGGTATAGAAATTCCCTCATCATCGCCATTATTAACACGGTGGGTACAATTTTGGTGCATACCTTTATGGGCTATGTGTTTGCGCGCTTGCAATTCCGCGGGCGCAAAGCGGGTTTGCTTTCCATTATGGTGTTGAATATGTTCCCCAGCTTTTTAGCCATGGTGGCGATTTATTCGATTTTCCTTACCTTCGGATGGTTGGATAATATCTACGCGCTGGCGTTGTTATACATTGGCGGGGGCATACCCGGTACCATGTGGCTGATGCGGGGGTATATGCTAAACATCCCCAAATCCCTGGACGAAGCCGCCTATATAGACGGCGCAACAAAAATGCAGGTATTTACCAAGGTAATTTTCCCCCTTAGTAAGCCCATTATTACCTTTATTGGGTTTGGCGCGTTTATGGGGCCGTGGATGGACTTCATCTTCCCCCGTTTGCTGCTGCGAAGCACGGAAAACCATACCATTGCCATAGGGTTATTTGAATTGGCAGGCCTGGGCGACCCAATAAACATGGACATTACGGCTTACACGGCGGCGGCGTTAATTATTGCCGTACCCTTTGGTATCATCTTCTTCATCTTCCAAAAATATTTTGCACTGGGGATAGCCGCAGGCGCTAACAAAGGTGAATAATAACCCGTGTACATTTGGGCGTCACTAGCAAAACACGCAAGGCAAACGAGTTTATCTCGCGTGCTTTGCGTGTTTTTGATGGTGCAGGTGGTGCTAACCTTGCCCGTAGCGGTGGAATTTGTAACCCAACCCCCGTCGGTAATGTACCCGCGGTTGATACACGGCGGGGAAATGGACTGGGGAATGTTTGACCGTAGCTGGGTAAATGACATACGCGTGTTTTATGACAGTAACGGATTTGCCACAGAAATTTCTGGCGTAAACATTCCACTGTATATATCCGCCCAAGTTAGTGGCGGCGACCCCGTTGCCTTCACTTTTACTAATGAAAATATTTTCTACCGCGATGGACAGACCGCACTAACGTTGCCCCTAACCATGGTTTCCGCATGGGCGATACAAGAAGGGGACCTGGCAGAGATTTTTGACCACTTAGCGTTACACAACCGCTACTTTTCAAGCATTGTTGCCCCATGGATATTGATGATGTTTATGGCATTTCTCATTTCCCAAGTGGTGATATATTTTGCCACGGTATGGTTGCTGGGCTTTTGGGAAAAAACCTCGGGGTCAATGACAGCGACAGAACGGTGTAAGGTTTGCATCTTCGCCGCTATACCCGCCGCCTTAATTGCCATGGTGATTGGCTTTATTTTACCCCTTTTCCACGTATTCATCTTCCAGTTTTTAATGATTTACTTCGCATACAAAGCCCTCAAGGATTATTGGAACGCGGATAATATCCGTATGCGCGAGGTTATATAAAGGAGAATTTCATATGCCTGATAAAAAACAACTCGTCTTAATCGCATTACTGGTGGTAATGGGTATAAACGTGATTGCGCTGTCCATTTTTTTCCTTGGAGGTGGCACGCAGAATAAAATAGAAGCGCCGTTGCCCCCAGGGGTACTGGTGTGGGACAATCCCTTCAACCTGCCCGAAACCCCCCACGGCGGTAATATTTTACACGCGTGGAACATGTCCTTTAACGAAATTGTGGCGCAGTTGCCCTACATTGCCGAGGCAGGCTTTAACACGATACAAACCTCCCCCGTGGGGGCGGCGTTAATCCGCCAGCCCGGGGCGCGGGGCGCTTTTGGGCGGTGGTACGACCTGTACCAGCCCACCGCCTTCGAAATTGGCAATTATCTTGGAACATGGTGGGAATTTGAAGCCCTAACCCGTGCGGCGGCTTCCTACGGTATTTTTATTATTGTGGACGCGATTCCCAACCATACCACGGCGTATTGGATGCAAATAGACCCCGCCCTGCGCGACCATGAGCCGTCTTTATTCCATTCCCGCCCGGGGGATTCCCCCGATGCAAACCCGTGGATACGCCCTATGGACTTTGGCAACCGCCGCAGCTTTGTGCGCTCTAATTTGCTGGGACTGTGGGACTTTTATACCGGCCGACCCGAATTTCAAGCCCTGTACATGCAATTTCTGGACGATATTATCACCGCGGGTGCAAGCGGCTTCCGCTTCGACGCGGCGCACCATATCGAACTTCCCAACGACCCGCCGGACATTCGAAGCGATTTTTGGCCAAATATTTCGGCATTTGTGGACGCCCGCGTGCGGGAGCTTGGGCGCATTCCTTTCCAGTATGGGGAAGTGTTGGGCGGCGGCTACCGCGCAAACCACTACCTTCACGCCTTGTTTGACCATGCAAATTATCTGGTTACGCCTTACGCCTTCTCGCGGCATATTTTAAGCTCCTTGTCGGGGGGCTTCCTCGTAGATGGGGAATTTGGCTGGAATAGCCCCCATTTCCACATCATGGGCAACCCCCACAACCACGGCGACACGGTATTTGGCGCGGCATTTACCGCCGCAGACCTTGGCGGGCACGTAGGCTTTGCCGAAGGCGTTGTACCTTGGGTAGAATCCCACGACCAGTACGGCAACGACGGTATTTCCCGCCATCTTACCGATGCACAGATAATTGTGGGCTGGGCGCTAATTGCGGCGCGGCAGGGGACTTCACCCCTGTTCTTTGTGCGCCCTGGGGACGGCTTTGAAAATAGCGGCATGATGTTTATACCCCAAGAGGATGGTCGCTTCGCCAATGCTTGGGGGCATCAACTGCTGTACCGCCACCCCGCCGTAGCGGCAATTAACTGGTTTGCCAACGATTTCCACCCCTACGGCGAACATACAAGCACCCACGGCAATGTCGCCCTTATCCAGCGAGGGGAAGCAAAAGCAAAAACAGGGGCGGTGCTGGCAAATATCGGCACGGAAGCGGTAGACGTCCTTTTCCCCGTAGAGATGGTGGACGGCAATTATATTTGTCCAGTAACGCTGCATACCTATGTTGTGCAAGACGGCTGGCTAATGGGCGCACCCATACAGGGGCAAAGTGTGTTGGTACTGCGTGAAGCGTACAGTGTAAATATGGAACATAGCACAGGCGAAGTGGTTCATCTCCCTGCTTTTGTGGGAATTTATGCAGACCCTGCACGGGTATTCCCAAGCCAAATACACCCCGGCGCCGCCATGGGTTTTTATGACGATGAGGGCATTGATATTACGCTGGTTGCAATGGGTACGTATGCACAACATGTACGCGTTACAGGACTGGCTCGGGTTATGCCGCCGGGCAGCTTCCTTTCTTCCACTCGAATCATGGATGAAGACGTATGGCGCCGACGGGTACCCTTCACCCATGGTGAGGTTTTGCGCTTGGGTGCTGATTTTAATGTTGGCGAACGCTTCTTGGTAACGGTATGGGGGCACGATGCCGACGGCAACGAAATCGCCACCGCAAGCCAAAGCTTCATACGCCGCGAATGGCATGAAAACCGCATCCGTGTAGAGTACGTCCGCGACAATAACCAGTGGGCACAAGCAGGTATATGGGCATGGAACGACCGCGGCGACGTTTTCCCCCAAGGATGGCCGGGGCCGCAAATGGAATGGCTTCCCCGCTTGGACAGTGCTGGCTACGCTTGGGTATTCTACCTGCCTGAAGGAACAGCAACGCCCGTAACCCTTATTTTTAACAATTATGGGGCAGGGGAGCAGACCGCGCCCTACCTCACCATCATGGACAGCACCCGCGTTTTCCAAATTGGCGACGGCGTAGAAATTGGCGGCGCAGAGGGGATAATACGATGAGTCATTCTTACAAGATTAAAATTTTTTCGACTATACGAGCTTGTTTTATAGCATAGGAGGCTAACATGGCAGACGCGATAAAAGACATATACAACAGGGATTATTTGCGCAAACTGGCAATGGACATGCAAGGGGCGCACCCACCATTCCCCATTGAAGAGTTTATTTCCTCGGTAATGGACGAAACATGGGAAGGGCTGGAGCTAAAGGCGCGTATGCGCCAAATTACGGTAAACCTTGGTAAGTTCCTGCCCGAAAATTATGTAGACGCCATAAACATCATCGACAAGGTAATTACAAACCACGGCACATGGTTGGACGGTTTTTGCCTGTATTTCTGCGACTTTGTAGAGGTGTACGGGCAAGGGGAAAAGCACTGGGATATTTCCATGGCGGCGTTGGAACGCTACACCATCCACGCTTCTGCCGAGTTTGCCGTACGCCCCTTCATTATTAACCACGAAGGGCGAATGATGGCGCAAATGCAAGCATGGTCTAAGAGCGATAACCCCCATGTGCGCCGTTTGGCAAGCGAAGGCTGCCGCCCCGCATTACCCTGGGGGCAGGCGTTAAACAGCTTTAAAAAAGACCCCGCACCTATTCTGCCGATTTTAGAACAACTCAAAACCGACCCCGATTTATACGTGCGCAAAAGCGTGGCAAACAACCTAAACGATATTTCTAAGACCCACCCCGCACTGGTGGCGCAAATTGCGAAGGATTGGTACGGCAAAAACGAACTCACCAACTGGATTGTAAAACATGCCTGCCGTACATTACTGAAAAAAGCCAACCCCACTGTCCTTACCATCTTTGGGTTTGACGGTGCAGACAAAATAGAAACAAGTGAATTTTCCCTAAATGCTTCCACTGTAAGCATAGGCGGGGATTTGCAATTTTCCTTTACCCTTCAAAGCAAAGAAGCCACCAAGGTACGGCTGGAATACGCCATCGACTTTGTAAAGGCCAACGGCAAGCACAGCCGTAAAATTTTCCAAATCTCCGAATCCAATGTAAAGGCAAAGGAGAAAAAGCACTACACGAAAAACCATTCCTTTGCCGATTTAAGCACCCGAAAACACTACGCGGGCAACCACGCCCTCACCCTTGTTGTAAACGGCACGGAGCGCGGAACGTTAGAATTTGACATAAAATAGGAGGCTATTATGTTCCACCAATCCCAGCTACCCCACAGCTATTATGATACGGTGCAGAAAAAAATTATCCTAAAGCTCACCACCCCTGCCAATATTGCCTCCGCAAAAGTGGTGTACGGCGACCCATTTTATTGGAAGCCCACCAACAAAAAAGACGAAAAGGGCAACCAAGTTTGGGAATGGTCAACCCAAAAAGAAAAAATGCATCCCCAGTATACCGATAAGCACACCATCCTTTGGCGTGCCGCCCTTACCCCTACCAAAGCAAGGCGCATGAAGTACACCTTCGCCCTAATAGACACAAAAGGAAAGGAAATTATCTACGGCGAAAATGGGGTAGGGGAGGCGGACAGCCACTTCTTTTTCCCCTTTGTCCATGAAATTGACGCGCCAAAAGCCCCTAACTGGGCGGCGCAAACTTGCTGGTATCAAATTTTCCCCGAACGGTTTGCCAACGGCGACCCGCGCCTTTCTCCCAAGGAAGTTGAATGCTGGGAAACGGGTATACCCAAGGGCAAAAATTTCTTTGGGGGGGACTTGCGCGGGATAATTAACAATTTGCCATACATCAAAGGGCTGGGGGTAACGGGGCTGTATCTTACCCCAATTTTCCATTCCCCTTCCAACCACAAGTACGATATACAGGATTATTTCGCGGTAGACCCCCACTTCGGAGATACAAAAACCTTGAAGGAGCTGGTAAAAAAAGCCCACGCAAACGGCATGAAAGTAATGCTGGACGCGGTGTACAACCACATTGGCGGCAAGCATCCCTTCTGGCTGGATGTGCTTAAAAAGCAGGAAAAGTCGAAGTACAAGGATTATTTTCACATCCACCAATTTCCCATACAGCCCCAATACGAAAACCGCGACCACATTCCCTACGATACCTTTGCCCACGTAACCTCCATGCCCAAATGGAATACCGAAAACCCCGCCGCGCGGCAACACCTCATAGATGCAACGTTGTACTGGATAAAGGAATGCGATATTGACGGCTGGCGGTTAGATGTGTCCGACGAGGTAAGCTTTGACTTTTGGCGAGCGGTGCGCAAAGCCGTAGACGGGGTAAAGCCCGATTTTTATCTTGTGGGCGAGGTATGGCACGACCCTTCAAAATGGCTAAATGGCGGCTATTTCGACGCAGTGATGAATTATCCCTTGGGCTATCTGCTACGGGATTTATTCTTCACGGGCAAAATTACCCCCTGCGAATTTACCCAAAAGCTATTCGCCAAGCTGACCCGTTTATCCGACCTGCATAACCAAATCCAATTTAACTTGATGGACTCCCACGACACGGTGCGTGCGCTAACCCAGGCTTCGGGCAACAAGCAAGCCCTAAAAAACGCCTTCACATTTATGTACCTGATGAAGGGCGCGCCCTGTATTTACTACGGTACGGAAATTGGCATGGAAGGGGACGGCGACCCCGGCTCCCGCGCGCCCATGGTATGGGACGAGGCAAAACAAGACCCCGATTTAAAGCAGTTTTTTACCGACTTACTCGCCTTGCGCAAAAAACATAATGCGCTGATACAAGGGGCGGATATTTCTTATGTAAAAGAAAAAAACCTTTGCCGCTGGACGCTAAGCAAAGGCAAAAAATCGTTGCAAATCATGTATAATACAAAAACTAAAATTTTGGAGGTAATAGCATGAAAAAAGCACTTATTTTCCAAGGCGGCTGGGACGGGCACGAACCGCAGCTTGTATCAAAACGCTTCGCAGGAATGTTGGAAGAAGAAAACTTTGCCGTAACCGTAACCGACACGTTGGAATCGCTTTCAAACGTAGACGATTTACTTAACCTTGACCTTATTGTGGCGTGTTGGACAATGAGCGAGTTAAACCGCGAATATTCCAACAATGTTTCTACCGCTGTTGGCGCGGGCGTTGGGCTTGCGGGTTGCCACGGAGGTATGTGCGACGCCTTCCGTAACGATGTGCAGTGGCAGTTCATCACGGGCGCAAACTGGGTAAGCCACCCGGGCGGCGACGGCATTAATTACACGGTAAATATCGCGTCTTCATCGAACCCCATAGTCGCAGGGTTAAGCGACTTCCCCGTATGCAGCGAACACTACTACCTGCATGTAGACCCCGCAATAGAAGTGCTTGCTACCACGCGCTTTCCCGTTGTGCCGTACTATCATATCAGTAACAAGCCTGTGGATATGCCCGTGGCGTGGACAAAAATGTGGGGGCTTGGGCGTGTATTTTATAATTCCCTCGGGCACCACGACGATGTGTTTGATAATTCCCCCAACGCTGCCATTTTAATGAAGCGCGGTATGCTGTGGGCGGCAGAAGGCAAGGCATTTGCTAAGGAACATGGGCTTACTACTAAGCGGTTTTTGGAAAGCGATGCAAAAATGTTTTAAAATTATAAATTTTGGAGGCTTATATGCGTACTAAAATTGGGATTGTAGGCTGCGGCGATATCAGCGGCATTTATTTGACAAATATTACAGGCATGTTTAAAGACACGCTGGAAATTGTAGGCGTGTGCGACTTGAAAGAAGAAAAGGCGAAAAAGGCATCGGAAGGGCATGGAAATTTGCGCATTTTCAAAGACATGCATGAATTATTTGCCGACCCATCGGTGGAAATTGTGCTTAACCTTACCCGCCCGTACGAGCATTTTGACGTTACCATGGCGGCAATAAATGCGGGCAAGCACGTGTATTCCGAAAAACCTTTAGGCGCAACGCTGGAAGAAGGGCGTAAATTGCGCGATGCGGCGGCTAAGCAGGGCGTACACCTTGCGGGCGCACCCGATACCTTTCTTGGCGCGGGCATTCAAACCTGCCGTAAATTGATTGACGACGGTTACATTGGCACGCCTGTGGCGGCTACGGCGCTTTGGGCTTCCCCGGGGCATGAATCATGGCACCCCGACCCTGCCTTCTACTACCAATTTGGCGGCGGTCCAATGTTAGACATGGGGCCTTACTATGTAACGGCGCTGGTTAGCTTGCTGGGTGCGGTAACCCGCGTTTGCGGTATGGCGCAGACTTCGCGCCCTACGCGCCTTATCACCAGCCAGCCGCACAACGGCACTATTGTAAAGGTAGAAACCCCCACCCATATCGCGGGGCAAATGCAATTTGCCGGCGGGGTTACGGCTTCGGTAATAACGTCTTACGATGTACAGGCGCATAATTTGCCTAAAATTGAAGTCCACGGAACCCACGGTTCGATTAGCGTACCCGACCCCAACACATTCGGCGGCGATGTGCGCCTTTACCGCCCCGAGAAAAAGGAGTTCCTGGAATTTCCGCTCACCTTCAACTACCCCGAAAATAGCCGCGGCTTAGGCTTAAACGACATGGCAGCCGCATTAAAAGAGAACCGCAGCCCCCGTGCAGGCATTGACCTGATTTTTCACGTGTTGGAAGTAATGACGGGCTTTTTACGCTCCTCGGAAGAAAAGACGTTCGTAAACATCGAATCGCACCCCCAACGTCCCGCAGAAATGTAGACTATTTTTTACGAAAAATATCAATTGCGTGGCTGGTCATGCCCACCATGTCTGCCCGTTCGCACACGGCAAAATGGTGGCGCATGTACAGCGCGAAGGTTTCTTCGTCCATTTCGGCTAGGCTGTCGCGGATTAACCTCGCGACCAGCGTAGTCGCTACATAATGCAAGCGTTGGGCGTGGGGGAAGTGCCCCATTAGACGGTCGATGTCCTCTTTGCGCACCAGCTCAAACACATCCTCGGGGGTACTGGTTGTGGCGAAGGTGAGGGGGTCGATTTTGCCTTTTTCCATGTAATCGGAAATCATCATTAGGTTGCGGCGGAAGGCATCGTCATAAATGCTTATATCGCTAATGCAATACGCCGTAAAAATTACCCCCTTGGGCTTGGTTACGCGCAGGGCTTCCCCAATGCATTGTTTTTTATCGGCTTCGGTGTACAGGTGGTACAGCGGACCAAGCACCAGCGTTATGTCAAAGGTATTATCTGCGAAGCGCGATAAATCCAAGGCGTTCCCTTGGGTAACGGTTATGTTTTGCGCGGGGGTTATTTGCTGCTTGAAAACCTCAATATTGTGGGGTACAAGCTCTATCGCTTCCACGGGGTTGCCCTTGTCGGCAATGGCGCGGCTGTAGCGCCCCGTTCCTGCGCCTACTTCCAATACATAGGCATCGGGCTGTAAATATTTTTCAATGTAATGCATTGTGGTGAGAAATTCCACAAGATTGTAACGGTGGTCAAACCGCGCTTGCTCGTCGTAGTTGGTGGTGTAGTGGTTTTCGATAAAATTCATGATGCCTCCTCAAATTCGCTATATATTGACTAAAACGCAAAGGCTCACATATACTGTTATTATAGGAAGGTGGCGAAAAAATGGCAAATGTATTTGATGTGGCAGAGTTTTTTGTCGAATTTGCGGGGCAAGAAGAGGAAGGTGAAATGACGCAATTAAAGTTAAACAAATTGCTTTATTTTGCACAGGGTTTATATCTTGCCAAGACGGGTAAACCGCTTTTTAATGATGCCATTGAAGCATGGGGATATGGTCCTGTTGTTCCTGCTGTTTACCAAAAATATAAAATTTGTGGACGCAATCTAATAGAAGCCGACGGAAAAGATGTTTCATGTGCATTTACAGATGATGAATACGATACTTTACTAGATACCATGCGTGAATACGGCAAATTTAGCGCTTCTTATCTTGTAAGAAAAACACATGAGCCAAAATCACCATGGGCACAAACAACGCAAAATGAAGTAATTGAAAACAGTCTTATCGCCGCTTATTTTACACAAAATGAAAAAATTATACCTTTTAATGAAACCCTAGCCATAAAAAAACTCCCAACCATCGGACACCGCGACGCTGACGGTTTTTTATTATTGCCCGTTAATGAAGATGAAAATTGGAAGATATAATGAGTTATAAAAAATGGGAAGTATGGCTTGCTAATGTAAGATTTGAGGATTCAAGCGATGTAGTAAAACGCCCTGTCCTTATTGTTAATAATGAAAAAGGGTGTATCATTTCGTTGAAAATGACTTCACATGCGGTACGCAATGATTCCGATTACCTATTAAAACATTGGAAAAGAGCAGGATTAGCAAAAGAAACTGTTGTTAGAACATCCAAAATATTGCAACTTATAACAAGTGACTTTGTACATCGCATCGGACGAATTTCTGAATATGACATTGTGCAAATACAAAGCAAGCTAGTATTACTGCAGTAACTGTAACACCCGCTCGGTGGTGGTTTGGGTTTGGGCAAGCATGGAAATGCCTGCCTGCTGCAAGACATTTGCCATGGTTAGGCGCATCATTTCTCGTGCCATGTCGGTATCGCGGATGCGGGAATTGGCGGCGGAAAGGTTTTCGCCGGCGATGGTTACATTTTGGGCGGCGTATTCCAGGCGGTTTTGTTTTGCGCCAAGGTGGGCGCGTTCGCCGGTTACGTGGGCAAGGGCGTTGTCGATTATTTCTAACTGGGATTGAATGTCGAAGCCGCGTTCCTCTCGTACGTCGATGAGATTGGAAGGGTTGGCGGTGCGCAAGCCAAGGCGTACGGCAGTCATGGCTTCGATAGTAATAAACATGCCCTGCGCGAAGTTGGATGCTTTGTGTATCCATAAGCCTTGACCGCGTGGGGGTGTGGGGGTTGTTGGTGTGCCTCCGCCGTTTGGGGGTATGTCATTATCATAAATGCGTATCCATGGGCGAGGGTCTGGGCGGATATGAAAAGACCAGTAGTTTATAAATAACCCCGTACTACTACATGAAGCATCGTGTCGTTGGTCAACCGTCCATTGATTAAGTGCATCCCAAAGTGCTGCCCATTCTTGGGGCAAATACGCCCCAGCAACGCCAGTAAATACGGGGATATACATGCTTAATGTGTACTCAAGTGCGGCACGAAAGCCAAAGGCAGTCGCATTTGCACTACCACCAGATAATGCGCCAATGTCATAAAAACTTAACCCACCAACGCCGCTTGCGGGTCCGTGAGCCCGAAGCCATCCCGTAAAATTTGCAAACCCTCTTGAGACAGCAAAATTATTCATTGCATCACCCAGTTGAGGAGAATTTACGGGAGACATAATACGCGTAAATGCATGTTGTAAACTATCGTGTGGTGTTTGTCCATATGTGTGTTCTGGCCATTCAATGGGCATATTGCCAGCACCCGCCCACGGAGCCCTCATGTTCCACCACGACGGTTGCGGCAACGCGTCACTAAAGGGCGTAAAATCAACATTAAACCCCGCCATGCTAACCCCTTCAAAAGCTTCCTTGCTGTAATTTCCGCTTAACAACACCCGCGTATTAAATTGCGTACGGTGTGCGGTTGCGTCTATTTCGTCAATAATTTCATCAATTTCGCGTTGGATTTGTTGCCTGTCCTCTAGGGTATTTGTATCATTGGAAGCCTGTATAACCAGCTCACGCAATCGTATCACCATATCGTTAATGGTGGACAGCGCACCTTCTGCAGTTTGGATTAAAGATATACCGTCTTGCGTATTGCGTTCGCCTTGGTCTAACCCGCGTATTTTTTCGCTAATGGCAAGCCCTGCGGCATCGTCCGCGGCGGAGTTAATGCGGAAGCCACTCGCCAATCGGTTAGACGCACGGCGTTGTGCAATCCCCGTCTTTTTCAACTGGCGATGGGCGTATGAGGCAGATAGGTTATTGCGGATGGTTGGCATACAATTCGCCTCCAACAACGTGATATGTAAGAAGTAAATACCTGTAACACGGGTAATAAAAATATCATATACGAATAATTATTGCAACCATGCGCGGTATTGTTTACTTGGGAGCGTGGTAAACATGCGTAAACTTAAAGAACTACGAGAAAAACGGCGGTTAAGCCAAGTAGGTCTAGCTTTAAAATTAAGTATTTCACAATCCACCATTAGCGCGTATGAGGTAGGCGAACGAACCCCCGATTTAGAAACCCTCATTTGTATTGCGCAATTTTTTAATGTTTCTATTGATTATTTGGTAGGGTTAAGCGAAGCAAAAAAGCATTTGAGCAAAAGCGATTTATCACCCGACGAGTTAGAGCTCCTTACCAAATACCAACAAGCCAAACCTCATAACCGCGAGCTTATTAACGCTTATATGGATGGATTGTTAAGCAAGTAAAACCTGTAATTATTATGTAATGTCTTTTTGCTAATATCCATAACGTGCATGGGGATAATATTTCCCCATTTTTGTTATATCTTTGAAAGGGGTATGACAAATGCAATCCACAAGCATACACAGGTTTAGTGTTACTCAAACACAATCCCAAACCGTTCGGAGACCACCCTTGCCGCAATTTTTTGATGCTCGATAAATCCGTAATTTAACAAGGTGGTAACGCCGTAGTATGCCTGTACGAAATAGGGTAGGCTTTCGTCTTTTTTGCCTATTTCATAAAGATTGTAGGCTTTAATGTACGTTAATTCGGGTAAGGAAAATAACCGTCCTCTATCTTGTTCATAGGTTATTCCTTCTTCTACCACGCCGAGTGCTGCGTGGCGTTGCCCCGCTCTGCCAAGGTGTTGCGAATAATTAAATATAATGGCGGAAAACATACGCGATTTTTCCGTTTCGTCTGTATAAGATTGTTTCATATTTTCCAGCAGGCACTTGAAAATATTGAGGGTGCGGGGGAAGTCCTTTGCCGCACCATAATGGATTGCCAGCAGGTTGATAAGAATTGTTTCGGTATGGGTTAGGGGGTATTTATCAATGTGCATCTCGTTAAACTGCGGGCAGGTGATTTTCATGGCTTCTTCAAATAACGTGCGGATATGCGGGTGACTGCTGCCATTTTTTGCATGAAAAATATTAGCCTCTACCCGTTTTATAAATTGTAGATTTGCGCCGTCTTTGTATTCTTTTTTTTGCTTTAAAATGTCCAACAGTTCTGCGGATTTTGCATAGTCACCCACTATTTGCGCGGTATTGATATTTTCCCGCATTTGCACGTCCAAAAAATCATCCTGTTTGAAATAGAAGGGTACATACAAATGCACATCACGACCCAGGCGTTGCATGAGGGGTTCTAGGTGGTGCAATTTTCCTTGTACCGCGTCGCTTTCTATTTTTTGCAACTGTGTTTTGCTACATATGCCTTGGGCAAGTTCCATCAATGTGAAGCCCGATTTCTTGCGTAGGGTGCGTATCATGCCGCCTATGGATTTGTAGTTGGCTAGGCTATCATGTGCGTAGGGGGTGGTTGGGCGTGGGGTGTATTGTAGCGTGTCCACGCCGTAGGTATTGATGGTTACGCCCATGCTTTCGGCGGTTTGCAATACTTCTTCTGCGGCGTCTTTTTTATGCATAAGCGAGTAACAGAAGTAGGCGTTACGGAGTAGAGGGGCGAAGCCTTCGCGCCCCAGTGCGTACATGGCTTGCGCTTGCAAGTACATAAAATCGGGTACTTGCGAGGCTTGGCAACGAGTGGCAGATAAATGGAAGCCCCTTTCGCAGGTTTGTATTGTGTCCTCGTACTGCCGGGCTTGCAATTGACACCGCGCCAAGGTGAGTAATACGGGCACTTGTTGCCGTTCTTTGTCTTTGTCCCATGTGGGTAAATCGTTTATTTTGGTTTGTAGCGATTGTAGGAGTTTAATGGCGTGGGGTAGGTTGCCCGCCCGTTGGTATGTACGCGCTTGTAGATGAAGAAGGGTTACTTCTTCAAATAGTAACGGGGTATGGTTAAGTTGGCGTAGCGCTTCATCTATGAGGGGGAACATTTCTGCGGGTGGGCAATTATTTTGCTCCATGAGAAGAAATTGTTGGCTTCTGTTGAGTGCGTTGGGCGTTGCCCCAAGCAATGGAAAACTCAGGGCATCGTGGGGAATACGCCCGCTTCGGGGTAATTGCGCCCCTGTTTCCATGCGACTTAGGGACACGGCATGGTAGCCCATCTCCTCGGCGGCTTGCTCTTGGGTTTGATTCTTGCGGTGGCGCAGGAGTTTGGTTTGCTGGCTGTAGTTGATGATGGGCATGGTTAGGCTCCTTATGGCGCAAAATATGTGTCTCTTTTTTGCACATATATACTACCATACTGCAAATATGTTACAATCCCATAACGAATTAATTCGAAAAGGGACTTGCCGCGCTGTCAAGCTCGTTTCTCATTGAATTCTTTACGGGTGATATCATATCATGCAAAAACAGTCTAAGTTAAGAAAAGTACCTACCGCCGCCGTCATTGACATCGGTTCTAATGAGTTGCGCCTGCACATTGCACAGTTGCAAATTGACCCGGAAAGCGGGCAAGAAGGCGTAAAATATTTGGAGAGCCTGCACTATCCCCTCAGCCTGGGGCGGGATACATTTCATGCGGGCAAAATGCGCTTCGATAAAGTAGACAAAGCGTGCGAAGTGATTAAGAATTTTCTGTTTGCGGCAAAGGGGTATGGTGTGCGCAACGTGCGTACCGTGGCAAATACCGCCGCGCGCGAGGCTACAAACATAGACTATATTTTAGACCAAATTAAAATTAAAACGGGCGTAACCGTAGAAGTCATGGACGACTATGAAGAAAAAAGGCATATCTACAAGCTGCTCATGCACTATGCAGACGATTCGCTAAAGCAAAGTGCGCTAATGGTGTACATCGGTACGGGTAATATCGGCGTTTGCTTGCTGGAAAACGGGCGTATGCCGCGCACATGGAATATTCCCGTCGGCAGTTTGCGTATGGAGGAAATGTTTGGCGAACGGCAAGCCTATACGCGCTCGTTTCATCGGTTGTTGGAGGAATACCTTGCGGGCTTTAACCAGCAAGTGGCTTCGGAAATTCCCGAAGGGGTGTCCCACTTTATTGTAAGCGGGCAGGAAATTGACTTAATCGCACGGCTAACGGGAGTGGACGTTACAAACACACCCCTGTTTGCGTTACCGCGTGAACATTTGATGGAATTGTTTGAAAACATCAAGCGCAAAACACCCGAGCGTATTGCCGCCGAATATAATTTACCCATCGACCAAGCGGACGAGCTGCTTCCCGTTGCGTGCATTTATCAAAATCTGCTCTCGCTTACGCGGGCGCAAACCCTTACCGCGTCGCGCATGTTGCCCTGCGACGGGGTGCTTTTTGATATGCTGCACCCCCTGCGCTTCCCCGCGATGGAAAAACGCATGGTACGCAGTACGGAATTATCTGTACGGCGGTTGGCGGAGCGTTTTCACAGCGATATTGCTCATGGCAAGCATGTGCGCGACTTTGCCCTGGCGATTTTTGATAAATTAAAAAGACTTCACGGCTTAGGTACACGGGACAGGTTGCTTCTTGCTTCCGCCGCCATGCTGCACGAGCTGGGCGAATACGTGAATAACCACGACCACCATTTGCATTCGTATAACATTGTGCGTGGGTCGGATATTGTAGGTCTTAACGCGGCAGAAGTTGAAATTGTTGCACTTATTTGCCGTTACCATTCCCACTTAGCCCCGGGGGAGGGCGACCCCCATTATCACACCCTAACCCGCGAGGAGAAGGTGCGCGTTTCTAAGTTGGTAGCGTTGTTAAAATTGGCGGACGCGCTGGACAGGGGTTACGCGCAAAAGTTTGCAAAGGTAGATACAAAGCTAAGCGAGGGCGTGCTAACCATCACCGTAAACACGCAAGCCGACACAGAGCTGGAGCAGTGGGCATTTGATGAAAAAGGGCAGTTTTTTGAAGAGGTATTTGGTTTAAAAGCGCAGTTGAGGGTGAGGAAAATATGATGGAATTAGAGCAAGTATATATAAACCGCGAGCAAAGCTGGCTGGAATTTAATGAGCGCGTTTTAGAAGAATCGCAGGACAAAACAAATCCGCTGATGGAGCGTTTAAAATTCCTAGCCATTAGTGCGTCTAATTTAGACGAGTTTTACATGGTGCGCGTGCCGCCTATTTTGCACGGCGAGCGCGACGTAACAGGGCAAACCCCTGCTTCACAGCTTGCCGCAATTAACAAGCGCGTAACGGCAATGATGGCAAAGCAATACAACACATTTAACCGCAGTCTTTTGCCTGCAATGGAAAAAGAGGGTATTAACCTGCTCACCTACCAGCAGTTGGACAAAAAACAACGCGCCTATGTGGACACCTACTTCCACGAAGTGCTGTACCAAATCCTTACCCCCATGGCAATAGACCAAAGCCGCCCGTTCCCCACATTAAACAACCGCACGGTAAATCTGTTTATCGAATTGGAAATTGACGGCGACGCCGTACCCGTACGCAGTGTAGAATGGGACGATGAGGACGGTCGCTGGCGTATTGTAGAAGAGCGGCAGGGTGGGGGACCCCATTATGCCGTGGTGCAAGTGCCTACGGTTGTGCCGCGTATTTTTCCGCTGCCCGGTTTCCACAGGTATATCATGCTGGAAGAAATTATTATGGCGCACATAGAACGCTTGTTTTTAGGCTACGAGGTAACCCGCACGGCATTAATCCGCGTTACCCGCAGCTCCGACTTTACTATAGACGAGGAAGAAACGGACGATTTGCTGCTGGAGCTTGCACGCTCTATCCGCGACCGCCGCTGGGGCGACCCCGTGCGTATAGAAATTGCCAACGCCAAAAAAGGGCTAAGCATGGCGGCAAAGCAACTACTCACCAAAGCACTGGGGCTTACCCCCGAGAAAATTTTTGAAATCAACGGTCCGTTGGATTTAACTGCGTGGATGTACTTCGCCTCCGACCCCGAATTTGCGCATTTACGCAACACGCCATTACTCGCAAAGCCCGCACCGGACTTTCCCGCAGATAAAAGCATGTTTGAAATAATCCGCAAACGCGATGTACTGGTGCATCACCCGTACATGTCGTTCGATTGTGTGGTGCGCTTTGTACAGGAAGCGGCGGAGGATAGCCGCGTATTAGCCATTAAGCAAACGCTGTACCGCGTAAGCGGGCAGTCGCCCATCATTGCCGCGCTCGTTAAGGCCGCCGAAAACGGCAAACAAGTGACGGTTCTACTGGAAATTAAAGCCCGCTTCGACGAGGAAAATAACATCAACTGGGCGCGGGTGTTGGAACGCGCGGGCGTACATGTAGTGTACGGCTTAATCGGGTTAAAAACACACTGTAAGGCATGTCTTGTAGTGCGCCGCGAGGACGACGGCATTCGCCGCTACATGCACCTTTCCACGGGCAATTATAATGATTCTACGGCGAAATTATATACCGACACAGGCTTTTTCACCTGCCGCGAAACCTTTGGGCAGGATGCGTCTGTACTGTTTAATGTACTTACGGGCTTTTCCAAGACCATGGAATGGCAGAAATTTGCGGTAGCCCCCGCAACCCTGCGCTCTGCCTTCCTGCGGCTAATCGACGACGAAATTTCCCACGCGCAAAACGGAAGCCCTGCAGAAATTACGGCAAAAATGAACTCCTTTACCGACGTGGAAATGGTGCAGGCGCTGTGCCGTGCCTCCCAAGCGGGGGTTAAGGTGAATTTACTGGTGCGGGGTATGTGCTGTTTGCAGACGGGTATTGCAGGGGTGAGTGATAATATCACCGTTTCCAGCGTGGTGGACCGTTACTTAGAGCATAGCCGCATTTATGCATTCGGCTCGCAGGAGCGGCGGCGCGTATTCCTTTCCAGCGCGGACTGGATGCCCCGCAACCTTGACCGCCGCGTAGAGGTGCTTTTTCCCATTGAAGACCCCATTTTGCAAGACGAGCTTATTACGCAAATGGAAATTTCCTTAGCCGATAACGTAAAGCGCCGCGAATTACAGCCCGACGGCACATACAGGAAGCCCGGCCGCCGCGGTAAATCTGCGTTCCAATCTCAACTGGAGCATCACCGCCGTACCGTAGAGCAATACAAACTCGCCACCGAAGGGGAATGACATGAGTAACTTATCCGAAGCGCAAAAAAAGCAGGTCTTTTTTCTGTTCCTTGTTTCCATTGCCCTTACCGCCCTTGCGGCGGGCTTATCGGAAGGCTTGTACAACAATTTCTACAAAGAGGTATACGAAGTAACCGCCGCACAACGCGGTTTTATTGAGTTCCCGCGGGAAATTCCGGGGCTAATCGCCGTGGTGGTTATCTCGTTGCTTGCCTTTATGGGCGAAATACGGCTTGCCATTTTTGCGCAAATTCTTGCGATTATCGGCGTTATTTTGCTTGGGCTTCTTACCCCACCCTTTGCGGTTATGCTGGTTTTCCTGTTCATCAATTCCATGGGAATGCACCTATACATGCCCCTAAAGGATAGCCTTGCCCTTAACATTATCGGCAAGGACAGCGAAAACGCGGGGCGGCAATTTGGGCTGGTAAACGCCGTGCGTACAGGCACGACCTTTGTTGTGGGCTTAGTCGTTTTCGTCGGCTTCCGCCTCGACGTGTTTAGCTTTGAACACAGCATTCGCGTACCCTTCCTTATCGCCGCCGTGTTTTTTATTTTGGTCGTACTCATCCTCCTAAAAATCCGCAAGATGATAGGCGACCCCGCAATTAATACGGGGAAGGGGAAATTCCTGTTTCGGCGGCAATATAAATTCTACTACATACTCGCCTCTTTGCACGGCGCGCACAAGCAAATTGCGGGGGTATTCGGTCCGTGGGTACTCATTGAAATTCTACTGCGCCAAGCGGATACCCTCGCCATTTTGGGCATGGTGGGTTCGTTCCTTGGCATCTTTTTTATCCCCTGGGCAGGGCGCTTAACCGACCGCCTGGGCGTACGGGCAATGATGTTCTTCGAAGGCTTTGCATTCATCGCTATTTATGTACTGTTTGGCATCGTTAGCGGCGGGTTATCCTCCGGCGCGTTTGCCGCCGTGGGCATTCCCGTAGCCCTTGTGTATTTCCTGTTCATCATCGACCGTATGACCATGCAGCTGGGCATGATTCGCGTCTTGTACCTGCGCAACATCGCCCTTGACCCTTCGGAAATTTCGCCAACCCTATCCACGGGCATGAGCATCGACCATGTAATTTCCATTGTAGGCGCGTTACTTGGTGGGCTTGCGTGGTATCACTGGGGACCGCAATACGTATTCTATATCGCGGCGGCACTGTCCCTTGGGAATGTGGCGGTGGCGTTTTTCCTGCCGAGGAAAGAAACAATAATATAATCGATTGACGCTTACGGTTTTTTTATCCAATTTTAGGACGTTAGACTTTCCTATACCCATGATTTTTCCCACGCCTCTTCTGGCTTACACCGCAATAGTATATGTGCATGGTTTCGGTTCTCTTTTCTTCGGGGTACGCTCGCGTCTTGTCATTAAGCGTGTATTTGTAGTTGCAATCCTTGCAAGTATAGATAACGAAATAAACGAGAAACAGTCTTGACAGAGTGACAGACAGTGCGAATAGAGTAGTTTCGGGCGACTTTTCCAAGATAGGCAAGATCGATTTCGAATTATTTCGTTATACATTGCTGTGTACTGGACCGATTTTTCCCCGCATTTCGGACATTTCCGATTCGAGTCGTTTGTTTTCTCATATGGCTATTATATCACAATGGACGCCGTTGGGACGCTCCTCAGCCTTGGATAATTTTAAGGGATACAGCAAAAGCAACTTACAGCATTTTACATAACGTCTTATCAAACGAAATAGAATTATATGGCATTTTGGAGTTTTATCCAAAAAATGTTCGGAAGTGGTTGATATTTCCCAACTGGCTGTGGTACAATCATCTGCATATATTTTTCTAGTTTTTTGGGACACCCAGTTTCATATGTGCAATGGTAAACACTAGAAATGGGCTAAGACTTACCATCTTGTTTCACCCGCAGAGAGCGAGGGGAACAGTGCTTGGCTCGGCGCGCCGCAAAACTGCGGATGAGCGTCTCCCTTGCGGAGTTGTGCCCACATAAGGGCTGACAAAATGAACAACGAAAAGCAGACCCCCTCGAAATGGTCTGCCGGATGAATAGACGGGTTTGCCCTCGCCTGTGAAACTTATGAAGAACGGCGTGTGGCGTTAGGCTTGCAAGAGCTATGTGATGGTGAGAGAGTGGGGAGTTATTTCGCTTTTGTTTCAACAAGAGACCTCGCCCACTCAAAAGAACCTAACGGCATGAGAAGGATGCCATGGCTTAACGGCTATCTGTTTATAGCAACAACCAAAGGTGCGGAACATTGCACTAAAATGGTCGATACGCTGATGAACAGCGATATGGTCATTTTTAAACTGCTCTCTTATGGACGGCTCGAAAGCCTCGCCTCTTACGGAAGAGGACAAGCTGTTATTTGTAGCAATTCTCGATGAAGATTTCCATATTCCCGCACTCAAAGTGAATGTGGTGTTGGTCGAGATGGATATAATGAACGAACCTATGAAATATGAGGTTGTTTTGGAATTTCCGCCAGTGAAAGATGTCCAGGAATTACTAAAACGGATACGATGAAATAAAGTGGGAAAACGAGGTGGGGGATATGGGCGTTCCACAGTATAAAGGTGACATCACTCAACACGCATACGATGGGTTTGAAAAGCATTATGAATACGATGAGATGCTTGGCTTTCTCCGTGACTCCGCCAACTTCATGTCTGTACGCAAGGGTATTTTACGAGAGTTAAAGGAATGTTTGGATTTCGATGTCAACGATGATGAGGTCATTAGCGTGTTAACGCGCGTGGTCAACGAACATGGCTTTGACCCAGACGATATAAAGGGTTTTGATACAGAAATCGTAGCGTGGTTTGATGGTAGCAAACCCCCAAGCCGTGCTTGGGCAACAAAATTATGCTTTGCTCTTCAATTAAATAATGAAGAAGCAGGGCATTTTTTATGGAAGGTTTGCAAGTTGAATGGGTTTAGTGTCCGTTCTGCTGAGGAAATGATTTATTGCTACTGCTTGGCGAACGGAAAATCATATGAATACGCTAAGAGTATTATTGCAGAGTTTGCTAAGGAGATTGCCAACAATCCACAAATCCAAGAGTACAAGCAGTTAGTTCAAGAGTGCATTAGAAAGAAGGCTTTGGAGTTTACGGTTAGAACCGATACGCTAAGTCGAATATTTGTCGACCTAAAGGGGCTGGACGAACAGACATTCAAAAAAAGAATGGTTGACCACGCTAAGTATTTTATTGACTACAGCGTCTCGGCGTATCATGAAATGGTTGCTATATATGAAGAAGCTAAGAAGCAGATAAAAAAAGACCGCCCTGTCGTTGTTTGGCTATCCGACACAGTTGAACTGCAAGATAAAGACGCAGAAAGCGGTATACGATACGCAACAAGGAATTTTTCATCGCCCCGCAAATACAATGTTGTTCATAGTAAGGGTCAAATAGTTGAAAAACAATTTGATGGGAAGTACGAATTCGATTGTGCATTAATATGGCAACATTTAGTTGAAGTGAATATTTCAATTGGAAAAACGCAGACAGGTGAAGCCAGACCGATAAAAGCGATAAGTTCCGTTTGTAACCATATTCAAATGTTGCTGGAATCCTTGCCATCAGCTTCTCGGTTGCAAGAATTAACAAGACCTAGCCGACCAGAAAATGCCACAAAAAACAGTGCGGCGCGCATGGTGTTTGTGTTCCTTTATTTTGCGCAATTTGCAATTCGATGGGAGCGTTATCTTTTTGACGTTGAAGAAGAAGGCGAAGCCCCTGAAGAATTCTTCAGTGAGTTTTACGAAGGCTTGAACGAGTTATTGGAAAACTGTGGTTATGGATATCTGTATTACCCAAATCCCTTTGACTGGCATATCTTAACTTGTGTCCGTTTGTTAGACGAGGGGACAAAGAGTGATGACGAACTTGGAGCGTTAGAGTGGTTTAATAAAGCTATGACAGAAATGGCAGGTGATTCCGATGAGTGATGTTCGTGTTAAACTTGAAAATGGCACTACAGTTTTCATTGGCGGAAACGAATACATTATAGATTCAATTTTAAGCGACGGCGGTGCGAGTTGTCTTGCTTACAATGCGTTTCGTGTACCGATAAAGTTTGAAGAAGGTATTGGTATGCCATACATTCCTGCTGTGATTAAAGAATTTTACCCACAAAAAATGGCTGTAAGCGGAAATATACAGCGCAGAGGCGGCTGTAATTGTCTTACCGTTGATGAGGAATGTCAATTGCAATTTGACGAACTACTCCAAGAATTTATAAAGGGCGCGGTTGAGCAGGTGAAGTTTTATGACAAAGGGAGCATTCACTCTCTTGCTCCATCAAGAATAGATAGTGCCAATAACACCGCTTACACGGCTGTTGATTCGGCAGTTGGAAAATCGTTGGATAGAGTGGTTAAGGAAGACAATAAGCAATTTTCGTTACACAAGATTGTTCAAATGATAGCCTCGCTTACCGAAGCAGTTAAAGAGTTGCACGATAAACAACGGCTTCATCTTGATATAAAGCCCTCAAACATTTTCCTTTTTGAAAATAACGGATTTCTCTCACAAAGAGTTGCTCTGTTTGATTTTGACACGGTGGTTTTAATTGAGGATGCACAAAGCGGTAATTGTAAGATTGGTTTTAGCGAGGGGTGGAGCGCGCCAGAACAAGGCGGCAAAAACAAACATCCAAAATACAGCGACATGTCAAAGGCAACGGACATTTTTGCGATTGGTGCTGTGCTTTACTGGGCAATAACGGGAGATGTGGTGACAAACGAAACCGTGCGCAAGGTCAAAATGAATGAATTTGAATTTTTGGATTGCATACAAGATTCGGGCAAACGAAAAGCAGTGAAAGACTTCCTCAAAAAAACACTTAGGCGAAACCCCGCCGAACGCGCCAAACTGACGGAAGGGGATAAAAAAGATGGATGCAACCAACACATTACTGAATGCTGTCGAGGACAATCCCGCTATAGTTACCGAGGTTAAAAAAGGAACTGAAGAAGTAAAGGTGGAGTTGCAAGCCAACCAATCCACGCTTAACACAATTAACGGTAAAATGGATGATTTAATTTCAGGGATGGCGGCAAAATCTGCTGAGGACATGGCAAATGAAAAACGTCAACAGGCAAAGAGCCAGGTAACTGTTGATAATTCCACTAATGTCGCAGGGAATCAGCATATTGAGTACCATTATCATACTTATGTCCAACCTGTGATGAAGGAAGTTTCTGCTGGTGGTACTTTCATCGATGCTGAAACAAAAACTTACGATTTGACCACACCAGATGGCTTCGCTTCCTTTGGCGAGAAGTATAAGGCGAGTGAGCATTTTGCGTTTGCAATTATACTTTGCGTATTTGAACATGTTGAGTTGGATGACTTACACGTTTTAAAGGCTAGTTTGATGCATGAAATGCCTAAAATCACAGACGACGAAGGAAAAGAAATAGGCATAAAACAAGACCCGTATTTTTCAATTAGTAGCTTAGTTAAATTCGTCAGCGGAAAGTTTTACGAAAATGACGATGGCGAAAAATGTGTGGGGCTTGGCGATGGTCGTACAGGTGCTTTGAAAAATTTATGGGAGCAGTTTCCGTCTCTCCGTGCTTGTATTTCTCGCTGGTTATTGAGTGTTAGTGATGCGTTTGATTTTGTCACTAATTTTGAGACATATCAAATATCTTCTGCATTTGCAAATATTATCAAGTTAGATTTTAGTTCAAGCGAACGTCATATATTTTTCCGCTTATATTCCAATGAAAAAAATACATGGCTACTTGGGTCGATTGCAATTTTATTATACCGAGATAAAAAATTCAGCAATCGTATTATTTCAATAGTCAGGGCATGGATACATTCAAAAGGACAATGGCTTTGGAAACCTGCGTACTATTTCCATGCATATGTAGGGCAACTCGTTTCAGATGATGATGTCGAAGATGAATTGTGTAAAACGCTGGCATGCAGAATAGATAAGTTGCTGGACTTTCGTATTGACATTTTTTCTATAGATGACCTGCTTTATATCTCCCGCTTCTTAATTCACTCCGAACGAGCGAGAACACTTGTCGCTAAGACGTTCAAGAAAATTTTAGGGAAGCGAAAACGATATGAAGAGCGTGAATTGTTGACCGAGTTCTATTTGATTTTCCTGCGAGAAGGATATTGGAAAGTTTCAGACGGACATCAAGCCTTGCCGTTGGTGGTCTGTGACAATAAAAACCAACTACTGGACATCCAACCCTTGGCTTCTGCTGCACTTCAAAAATACGATACCAAGCGTCCGCTATTTAATCTTTTACAAGCCTACCTGAAAGAACTATCCGATTATTCGGTTGATGAAAAAGATGTGAAGCGGCTAAAAGCTTTTTTTGTGTTGTGGATAGAAAACAATACCCGACACAGCTACGATATTACTAAAATGTTAAAAGAATGCAAATGCCGAATGGCAAATAATATTTTGCAAGCAGTAAAAACAAAAATAGGAGGTCGACAATGAACAGTCAAATCTTCATCCTCAGTGACGAGGTCTACAATAACGGGTTGTTTCCCCAAGTTCCGAAGTACAACAAAAAAGACTCTTGGTTTATCTTAACCGGAGGAACTGGTAGCGATATAATCGTGGATGATAGAACCACGGTTAGACAAATTAGGCAGGGACGTTACAAGCGGCTAGTGGAAATATCGCAAAAATCCTACTCGTACATCCACACATTCAATGCCCCATGCAAAGAAACGTCCTACACTTTCAAGGTAACCGTAAAGGCAAATGTGCTTATTGATGACCCCCTAGACTTTTGGGGAAACTCTCGAAACATAAATGCTCAAGATTTCTTTAATAATCAGTTTTCCTTGGATGTTAGGAGAATTGCTCGAAATTATAGCATTCTTGATTACGGCGCAATTGACGATGACCTCCTGGATACGCTTCCACGGACGAAAGTTTTGGATTCTGCCAGCGGCTTGGCGTACCAGATACAAACTGTCGAAACAACACCGAATGAAGCCGCTTTGAAGGTGCTTGAACAAAAAGAAAAGGTCGGTATCGAAAACTATCTGAAAAAGCAAGAGATGGTGGGTATTGCTGATATTGACGCATTTTCGAGCAAGCTGGCAATGCAAAATAGTGGCATTTCTTATGAGGAAGCCATATGGGGCGAAGTGGCTACAGGGAAATATTCGCGGGTTCATGCAATTGAAAAAATTGATGCATACAAGAATCAATCTCGCCAAGGCAAACTCCAAAGTATGCTCGAACTGCGCAAGGAAGGCATCGTAACGGATGAGGATATCGAACAGTACAAAGCTGCGTTATTGCCTGAACTTGGAGTAACGGCTGCCAGCCCTGTCAAAGCTATCACTCAGCAGAAAGACGATGCCATTGTTGATGATTATTTTGAGGAGGACTAAGGCAAATGTACGAAATTGTAAACAGCTTTCTCGAACTACCCATAGGGGTTAGGTTTATATTATTTCTCGCTTTAATTCTGATTTTGTATTGGCTTTTTGGGAGGCTATTATTCAAAGCGGTAGGGATTGTTCTTCTATTGATAAGAAAACTAATCTACGGGCTTTATTTGTTGCTTGAAATTCCAATTAGTGCATTGCATGGGGCGGTAGGCGGCGTGTTTGCCACGATGGGACAGGGATTATCTAATGGCTTTGGTAAGATACACGCCGCCTTGGATAGAGGGTTTAATGCCTTTAATAAGCCAAAAACAATTCACGGCGGCAAAGCATTCTTGATTTTCCTTCTGCTTGGCGCATTTCTGATTATTCCCTATTTTGCAGGGTTAGAATCGGATGTTTTTACCTTTTGGAAATATGCCTATCTGGAGCGAGAAGAACGAGTTGTTTATTTCATCGAAGGAACAACATGGTTTGAAAATTCTGTGTCAGCTACGGCTGACCTGCCACAGGGATTTGGAACAGTGCCTGCTACTCCCCCGCCAGTGGTCGTTGATGAGCCTCCGCAGTTGTTTTTGGATGTTCCACAGGGCTTTGTTTCGTTGCAACGGTACGATAGCGGAAATCTTGTAGCCGAGATACAGCTTCGCTTACAAGAACTGGGGTTTTATGATGGTCCCATAAGCGGGAATTTCGGTCCCTTAACAAAAGCGTCGGTTATACTGTTTCAAGAAACTATGGGTTTAGAGGTAAATGGGATTTTTGACATTGATGCATGGATATTGCTGTTTGCAAGATAATGATTAATTTGCTCTTTAGTGGGATATAAAATATAGTCGTTAACGACAGTTCTTCAAGGGGGTTAATAAATGGAGGAAATTCGGGTATTATTGAGCAACGCATATGATGACCCTGCTACCAATTCTCTTATTCGTGAAGTTCAAGCCACTGTCGACCGAATTGAGAATTCTTGGCGGAAATACGTTGATATAATCGACCAAGAGTACATTTTGCGTTATACAGATGGAATTCAAGGAATTTCAAAGGACGAGAAGGAAAATGCATATCGTTATTTTTATAAATTGACCCATGATTTTGAAAAGATTAAGGTTGCTGTTTGCAATGGTTTTGATGTTGTTGACGAAAGAATAGGTGCTGTTCAGAAATTAATGAATCAAATTAATAATTCAAAAACGGTTATTATTACAGGACGTAGCGGTGTAGGAAAAACTACTTTAATGTTTCGAACCGCTATGAGATATGCTAATCATTTTCCTGTGTTCTGGTTTCACTTGAAAGCGAAGGCTAGTTGTGCGCTTACTGAACAAGATGTGATTTCTATGCTTTCTTTTATGCGAATAGAAGCAGAAAAAAACCACAATGAAGCCCTATTATTTATAGATAGTGTTACATTTAACATTTATTCAGAAATATTATCAATCATTCATAGTCTGCAAGTAAAGTATAGAATTAAAATTATTGTCGCAGAGCGAAATGAAGGCATCCAAAAATGGTACTCAACACAAGCATTCGAGTCGTGGCGAGATGAAGCCAATTACTTATGCCTTGCTTCAAACGGAGACCATCAAATATTTGATTGGATTACAAAGGACAGAAAGGAAATTATAACCATAAATTACGGCTGGAAGCTAAAAATAATAAAAAATACTATCAACAATTTGGTGAAAAATTTTGGTGAAGATGCAAAGAAACTTAATAAAATATCATTTCAACATTCTGCTTCAGTCAAAAACAGTTCAATTTCACAGGCTGTTAAATTTTTGCTTCTTGAATATTATCGGTCGAGTGATGTACAAACAAAATACGAATTCGAGTGGGATACATGGAATAATTTAATGTGTAAATTTCTTCAAAAAAGCGAAGATGAACCTACATTCGGGTATATAGCAGCACTTGCTTTGTATGATGCTTCCGTTACCGCGAAAACTTTGGCAAGTTTTTGGGGAATTAGCGAAACAACCTTTGAGGACTATCTTCGTATCAAATTTAGAAATGTTGATTCTCCCGTTATCATGGAGCAAGAAGGGTGTTGCATTAAATTAAGGTTGCAAGAAAATTTTGTCGCTAATATGTATTTCAAGTCTATTGATGGCTCTATACCAACAAAATATTTAATTGAACTAATCCCCCATATGGATGCAGAAACTGCTATAGAGTTCGAGCAAAAATTTTTGAAGAAAATTAATTTTAAGAAACCTATGTTATTTGACATTTCTATTGAAGAATTAATTAATGCAATAAATCAATGCGAAAATTTCAAATCACACCTTCGTAATGGGAATCGCCTTTATTCATTCGACTTGGCTCGTTTTTGGCTGGCTAAATATAAAGGAAAACATACAGAGTGTGACAAATTGCTAATTTATTTGTATGCACAGTATTCTACACATCCAAGAGTGCTTAATGAGTTAGCATTTCATTATATGAAAAATGAACGAGAAGAAATGGCTGAAATGCTATTCCATGATTCAATGAAAATGGAATATAGTTATTATACATTGATAGGGATCGAATATTTGTATAGGGATATGGGATATCCAGAAAAAGCTGAAGCGGTGTTTTATAGCGTGGTCGAAAAAAATAAAAATGACAGTCATGCGCTTAATGAATTAGCGCGACAATATACTAAAAGCAATCGCCCAGACAGGGCTGAAATTTTATCGTTACGCGCCCTAGATGTGAACCCAAGAAACCTCCATGCCCTAAAGGGATTGGGTTTGCTCTATGCTGAAAAAGAGAAGTTCGATAAGGCTGAAGAATTTTTGAGCCGTGCTTTAGATGTGGAGCCGAGTCACGTACCAACCTTAAATGCACTAGCGCGTATCTACATAAAGAATGAGAAACATGATTTGGCGAAAGAAAAATTTAATGTAGCACTTTCAATCTCACCAAACTACTCGCACACGCTTAATGCTTTTGCACGTTTCCACGCAGATATTGGAGAGATAGATAAAGCCATTGAGCTGTTTGAAAATGTTTTGATTAACAGTCCCCGAAATATGATTGCACTTCATGAATTAGGACGATTATATCTAAGAACAGGAAAAATTGATGAAGCCGCAGAAAAGTTAGAGTCTCTTGGTTCTCGCAATATTTATGCGCTTACTGAGTTAGGTAGACTTTATGTAAGCATAGGGCAATTTGAAGATGCAATAAAAACATTTGAATGCGTTATCGCAATAGACATGAATGATATTCATGCTAGAACTGAATTAGGAATGCTTTATGCAAAAACAGAGCATTATAAAAAAGCAGAAGAATTATTTAAATCAGTATTAGAGAAAAGACCAGAAGATAGTCATGCTCTTATTAAACTTGCTCGTGTTTATGAGCGTCAAGATAAAAATCGCCAAGCAATCAACACGTATCAACGTATTGTAACTCCAGAGTGCCGTGACAACATAACGATGAATGCACTTGCTAATTTATATTTTAAAGAGAAACAGTTGTGTAACGCAGAGAACCTATTTTTGAAATCTATTAGCGTCAATCAATTTGATGCTCGAAGTTTTACTGGCTTGGCACGATTATATGTAAAAAGAAATAAGACTAGCAAAGCTAAAAAAATGTTTCTATGCTCACTAGAAATTGAACCCGAAAATCCCATCACACTAAATCAAATCGCACTAATTTTTGCAAATGAAGGGCGTATGGATGAAGCAGAAGAGTATTATGTCCGCGCACTAAACATTAATAAAGATGATATTTACACGCTTAGTGGTTTAGCAAAAATATTCATGAAAACAGAACCAAAGCGGATAACTAAAGCGGAAGAATATTTGCTTCATGCGAAAAATGTGAATCCACGCCATATTACCACTATTAATCAATTGGCTTGGCTATATTTGAAAACATCACGGTACACAGAAGCCGAAGTGGAGTTTCTTCATGCCGTAAGCATTGACTCTAGTGATAGCCATGCACTGTGTGGGTTGGGTGTCTTGTACACACATTTAGAGAGGTATGAGGAAGCAGAAGGTAAATTCAAAGAACGATTAAAGATCTCTCGAAACTGTTTTCACGCTCGAAGGGGAATCGCAAAACTCTATTTGAAAATGGGCAATTATGAAGAATCTATAGAGATATATAAGTGGATGTTTAAGTTAAAACATTGCAAATTTGAAGCTATTGAAGGATTTTTTAATGTGAGCTTTGAAAAGCGCGAGTATGAAAATGCATGGAAAATTATCCGTCCATACAAAGATTTATTTCAAAAAAATATTCGAATGAAAAATTCTTGGGAGAGACTTACTCAAATGCAGGGAATCCCCATGGAGGACTTAAATTTATTTCCTTTGAATGAAATTGCAAGAAGCATTGAAAATGAATCTGACAAGCGCGATTACTTAAAAACTTGTTATGAAAGAGGCACATTGAGCTCTAACTTAGGAATGCTTATTGCTAAAACGGAGACTGGATTTGGGAATATCGGTGATTACTCACAGGACTATTGTGCGAGAACTGTCTATCGTACCATGTGCATTGAAAGAAATGGAGATATCCACATTTGGTTAAACTGGGCAAAATTCGAACAAAAGCAAAAAAATATTGGTACTGTCGAAAATCCCGAATTATATACTGCAAGATGGATAATGCGCGAGATTTATCAAAATTTTAGCAACCACAGGTATATAGTAATTGCTTGGGCTAAATTGGAACAGTGGCGAAAAAACTTTGGAACTTTTGAATCCCCAGAAGTGCATACAGCGCGTTGGATTTTACGAGAACATTGTTTGGAGTACGAAGATACAGTTGATGTATGGACTATTTGGGCGAAACTCGAAATTGAACAAAAAAATTTGGGCGAAAAGGACGCCCCAACACCATATACGGCTCGTTGGATTTTACGTAAAATATGCGCCAAGTTAGAACTTAAGTCGGATGTAGTGGTTATATGGTCAAAATTGGAACAAGAAATGAGTAACATTGGAAACATAAATAACCCACAACAATATAGCACTCGTTGGTTGTTGCATACATTTTGCTTGGAGCGATACACTCAGGATGCAATGCTTTGGGGAGTTTGGGCAAAGTTTGAGCAAGAACAAAACAATATTGGTGATGTAAATGCTAAATTCTCTGCTCGTTGGATTTTTCGTGCTTTTTGCTTAGAGTGTTACAAAAGCGGGATTGGTTTGTGGGATTCTTGGGCTAAGCTCGAAATAGAACAAAAAAATATTGGCAAGAAGGGAAACCCTAACCCCTTCACCGCTCGATGGATATATCGTGAGGCATATAAACGAAGCGTATGTGATTCAATCACTATGCTAAACTGGTCAAGATTAGAGAATGAAGAAAATAATATAGGAAATGTCAAAACACCGGCCCAATATACTGCCCGGTGGATTTTGCGTAAATCTTGCTTAAAGCATAAGGGCGATGCTTCTGTTTGGTGTTTTTGGGCAGAAATCGAACAAGCGCAAGCGAATATCGGAAGCTACGATTTGAAGTTTAGTGCCGAATGGATTAGCAATCATATAGTTAAAGAACTTTCGCCCAGTTTGTCATTGTTAGACAAACTGGCGTTTAGTGCGTTGCAGCGTTTTAATGTTTCACAAGCAAGGCGCTTATATCAAAAATGTATAAAAGATGAGCATCTGCCGAGCCTGCCTCATCTTGCACTTTTGAACATCTCAAGTGATGTGATTACGAATGAAGATTGGAGTACGAGTAAATATAGTTCCGCAAGCCTAATTCAGCAAATGGAGGGCACTATCAATATATTAAGCACAAAATCATTATATGGCTTAATTGAATGCTACAAAATGTTGAGCGATGCAGATAATATTAAGAGGCTGGTAGAGATAGCTGAGTCACGCAGAAGCCATGTTTGCCTAGAGAACATAGATATAGTTGAATCCCATGTAACTTATTGGGAAGTTTTTATTGGCTGTTGCAAAGAGGCAATATATCACAATGTGGATAAACAGCCTTAATAGTATGCGCATCTGGAAACCTTTTAATTTTTACATAACCTTATAATTTTTCCTAAATTCACCGCTAAGGGATGTGCAAAATTTCCGATACCATTCTGGTCAACTAGCAACGGTTGAGGTAAAATGGAACTGCGGTAGGTGAAAAAAGTATGCATTGACGCCTATAATAAATTTGGAGAAGCGAATCGGGAGCTTACAAGCAAAATTTCCGACCTGCAGAAGCCCACATTTGCAGAATTTTTTTAAGACAAAAATAAAATGAAGATGTATAAAAGAGCCAAAAAACAAGCCCTCGGAATTTATGTCGAGGGCTTGTTTTTAGTCCAATAGAGATGCTGCCATTTTAAGGAAACGTTCCTTTACACGCTGTTCTCCAATGACACAAAAAACATCATATAGATCTGGTGCAGAATATTGCCCAGTAGTAGCATAACGTAATAGAGTAGCAACATCTGCCACAGTACCATAAAATGCGCTAGGGTTTTTCTTGTATTCTGCTTTGGTGGAAGCAAAACCTATGGATTTCGCAAATTCCTTTAATCGTTCAAACCATGCCTTGGAATCGCCGCCTACTGTATATATATCAGAGTATTTTTTCAAAATGTCCGCGGCAATATTTTTGTCGAGGTTTTCTGGACAGTCAAGGACAACATTAAAGAAGTCGTCGTAAAAATATGAATACGTTGACTTCACATCGCTCCATACTGCCATATCCTTACGAGGCTTTTCTTTGTTTTTATAAGCAATATCAATAACACGCTTGGAATAGCTCTCGTTAGCAGTAAATACTTCATGAAAATGAGTGTCATATTTTTTTGTCCAGGTTGCCACTTCATTATTTTTGCCCCTGCATAAAAAATAAACCGTTCGCTTATTACTATTCCTTCATTATAAATGGACAAGGTTTGTACTGCGGATTACCATTTCGCAACTTCACCAAGTGACGAGGTGCAACACTTTACGCACAGGGTTTATTACACACCATCCTCGTCTAGCAAGTCCCCCAGCAAAATGGTTATACAATCTCGTCTGCTGTAAAGAACACGGTCAACATAAACTTTTCCGTCCTTTGGGCGATAAAAAGCAAGATAGTTTCTATATCCGACAAAACGATAATCTGTATCAATCCCTGCTACAGCCGACAGCGGAGTGCCAATGAGCGGGAAATCCTCCAGTTTATCAATCGCCTGTCGGATACCCTTAATCGTAGTTAATGCGCTTCTTCGGCTTTTCAGCTTATTAGCAATATAATCACCTATTTGCAATAAATCCTTTTCGGATTCATCGGATATAACAATTCTACTCACTGTATCGCTCCTCAAGGCGCGACCACACTTCGTCTGCTGGAATCCATCCATTTTCTTCACCAGAAAGCCGACCCTTGTCTAATTCTGATTTTAATTTGCGCCATGCCTGTGCTTTTTCATATTCGGTATACTCTTCAATATCCAGCACGGCATATCGCCCATGTCCGTTTTTCGTTAGGAAAACAGGAGAGCCGATAGAGACATGACGTAAAACTTCTCCGTAATTTCGCAAATCGGAGATTGGTTTAATATTTGGCATATGAACACCTCCACCCAAATTATATATAAATATTTCGTAAAATACAACTGCGAATTTTAAGACGAAGCCATGTCCGCTTGCAGAGAGAAAGTGCGCATCACAAACTTACCATAAATATTTGCGCGATGCGCATTGCACTTTCTGCGCAGGAGCGTGTCTTGCGGAAAAACCACCCACTCCGCATCGAGAAAATGCCGTAATTATGGGATTTTGAGGCATCTTCCGCTACATACCCCAAATTATATTCTACGCATCGGAGGATTTGCCCTGCAAGCAGCGAATGCCCCATGCGTAACCCAAATTTCCGCGCAGGGGGCTTGTTTTCGCTTATTCCCCCCTGCCTGCTATCATGCGCGTAGGGCTTATTTGTCGCTTGTAGGGGCTTTTCCGCGCCACTGGAGGGTTAGTCCTGCGCACCCGATTCCCCCGTACCCCCTAAGTTTTAATCAACCCCCCCGAAAATTTTGATATTCTTGCAAAAAATCATAATTTTGACAAATTTGAAAAAAACAAAGCCAGCAATAATCACTGATTTCGCGCCGTCTTGACTCTTGAATTTGCAAAAATTAATACGCGACCCATTGCCGGTGGTGGCACAAGGTAGCACAGTTTGGTTATCCCTCCTGTGGTCATTTTGCACAAAAGAAATAGCAGTTAACCTAACCATCTAACCAACTGTGCGTAAAAAATTATGCTCATATAAAAAACTGGTATTTTTGCGTTGCGCAGATTTTACACGTACCTACACCATATGAAAAATAATGGTTAGAATTATTAAAATGGTTAGGATTCCGCAGTAACCATGTAACCACTGTGACTGAAAAAATAATGCTTTATATAAACTCTGGTATTTTTGCGCTGCGCAAGTTTCTACGTACCTATATAAACTATATTATTTATGGTTACAAGTATAATATCGGTTACACTTTTGCTTGCGCATTCTGCGTGTCCATCAGCGGATAACGCTGGAAACATCACGTTTCTGCGGCAGGGCTTTGAAGCCAAGCCTCCGAGCCTCCGCGCAAATATTTGTCATGTGCAATTTGATGCGCTGGCTTTGGCGCAAAATTCGAGTGATAGATTGCCGCCAGCCCTTGCAAAAAAAGGACTTGCGTGGAGCTTGGCAACGAGTAAAGGTGTACTTGCATCGCTCATAAAATATACAACCGTATATTAGCGAGAGGTATATTTGTGAAAAACGATGTCGCTTATACAACAGACACAGATAAAATATCCGTACATAAAATGCAATTCACCGTTACAAACCGTCGCCCAAAATTTACCGAAAAGGAAAAGGACAAAGCTAAGACAGAGATAGAAAGACAGCTTTTTGAGGTTTTTAGGAAAAATGATTGACTTGATTAGAAGCGGGATACGAGCTATGATTATGAGCGTGGGCGCGGCTCATTTTTATACATCGCTATTGGAGGTAAGCGATGTTTGATGCAATTTATACCCGCCAGTCAGTCGAAAAGACTGACAGCATTTCAATCGAAAGCCAGATTGAGTTTTGCAAGTACGAAACCCGTGGAAATCCTCACAAGGAATATATTGACAGAGGATATAGTGGCAAAAACACCAGCAGACCTGCGTTTGAGGAATTATTCTCGGATATTCAGGAGGGCAAGGTGTCGCGTGTTATAGTTTACAAACTTGACCGCATAAGTCGCTCAATATTGGACTTCGCTAACATGATGGAAGTTTTCCAAAAACATAACGTGGAATTTGTGTCCTCGACGGAAAAATTTGACACATCCACGCCAATTGGACGCGCAATGTTAAATATCTGCATTGTTTTCGCGCAGTTGGAGCCATGCGGTACAAAGGCACACAGTTTTTACATAGTGAGGTGCTACAGCTTCCACTCAATTTCCACGTTTTCGCTTGTGGCAAGTATACGGACAATCAAGCTGTCAATTACCCGCCGCTTATCGTCAAAATCGGTGTTTTCCCAATCATCAAGGTGGTTTGTTATGGATTCTAACTGCGTTTTAGATACTGTTTCTGCCGATAAATCCGCAACCTCTTTCAGAAGCTCTTGCCGCTTCGCGTCCAATTCCGAAATTTTCTCATTGGCATAAGACATCAGCAAGCCACTTGCCCCACTCAGCGAATCAATGAGCGTTTCAATTTCGCCCTGTACCTTTGTCAGTTCAAGCCTTGCGGCGGTTAGCTTGGGATTTGCCTTTGCCTTTTTACCGCTCGTCAGCGTCTTAAACTCACGCAGTTTTTTTACCATTTCGCCGTATATGAGTGCTTCCATATCGGCAAGGCGGATTGTTCCGCCACCCGCACAGCTTCGGTCGTTGCGTAGTTTGTGACAGCGCAGGTATTTTATACGCGCCGCATTGTCAACCGTAGCAAGTGCGTACCCGCACAATCCGCATTTTATTTTCCCCGCAAGCCATGTATTTTTAACCTTACGCCCACCTTGAAATTTAATGTTTCCCATTAGCTTACGGCGGCATTTCAACCATAAATCGGCGGGGATTATCCCCTCATGTGGCGCAACTACCAGTATGCGCCCTTTTATTTCATTGTAGCGATTTTTGGCGGGTGTACCTTTTTCACGGTAGAGATAACAACCGTTTAGCCCCGTAAAGTCCTCGGGCGCGTTTACAACGTCAGCACCTTGGCTTTTGTAAAACTCGTAAATGTCTAAATCAGCCTGTACATAAACGGGATTACGGAGATACTTCGCCACGATTGTACGGAGTAGTGTTTTTCCGTAAAACAACATACCTTGTGACGCAAAATATCGCGTTATGTCACCGTATGAAGTATGGGGCTGTGCGTACATCTCAAATATTAACTTTATCCGCTCGGCTTCATCAGGCTCGATAATCAGCTTTTTAGTTTTAATGCCGTTTATCACAACAGGCTCTAACCTATAGCCGTAGGGAGCTGCACCGCACATATGCAAGCCTTTCCGTAAACGTGAATAAAATGCGTCTGTAACCCGTGAAACGATAGTTTCTCTTTCCAACTGGGCGAATACAATACATATGTTGAGCATTGCCCGACCCATAGGCGTGGAAGTATCAAATTTTTCCGTGCTTGATACAAATTCCACGTTGTATTTTTGGAATAGTTCCATCATGGCGGCAAAGTCAATTATTGAGCGGCTTATCCTGTCAAGTTTATAGACAGTGACTTTTGAGATTAGCCCCGCCTCAATATCGCGCAACAGTTTTTGAAAATCGGGTCTGTCAATGTTTTTTCCGCTGTACCCTTTGTCCGAATATGCCCTATACTCCCCACCTTTCAATTCATATTTGCAAAACTCCACTTGACTTTCGATACTGATACTATCGGCTTTGTCAATGGATTGTCTTGTGTAGACAGCTTGGATTCTGTTATCCATATTTCCCGACTCCTTTTCCAAAACGGAAACGGAGCCGCCAACGATATGATTATACCACCGACAGCCCCGATTTTCAAAATCACTGCATTTTTCTTTTTTCGTCTTTGTACTTGCTGAAAACTTCATAAAGTTGATGTTCAACTTCGCGCTTCCGTTTATCCCGTTGCTCTGCGGAAAGCACAGGTGTTAGATGTATTACGGTTGCGGGCTTGCCTTGAAAAATGGTAGGCTGTGTTTCTTTGTGGTACTGTGGCTTACGCTCCATATTACGACACCCGAAAACGCATAACCGCGGCGGCAAGTTTCGATTCCAATTCACGCCGTACACTTTCATCAACGGCGTACCGCTCGTTGCCGTGTTCGTCACGCATTGGACGGATTGACAGCTTGGCAAT
>Ga0209755_10000316_pt1 | contig 92053 bp, 78 predicted proteins | sample TergutCo191P1_FD_187301 | JGI IMG/M metagenome (GOLD analysis project Ga0209755, IMG submission 187301) | Cornitermes sp. P1 segment gut microbial communities from Petit-Saut dam, French Guiana - Co191P1 (SPAdes) (version 2) | ecosystem: Host-associated > Arthropoda: Insects > Digestive system... | reverse complement strand
CCCCGCCGAGTCAGACGAAATTTCCGAGCCAGCCAGCGAAACCGCTGATGATGAGGGAATTTTGGAAGAGCCATCCAATGCAGAAATTGACACAATCTGCATTGAAATGCCACTTGGAGATTTTGACCCATCCAGCCTTGACAATCTCTGCAAAATGGTGGCATCTAAAGAGCCGCTCATCAAAAAAGCTCTGGGAGTGGATGCCCTGCCCATCAAAATAACAGAAAACAGCATAGCATTTGACTGGTTTAATGCCAGCCACAGCCAAAACATGATGTGCTACGCCCAATTTTTAACCCAGCTTTGCAAAACAGCCAAAACCAAAAAGAGGGTTACAGCCAAAGCCCAAGAGAGCTTTGAAAATGAGAAGTTTGCCATGAGAGTTTGGCTTATAGGGCTGGGGCTTGTCGGAGCGGAATTTGCCGATACCAGAAAGCTGCTGTTGGAAAATTTGAGCGGAAATGGTGCGTGGCGATATGGAACGCCAGAGGGCAAGCCAAAGGCGGATGTTGAGGAAATAACCGAGGCGGATATGGCGGTCGAGCAGACCGCCGATGCTCACGATGGCGAGGCAGAAATTATCGCTGACGAGGGCGATATAACCGCCGATAACGGCGAGGTCGATGCCCCTGCGGATGAAACTCCAGCTGATGACGAAACCCTAATCACCGACACCATCTACGACCAGATTATGGCGGTACGCTCCGCTGGCGAGTGCAATATGATGGATGCCACAGCAGTCCAGCGATATGCCAACGATAACGATATGTACGAATTGGTGATATTGATAGAGGAAAACCGCCGTGAATATGCACAATTTATCCTGCACGGCAAGCGGTAGACTGGGCTTAAAAACCCTCCAGCTATGTGCATAACACCAAGCGGTCTCCACTCAGCATCTGCCTCGCAAGAGCCGAAATACTATGTACAAGGGCAAACGAGCCTTTGCAAATAAAAATTAAAGGGGATTGATAATATGAAAAACAAAAATGTGGTAAAAAACAATGACAAAGCCCTTCAAGAATTTATGGCGAGAATTGCCGAGGCAAGCACCCTGCTCCAAGAACTGCAAGGTTTTGTAGATGACCACATGGAATATTCACCCGATGACATCAATTGGGGTCATGTTGGCTCGGCTGGGTATATGGTCGAAAAACTAACTGAGCTTTCCGATTGGGCTTTCAAAAGAGGTGAACACGCAGAATAATCAACCCATCAAATTTTGCCTTTCATTTAACACTCCTGTTTTTATACATAATTCCAGCCCATCCAAAATATATTTAGATATAGCCCTCATAGTAGGGCTTTTTATATGCTCATAACACAGGGACAAGAGGTGGTGTGTTCGCTAACGTCGCCTTGTGATGGCTGATGCGGTCGCTTGACGTGCTATCCCCCTGCATAGCCAAACCCACCCTTCCTTCGCCCGATAGTGGGCAATAAAAGGGCTTAATATATAATTTCCGAGGTGATTGCAATGCCAGAAACCCGTAAACTAAAGGGCTACAAACCCACACCACTAAAAGCCCCAGGTTCTGTCTACAAAGAAAAATTTGCCGACTCTGCCGTACTATTCATAAACCAACTAAAACACGGCACAGGCAAATGGAGAGGAATGCCATTTGAACTTATAGACTGGCAAGAGCGAATAATAAGGGATTTATTCGGCGTTGTTCGCAAAGATGATGAGTGCCGCCAATTCCGCAGGGCTTATATCGAAGTGCCTAAGAAAAACGGCAAAAGCGAGCTTGGTGCGGCGATTGCTCTGCTCCTGCTATGCACCGACACAGAACACATGGGAGAAGTTTACGGCTGTGCCACAGATAGAAGTCAAGCCTCCAGAATATTCGATGTAGCAATTCACATGGTAGACCAATTCCCAGCACTAAAGCCATATATAAAAATGAGCATAAGCCAAAAAAGAATGACATTCAAACCCTTAAATTCTTTTTACCAAGTCTGTTCTGCAGAGGCTTATACCAAAGACGGACTTAATGCCCACGGCATAATCTTTGATGAGTTACACGCCCAACCCAATAGAAACCTATTTGATGTTATGACAGCAGGGAGCGGCTTGGCTAGAGAGCAACCCCTGCTGTTTATGATTACAACGGCTGGATATGATAAAAACTCCATTTGCTATGAGCAACACACCAAAGCTAAGGATATTTTGCGTGGCAAAATTTATGACCCCACATTCTATCCTGTAATATATGGAGCAGATGAGGATGAGGACTGGCAAGACCCAGAAACATGGAGAAGGGCTAACCCATCATATGGCATCACAATAGAGCCAAGGGGCTTTCAGATGGAATATGAAGATGCAAAAATTAACATAACCCAAGAAAACAGATTTAGAAGGCTAAATCTTAATCAATGGGTATCACAGGAGAGTCGCTGGATGCCTATGGAGTTATGGAATAGCTGTGATTTTGATATAGATATAAAGTCCCTAGCTGGCAGAGAATGTTATGCTGGGCTGGATTTATCTTCAACAAGAGATATGACAGCATTTGTATTATGTTTCCCACCAGAAGATGAAGAGGACAAATTTGTATTTCTGCCATTTTTCTGGCTACCAGAAGAGTCGCTGGAAAAGCGTGTTATTAAAGACCATGTGCCTTATGACCAATGGAAAGCACAGGGGTTTTTGGAAACTACCGAAGGTGCTGTTATTAACTATAAATTTGTGGAGAGAAAAATAGAAGAACTGGCAGACATTTATGAAATAAAAGAAATAGCCTTCGACCGATGGGGAGCCCATCTACTCCGCCAGAATTTAGAGGACAAAGGTTTCAACATGATGAAGTTTGGGCAGGGTTTCCAGTCTATGTCCCCGCCCACCAAAGAACTTCTCAGATTAGTGTTAGAAAAACGCATTGCACACGGAGGCAATCCCATTCTACGCTGGAACATGGACAATATTGTGGTTAGAGAAGATGAGGCTGGCAATATCAAACCCGACAAGAAAAGGGCTACGGAGCGGATAGATGGGGCTGTGGCGGCTATTATGGCTTTGGAGCGGGCAATCCTTAATGAAGACCATAGCAGTATTTATGACCACAGAGGGGCTTTGATTATTGATGTTAACCATCCTGATGGGTATTATTATAGTGGTGATACTGACAAAAAATAGCACACAAGTGAGGAGTGTATGCAGATATGGGGATATTTTCAAGATTTAGGAACAGGGCTGGCAAAAACCAAGCGGCAGATACCCAGCCCAAAATAGAAAACAACCTCTCCACCACAAAAAGTATCTTCTGGGGCGGCACAGCGGCTGGGGTTTCTGTAAACGAAACTTCAGCCATGCAAACTGCCGCTGTTTATTCTTGTGTGCGGGTCATATCCGAGGCGGTCGCTGGTTTGCCTTTGGGGGTTTATTGTTATGAGGAGATGCAAACTGGCAGGGCTGGCGGGGGCGGTGATGGGCAGGGCGAAGGGTCTAGCGGCAGAAGTACCACAGGCACATCGGCAGTCCGCAAACACCACCTATATAGTCTACTCCACAATGCTCCAAACCCAGAAATGAGCAGTTTTGTGTTCAGAGAAACATTGATGTCACACTTGCTAATATACGGCAATGCCTTTGCACAGATTATGCGTGATGGGTCGGGGCGGGTTACAGCCCTGTACCCTCTTTTGCCAAATAAGATAGATGTGTGGCGTAGCAACGCTGGAGAAATATTTTACACATACTGGAGAGATGCAGACGAGGCGGCGGCTAGAGGGGGTAGGTTTCCACCACATCCCAACGACCGTTATTCTCCAGATGGCTTTAACCCCGCTGGCGGCATAGTGTTGAGAAAAGACCAAGTCTTGCATATCCCTGGACTGTCATTTAATGGACTGGTGGGTTACTCGCCCATAGCTCTAGCCAAAAATGCTGTAGGCATGGCAATTGCAACAGAAAACTACGGAGCGGGTTTCTTTGCTAATGGTGCAAATCCTGGGGGAGTGTTAGAACATCCCAGCAGTATAAAAGCTGAAGGCATAAGCAAACTTCGTGATGCTTGGGAGGTTATACATAAAGGAGCGGGCAATGCTGGCAAAGTTGCTGTTTTAGAAGATGGGTTAAAATATCATCCCATTTCTGTATCACCAGAACAGGCACAATTTTTAGAAACCCGCAAATTTCAGCTTAACGAAATAGCTCGGATATTCCGTGTGCCTCCCCATATGATTGGTGACTTGGATAAATCTTCATTTTCCAATATAGAACAGCAGTCTCTGGAGTTTGTGAAATATTGTGTTAATCCGTGGATTATTAGATGGGAACAGGCACTCTGGCAAAACCTACTGCCGCCATCGGAGCGTGATACACATTTTATAAAGTTTAACCTTGATGGGCTACTGCGAGGAGATTATGAAACACGCATGAAGGGTTATGCTGTCGGTATTCAGAATGGGTTTTTATGCCCTAATGATGTCCGCAAGCTGGAGAACATGAACGAAATTTCAGAGGAAAAAGGCGGGTTTAATTTTATGGTGAATGGCAACATGGTTAAGCTGGAGGATGTTGGGGCGGCTTATTTGGCTAGGCGTGGACAGCAAGTGGCTGATGGTGAGGGTGATGATAATGGCACAGATGGCGAATAATCGGAGGTGTGATGAGTGAATAAGTTTTGGGAATTTATAACAATCGAAAATAACAAAGCTGGAGCGGGTGTTGCTGGCAATTCTGGTGGCGGTGAACAAGCAGAACGCATCCTGCGGCTTGATGGTGCTATTTCACAGGAAACTTGGTGGGGTGATGAAGTCACACCCAAAATATTCAAGGATGAGCTATTTTCTGGGTCGGGGGATGTTACAGTCTGGATAAACAGTCCAGGGGGCGATGTGTTTGCGGCGGCACAGATTTATAACGCCTTGAAAGAATATGCCAACAAAAACGGCAAAGTTACAGTCAAGATTGATGGTCTCGCCGCATCAGCCGCCAGCGTGATTGCAATGGCTGGGTCGGAAGTTTTGATGTCTCCAGTTTCCTACATGGTAATCCATAACCCAGCGACCATAGCCATTGGTGACAGCGAAGAGATGCTCCGCACCAAAGCCATGCTGGATGAGGTAAAAGAAGGCATTATCAATGCTTATGAGGCAAAATGTGGGCTGGATAGGGCTGAAATCAGCCGCCTTATGAACGAGGAGTCGTGTTTTAATGCGAAAAAGGCTGTAGAGCTTGGTTTTGCTGATGGGATTTTATACGCAGAGGCTCGTGCGGATATTTCCGTGGGTGCGGATGTTGGTGAAGGTGGCTCTGGTGGCAATAGCGGCAGAATAACCGCCTCTGCAAACGATACGACCACTCCTGTGCTATTTTCACGGATGGCGGTTATAAATTCGCTGTTGAACAAAATCCCAAAGCCGCCAACGCCCTGTATGCTAACAGAAACTGGCACAGCATATAATATTCTTGAGGAGCGTATGCTCGGCTTGCAACATTGATATTACTGAAAAGTATAACACAATTCGGAATTAAAATATAATTTGGAGGGATGCCCTGTATGAACAAAATCGTGGAATTAAGAGAAAAACGTGCCAAAGCATGGGAGGCAACAAAAGCCTTTCTGGAGAGCAAGCGAAATGACACAGGCATTGTGTCAGCAGAAGATACAGCTACATATGAAAACATGGAGGCAGAGGTTTTGGCATTAACTGCCGAGATTGAGCGGTTAGAACGCCAACAGGAAATGGATGCAAGGTTTAGTAATGCGGCACAAGTGCCTATTCTTAACAATCCTGTTTCTAACACCAATTTTCCAAGTATGAGCAACATGGCTGGTGTGCAGGGTGGCTATTCCAACAATGGGTCGGCTGTCGGGTCGGGCTTTGGGTCTAACATCGGCGGTGAGCCAGCCACAGGCAGAGGCACGGAAGTCTATGCCAGAGCCTTCTGGAACGCCATGCGGCATAACCAAATCGTAACCAACGACCTCGCCATAGGCACGGACACACAAGGTGGCTACCTTGTGCCAGATGAATTTCACCGCCAGCTTATCATGGCATTAGAAGAACATAACATTATGCGTAGACTTGCCAGAGTTATCCGCACATCCAGCGGTGATTTACAGATACCAGTTGTTGCCACAAGAGGAACAGCGGCATGGGTTGATGAGGCTGGAGAGATACCGACCAGCGACACAAACTTCGGGCAAGTGACATTGAGTGCCTATAAATTAGCCACCATGATAAAAGTGTCCCATGAATTGTTACATGATAGTGCTTTTCCGCTGGACTCATTTTTGGCATCGGATTTTGGCAGAAGAATGGGTGTTCTTGAGGAAGAGGCGTTTCTTGTTGGCGATGGCACTAAAAAGCCTACAGGATTTTTGACCTCTGCTCCTATTGGTGTAACTACCACAAGCCCGACAAATATCACATTTGATGATGTTATGGATTTATACCACAGCCTAAAATCCCCATACAGAAATAAAGCTGTGTTCATGGCAAACGACCTCACCATCAAAGCACTTCGCAAGCTAAAAGATGGAAATGGGCAATATCTGTGGCAACCATCCATAGTGGCGGGTACTCCCGACACAGTTTTGGGCAGACCAATATATGTCTCCAGCTTTATGCCACAGTTGGAGGCTGATGCCAAGCCTATGGCGTTTGGAGATTTTAGTTATTATTGGATAGCAGACCGAACAGGCAGAACATTTGAACGTCTCAACGAGCTATTTTCTGTTACAGACCAAGTGGGCTTTAAGGCAACCCAGCGTGTGGATGGTAGGCTTATATTGCCAGAGGCTATTCAAGTGATGCAGATGGGTGAGGCTTAATCGAGGGGGTGCATGATGGAAACTCTACTCGAGAAAGTCAAAGCCAACCTAATTTTGGGTCATGACCAAGATGATGCTTTAATAAATCAGTTTATAAAAGCGGCAGTCAGCTATGCGGAGTCATTCCAGCACATCCCAGCGGGAAGTTATGGAGATGACACCAATAAAAATAACGCCAGCGAAAGTGGCGTTGCAGTACGAGTTATGCCACCAACCACAGAACAGGCGGTCATAATGCTTGCCTCCCACTTCTACGAGAGCAGGGATGGGTCGACCGCTGGCTTTTATGCAGATAGCGTACAGGCGGGACAGCAAGTCTGGAAAACTGTAAATCTGCTGTTGAGGCTTGATAAGGAGTGGGTGGTATAATCTTGATTATACCATAATTGGGTCAAAGGGTCAAGCATTTTTTGATGGATTTTTCTGTAATTCGACATTGTGTGGCTTGTCGTAAAAATTCATTGAAAGCTGGGTGTTTGTGGCTTGTTGCTTGTGATGATTGGAGGTGGTTGGTATGGCACTCGGCAAAATGAACAGCTTTATAGACATAATCGAAACTACCCAAAGCAAAGATGCCGCAGGGTTTGCCACTCCAACAGATACCATTGTGGCATCCATCCGAGCCTACAAAGAAGAACGCCACGGCAATAAAACATGGGCAAACCGAGCGGCGTTTTCTACAGCCACAGTTATGTTTCGGTTTAGGATAATCCCTGATTTGAAGGTCGTGCCATCTCTGTTCATATTTTGCAATGGAGACCGCTACAGGATTTTATCAGCAGAGGATGTGCGGGGTCGTGGGATGTATGTCGAGGTGCTGGCAGAACGCATCGAGCCGAGCAAGGGGTGATAACCTATGGCAAAAGCAGAATTCAAAATGCCAGATGATTTCATGGATAAAATCTCCCGCCTAGAAGAACGCACAGACGATATTATCCCAAAAGTGCTGGAGGCTGGCGGCGAGGTCGTTCTTGAGCAAGTGCGGCGTAACTTACAGGGTGTGGTTGGCAGTAATACAAAAGAGCCATCACGCTCCACAGGGCAATTGGTGTCAGCTTTGGGTCTATCCCCAGCCAAAATTGACCGAAATGGCAATTTTAATGTGAAGGTCGGCTTTGATGAGCCTCGGAGTGGCTCTGGTGCATCCAACGCTATGGTCGGCAGTATTTTGGAACACGGCAAGCATGGTCAGCCACCTAAACCCTTTATGAAACCAGCAAAAAGCTCGGCAAAGTCGGCTTGTGTCGATGCCATGAAGAAGAAATTGGATGAAGAAATAAACAAGGTGTAACTTTGGCGGGCTTTTGTGGAGGTGACGGCGATTGAATATCCTTGAAGAATTAACATCATTATTGCAGGGGCTGGACATTGTCGTGGAAACTGGAGTGTTCTCGGATATAGCTCCAGACGAGTATGTGGTAATAACTCCGCTCACCGACACCTTCCAGCTATTCGCCAGCAACCAGCCGCAATTCGACCAGCACGAGGCGAGGCTATCGGTTTATTCCAAAGGGAATTATCTGGCTTTGAAAAACAGGATTGTGGCGGCTCTGCTGGAGGCAGATTTCACCATAACATCTAGGCAATATATCGGGCATGAAGATGATACCAAGTATCACCATTATGGGGTTGATGTGTTGAAAATATATCCAGCACAGCCAGCCGACCCAAACCAAACTGGGTAACATTTTTAGATTTTAATTTATATCGGAGGTGCAAAATTATGGCAACTGTGGGCATGGATAAACTCTACTATGCAACAATCACAGAAGATACAAACGGCGAGGAGACTTATGGTGTCCCTATATCCCTAGCCAAAGCCATCAAAGCCGATTTAACCATAGAATTGGCAGAGGCTATTTTATATGCAGATGATGGAGCGGCATATGTACTTAAAGATTTCAAAACTGGCAAATTGACCTTAAATGTTGATGACATCGGCATATCTGTTGCGGCTGATTTAACAGGGGCTACTGTGGACGATAACGGAGTGCTTATATCGGCATCGGAAAATGACGGTAACCCCATCGCCATAGGCTTTAGAGCCGCCAAGCCAGATGGTCGGTATCGTTACTTCTGGCTATACCGAGTAAAATTCGGTTTCCCAGCCACTAATCTCCAAACCAAAGGTGACACCATAACCTTTCAAACTCCAACAATCGAAGGCACAGTTATGCGTAGGAACAAAGTGGACACAATGGATAAACACCCGTGGAAAGCAGAAGTAACGCAAGGAGACCCAGGAGTTTCCGAGGATACCATCTCCAACTGGTACGCACAAGTTTATGAGCCTGTGTTTGGTAGTGATGGTGGCGAGGGGTAGATTTTGGCTGGAAATATAGCTTAAAGCGGCGGTCGCATTTGCAGAGTGTCGCTTTGTCGAATGAAACATTATCCAGTATCCTGCATTTTGCAGGGTGCTGAGATGTGATAAAATAATCTACAGAAAATATGGAGGGTTTTGCAATGGAAAATGAACGGAGTGCAATTATAACAATCGGTGGCACAGAATATGAAATGATACTCACCACCAAAGCAACAAAGGCAATTGCTGGTCGTTATGGGGGCTTGGAAAACCTCGGAGAGCGGCTGATGAAGGCTGAGAATTTTGAAATGGCACTAGATGAGATTGTGTGGCTTTTGACACTACTCGCTAACCAGTCCATCCTAATCCACAATCTCAAGAATAAGGATAATCCCAGAGAATTACTAACGGAGGACGAAGTGGAGTTACTAACCTCCCCGCTAGAATTAGCCACCTACAAAAACGCCATAACCGAGGCAATGTTCAAAGGCACAGCCAGAAATATCATAAGCGAGTCCGAAGAGGATAATGCTGGCGGGGCTGGTGGTAAAGACCCAAACGAAACAGCCGAGTGAGTGATGGAGAAATCTTCACTCGGCTGTATTATTACGGCACAGTCCAGATGAATATGGCGGCTGATGAGTTTTGGCTGACACCTCTTGGGTTATTCTTGGATTTGTGGGCGTGTCATAAGCAGTTTTTGGGGATAGAGCGGGAGCATAGGGCTGTTAGTATTGATGATATTATTCCGCTATGAGTGGGGGTGAAATGATTGTCAGATTTTGGACTTAAAATAGGCATAGAAGGCGAAAAGCAATTCAAAGATGCTCTGCGGGACATCAACCAAGCCTTCAAGGTTTTGGGTTCGGAAACAAACCCTCTCGTTTCATATCGTTTAGCAAAGTGCCGTGAAGCCCCGTTTTTCGGGCTTTTTTTCAATTTCAGCGTTTGGTATCGTACTGCCTTGTTTTGCCCTTTTTCGTAGGTTCAAACACCAAACAAACACCACAAACCCCGCCGACCGAGCCTTGCTTGATTGACGGGGTTTGGTTTTACTGCTCTGAATTTCCATCTTGTTCTTTGCCCTCGTCGTTTCCATTTTGCCCTTCGGATAATTCGCCTCGAAGCGTGTTGACGATTGTACCCGCCAATTTTGCTTTTGTTGCGGCGTAAACGTGGGCGTACACATTTTCGGTGGTTTTTGTGTTGCCATGCCCCAAGTGGTCGGCAATTACCTTTGAAGGCACACCTGCGTTGATGAGAACGCTTGCATTTGCGTGTCGCAAATCGTGTGTGGTAAATTTATCAAATCCATACTTTTCAAGCAACCGCTGAAATTTGGCGTTGATAAGGTTTCGGCAATGATACCCGCCTGTTTCGTTTGTGAAAACTTGTCCGATATGTTCACGAAGCTGTGGGGCTTCTGCTTGCCACGCTTGGTGGGCTTTTAGGTCGTTTGCCAATTCTTCGGGAATGTTTACCACTCGCCCACTACTCTTGGTTTTTGGGATGTTTAGGGAAAACACACCGTTCATTCGAGTGAGCGTGTGTCGGACGGTTATGGTTAATTTGTCCAATTCCAAATCCATCCAATGAAGGGCGCATAATTCGCCGGCACGAAGCCCCGTGAACAAAAATGTTTTGATGATTAGGGCAAACTGCCTGTCGTTGTGTTCCTCTAATACGGAAAGAAGCCGTCTGCATTGGTTATCGTCAATGTACGGCTTCTCGGCATACCTGTCACGCTTTGGGGGCGTTGTGTGGGCAGCGGGATTCTTTTCCACCATGCCCTTTCTTACTGCGGTGCGAAAAATGGCAGACACTATCCCTAAAATATTTTCAATTGTCGAAGGTGTCAACCCCTTTTTCTCGTAGGCAAGCCTAAAAATGGACTTCATGGGCTTTTCAAGTGCAACGGATATTTTTTCCGCTGTGTCCTTACGGACGTTTTTGCCATTGGCGAGGTTTGTAACCAACCCCGCCGAAATACCCGCCTTTCGTGCAATTGGCGCACGTTGTCCGAGGGGAATAACATCTGTGTTAATCAAGGCGTACCCCGATAGCTTCCCTCCGCTTTTCCGCAGTTTGTTTACAAATTCGTCAAGTCTGCCTGTGCCTATGTCCCTCAACTTCAAATGCCCAATTTCGGGCAGAATGTAGGCTTTGAGCAATTGGGTTTGACTGTAGATGGTTATATCTTTCAGTACATTTGGTGCAATTTCTTCATAGTACCATGTTGCCAACTCGTGGAATTTCATATTTTCGCCCAAATTGGTCATGCCACGGCAATGCCGCTCGAATTCGTGTGCGTAGGTTTCAGCCAGTTTGCGCCCTTTGCCCTCGGTCACTTCGGGCGGAGGCACGAATGTTGTTGTCTTTCGCACCTGTTTTCCGCTTGCATCATAACCGAGGGAAACCATAATTTTGTAGCTGTTGCCTCGCTTGGTGAGTGATGGCAAATTATTTCACCTCCAACAGACTGTCAATAAATTTTGCGACCTGTTGCGTGAATCGCCATTTAATGTAATCAGCCCTTTCACGCACTTCCTCCAAACGCTCCTCGGTTTCACGATAAGCCTTGCTGTACAATTTGGTATCTTTTTTCGCTTTTTCCGTGTCAGCGGCTTCCAAAAGCAGCTTGCCCCATTCCGTGCGGAAACGACCAAAGCTGTTGATGAGGCTATAAACATCTTCCTTGGAAAATAATTCATTGATGATGTCTATTCTTGTTTGCTCGTCATCGAGGCGAAAGTCATCTTCAAGACCTTTCCATTTGGCGAGTTTATCAATGACACCATCTTCTAATCCTGTTTTGAGATAAACGTCCATCGCCTTGGTTGAAGCCCCGTGCAGAAAATAATCTGCTGATGTGTTCAAAATCTTGCACATTTTCGTCAGCGTTTCAATTTTCATATCTTGTGAGCCTGTCTCAATCTTTGCCAAAGCAGGTCGACCGATGCCAAGGGCGGCGGCGAGGTCTTCTTGTTTCATTCCAAGTTCCGCTCGTTTTTCAGCAATCCGTATCCCAAACGGCACAAGTTCGGGCTTTTGTTTATAAGAGGACATTTTTGTTTCCACTCCTTTTCATGTTCTCGAAAAGAACAAGTGATTTTGATGTGCGAATTCTATTGACAGACAAAACCGCACATTATATAATTAGAACATAGAACAAATTGTTCTCCATTAAGTATAGATCAAGAGAACATCAAAGTCAAGAGTTTTGTGGAATTTGCCACGAAACTCCACTAAACAAAAAAGGAAGGGGGAAATTCCAATGGTACAAAGACCAAACATGATGACGGTTCGCCAAATTGCGGCAGAGGGTGTGATGAGCGAACACGCGCTCAGACTGTTGTTGAAAGCAGGGCGGCTTCCTGCGATTTATGTAGGCAAAAAGGCGTTGATAAACAGGGATAAACTGTTTGAGCAGTTGGCGAATTTGCAAGGTGCGGTTGATAGCGATGAGGACTAAAAGCCTCAAATTTCCAGACGGGAGCGAGGTGGTATCAGAAATGAATGAATATGATTTTCACATTCTTGCAAATTGTTATCGCCGCAATGTTCCTGTTGAATTGCAAGAATTGCCCATTTGGTGCTGTTGGCGGTATGTAGAAAATCCCAAAAAGGATAAGCCCGACAAAATCCCCTTTAATCCGCTAACCGGCAAACGTGCAAGAACCAATAATCCCCAAGACTTTGTGTCGTTTGAGGATGCTCTTGGGAAGATGGGTGATTTTGACGGTGTTGGAGTAATTGTGCCAGAGGGCATGGTTTTTATTGACCTTGATAATTGCTTTGAAACGGATGCCGATGGTCGCTCTGCCAGCGACCTTGCAAACGATGTAATCCGTTTACTGGATTGCCCTTTTGAAATAAGTCCTTCGGGTACAGGCTTGCGTGGTTTTTTCAAAGCTCCGGGCTTTGTGTTCGATAAAAAACGATACTACATAAACAATCGTAGTATTGGCATGGAAGTTTATGTAGGTGGTTCAACACACAGATTTGTAACCATTACAGGGCAGTTATTCCATTGTGGGGAGTTTCATGACCGAGACGAGCGGCTACAGATTTTGCTTGATGATTATATGCTTCGCCCTGCGCCATTACTTGATATGTCTGATGTTACGCAGGGGGATTCCCATTTGACGGATGAGCAAGTTATCGAAAAAGCCATGTCCTCTAAAAATGGAGATAAATTCCGTAAAGTGTGGCATGGCGATACTTCGGATTTTCCTTCGGAATCGGAATCGGACATTTTTCTGGCTGGGCGATTGGCGTTTTGGTGTGGGCGTGATTACGAACAAATGGAGCGGTTGTTCTCTTTGTCAGGGCTTGGGCAACGTGCAAAATGGGCTGACCGTGAGGATTATAGGCGCATGACACTTTCTAAGGCGATTATGGGCTGCAAAGAAACATACTCGCCCGATTATGGAAAAGCCGATGCTGCCACCGATTTTGCGGATGATGTCGTACACATTGGCTCGTTGATAAAGTCTGCCGCTGATGTATCTTCGAGGGCTGTACCTTGGCAGATAGAGGGCTTTTTAATCAGCGGGGCATTAACTTCCGTACAAGGTTTGCCAGACAGCGGGAAATCGTTTCTCACTTGCGCCCTTGCTGTGGCAAAGGCAAATGGCGGTGAATTTCCAAAAGCTGACGGCACTATGATGAAGCTACAAGCAGGGCGTGTATTATTTGCAAATTTTGATGATGCACTCGAATTTGGCATAAAACCTCGGCTTGATAAACTTGGACTGACTGCCAAAGGTGCGGAGCGGGTATTTTTCCTTGACCCCGAAACTGCCGCAGGAATTACATTTGATGACAAACGCCTTGCTGCTGTATTTGAACAATGTAAGCCCGACTTGGCTATTTTTGATACTTTGCAACATTTTATTGGTGGCAAGGTGGATTTGCACAGGGCAAATGAAATTAATGCCGCAATGGTACAAATCAAGATGCTTGCTGAAAAATATAACACTGCTGTGGTCGTTGTTCAACATATTTCCAAAAATGCCGCAGGGGGTAGTGGCGGGGCGAGTGTGTTATGGGGCTTGGGGTCTACTGCCATAAATGGGTTATTTCGCTCGGTGTGGACTGTTGGCAAAGTTAAGGGTGTAGATGAAACGCTCCGTGCCGCTGTTTCAAGCAAAAACAATTTGCTTCCATATGTGCCTCCTGCATTGCAATACTCACTTTCACCAACAGAGGGCTTCCAATGGAAGGGTGTCAGCCGTGAAGTTTCGGCGCGTGATTTGATTCGTGGTGATTCTGATACAGGCGCACGGGGCAGACCGTCCGAGCAGCGCGACGAAGCAGAAGTGTTTATTGAAGAAACGCTTATGTTTGGAAAAGTTAAGGCTTCGGAGGTGTTTAGTTTGGCGGTGCAAGCACGAATATCTGACCGCACGATTAAACGGGCAAAAACTCGGCTTGGTGTTAGGACATTCAAAGAGGGTAAATGTTGGTATTGGGAATTGCCAGACGAAAACAAGGATGCCAATAATCCCTAAAGGTGGAATTATGGCACTCTTAATGGACAAGGGAGCAAGAATGCCATAAATCCCTTTTAAGGGTTATATTGGAACTCTTGAAATTACAACTGCCGAGAAAGCCTGTGTTTGTAGGGCTTGCGTGGTGCGGCGCGAAAGATTGTTACAGTCAAGAGTGCCAAAAATAACCATGGCTTCAAGAAGGCCAATAATCATTTGGGAGAAGGTTCATTTTTGGTAGGGGTCGTCAATTCTTAAACACTATCAAGCCAGACAGCGCGCTCGGCCTTTCGTGCAGGTTTTTTGAAAATCAAAAATCAAAAATGTCCGAAGTGCGGGATTTTGCCCGCAATCACGGCATTTGGCGGCACATTGCACAGCAAAAGCCGCCGAAAAATCAAAATAAATCAAATGGAGGTTTTGAAAATGAAGGGTAGTAATTATCGTGTTTTTGCCGAATTGGTGCATAGCGAGGATTTCACAGGCAAGGGCAACAACGACAAAAATTGTGGGAGCGGAAATGCAAGGTCTGCCATGGGATTATCGGGGTTCTCAAACTCAAGCCCCGGTGCGCCTGCGGGTTTTATGATGAGGTCAAAAGACCCCGAACGTCCATTTTGGCGTGTTGTTGTCGGGCTGGGTAACGAGTGCTTTTTCCGAACCCTCAAAGAAGCACAGGCGTTTTGCAATCAAAAAGGACTTCATATTGTCGCAAGGGAAAACCCGAATACGGATTATTCGGACGAACAGCAAGAGGGTGTTGATGAAATTGCACATAATCTTCGCCCTCGGAATTAACAACCGTGGCAACGTAGGCAGAAAGGGGTGAGTCAACCATGGAAAATTATTCAAACGAGCAATTATGTTATTTGGCGGCAGCGGGCAATACTTCCGCTCGTGATGTGCTTTGGGAGCGTGTGCATGGGCTGTATCGCCATATTTGCGCCAGTTTATTTCACAGGCACAGTCAACGTGCCACAGCTTGTGGAATGGCATTTGATGACTTTTGCTCAGTTGGTTGGTTCGCCTTTTTAGATGCTGTAACTGATTATGCAAAGGAAACGAAGCGGTAATATTTGTTTGTAAATTTTGCTCGTTTGCACATTAAACGGCATATTTTCGCCCTTTTGGGCTTACACTCTTCCAAGCGTGAGCCATTGAACGAAGCCTCGCCCCTTGATGTGCCAGTTTCCCCCGATGAGGGAGCAATGTCGCTCGGAGACACCCTCGTCTGCCCCGAAGCGGAGCGACCGTTCGCTGATGTGGAGGATAATGCTTTGGGAATGTGTGTATTGGAGCGGGTTGCCCTACTTCCCCAACGTGAACAGGCGATTATCCGCCGCCATTATTGGGAAAGCACCACGTTCACGGAAATAGCCGCCGATTTTGGAGTGAAACCCCAAAGGGTACATGAGATTTACAAATCTGCCCTGCGGAAACTTCGCAAAGATGCACATATTCAGCGAATATACCGTGAGTTTTACGCTTCTTACAATTTCCACAAAAGTACAGGCTACACGGCTTTCCGTGAAAATCAAATGTCGGCTGTGGAAAAAGCAATATTGTACTTTGAGGAAAAATATGGACACATGGGAGGGGGGGTAGCGGCTATGTTCCGAGCGAGGGCAGACCCTAATATACACACGCTCGACCCGTTACCATTTTTGGATGATGGCTGCAACAAGTAACAAGCGTAACAAGATTTTAACACAAAATTCAATTTCATTTTTAGGAGGAATTTTCCATGAAAACAAAACTGAATAACTCACCCTATGCAACAGCGTTTTGGGCTATGATGATTAATAGGGCGCATAATGCAGACGATTTACACAACTCCCGCCAAAAAGAAGCGGAGGGCTTTTACTTCCCCGATGACACGCTGATGCGCTTCCGTGACGAACAAAAGAAGATGAACATTTTTCGTCAAATTGCCACGGTTATGAACATTGGTAGTGCCGAAACGAGAATCAAGGTTCTGCCACCGTCTGGTGAAGCTGATTTTGTAGGCGAGGGTGTGGCAATTCCCGAAAGTACCGAAACCATCACGGATTTTAACATAGAATCCTACAAAATTGCCAAGCTGACGAAAATTACCCACGAAACCCTCCGTGATGTAGGCTTCAACCTCGAAGCCGCTCTTATTGCTGATTTTGGTAGGGCATTTGGTTTGGCTGAGGAAAATGGCATGATTAACGGAAATGGCATAAATCGCCCAAATGGACTGCTCCACCCGACAAAAGGTGCAGAAATTGGCGTGACCGCAACAGGCACGCTCAATTTTGACCATGTGCGTGAATTATTCTTTTCTCTTGGCGCAGAATTCCGTAAAAATGCTTGTTGGCTGATGAATGACGAAACTGCGCTGTTCGTGCGGACACTCAAAGACAGCACAGGCGGTTATATTTGGAACGATTTTGATAACAGTATTTTTGGCAAGCCTGTGCATACAACGCCGTATATGCCATCTGTTGCCGCAGGGAATACGCCTGTGTTATTCGGTGATTTCCGCTTCCTTTGGCTTATGGAGCGGGCGGGGGTTGTTGTGAAACCCCTTGTGGAGTTATATGCTGAACATGGCATTACGGGGTATGTTTGCACGGAGTTTATGGATTCACGGTTGGTTAAAAGAGAAGCGGTTAAGGGGTTGGCTATTGCGGAATAAGCAACACCAATATCAGCAAAATTTCAAGGCGAGGGCGCAGGGTTTGCATTCTGCGCCCTATCTTTTTGTATTGTTGGGTTTAGCGATTTTTATTCCGCAAATGCACATTTTTGTATTGTGTTTTAATGATTGCTGTGATATAATGGGTTTAGTTGCTTTGTACAGGACAAATCCGACATAAGATTACTGAATTTTCAGGGGGTTATATTGATAAATACACTTGCATTAGAAAGATATGATGAATTAACAAAACAGGCTGACAAAATTGCGGAAATGACGAGACCTTCTGTCGCAGTTGAGGAAATGATTAGACAGTCAGAGCGATGGACTGAACTTACAAGACCGTCAAAAGCAGTAGAAAGCATGATGAAACAAATGGATGAAATCAGCAAAACACACGCTAAAATGCTTAACGCAATTCAACCACCGCTTATGAACGAACACATTATGAGAATGGCTGACCATATGCGGTTGCTTGCATTCGAACCACCTAAAATTAATCAAGGCATTATTGATGCCATAAGCACCATTGCCATGAGACCACCGTTGCCCAATAGTGGCTTACTCAATATCGCCAACTCCATGAGCGATGCTGTTGCTAAATTCGCTACTGTAAATGGTGGCATTCTCGCCGCTGTTCGTTCTGTTGCAGAAACGCTCGGTTCTGTTGTCGCAAGAGTGGCTATGTCTAATGAGAATATGCTCAGTGCTACTCAATCTGTTATTTCTCGCTTGGCTTTGCACAACGAAAACTGGTTTGATAGCATTAGTGTTATGACCAAAAATTTTGCTCATATCGGGGCAAGTGTGTCTGCGCTTTCAAGATACTACGATACATTTGAATTTGATGATGATTATGAGAATCTGGCGGATGGTGAGTTTTCGGATGGTGACATTGAGGAATTAGGCAAAGCACTGCATTCTGTAGTAACAAACACAGAGGATTTAGTCGTGGCTTGTGATGCACAAGTCGCTATCGTAAACGAACGAAACCCAAGATTAGCGAAAATATTGAAATTTATTGTGCTTCAAATAATCGCTTTCTTAATTTGGGAGATTGCTGGTTTTGCGATAAATCATTTCATCGCTCAGAAAAACGCACCTCTCAGAGAGCAACCACACAGTACATCAATCGTGATAAATAACATTACAATAAATCAGCAACTTTTTGTCATTGATAGTGTGCCTTATTATTATTTGGTAGAATTTGAAAGCCCCGACACAGGCGATATGGTGCAAGGCTACATTTCCAAGCGGTCTGTACGACCTGTTGAACCAGAATTGGGCGGGCAGGAAGATGTTGGCGAATCTTGTGAGGAGTGCGAGGAAGATATGTCGCTTGAAAGCTGTTATGAAAAATCGGGTGAATGACATGGGTGCAAACTATAAGAAATTATGGAAACTCCTCATTGACAAAGATATGAAAAAGAAAGACTTGATGAGGGTAGCGCAAATTAGTGCTACATCAGTTTCAAAACTAACTAAAGGTGAAAATATCCAAACTGACATTTTGGTGAAAATTTGCGTTGCACTTCAATGTGATTTTTCTGATATTATGGAAATGGACAGCGATTTGGAATGATATGTGTTTGAGGAGGTCTTTATAAATGGACTATACAGACATTTTGGCAATAGCCAGCAATGAAATAACAGCCGTAAAAGGGCGACATATTCCTGTTGTTGACATAGCGAAACCATCGACATTAGATTACGCTCGTCAATTAGCAAAAGTTGTGTCGAAATTATCGCCATTACTTGGGAATATGATTGAGTTTTCCACCGTTGATTTGCTTAACACATATGATTGGAAAGGGCTTGGTGCTTGGAAAAGGCAAGACCCCGGCTTTCCTGATGCAATTTTCAGTAGCGAAATCATCCTCCCAAATCCGGGGATAGAAGTAAAAACGTGGTTTCCGTTTGCGACAGAGATAACTGCTCGATTCAAAGATAGCGTGTTGCATTTTGCAAATGACCAAATTAACGTGGCGATGATTGCATGGCTTCCCGAAAGCGTTTTATGGGGAAAGCCTGTTATTATTGATGCTTGGGTTGGGAGTGCTTCCAGTGTTGCCGCCGCCCGCGACGAACATTATCATCGTCCACCCGATTATTTGGTATTTGAACCAAGAGACACAAGCAACCGCACAGCAAATTTGCAACAAACAAATACGAATGGGTATAAATTCCAAGGAAGCCCCGCTGACTTTGAGAGAGCAAAACAATTAGTGGAGTCTTGGGGTGCTGACGGAATGAAATACAGCACCTCACAAGAATACCAAAACAAGCTACAGAGCTTGCTCGGAAACTTCACTTATCGTCTGGACACAAATTTTGCCAAAATGGATAGGATTAGACACGCCTCTCTTGAAGAGTTTAAGTTGCGTGTTCTTGGCACGGAGTACAAAGGAAACACTATTCGTCAGTGGTCACGAATATTATCACGCCAAGATGCCACTTTGGATGGGGAGTTGCTCCGGCTGATTCAAAATGGATAAAACATACTCAAACGCTTGTTCATACATATCGGGGCGTATTTCTGCAGAAAAACACTGCCGATTTAACCGATAACAAGCAATTGCAGTTGTAAACAAGCCGCCAAACGGATCCCAAACAACATCACCCTCATCGGATGACATTGTTATTGTGGCTTCTATTAGTTTGAGCGGTTTTTGGTTGTAGTGAACCGCTTTGGTGCCATTCTTAACCCGCTCTTTTCCATTCAATTGCGATTCCGACCAGACATTTGTTAACCCCAAAGGGCAATAAAATTTTGCACGATAGGATTGCCACTCTTCCCGTGTTATAGGGTTATTTCCATCAATGCTAAAATATGGGCGACCTTCGGGTTTGCCGTGGGCATTTGCGTAAAAAGCAATTTTTTCAAAAGCGTCTGCGGGTGGCATATACCACAAATGACATTTTGTAAAATATTTTCGAGTAGCGGCATCTTTTACACCACAGGCCACGTTGGTTTTAGAAAAAGGCAAACCAGTGCGCCCCCACTCGTATCTAAGCCATTCTTTCATGCCATAAGTGTTATTTTCAACGTGAAACTCGGCTTTTCGCACGTATTGAACACATATTTCTGAAACGACAGGCAGCTTACTAATCGTCTTGGTGTTCACGTTCCCCGCCACATGACTCATTCCTTTATCCCAAACACAGCAAGCCTTGTATTCCCATCCATATTTCAACAATACAGGATGTACATTTGCCCATCCAAGTTCTGTGTTCCAAAACCACAGTGTCGTTTGTGGCGTTGAGCGCTTTGCCCATTCTGCGATGTGTGGCTCGTACCATTCTACAAGACCATCTACAGTAACTAAATCGCCCGGAAATCCTTTTACACCATAGGGGCCATCAGAAATTATTATTGTCGGTACATTCCATGAACTATATAGTTGCAACGAATCGCCATTGTATAATCTAATGCTTCCACTGTTCAATAAATCCATATAAGGTTATCCCCCTAAATATTGATACTTATTTGATAACATTGGCAATGTCGTTTAGTTCGCATTCCAATGCGGAACAAACTCTCGCAAGGGTATCTGTTGTAACATTTTGATTTTTTGAGAGTTTAGCCATTGTCGCTTGACTAATATTGGCTAATTCACGCAATTCGCCCTTTTTCATATTGCGGTCAATAAGTAATTTCCATAACTTTTTATAGCACAGACACGCCATGCGGATGTCCCCTTTCTCATAAGCCATTATACCATATTAAGTTACTGATTGCAATGCAAATATATGCTATCGCATACAAATGTCTTTGATAGGCTAATTTGATTGCTTTGGTGTCCGAAACGTACCATTTCCCTCAAGCCTTGCAAGCAGAATTTTTCGAGCCGATTTGTACTCCTCGCCAATGAAACCCAATTTCAGCAGAAAACATCTGAATGCGTACTTTTCATTCTCGACCTCACGCGCCACCGCTGTAACCCGCTTCTGTGCCTTAGCCGCCGTACATATCCGCTCGACAAACACAGCGTAAGCTTGCACCTCTTCGGGCGTGGCTTCTGCGGAAAACCAAGGAAACGCTAATGTGTCCGTCTTGCGCTTAATGGGTAGGGCTTCTGCTCCGATTGCCCTTTTGATGAGTGTAGCTTTGGCGGCAACAAGCCGTTCCAAATTATCCAAGGCAATGTCCGTGAAGCCATCAAGGGGTATTTCGATAACCAAGCCGTCCACGCCCAACGTGGGCGCATTTTCGCCCTTTGGTGGCGTTTCGGGGTTAGCCTCAACCATTTCCCCTTCGAGGGCAGAAACGCACTCCTCCGCCTCGTGTTGCGCTTTGATTGCCAACCACTCGGCTTTCTTAATTCGGGCTTTCTTTTCGCCCTCTATCCTGTAGATGTGTGCATCAGAATGACACTCATAATTTTTGCCATCATAGACTATGTTTTGCATTTTGTGTCCCCCTTTAATTTTGGGGCTTTCGCCCTCGTTCTATAAACAGTATGCCGTAGGTGGGGCATGAAGTGTAGTGGAGTATGATGGAGCGGTCTTTAAGCGACCGCTCGTTTCCTGTTGTCCCCGCCAAGGTTTAACATCTTTACAGCTTCTTCAAAAGTGTGTGCGTATAGTTGCCATTTTTCTTTTGTGCTGTTGCGGACAAATATTCCGCTTTCGTGTGTTTTGACCAGCCTATGCCCGTGCTTTTTGCGCAGGGTTCTCCGCACCTCGCCCAAAGTAGGCTCTTTGAAAACTTCAATCCAAAATCTGTCGGACTTGAATGCAAGTGGGCTTTTTCGGTGGATTGCGTGCCACACCCTGTTTTTCGTAATTCCCCCAAAGTAGGCACATATTTCTGCGGTACTTTCAAAAGTACCAACACACCTGTTTTCACGCTTCATATCGTACACACCGTACCATTTTCCATTCATAAGAATTCCGCCCTTTTTCGTTTATTCGCAGGGGTTTCCCCGCCGCCTAAACACAGTATGCCGCAGGTGGGGCGTGAAGTGTAGTGGAGCATAATTGAATCCATGACGGAAACAAGCCGTTCTGTAGCTTACCCATAAAACGAAAATGCCCTTCGCTTGACTTCCAACATTACGGAAGTTTGGCAAAGGGCATTTTTGTACAGTTTCGTGGGGTTTTGGCTTGGGGTTTGCCGTAAATTCAAACACCAAATAAACACCAAAAGCGGTTTGGCTGGGCTATAAAGTGCCGTATCTTCGGGCTTTGATGCCTAACTCGCTCCTTCGGTCGGAGATGGCACTTGTTACCAGTCAGTTTGACAAAAACGACAAATCAGTCGAAGCTCTAACCTCCCGCAATTCTGTGCTTACAAAGGAAATTGATGCACAAAAGTCCAAGATAGAAACACTTAAATCCGCTTTGGATAATGCCGCCACCTCGTTTGGAGAAAATGATAAGCGAACACAAAACTGGCAGATACAGCTAAACAAAGCCCAAGCTGAATTAAATGGCATGGAGCGGGAGTTGGTATCCAATAACAAAGAGCTTGATGCCGCAGGGCGTGGTTTTGACGAGGCGGGCAAAGGTGCTGGCGAGTTTGGCAAAGGGCTGGATAGTGCTGGTAGAGAAACAGACCAGTTTGGCAAAGCTCTGGATGGCACAGGCAAAAATCTGGATGCCGCTGGCAAAAGCACAGATAAACTTGGCGATACCCTTTCTGATACTGAAGATGAATTGCGGGGTGCTGGCAAAGAAACCGACAACCTCGGAAATGAAATGGACGAAACAGGCAAAAAGGCTTCTGTTTTTGGTGATGTTCTAAAGGCTACCCTCGCCGCTGAAATTATCATAGCTGGAGCGAAGGCTCTGGTAAATATGGTTAAAGAAGTCGGAGCGGCTGTAAAAGATTATGTTTCTGACGGAATGCAGATGGCAACCCAAGCCACAGAAAACCAGATGAAATTATCTACAGTTATGAAAAATACAATGGATGCCTCGGATGGGCAGATTAGGTCTATTGTGGAGTTAACTAATGCTCAAGAAAAACTTGGTGTCGTTTCCGCTACAGTCCAACAAGGCGGGGCTCAGGAGTTAGCTACATATTTATCCAAGACGGATAGCTTGAAAACTTTGTTGCCTGTTATGAATGATATGCTGGCACAGCAGTATGGTATAAATGCCACACAAGAAAACGCTGTCAATATAGCGACCATGCTGGGTAAAGTTATGGATGGGCAAGTAGGAGCATTATCCCGTTATGGCTATTCATTCGATGAGGCACAAGAACAAATACTAAAATTCGGCACAGAGTCTGAACGAGCGGCGGTGCTGGTTGATGTTGTGGGTCAGTCTGTCGGCGGCATGAATTTAGCTCTTGCACAAACAGATGATGGCAAGATGCGGCAGTTAAATAATACGCTTAATAATACCCAACAAGCTGTGGGTCAAATGGCTAATGAATGGAAAGCACAAATGATGGGTCAGATGTTGCCCTCTGTGGACACATTATCCACAGCATTTCTTGCCCTTATCCGAGGGGAAGGGTCTATTGAGGCTTTGGCTGATAGTTTTGAAGGTGTATTTAATGAGATTGGAAACATAATACAGGAGTTTATACCAAAGGTGCTGGAACTTGGTATAAATATTATTAAAGCTCTGGCATCAGGATTATCAAATAATGTTGGGGTCGTGATAGAAACGGCTGTTACAACATTAAATCAGTTTGCAAGTGCTATTTTGGAAACTTTGCCTGTGATATTAGATGCGGGCTTTAAGATATTGTTGGGATTAGTGGAAGGCATCATAAAAGCCCTGCCCGACATTGCCAAAGCCGCTGTTGAGATTATAAACACGCTGGCAAAAGGCATCGGGGACTCTTTGCCTACACTTATCCCTGCGGCGGCGGAGGCTATAACCACTATTGTAAAATCTTTGATTGATAGTCTGCCGCAGATATTGGACACGGCTTTGAAACTTGTGGAGGGATTGGCAGAAGGGATTATAAATGCCATTCCTGTACTCATAAAGGCTTTACCAGAAGTGATTGACAGCTTAGTGAAATTCTTTATTGGTGCTATACCACAGATTATCGAAACTGGAATAAAACTATTGACCTCGCTGGTCGAGGCTCTACCAGAAATAATCAATACCATTCTGGAGGCTATACCCAAGATTATTGACAGCTTGGTTACTGCTGTTATTGAGTCCATCCCCCAGATAGTGGATGCAGGGGTTAGCCTTCTTGTGTCGCTTATACAAAACCTCCCAGAGATTATCACAACAGTCGTGGAGGCTATACCCAAAATTGTGCTGGGATTTGTAGAGGCTATTATTGGCAATATTGACAAGATTATCGAGGCTGGTGTAAAACTTCTGGTTTCGCTGGTTGAAAACACTCCGCAAATAATAATCGAAGTTGTGAAAGCCATTCCTCAGATTATAACAGGCATTGTTACTGCCATTATCGAGTCCATACCCAAAATCGTGCAAGCTGGCTCTGATTTGATAAAGGGATTGTGGCAGGGCATCAGCAATGTTACGCAATGGATAATGGATAAAATCAGAGGTTTCATGAATAGTGTTGTCAGCGGCATCAAGAGTTTCTTTGGCATTTCATCTCCATCAACACTATTTGCTGGCATAGGCAGAAACTTAGGCGAAGGCATTGGTGTCGGCTTTGAAGATGTCATGGAGCAAGTTGGAAGGGATATGCAAAACGCAATTCCCACGGATTTCAACCTAGACCCAAGACTGCGGGGTACTGGCGGGGTTGGTGGCTTATTTGACGGAGCATACTCCGCTGGAGCTACACCATATGGAAGTGTCGTTCAGCATATATCCATTACTTCCCCAAAGGCACTAAGCGAAAAAGAGGCGGCACGGGAGTTTAGAAATATGAGCAGAAAGCTGGCGTTGGGAGTTACTTGATGCGGTACAATCAGCACATACACAGAACAAACAAAAATGCTGGATTTGATGGCATGGTGAAGAATGGAGGGAGCGGCATATGGAATTAACATATATCAATACAGCAGGTGTATCGGTTACCCTACGCCAAACAAAGCCATTTTTTCTAACCAAGCTGGACGGAGTCGGTCGTATTCGCCAGACAATAAACACATTTAGAGCCCCAGAACAAGATGGAGCTTTCTATATATCATCTACGCTGGATATGCGAAACATTACCATTGAAGGTCAAGTGGTCGCTCCAGATGTTGATACATCATTTGAGCATAGGCGACATCTATTGCGGATATTCACTCCAAAACAGCGAGGCACTTTGGTATATCGCAACAGGCAAATATCCTGCATTGTGGAGGAGGCTGGGTTTTCGCAGAGTAGCGGTAATGGCAGGGGTGGTGGCATTGCCCGTTCGCCAGCGTTCTTTATATCGCTATTATGTCCCTCGCCCTTCTTTGAGGAATTGGAAACAATACGGCAAGAGTTGGCATCTTGGCAGGGCAACTTCTCGTTTCCGCTGGAGATACTATCCACGCCTGTGCCTCCCCTGCCAATAGCTGGGATAGAATTGGGTATTCGACAACCCAGCCAGATAATTATGATTGATAATATCGGAGATGTACCCTGTGGGTGTGAAATTGTATTCAGAGCGACAGGCACTTTATCCATGCCAGAATTACTTAATGTAGACACAGGCGAGTTTGTGAGAATAAATGCCACAATGGTGTCGGGTGAGGAATATCGTATATGTACCCATTTTGCTGGAAAGCGTGTGTTGCGGATATTAGGCACGACCCAGACAAACGCTTTCAATCTGCTGGATGTCGGCTCGACATTTCTTCAGCTTTCGGCTGGCAGAAATAATCTGCGATATGACTCGGCAGATAATATGGATTTGTTGGAAGTTAGTATTTATTACAGACCGCAGTATTTGGGGGTGTAGGATTGTGGCTGGAAATCGACCATCACTTTACCAAACATAGTCCAAACAAGCACTCCGAGTACAGGGTTTGGGTGGAATGGCACATTTTGTTATCAAAGGGGCTGGCACAACATGGAATTATATATATTCAACCAATCCGACCGCCAGCTCGCTGGCATCATAGAGGCTTATGAATACCTCCGCTGGACACGGCGGTTTTCCAAGTGCGGCTCATTTGAATTAAAAGCAATGGCAACAACCGACAACCTCGCCCTGCTCCGCATCGGCAACATCCTCTGGAAAAACGATGACGAAGAGGCTGGGCTTATAGAATTTATGGAGATTACAGGAAGTGACCGAGAGTTTATTGAAATAAGCGGGCGGTTTGCTACATCATTTTTGGCTCGTAGGATTGTTTGGGGTACAGAAATATTGACTGGGGATTTGGGTGCGGCACTAGAATTATTGGTGTCGAGAAACCTCATCAATCCACGACCTTCCAACATGGGTAGGGAGATTGCTAGGATTGAATTTCAATCCGCTGTGCTTGATATTGCCGTTAATACCCAGACATCATATAGAAATTTAATGAGTGCAGTAACTGGCTATTGCGATACCGCCGATGTTGGCATTAAAACAACATTCAACCCAAAGACTGGACTGTTTACAATAATCCCATATTTGGGGAGCGAGTCACAAGCAGTATTCTCCAAAGAATACGAAAACATTATTGAGCAAGTTTTTACACAAAGTGTGGTCGATTATGCCAGCTTTGCCCTTGTAGCTGGCGAAGGCGAAGGGGCTGGGCGTACCATTGTGTCGGTCGGTGGCGGTGAGGGCGAGGCTAGATATGAAGTTTATGTTGATGCCAGAGATTTGCGGGAGGAGGATTTTCCCAGCAATTATGAAGATGCTTTGGCATTTCGTGGGCTTACAAGACTGGCAGAGTCTGCAATGGTTGAGGCTTTTGATGTAACTGTTAATCAATATGGCAATCTAACCTACAAAGTGGATTTTGATATAGGGAGCAGAGTGCAAGTGGTCTCCAAGAACTGGGGCATTAGCATGAACACCAGAATAATGGAGATTGAGGAAAGTTATGACCGAGAAGGCATGAGCCTCTCCGCTACTTTTGGGAAATCGCTGTTGACCATAAATGAGAAGTTTCGGACTATGTATGAAAATCAATAAAAAGAAACCAAAAATAACGTGAAAATAATGCAATAAAAATATAGATTTTGGGTGGTGGATTATCAATGGAAAAATCGGGCTTCTTCAATTCCAACAATGGAGACAGAGTTTATACCGCAGATGACTTTGCGGCATACTTTGGGGACTTGGTGTCAAACGGCATCTTTTATCGCAATGCCGACAATCTGCGGGTTGTGGTAGCTGTTGGCATGAATGTCGCTGTTGCCGCTGGGTCTGCTTGGATAAATGGTTATAGATATGAAAACACCTCGCCGCTTGATTTGCCTATTGCTACAGCAGATGGGGCAAACCCAAGAATTGATAGGGTGATATTACGCTGGAGTAATGTGGACAGAGAAATAAGGCTGGCAGTTTTAACAGGCACTCCCGCACCAACGCCAAACCCTCCAAACCTTACCCGTAATGCCGACACATGGGAACTGGGGCTTGGGACTGTTTTTGTTTCAAGGGGAGCTTTGGCAATTGACACAGTAAATATATCTGACACGAGAATGTCACCTACTGTTTGTGGGTTGGTTAATTCGCTGGTTTCGGCGGTTTATGAGTAGGCAGAACATAACAATCTTTATTTTGATAATTCAGCCAGAATGGGGGCGGATAAATGACAACTACATACACAGCCATAAACGCCTGTAGCTGGCGTTCTGACAACGGCGGTCGTTGGATGCCAAACATCACTCCCATGATAAGGCAGGGTCAATGGGAAGTAGAAATGGGCATCAATATCGGGGTTATGATATTTGACCTTACAGCATTAAGGGCTCAGTTTGCCACACATTCACCAGTTAGAGCGACTTTGCATTTGAATAGAACAGGCTCTGGCACACCTTCGCTGGCATTGCCATTATTTTTGTATGCTGGCAATCAGAGCGGCATCCCTGCACCAACTTTGAATGTTAGCACACCAGCAACACGCCCTGTTCGTGTTTCGTCTGTGTTTTCTACAACTATATCTGGTGGGCAAGGGTCAAAATCTTTCAGCATATCCACGGCTCTAATAAATTCCATCGGCAATGGGTCGAGCAACTGCCTATTTATGGATGCAGATGGCAGCTTTACGAATTATATGTCTTTTACTGGTCGGAACGACCTCTCCAGAATTAGACTTGACATAGAATGGACACCAAGAACAACAGCAATCACCGCACCGACTGCACTTTCAGTAAGCCCAGCAATATCCGAAAATACAGCCATGTTGTCATGGTCTGGAACTGTGGCTGGCATAAATAACGCCATAACAGGCTACAACATCCAGTTTTCAGACGCATCCAATAACTCCACATGGGGAGCGTGGCAAGACTTAACAACTATAAGCAACACAGCAACTTCTGGTGTTCAGCTTGTGCCAGCATCCTCCACCCGTGGGCATTTCCGTAGATTTAGGATGCAAGCGTTTGGTGTAGCTGGGGCTGGTTTTGCCTCTGGCTGGCGTGTATCGTCAAATAGTGTCCGTAGAAATATATTCCCAAATGCTCCAACGGCTGTTACTGCAAGCCCTGTTATTTATAGCGATGAATACGTGTCGCTGGTATGGTCTGGAGCATCAGCGGGGTTAAGTCCTATTCGTGGGTTTCAGATAGCCAGCAGAACATCGGATGGTGTGCCTACACCGCCAGATTTGAATATAACACAAAGTTTCATTCCGATTGGAGCGGCTAACCGACCAGCTAGAGTAAATGATATGCTCTATGTTTCTATCCATGAAACGGATAATACAAGTGCAGGAGCGAACGCCAGAGGTCACGCCTATTATCTAAACGACCCAAGCACCACAGTATCTTGGCATTATACTGTTGATGATACTGAAACAGTCCAGCACTTGCCAGAGAATGAAGATGCTTTCCATGCTGGGGACGGGGCTGGAAGTGGCAACAGGCACAGTATCGGTATTGAAATCTGTGTTAATGAAGATGGGGATTTTGCTAAAGCAGTCCAGAGAGCAATCGAGCTAACAGCAGATATTTGTAACCGCCGCAATATTCCAATAGCAAATGTTGTGCAACATAACCATTGGAGTGGCAAAAACTGCCCAAGAAATATAAGGGCGGGCGTGCCTTTTGGCTGGGAGACCTTTTTGCATAAAGTGGCTGAGGCTACTGCGGGGGATATAGTCTGGAGTAATTGGACTGTGTTGGCTGTTATAGATAGAGCGGCTACGAGTGGCACATTTACCACATCAAATGTATCAAGAGTGCCAGAAACTTATACCCAGTTTGGTGTATGGACTATTGATACGCTGGGAGCATTCTCAAGTGAGAGCTTGAGTAATTCGATTAGGAATATAGCTCCTGACCGACCGCCTTTAGCTCCGATTATTGATGCTCCACGAAATGTTGGAAGTGGCAGTAATATCAACATCACCTACAATACAAAACCCATGTTTTTCATCCGAACCCAGCCAGAGCCAGATGGACAGCTACAAACGCTCTTCGTGCAGATAAATAATGGGGTCTGGCATAATTCGGTGGATAACCCAGAGTATTTCAGCACAAGTGGGGAGTTTGATGGTGTTGTTAGAACGATTTATACCTCAGATACTTTGCCCACAGGCAGTCATACCATTACTGCCCATGTTTCGGACGGGGGCGGTGGTGCATCTAGCGGCGGCTCTGGTGCAGGGAGCGGGTCGGGCATCCAGCCCAGAGGAACAGGCGGCGGTTTTGATAGCCCTGTGGTTACTCGGCACTTCACAATACTACCCTCGCCATTTGATACCATAGCCTCCAACCAGACAGCAGCCAAAGCTCGGCACATCACAGACCTTCGGACTGCCATAAATAACAACAGGAAATATTATGGACTATCTGCCTATTCATGGGATGGAGAAATAACCCCACAAGTTACGCCTGTGATATATTTCCCATTTCATATATTGGAATTGAGAGCCGCAATTCAGCCTGTTATTGATTGGGTTAATGATTATGACCCACAAGCCGCCGCACAGGGTGTTCTGCCGCTTTTGGAGATACTTCCGCTGGATTGGCAGAATATCGGCACACGCAGACCGAGGGCGGCGGTTATGAACCAGTTGATGGATTTTGTGTTGAGGTTGTAGTGGCAGAAATAAAAAATATGCCAGCAAAAGCGGCTGGCTCGAATGGAGGCTTTTGTAATGGACATAAACTCAATGACACCAACAACAGGGCGTATTCTGGATGAAGATGGCAAGGCTGTCAATGTGGTGGATATTCTTAACGCCAAAGGCTCAGTAGCTCCAGTTTCTGATAAGGTGTACGATATAAACGCCTATTCTCCCAAAACAGGCAGGGTTATTGGTGAGGATGGCAAAGCATACAATCTTGTGGACTTATTGGAAAATGGCGGCGGGGGTGGTGGAGGCGGTGGCGGTGGCACAACAGACCACTCCAAACTATCAAACCTAAGCTACGAAAAAAGCGGACACACAGGCTTTGTGAAAACAATGGAACTTGATGTAACTGCAACACCAGCCCCTCCATCACTACCCAGAACAAATGGATGGCGAATAGGGGCTACAGGGCAAGTGCAAGGCGATTATAATTATTTGAGGGCGTTTTATACTACAAAAGAAGCCGCAGAGATAGATGACACAAGCGACATTGAACATCTTATTGCAGTTTGGGCTATATTGGGTAAAGAAATGGTATTTGCTCATGTAGCAGATGGAGAATTGCACGATAGTAAAATAACAGATGCTGATGGGAATGTTCTCATAGAAGAGCTACGCCCTATTCCAGAAGGATATACATGGTGGTTTGGTGGGCTTCAGCCCTATAATCCTGATATGCCAGCAACGCCATTTCCAACAGATGATGTTTTCTTTAGCATTTTGGAAATCGGTGTAGAGTCACTTATGACTATGATTGGCGATACATTCCAGCTTAAAACTGACAATAAAGACCTTGTTGGTGCTGTTAATGAGTTGTTGTCAAAAGCAAATGAGCCTAAAGTCGAAAACATTCGCATGGAGGCTGTTGGGGATGATGCTCTGTCTATTCGGCAGGGAAGTGTTGTTTTCAAAGAAAATGGCGAGGTCGTTAATTTCTCGTTGTCTTTTGCATTAACAACAGCAAACCTTGACTCTGTTGGATTTTTTGTTGTTGGGCAGGATTATTATGTTTATATTTGTGATGAGTGGGACAGCACAAGCGGCGGTAGTGGTGGAAATATCGGTGGTGGTGAAAACGGAACGAATACCGCAAACCTTCCAACAATACTCATTTCAACAGACAATTCCGCTCCCCTTAACCACGATATATCACAAGTACGCAAAATAGGCGGTTTTCACTACGGCACAAACCGCCGCACAGATGCAACACTTCAGCCAATCAACACTGCAGGGGCAGTTAGAGGAGATGATTGGGAGGCGAATGTTTATAGTGGCATCGTACCCAGAAGTGTTTGGACTTTCCAGCACAGACCCAAATGTGAGCCAGAGGGCATGGTTTATTTGGGCAATAATGTGTGGGTGGATATTTACCAAGCGAGTGACGATACTGGCGGCACAGAAGGCTTTTTGTCCGCACACAACGCCCTGCCATCTGTTGGACTGACTTGGTATGCTTATGTGGAGAGGTTGCTACTTTCTGGAAAACGCCTTTTATCATATCAAGAATGGATACAAGCGGCTCTTGGTAGCCCGCAGGGTACATCAAGCGGGAATTTGAATGCGTGGACTTCTGGCACAGACCGCCAGTTGACAGGGTTTGTTGAGAGAGCAGTTTCGTCAATCGGCTGTCGGGATTGTGTCGGTAATGTATGGGAGTGGCTATCAGAACTTATCGCATCAGGCTCTGGCACAGAAGCATGGCAAGACCCAATGTCTGGGCAGGGATATGGACAGATGTGGTTATCTGAGGATAACAATTTTAGGGCGTTATTGGCTGGTGGAAGTTATTTCAATGGTGCTTTGGTTGGTGCTAGGTCTGCCTGTGTTCTTTATAATCCTTGGGGGGACGTGAAATAAGGATAAATGAAAACCATCCATAATTTCTTTTCCACCTTGAATTTCTTATAAATTTCGTCTTTTGACACTAAGGCCTATCCCATAATAAGCACCTTCGCATATTTTCCGTCTTTTCCTTCAGTCCTGCGTCAGCAAAATCCTTGTGTGTCTTTGGACGCACGGCGGATTCCACTTCCTTGTCTTGAAGAAAAATACACGAAAATCTGCTTCGGTGTTATTATGAGATAAGCTCTAGTACAGAGGGCTTAAGTATAGATGCAAAATCTACAACACGAGCACTACTTTTTTTGCACTATTGCTCCTACAATCATTGAATACATTGCATATACAGCAAAAAGGATTAATAAATTCCATCCCCACCACGCCCATTCAATTGAGCCTAAAATACCCATGATAATTCCTGCGACACTAATGGCACCATTAAGCAATAGCGTAATACCTAAAATAGAAAGAAAGGTCATGGATTTTGTTGTAATAGGTCTAATTCTCAGAATGCCAGCAACTGTATCGGTAATGAGATAAATGACAGCCATAAATACCAAACCTCGTTCCCAGCCCGATAAAACAGAATTTCCAAATATATCAATTGCGATACCAACAACACCACCCCAAAACGAAACTTGAAACATCAATGCGATAATTCGCAAGACCTTATTTTTCGGAAGTTGAGGTATCGTTGGTTTTTGTGGATGTTTTTGCTCGCCTTGAGTGGCAACAACACTTTTCCAATATTCGAATATGTTAAATCGTTTTTCGGTCACATCCTCACATACGGGCTTTTTACGGATAGGGGGAATATCATTGAAGTCATAATGATTTATGTCGAACAAGTGTGTAATGTATGGCCTTTTGCGTCCGCAAAACACAAGCACTTCACTTTCGCTAAGCTGCACATTGCTTTCCCCGACTCCTTCTTCTGCAACATTAACTTCTTTGAGTAAATTTTGCAACAATGATGTGGAGATAAGATCTCGCCCTTCGGATGTTTTGCCCCCTAGAAATTGTATGTCCTTCAACAAAGGAGCTTCTCGACTAAACAAAAAAATCCAGTTTGAACAGTTGCTCATGATGGTTTCTGTTTCATCGCCATACCTCTGCGAGAGCTGACCGCGACTTTGTGCAACCAAATGGAATCTTATATTTCTGCTCCTTGATGCTGTAATCATGGTCGGAAAACTTGGTATATACGGAAGGCTTGCAAACTCATCGACAATGAAGTTTATACGATTTTCAAAACGAATATCTGGCATTTCACTCGCTTTTGCAATTAGACTGTCATAGCATTGCTTGATGAACATACTGGCAAGAAGGTGGTATGTCGGCTTCTCATCGGGAATAATTATATATATAGCAGTTTTGGTATTAGCTAAATCGGCAAATTCAAAGGTTGTTTTGGCGGTCATCCTAAGCAAATCTTCATGCATAGAGAATACTTCTGTATATAAATCAAAATACCCTAGTATGCTGGCTCGTGTTCTAGGGGGTGCTTCGACTGCGTTAGAAAGATTTCGATGGACTAGTGGATATTTTTGATAGAGAAAATTGCTAAATCCCGATGTTTCAGCCCATGTCAATTCCCTATCAAAATTGCCGATATGTGCTGTTGGTCTAAAAATTTCATGCCTGAGCTTAAGAACATCCTTGATACTTACCCCATAGTAACCTTCATTGTCACTCTTGTTCTGTTCGAAAAGAAACAATGATAACCCTACAAATAACTGCAATGCGCTATCAGCCCAATATGGATCACGAATATCCTTACCTGCAAACACAGAGCGAGCGACCTCATTTAAAAATTCATAGGCTTTATTAAATTCGCCGTTCCTAAAATGGCGAAAAGGTATGAACAAGGGATTCCAAGCATCACTTGTTGCGGGATTCCGAAAGTCTATAGTAATGACATTATATCCGCTATCATCTATGCGTTGCGCCGTGCGATTATATAATTCGCCTTTAGGATCTACCACAACAAAGGACTCTTCAGCTTTTGCACACAGCAAAATTGAAGGCATAATAACAAGCCTTGTTTTTTTCGATCCAGTTGCACCTAGTATGAGCGAATGAGCATCGGATGTATCTACGTAAATGGTCTTGTCGCCATCGTTTTGCTCGCAAAGAAGTGGTATCCCTGCTCCATTTTTAACGGTTGATGCTTCAGACAGCTTAATGCTATGCAAACCCTGCCTGAATTCGTTTTGAGTTGCGAACCTTGACTTTTCGGTAAAATTATCCATTTCCTACCTCCATTTCGAGAGTAAATCGCTTGACAAGCATATCCAGTTGCTCATAATCATAGCTTGTTATGGATTCGCTCAATTGTTTAATTTTTTCCATTACTTCGAAAGCGAACTCTTGCTCGTAACTATTTTTGAACTTGCGATACAAAAAATCATAGGTATTCGAATTTTCAATCATTGCCGTAATATCGGCTCTTCTCTTGAGGGCTGACATCAGAAGTTTCAATATCTCCTTTTTCCTGGTATTTGAAACTTCAGTGCTACTGATGCAATACATTAATACAGGGATAGCGTGTTTGAAAGCGGTATATTGGTCATTTTTCATCGTTCCGCAATCAGCACGGTAAAAGCCACTTGAAAGCATAATTTTTGCCAAGGCAAATAATGACTCGGACGAAAAATCGATGGTTGCAAGTAGCTCGTTCAGTGCATACTTATTCATATTCAATGAAGCAAAGTGGGCGCTCGAGGTCATACTTTTAAGTGCAGAGCGTAAAGCATATATATTGTAATTACATTTGTTAAGAGAGAGTGTTTCTATGAATTCATCTTTAGACCCTACGCCTAACAACGAAATCAGTTTGCCCCATACAATTATATTGTCAGGTGCGAATGTGCCGCCAATTCCTTCAATTGCACTTAGTAATGAAATTATTGTTTTGTGGTCATCTCGCTTAAGCAACCAGTTGACAATCGCTTCAATATGTTGCCAATCAATATTATTTACATCCAAAACTTCGATCAAATAGCCATCAGCAATGGACTTAGCTTCAGTATCGATTTTGCTAATTACTGCTACATCAAAGTCAGAAATTGGCATATTGCTACATAACTGTAACAAAGCAAAAAAGACACTTCTTTCAAATGGATAAACATTGTAGTAGCATTCCAGAATTGCTTTTGCAAATCTATATAGATCGTTGGCTAGTAAAAATGCTGCTATCCGCAAGCATTGTTCTGCAGTTAACATTTTCGTGTCACAAAATTTTTTTATTTCAGCTTCGATAGAATTGAATCTTCGTTTTTGGATGTCACTTTGAAACCCCTTAATGGCTTCATCGATTGAAAAAGAGCCGTCAATAGTGCCTATATGGGAGTGTTTAGTATTTTTTTCATTAAACAGATGCTTCAAAACGTAAGTTTTTATCTTTTTTGTCGTTTTACTTTCGTCATCGCGGGTGCTGTTGCTGAAAAATAAATTTCTTGCATCAGTAACATTATTGCAAGTTTCAATTGATAGCCTTCCGTCGCCACTCATCATCAAGGTAGCATCGTGGTCGCTCACAAACAGCCAGTCAGGGACATCTTCACTAAATTCCATAATATCAGATTTTAACTCATCGATTATTTCCGATTCTAACTCAATATGGTTATGCCTAGAAAGCCATGCGGTGAGCAAATTAAACTCAAATTCATAAACTTCAAAGTGTGACAATAAATTTACGCAATCGTCATTTATATTTTCTAATGATCCAATGATTAGGTCGGCCATCAACCAGTCGTTTTCTGACAGCGATAAATATAAGGATTGAACCAACTTTGCAAAATCACTACCCAACACTAAGTGATCGGGTAAAGATTCAGCAAGAGGTGGATGAAAAACTTTTATATCGTTCTTTTGAACCATTAAAGTCAATAGGATATGGCATTGTTCATTATCATAAGCAAAACCTCGCTTTAATACAATTTCGGTTTTAGTAACTTCACCAATTCTAAGTAGCCTTGCACCGAGTTCAAAATGTAGCTCTCCTAGCAGATTGCGAATCCTCGGCTCAGTATCAACCGATACCATGCTCGCTTGCCTAAATTCATTTAGTTTGTCTATAGCGGCGTGCAATATAGAACATTCTTCAGCAACATCTTGTATGTACAGTAATAACATAGTGCCTACAGAATAAACGATATCCTTCTTGTGTGAAAAAGAGTTAATATGCCTAATGTTTTTTTCCCAATACGAAGCATCTTCAAGACGCGTGAAGTCATTCTTTCGATACATCGAACGCAATTCTTGCCCCAAATGTAGTTCAATGATAATTTCATTATACCTATATCGCTGTGAAAAATCAGTAATTTCACTATTTATATAGTTGTTATCGTTCTCATCTGAACACGGCGATAAAACGAACAGGTAATTTATATATGATTGCGCAAAAAAAGCTCGATCATTGAATTCATGGTCTAAAACAGTTCTATACTTGCGCAACAGAACAATCGCTTCTTTCTCATTTGAAGCCAACATAAGATTTTGAAACAATAACTCTAAGCAATAAAGGCTACAAAGAGGTTCGTTTGCATTCTTCTGAACATATAGCAAAAATCTATCTAGTAATCGCGAAAGAATACTATGAAGTGATGCTTTACGTTCGAAGATGTTCCTGTACAAAGTAAGTGCAATCTCTGCATTACTCATTTTTTGAGCCTCAAGCAAAATGTCTCCCAGTGCGCCATAACCTCTTATTGGTGTATCGGCAAACATGCTAAACAAGGCACCAAAAACACCTTTAGCAGATACTTCATCATCTTCAAGGAGTTCTTTGTATCTACCATAAAACAAACTATTTATTTGAAGAGCTTTTGCGTCCATTTCACTAGTTGATGGAACGTTACTGTCAGATCCTAGCACATAGGTGATTACAGAAAAGTAAAATGTCAGCAGGTTTATACCAGATATTTCGCACATTTCAATAATCGTTTCCATTTTATTGAATACAGTTAACGGATCGTCAGAAAACTTGACTTGCTGCGAAAGTATGTTGAGCAAATTGTGGGTCATTACTTTGTCGTTATCATATTTTGCAATAAGCTTCTCTAATTGGACGATAAATTTACTGTCAATCATAGTATTTGCTGATGCAGAAAAAAAACTGAGAGACATAGCGAAAATGTTATCTATGACTTTCGAATTTTCTGATGAAAACTTATCGCAGAACAAGCTGAATCTTGTCATAAGGTTTTTCTTATTTTCTATGTTTTTTTCTAGAACAATAGAGTGTAGGTATAACACGGCTAATTGTTCTGAGAAGAATGTATAGTTTTGGTAATCCTTGTCAATCAAATTTTCATAAACTGAAATACTATATTTCAGCCTAGCCAAATCAGGAATAGAAAGTGTAACGTCTCCGTATATCGGCATTAACTGTTTTATTATTGCAACATCTGCCAGCATCCTACTTACAATATCCAAATTTTTGTTGCTTGCATCAATAGCATTCCTAAGTGAATCACCCACAATATCCCAATAATTTTCGTTGCTTATGATAATAATTTGTATATCTGCCGAGCGTAGCACATCATCAAAATGACTCTCCGAGATTTCGTTAGTGTATAGGGATAACTCACGGCTGAATGCAGAAAATGTCGGTTTTGTTGGAGTATTGCTAATACGAAACTGCTCTTGGACTACCTTGACGTTTAATTGGTCGCTTCTGTCGAAAACAATAAAAGGGTAAACGAATAAAGCATGAGCGTACAATAAGTCAATAATCTCTCTGTCTCTATTGCTATGCAAATATTTTTCTCTTATAGATTCAAAGATTTGTAGCTTGAAGTTGAACCTATCCATATCATCGTATTGTATCGTTTCGACTAGAAGCATTAGATAATTATACACGGACTCCTCATTGCGATCCTCTATTGCCAAGCATCTCAACTTTTCATATGCTATATGATCATAATAAGCTATAGGGTTATTCATTATTTGATTTGCTAAATAGGTAGAATAGATGTCATAATAATCTTCCTCATCAATCAACTTTAAATTACGCTCAAACAACTCAATGACCCTCGCATTTTCTGATAAAACATGATAGTTATTGTTGACAAATTTCAAGTAAAAAAACGCAATAAACTCACTATTATGGTATTCAAGGGCTAAGCGATACATCCTATCTACCATATATCCATGTACACGATTGTTATCAATCATACTGATACCCACGGCATACGCTTCAGCGAAAGCAGCTTTAATTTTTGGAATTTTGATGGATAAAAAACCGTCATCTAATAAACTGCATGCGAGATTAGATAAATTCTCGTTTTGGGATGATACAGCATTTGAAATCAATGAAATATATTGATTCGAATCCACAATGTCGAGATTCATATTTTCAGGAATTAGTAAGTCACGGAGAACATTTGGCTCAAAACTAGATAAATTGTCCCCATGCATTGCAGATCCAAATAATTTTGAAACAGCATCGGCAAATTCAAGTGGTTTAATATTCCATAGAGTTTTTATCGCAGATAAACTGCGAGAGCCTCCTTCCCGTATAGTTTCAAGGAACGCATGTTCTGCAATTAAACTAGGCTGAATTCTCGCTACAACTCCGCCTTCGTCAAGTATGCTTAAATTTGAAAGATTACGCTTAACATTTCCATAACTCTCTCCAAAAGCAAGGCTGATATTTTTCCACTCAATTGGAAAACATTTCTGTATATCATCAACAGAGAAATCTAACCCAAAATTCAACGCAATAATTAAATGCACATCTTCAGCTACTATTAAACCATTGATTCCTATATGAGTGTTTACTAAATGCTCAAAATAAGCCCGTTGTTCGCACATGCGATCATTTAATATTTCTTTATACAAATTTGAAGAAGAATCAAATTTCTTTCTGCCTGAGGATATATACGCATTAACAACAAGTTCTGCGATTTGCGGCTTGCTTCTGCTGGGGTCTATTTTGAAAATCTCATTTAAAAGATAATGGAGATTAACAGGAGTTAGCTTTTCTTCGTTTTCGGGAACAAGATTACTGATCATTTTCCTGTAAAAGCTGTCTGCCAGCTTTTTGGAATCTAAATTTATATTGTCAACATATGCTTTATTGACTAAGTTATAATTCTTATGATTGCTACTCCGCACTCCCTGCGCTAAAAGGCTTTTCACTACTTCCGCTCGTCTCCTGTCAGATATAACCATCTTGATGTCAAAGGATATCCTCTCCCTCAAAAGTGCATTAACAAATTCTCCAACGAGATCATAGCGACTGATTCCATCAATAACAAATATCGTGTTACGTCTTATATTCACAAAATCTTCCTTGTCATCTGCGCTAATGTGCCTGTACATCTTTATATCCCAGCACAAGTTTGTATCAATGTCATACGCTAGATTTTCCAACAATCTGCTTTTTCCAGTACCAGCATCCCCATTAATTGATATCCACGAAAATTTATTTTGTTTTAGAGATATAAAATCCAAAAGGACGCTTTGTTCTTCAGGTCTTTCGCAAAACTCACTATAAAATTCATAATTTCTTGATGCCTCTCGTCTTTTGCTGTTATACAGACTTCTGCTTATACTATTCTTAAGAAGTGAATACTCTGAAAACCAGTTTGACCGTATTTGCTCAAGAACAGCTCTGATAGACATAGAATAAATGATGTCAAGGCTATTCGTTGCCTCGTACTGAAATCCAAAAACCCCAAGTGATGTGTAAATTGGTGATCCGCTAAAACCATTTACTTGCGTATTTTCAGAAGTGATGGCTATTTTGTAATTATTTGCGCCAAAGTCCGCATAACCTTCAAATTTGCACGATAAATCATATTTTTTATTGTCCGAGTATCCGCAGATTCGAATGTTGCTGTTATTCGGTGAAATTTCGTTAACGTCCAATGGGGCGTAGTTAAGCGGCTCTGTATAGCCTATAACCTTGAGAACGGCAAAATCAACATTTAAGTCACTTGACACTCTACCAACAATAAAACGTGCTATCATTTGTTCGTGGTCATCTATTTCGATTTTTATATCGCCCTTAAACGAAATGCTAGGTATTTCAACATCCTTTTCTAAGCTGCCTGTAAACAAGTGCCCTACTGTAATGATGTATCCATCGTCAGAACAAATCCACCCAGTTGCATATGCGGTCGAACCTTCAACGCTAATTTTGCATACCGATTTACGAATAATTAGTTCTTTTTCCATTTCATCCGCACCTTTACTGCTGAATTTGCACCGCTTGTGAATACCCATAAATTTGTCTTAATATCAAAAGTCAAAGCATACTCAACGTCAAGTTCGTCTGGAGCATTGTTGTATCCTTCTGACCTCTTTCTACAAACATCCGCAAAGGCAAAAATTACATTAGCCGCCGATTCCAAGACATTTTCAGCAACTTGCTCTGCAGTTTTCTTAACTGAACCGCCGACCCGTCCACTAGTTCTACGTGTGTCTCCCAAAGGGTTATCGTGATCGGCATTTGAATCTTCACCTGTTTCTGCATCGTCAAAAACTTCAATTAAAACATTTATGTCGGATATTTTTGTTTTTATTGTATTCAAAGTAACCACTCCTTTTAAATAGGTAATTCTGTAGAATGCAATCAAATAATACAATTTTATTTCAAATAAGCTCCAAGGCAACCTCGCAGTCCATGCGATTACCAGCAAACAGCATATTAATTACTGCTGTTTGCCGTCTTTTGTTTACCTTAACAACTTTTGCATCAAACCCAGCAAGTGGGCTATCGTCCACTTGCACCCAGTCCCCTTCAATCACAGCCTTAAAAGCAGACAAATTAAAATCCGCATCAAGAATGCTCACCATAAGTGCTTTATCACGCTTTGTGAGTTGAATATTCCTTGAATGTCCATCATTAGAAAGGAGTTTGTAAATATCTGGATCACGATAAAAAAGCGGCTCAACAGTTAATAGGCACTCCCCTGCCTCAACCATTGTCGCCAAAAAAAGATAGCCACTAAATAACGGTTTCCTTATTATCGTGGTCTCCTTGTTATTTTTATGTGCATAGTCCTTTGTGGGAACAAACACTTTATATATTTTGGTATCCAACTTTGACTGCAACCTTTGAGCTATTTTCTGCTCTTCACGGGTTCTAACGAAGACAACAAACCAATTGGATTTGTCTGCGAACCATTGTGAGAGTGCCTTCCTGTCATTTTCCATTGCTCATCCAACCTCACTTGGGCATAGCTTCGCTAGGGAGACGCTCCTCCGCTTTATGCGGTGCGCCGAGTCAAGCGATATTCCCACGCCCAGCTGCGTGAGGAATAAGATGGCAATCTTGACCCGATTAATGTGCTGCCATAACATTTCATTCAATTCAAAAACTGCCAAAACGAACACAAACCTACAGATTTGTGTTCAGGTGTAATTTTGAGTTTTTGCTAAATTATTCCAATGCAATTCCGTCTTGGATAACACTCAAAAAGCCCATTTTCACACACTCTCTAATTATACACTAATCCCAGAGCAAAGTCAACACTTTTTTCGAGCAAAAATCTGTAAATTTTCGTTCAACTGTCAATTATTCCCAATAATATCCAGCATTTGACAATGCTCTCTAACCCACTTCAAAAACGTACTCTGTGGCGTATTCACAGCCTTTGCAGCCTTTCTGGATGACAATTCCCCTTGTATGTACTTTTCGACAAATTCTTCAAAGCCTAGTGGCTTTTCCTTTGGTGGTCTGCCGAATACGATGCCTTTAGCCTTTGCCACGGCTATTCCCTCGGCTTGGCGGGTGCGGATGTTCTCTCGTTCCTTCTGGGCTACATAGCCAAACAAGGCAAGCACCACGTCTGCGATGAGCGTTCCCGTGACATCGAAGTCATCCCTCATTCGTGTGTCAAGGATTGGGAGGTCTATGACCACAATATAGGCTTTGATTTCTTTAGTGATTATGCGCCATTGCTCTATAATCTCGTCATAGTCACGTCCTAAGCGGTCTACGCTGGATAGTACGAGGGTGTCCCCTTGACGGAGCTTCTTTAGGAGTTTTATATAGCTTGGGCGGTTGAAGTCTTTTCCAGATAACTTATCCAGCAGAATGTTTTTCTCTGGTACGCCAAGTTCTGTTAATGACACTATTTGTCTATCTTCGTTTTGACCTGTGGTTGATACTCTGGCGTAGCCGTGCATTTTGGGGGTTGTTGGTTTGGGGGCTGAATCTGGCGTTGTTGCTTTTGGGTTCTCTACCTTTAAATTTGCTGTTTTCAAATTTGCCATAATCTCTAATCTCCTTTATTTTCAGATTTATTTTTTGGCAACACTTTGTTGACTAAGAAACAAAGCCAGCAAGGTGCTACATACGATAATACGGACGAGGCGAGATGCGATTGCCATCTTTCTACACAGGGGTTGGCTGTATTACCACAACACCTCTGCCATCCAATCTTCCATAGTTGTTCATGACTTATACCTATAATACAGACCTCCCGTTTTGTTCAGTTTTCTAGCGAACACAAACTGAACAAAAACCACCTCGGACAAAGTTTATGCTTATGGGGTTTGTACATATTTCTTGGCGTAGGGATGTGGTCGAAGGAAGATGATGGATGCAATAATAAAAGAAAGGGTGGTTTGTTATTTCAAAAGATAAAAACGTCCCGTTAGCAAAGGGGGGTTCTTGCTAACGGGACGTTTTTGGCGGAGATTGCTTGTATGTTCTATTTGATGCTATATAGATAAAGTAAAGTTTTTAAGGCTTATGACGAGCTATCTAGGGAAGAGCGACAGCCCCACCATCGGGACTGTGCTTGGGGTACATCGGGCGTGTTGCCCTCGCTCCTTGAAAATACGCTGTTGCGTTTTATACTGGCTGGCTATTCGGCATATTCGCCTCTTTGGAAAGCCCAGTCGGAAAGTTCTTGCAATTGCTGAACCATATACCCAGCCAAGCCTACATGACCCCAGTTTATCTCATCGGGTGAATATTCCATGTGGTCATCCACAAAACCTTGCAGTTCTTGGAGCAGTTCGCTGGCTGTTGCTATTTTTGCCATAAATTCTTGAAGGGCTTTATCGTTGTTTTTTACCACATTTTTGTTTTTCATATTATCAATCCCCTTTAAGTTTTATTTGCCGTTCGCCTTATATACACAGTATATCGTACACCTTTGCGGGTTTAAAGTGGAGCGTCATACCATGTTATTGCTCATACTTTGGTGGTCTGTCAAACTTTGTGATGTTGCCTAAACTTCCCGAAGTGTCGATACAAAATATTTCACTTCCCATTGGCATTTATTATTATCAATCAGCCATTTGAGGCTTGGCTCGGATGTTGTGTAGGCGTAGATTGTATCTTCATTTTGTGGTACTTCTATTTCATAAATACCCACGCCACGCTCTTCGCCTATTTTTGTTATTTTAAGGTCTTTTACCAATTTTACCACCATATTTGTGTCCCCCTTATTTTTGTTATTTGCAAAGGCTCGTTTGCCCTTGCATACATTACTTCGGCTGGTGTGGGGCGGGTGTTGAGTGGAGGGTACTTGGTGTGATGCACATAGCTGGAGCGGTACTTTGGCGTATAATCGCACCGATATTTGAGCAAAAAACTGGGTGCTGCTGGAGCGAATTGTTGGCGGTTATTTTGCCGATAGCGGGGCAGATATTATTACCTCAAGAGCCGACCGCCGAGGCAAACTCGGCGGAGTTATGGGGCATATAGGGCGGTTTGGACGGCGAGGGCGAGGCGGTCTGCCCTGCCGACCGCCATATCCTGTTTATTGCCTATTTCGGCATATCCCCAACCTCAAAGGAAACTTCCGTAGCCTTCCGTAAAATATCCACATCAAACCCAGCGGCTTTGTATCCATCCAGAATTGTGGTGTAATATCCAGCGGCTGGTTGGTTTAGTGGGCGGTATTGGTTTCTGTGGAAGTGCTGGTTATATTTGCGGTATTCTTTGGGTATGGTATCCTTTTCCTCATCACGCCCATCATTGACATTCATAATATAGACCATAGCCTTGATGGGTTCGTCATCCAGCATGGTGTCCACAATTTCCTTTCGATATAAAAATGGGTAGCCTTCGTAGCGGTCGAGTGCCTCCTCATCTTTGGGTTGAATTTCCCATATCAGAACAGGAACACTTCCGCCTTCGTGTGGCTCTACTGTTGCCACAGCACTTCCACGACCGCCTCGGAATAGCAAGCGGCGGGTATCTAGGGCAGTAGCTCCCACAACCTTCGCTGTGGGGCATCTGTACGCCATTTGTCCGATGTGGAGATTTGAGCCATAGGCTATATAATACTTTTTGTTTTCCATAAATATCCTCCTAAAATTTGTGATTATTGTTGGGTGTTGATAGGTTTTTGGTTTGCCAGATTGTTGGATGGTGCTGAGGGATATGGATAGGTGGTATCTGCAATTTATACCCATATCCCAGTCTGTTAATGTTGTTGATATTACTGGGTATGGCTGGTTTATTCACCTTGCTGGTATTTCTTGGGCTTATTGGAATTGGCATATTTTTCACTATGCACACCGAAATCGCCAAGCGGCACTACCTCCCAAGTGCGAAGTCAAATGTTCTCTACAAGCCTTGAAGTCATCTCCAATAAAACCAATTCTGTTGAGATAAGTTCTCATGGCAAACTTTTCATTTTCTGTTTGGGGTTTTCTTGCTGATGCACTCTTTTGGGTTAGAGCTTGGTGGTTGAGAGCCAATGCCAAAACTATGTAGCTCCGCACCTTGCCAGCGTGGAGATTGCCGTTCTCGTCTGCGGCATTAAAACCTCTTAATTCTATGGTTCTATGCCCTGTGAAGAAGGAGTGCAAATTTAGAAAATGGTATCTTGAGCGGTGATAACGATAATTTGTAGCATCGCTGTAGCCCTCGTACCAGATTTTTTCAACAGCATCCATTGTTTTGGGCTTGCGTTTGTTCATTTTCTCCACCAAGATGCTGTCCATTTTCTTGCAGTATTGAACACGCTCTTCGGGGATTTGTAGGGCTTTATAAAATAGGTCGTTCTTGCTGGCTATGATGTTTATGAAGTTTCTAATGCTCCGAGGGGTATGTCCTGTGTTGTCGAGGTGGATGTGAATGCCACATTTGTTATTGGCGAATGCCCCAGCTTTTCGTAATCTTCTCACCAATTCTTGGAGCATTTTTATATCTTTTTCGTAGGTTAAGATAGGGCTGACCAGCTCCACGCTGTATTCTTTGCCAGCGGCTATTTTTGGGTTAAGGCTGTTCTCGACCCGCCAGCGTTTCGACCATTGCCTGTATTGCCCGTCAAGCCCCGCACACGCTCTTTCTTTTGGCATTCAATCGACCCATCATAAGTCATCTGCCACACACGACAATCTGGTGCTTGAATTTTCCATGTGCCGCAATATCCAACATCTTGTGCTATAATCTCTCCGCCCAATAACTCGGCTGTGATATGAGCGGCTTTTTCACGGGTTATTCCAGTAAACTCTATCTCGATGCCAAATTTGTGGTTGAACATCGCAACGCCCCCTTGTGTGTTTGTGTTTTTCGTTTTTCTTGATTTGGTATTTTCGCATTTTCGATAATGCTCCATGTTTTGCACTTTTCCTTGATATTTCAAGGTTTTTCGTGCCTTACAAGACCATCATATCGTACTAAAGAGGACAAAGCAACTGGAGTATCATGCACATTCACATCCAGTAAAATGGAGGCTTTGAGGTGATGGGGAACACAGGACTACGACACAAAATCAATATAAAGAATTGAACAAAATGGATATTTCGGCATAGAAAAAGCCCCAAAATAATGGGGCTGGATATTTTGAAAATACATCGCCATAGGAGGCTCACGTTGCCCTCGTTTTTGGCTGGGGCATTCCTACGCCGCGGCTTTTTCTTTTTCGATATAAGCCCAATCTGAGGCTATAGGAGCAGGGTTTATTGCAGGGTCGAGAGAAGGGTTTGTAGCTGGGTCATCCGCAAATATTATGCGACCGCTGGCTAGGCTTGCTGGTGCAGAAACTGGTGTTCTTAGCAGTCTTTCTGGTTTGCCATATCTCCATGCGGCATCACCAGATAGTGGGGACACTAGAAGTTTCCGAGCTAGGGCAAACTCTGCTCCAATCATGCCCAGACCTATGAGCCAGACACGCATGGTAAATCTTTCGTTTTCAAAGTTTTCTTGAGGCTTGGCAGTTACACGCTTTTTGTTCTTGGCTGTTTCGCAGAGGAGTGTTATAAATTGGGCGTAGGCGGTTAAATTTGCACCTTCTGCATCACCAAACCAGTCAAAGGCTATTTTATCGCCTCGGACGATTATGGGTAATTCGTCAACACCAAGGGCTTTTTTGATTAGAGGCTCTTTGGCTGATACCATTTTGCATAAATTATCCAAAGCATCTGGTGTAAAGCCAGACATTGGTATTTCTATGCACACGCTAGTGGTGTCATCGGCTGGGTCGGCTGGCATTTCTTGTTCGGGTTTGCCGTATTCGTCCAGTTCTTCAGCCTCTGGCATATTTTCGCCAGCGGCATCCAGCGTTTCGGTCGCTGTTGTAATTTCCGCACACGCATCAATACCTGCATTCTCCACTATTTCCTCATCTTGCCTGATAACCTCATCGTCATAGCCAGTTTCGTTGTACATATCGGAAATTCCACCCACAATCTCCTCATCGTCCGTGGCTTCCATAATTTCGCCAATTTCGTCTATACCCTCAACCTCTGCCTCATCATCCCCAAGCGGAACACCCACCAAAGCAAAATACTTACTATGCTCACCTTCGCCACTCGGCTTGCTATAAACAACATGGTCGTTATGCCCAAATGCGATGCTATATCCAGCAATTTCGGCTTGTTCTGCTGTATCGAAACGCTCCTGCATTAATAAAGTGCCTCTTGAAGTGATTAAGTGAAATGTTGTGCTAGGTTCTTGTTCGTAGCCTCGTGCTTGCAAAGCCACAAACAAGCGAAGGTTATATTCTCCAGTCAAAACACCATTTCTGTCCACGTTGTAATCGGCTATCTGGTATGAGTAAGTAGGTGTTCTCATATATCTGGACGGCACACCCAATATTTCGCTTATAGCTGTTACAAAGGCTTTTCTGTTTTGTGCATATACCCCAACAAACTTGTATGTTGTCATAATCGTTTCCCCCTGCTATTTTTATTCCGCTTGGCTGGCTATTGGCAAGGTTTGTGTTGCCTGAAAATTTGCCGCCGCCCTTTGCGGTAAAGCTAGTATATAACATCCGCAGGGTAGTTTCAACGAACAAAACATGGACTTTTGGCTGGAATTTACTAGGTTTTTAGAGGTTGGAGTTGTTTATAGATAAGTAGAAGAGCAGGGTCACGCATCCTTCTGCGGCAGCTCTGGTTGCGGCACTTCATGGTGCATAAACCGCTCCTCTCCAAGAAGTAAAACGCCACAGCATCGTTCTCCTGTGCTATTGTACAGCGGTTGAGTTGGCATCATGTCGACAGTTTGTGACAGACTAACATATTTAATGAAGAAATGCAAATTTGTCGAATCCAATTTGTCGAATCCACCAACCTTCACTCGCTCCCCTAAACCTCATCCAACCACGGATTCATCCTCCTCCACGCCCAATATTCATCCCAGCCGTCACCCTCGGTATGCACTGAAGTAGAACTGGGTTCATTTTCAAGTATAACAGGAAGCGGATTCTGCCTCTCAACAAACCAGTCAATCGTCCTTTGAATGGTTTTCCAAAGCTCATGTTTATGCAATGTCATTTCATGGATTAAGTCGGCATACTTTATCATATGTTTAGCTCTCGTCTCTCCATCTTCTGGCAAAGGCTCGGTATCCACCATCTCATAGTGCATCAACAGACTGTAATAATCAGCCAAAGCATACATTTCCACTAGAAAAGCAGGGATGATTTTATAATCATATCCTTTGTAATCATATCCATCTTTATTTCCATGCAATTCATATAAATCATACATTTCATACAAAAATTTCATTTTTTCTATATATAACTCTGCGGGGCTTGGGATGATGTCCTCATATTTTATAGTTAGCTCCATATAGCGTGAAGGTGCAGGAATTTTTACGTTCTTTGGTCTCCCGATGCTTCTTTGTGATGGTTTTGTTGCCTCTTTGACTTTTTCTATAAGAGGCTTTGGTTTGCGACCAGCCCCTTTTCTTGCTCCGCCTTTTGGCATTTTTGTCACCAGCCTTTCTTGGATTTTGATGGTTAACTCTGACACCATGTCCATGTTGCTTGTGAAATTTTACCACAGGAGGGATATCCCCTGTGGTCTTTTGACAGTAACTCGAAAATTGTGCCTATACAGGCGTGTTGCTTAATGCGGCTTCGGCAACGAAGTTATAGGATTTTCAGGCTGTTTTTGTCTATCAAATCTCATTATAAGCGGCCTGAACCCCATCCCTAAGCAAAAACACGCCAGCATCACTCTCCTGTGCCTTTATATATCGCTTTACAATAACATCCGCATACTTGGGGTCGAGTTCCATTAGGAAAGCATCACGCTCGGTCTGGTCTGCCGCCAGCAGGGTCGTACCAGAGCCTCCGAATAAATCCAGCACAGGGTCATTCTTGTGTGATGAGTTATTTATTGCCCTAGCCGCCAAAGCAATGGGTTTTGTTGTAGGATGGTCTGGGGACTTCTTGGGTCTGTCAATCTCCCATAGGTCACATTGCTGTCTATCCTGTAGCGGACACAGCCGTTTTTCTCCAGCTTTCCAGCCATACCATAAAGGCTCATAGCGTGTGTGATAATCTTTTCTTGACATTACGAGGCTATCTTTTGCCCAGATAATGGTGGATGACCAATGATACCCAGCCTCTTTCATGGCTTGCATTACACTTCCCCATTCTTGGGCAGACATAACAACATATGTCATACAGCCAGTTTCGCTGACGGATGCCATTGTTTTGAACGCCGTCAGCAGAAACTGGTAGAAGTCCTCGGTGGACATTTTGTCGTTCATAATCTGGCGTTGTTTCCAGCTTGGGTGGGAAGTTCCGCCATAGTCAACATTCCACGGAGGGTCGGTAAATACAAATCTTGCCAGTTTTATAGGGGTGCTTGGGTTGTCGGGGTCGGATGTGTCGTATCCACTATGCCCACTATCTCCACCATTACTGCCGACATATTTGCTATTAGTAGCATTAGTGCTGCCCGCACCACTAACACTACCAACACCACTAACACCATCATCAGCAGCACCACCACTACCAACAACACCAGAGCCAGAGCCGCCAGACCGCATCAACCTTTGAACAGATGCCAAATCCGTACTATCCCCACACATAAGCCGATGTCTGCCAAGTAGCCATATATCCCCAAGCTGCGTGATAGGTTCGGTGATTGATGCCAATTCTGCCTCTGTGTCAAAATCATCCTCCACAACCTCGCCATGCTCTCGTTGCACTTTTTGGTACAGTTTATCTACTTCTGGCTGCTCAAATCCAGTAATCTCCCAACCGACACCGCTTTCCTCTAAGCTATACATAAGGTCGACTAACTTTGGCAAATCCCAATCGCCGCCAATTTTATTAAGTGCCACATTCAAGGCTTTTTCTCGTTGTTCGTCCATGTTTACAACAACGCAGTCTATTTCTGTATATCCAAGCTGAGTCAGCACCTTAAACCGCTGATGCCCACCCACAATATTACCTGTACGCTCATTCCAGATAACTGGCTCGACATATCCAAACTCCTCCACAGAGCGGAGCAGTTTTTCATATTCTGGGTCTCCAGCTTTAAGGTCGAGTCTTGGGTTGTAGTTGGCTGGGTTTAGTTGGGATATGTGTTTTTTCTCTATGTTCATGGGTTGCATGGGTATCGCCTCCTGTCAATTTTACAAAATATAACAAAGCCATATAAAACTTCTGCCATTAGAAATGGGCGGTGAAATATGATTTTTTAATCCTCCCCGCCCCCATAATAATACCCATCAGGATGATTCAAATCCAAAATCAGCACACCACGTTGGTTGTAGATGCTTTCGTTGCTTTGTTGAAGTACAGCCCTGTAAGTTGCCATTATTGTAGCAACAGCCCCATCAATCTTCTCTCTTGACTTCTTCTTTGACGGCTTCATCCCGCCAGCGGCATCAGTTTCAACGTACACATTCTCAAACATCCAGCGAAGGACAGGATTGCCTCCGTGTATGATTTTCTCATCAAGCACCAGTCTTGTTAGCTCCTTGCTGGCAGGAGACATATCCTTAAACCCCTGCCCAAACTCAACCATAGTAAATCCTTCACGTGTTAGGTTCTGGGATATTTGTACTGCTCCCCAGCGGTCATAGGCTATTTCTTGTATATCGTAGATTTTGTTGAGTTCTTCTATTTTCTTTTCTATGAAGTCGTAATATATGATGTTTCCTTCTGTGGTTTCAAGATAGCCTTCACGCACCCATCTGTCATATGGCACATGGTCTTTGCGGACTCTGCGTTCCATGTTTTCTTGGGGTATCCAAAAAAATGGCAAAACATGATAATGCTCCTCGCTTTCAATCGGTGGAAATACCAACACCAAAGCAGCAATATCATCACTAGAAGCCAAATCCAACCCAGCATAACACTTCCTGCCCTTGAGCATCTCTGGGTCAAACAGCGTGTTGCCCTTATCATACTTATCCATAGGCAACCACCTAACAACAGTATTAGTCCATTGACAAAGAAAAAACTGCCTGAATAATGGTTCTTCAGCAGGGTTTTGTTTTGCTGAGTTACAAGCATTATGATAATATTCCTCATTAACGATATGACCAAAAGATGGATTAACCTTTCTCTATACTTCTGGGTCTGTCCAGTCTGCATCATTAGGAGCAGAGAAAACTACTGGGTAGTATGTAGGGTCTATCTTTCTGCCTTCGAGAATGTCTAGGGCTTTTGTGTGTTCTTCATAGCAGATGGAGTTTTTATCATTTCCTGCTGTTGTGATAACAAAGTTTAGTGGTTGCTTACGAGCAGCACCTGCTCCTCTAATCATGGTGTCATATAATCTTCTGTCGGATTGACCTAGTAACTCATCAAATATACACCCATGAATATTCAATCCATACTTGGTAGACACTTCACTAGACATAGCAGAATAAAAGCTATTAGTAGGCTTAAACACAATTCTCTTTTGAGATTCCACAATTTTGCACAAACTATTGAGCGCAGGTTGCCTCTTAACCATCTGAGTAGCAACATCAAAAACAATCCCAGCTTGCTTTCTATCATTAGCCACTCCATATATTTCTGCTCCTTCTTCACCATCGGCACAGAGGAGATATAAAGCTATAGCTGCTGCTAATTCTGATTTACCTGATTTTTTACATATTTCAACAAAACAATGATTGAATTGTCTAGCTCCGTTGGCTTTAATAACACCGAATATATCTCTAACAATAGTCTCTTGCCACGGCAACAAATAAAAAGGCTTGCCAGCCCATTCTCCTTTGGTGTGTTGTAGTTGTTCTATGAAGGCTACTGCGTGGTCGGCTCGGCGTTTGTCGTATTTTGAACCTTCTGCCATGAAGCGGGTTGGGGTATATACAAGCCTCTTTGTTTTGGGTCTTTCTGACATCAAAAAGTCCTCCTTCCAGCGAAAATCGGATTGCTGCATATATTTCAAGCCCAGCCAACGACCGAGCGCATCAAGGGGGCATTAGAGCAAGTGACGACACGACCGCCAAACGCCCATGCACACTTTAATATGTTTTGGTGCTTTTCTGCCAGCATCACCAAAAACACTCAAAAATGCAAACGAGCATCACTTTGCATATCGCCATCACTTCACTTCACATCACTAACGCCCAAGATTCTCCACCAAAGTAAACCTAGAATGGCAAGGTTTACACAAAGCCATTAAATTCTCATCTCTATCCGAGCCGCCCTCAGTAACAGGAGTTTTGTGATGCGTTTCTGTAGCAGGAGTCAACCTTCCAACTTTTTCACATTCAACACAGAGGGGATTCCTGCTCAGATACAACTTGCTAATCTTACGCCATCTGCGGTCGTAGTGAGATGCTTTGGCTCTGCGATTATACTGTTTTTTGTGTTCTGGGCAGTAGCGTATGCCAGATTCTACGAGAGTTGGACAGCCTACGTGTCCGCATTGTTTGCGGGGTTTATGGGGCATATAGGTCACCTCCGCTTGGGATGTCTATGGTTTTTGTCCATATGGTGTCCGCATCTTTTGCTTGTCTTACGGTCACGCCTTTTGTTTGCTCTGCGGTAGCACCTTTTGCCTGATACGCATCTGTGCCTTTTGTCCACTCTACACCTGCACCCGCTACTTGCTCAACATCCACGCCCATTATACGCTCCACCCCAGCTTCACGTTTCAAGCTGGCATCATACTCCACATCAACACCAATCTTCGCCTCATCAGCCGAAAGCTCAATCAACCGCCACAAGGCAACAGCTATTTCGTCATAGGAGCGTTTATGTAAATCTGTTAGAATGACAGTTTTATCGCAATGTGGGCAGCATTTCTCGTAGGTTCTGTCAGAATATTGTTGACGGAGTGCTTGGTATCTGGCATAATCAGCTACCAAAGTAGGCGAGATCACTTGTAACTCTTCGAACATGAAATCATCCACAATATCCCGATAAAGCGATAATGCTGTCGGGTTTTTGGGTTGTGCTGCAAGAAATGGATTAAATACTTTGTCAAACTCTGCTACAGTCATAACCAAGTCTTCTCGTTTGCCTGTCTTTTTGTTATATTGGGGGAATATCATGGGTATCACGCCTTTCGTCTAAAATTCAAATTTGCAGGGAGTGGTTGCGAGGTTGTTGCGATGTCGTGTTGACAGCCATTGGAAAATATGTTGACTTCAACAAGTGGAATTATTGCTATCTGTCATTGGTCATCCAACTATCGCCAACACAATATTCACACCACTAGCCAGCCGCTCAGTTTCTGAAGTCACGAACCAGCCAAACTTCTAAAGCCCAACACACTCTACCCATCCCGATTAAACCTAAGCAACCTCTGCATCAAATCATCATTAGGCGTAACTCCATAAGCCTTTTCACTATTTTGCCTAACAATGTCCCAAATCTTAGCCCAGACCAAATCTGCAGCTTTAAGATATTTTAATCCTGTATCTACTGCAGGGTTTGTTTCTATGCCGCCTTTCTTCTTGTCATCATAGACGAGGGATGTTTTGCTTATGATTCGCTCAACTTCATAGAATCTGGCTTTGAGTAGGGAGTATTCTTCTATGAACGCAGGGTTTATTAAGTGCAAACAGCCTGTGGTTTTCAGAAATTCGACAGTTTCATGCCAAATATCTTGTGAGTTTGGCTCTCCAGACATCCTTGAGGGATAGTAGGCTAGGCGTTCTGGGTATATTGGCACAGGGGAATCTCCATCTGCAGCTATATCCAGCACTTTTGGTTTGCGTTTGTCGGGATGACCCTCTAGGATTTTTTGAGCCAAAGGTTTTCTTGGACGACCACTCCCAGCTCTAGCTCCGCCGTGTCCGTTAGCCATGCGTTGTCACCTCCACTTGCAGGATTCTATATGCGAACAATATGTTAAATTTTGTCACAGTCATAAACTTTGCCTCCAGTTTTCCGAATAAATGCCGAGCCATCACGACCCCTCATCTAGCGATGGTGTGTATGCAACCATTCAGCCAACAAGCCCATTTGATTCCAATCTTGATTAATATTATGCAGTAACTGGGTTGTCCGATTACGAAATGAGTGGAGGTTTGGGCGAGATTTTGGATTTGCTTTGTAAAATATGCTGATGTCACGATGTCCATCGCCAACAAACACGACATTTTTACCCACCACCCTCGTTCTTAACAGCCGACAAGTCCGCCAACTACACTCCCAAAACCGCCATAATGTCGCTCTTTCAAGCCACCATCGCCGATTTATCCAGCGCATTAAGCCTCTATCCTGCCGATTGTCGTCCAAAATGGCAAATCACCACCACACGATCACCACCTCCACGCCTCACCCTGCCCAGCCCTCGCCCCAGCCCCGCACCCCAAACAATCCACACCAACCCGAAACTTGATAAAATCTCCTGAAAACCAAGAAACCAAGATACGGCAATAAACAAGCCTCGATAAACCCACTAATCATGCGGTTTCCAGAGGTCGATTTTACAATCTTGATAAACAAACCGCTTGAAATTGCGGAATGTTACACGTGACCCATGGGCGTTGCACATTGATGAAGTCGTAGAGGTAGACCACCCCCCTAGGGGGTCGGAAGCTGGTGGATAGAGTTGGAGTTATGGCACAGGGGTTGGCAACAATATTTTTCTGTGTCAAAAAATACTCTGTTCCGTAGTTCCGCAGGACGCACGAAAAAACACACCTCTCTAAAAAATATTCTGAATTTCTGATTAACAAACAAAACTGACGATATGTAAACCCCTATATAAATATAAATATATTTTTTATAGAACAAACAGAACAATAGAACATAGGGGGTTGAAGTGGCTTGGGCTGGGGATTTCGAGATGTTCTGTAGACAAGCATGGGTATTGGAACGGAGCAGAACGCAAAGCCAGCAAAGCAAACAAAAAAGCGGCTTTAGCCGCAGAAGAATGCCGATAAAACCTTGTTAGCTTTCGAGGGCGTAGCCCAATGAAAGCATATGTTGTTGGGTTTATTGGATGTATAGGTTGTACAAAATTAAGGCTATATAAGCTGGGTAGCTCGCTCTTGCATAGAAGATGGTTCGGCTACCCAGATAAATGTAAATTTATGCCATACACACAGTCATTCGTTTACCCACTCACTCATCCTCAAAAACCTCTCTCACAAACCCAGCAACATCACAGTTAGCAGCCAGCTTATGAAAATCAACCATCCAGACCCATTTGCTCTCCTTTGCCATGCGTTTTTTGAAGCTGGTGGGTTTTACGCAGTATTCGGTCTTTCGTAGTTGCTTGCAGAATTGTTTGTATTCTAGGGATTCGCCTTTGATTGCGTAGTCTTTTAGATAGCGGGTGTAGCGGTCGTATACGTCACTTAGGGAGATTATGAGATATTGTTCGTTGTTCTCGAAACAATAATCATCTCCTTGCTTTAGTTTCATTCTTGCCATGACTTCGAAGGTGTTTTCTATGATACCTTTGTTGAAACTGCTGTCGTCTAGGAGGTATTCACGGACGGAAGATTCGAGATACTTGGCGCACTCTTCGTTGTCGAAGGGGAAGGTGTCGGTGAAAGATACTCCCAGCACAGAGCAGAGTTTCCCTATCAGACACACACCCGCATACATGGCACAGAGGTTGGAGCGGATACGGCTGGGTAGGTTAGCGGTGAAAAAGTCATCACCTTCTTCATACCAGCCAGCTACATCTTTTTGGGTTACTCGTAAAGCTGTATCTAACAACGACCGCCCAAGTGAACGTACCAGAGGCTCGTTTTTGCATATCCAGCTAAAGGATTCTTGGTAATCATCATTCTTCAAATCCCTTTTGCTAAACAGTAATTCAATCGACCTCTCACGAATAGCACTCTCGTCAGCCGATTCTTCACCAGCTATTGCCATAGGTGCAAGTAAGTCATAAAATATCACAGACTGGTCTGGTCTGCCTCGAATACCTTTATGGCAATCGTAGCTGTCACGGATATGATTATACAAAATATGCACTTGTGATTGTTTCATAGTGCTGGGCTTAAATTCCTCTATAAGTGTTGGAATAACATTGGAGGAGTTTGCCTCTTTCATCAAGCCGAATTGTGTTACTTGCGATACAGCATACTTCCTCATCTGTCCGACCATAGGCAGAATAACCCGCTCCATGCTATTACTCTTTCCGCCGCCACGCTCACCAACCAGAAAGAGATGTGGAAACTTCACATTATTTTTTCGCAAATGCGGTTTGATAAAACACCCAGCAGCCCATGCCAATATCGGCACAGTCTTGGCTGGCTCGTTGTAGCTGAAGATATGTCTTGCAATCTCAATCAACCCAGCCTTATCCAGTAATGGAGCGGATAAGATGTCGCTTTCGATTACCTTGAAATTCTCCAGCTGAACGATACTATGGTCTGCTTTGCCACCCGCACCAACTGCCCCCTTAGAATCAACAAACACAAGACTACGACCCTGCTCTCTCGGATATATGCCTATAGCCTTAGCTCCTCGCTTCTTAACCCAATCCAGCTTATCATACATGAACATCTTAAACTGGTCGAGGTCACCAGAGCCGCCAAGAAATGTTAATGCAAAAGTCTTTTTGAATATAACGCTCTTAAATGTTCTCAAATCCGACATAGCAGTAGACTCCAAGTGCATCAAAAACACTTCACCCTTGTTGGTGATAAAATTAGCTGTAATCTGCGCCCCTTCGTCATATGTCAGCATTTCTATGGGTTGTGCAGTAAAATTGGTAATCTGATAAAACTTCTCACCTTTTGAGCGAAAGTATGAGCCATTGAGCATGAATATCTCTGGTTCGCCTGATTCGTTGAAGCCCTCTGCTCCGTCTCCATCAGCTCCACCGCCTTTGCCAGAGCCTTTGCCCTTCTTGCCCTTGCCACCTCGACCGCTTTGCGGAGGCGTATATGTCTGCTTAGTAGCAGCACAAGCGTTCCGAACAGTCTGCATTCCATAAGTAGACCCATCAGACGAATGTTGGGCATCCCATTTCTCACGATATAACCCAGACGAACGAAATATCCTATCAATCTGCACTTCATTACGACCAGACCAAAAGGCTAACTTACAGCAAAACGCAAAATCTGCCTCTGATTGAGATTTGTACTTTTCCTGCCATTCGCCTCGGTGTAGCTTGGTGAAGGCATCTTTGTCTTTGGAGGATAGGGCTAGTTTCATTAGGTTTTCGTCTGATAATACTTCTGCCACAGCAGTCAAAACTCCGCCAGGCACACCTTCAGACCCAGCCGAGTCCGAAGGCAACGCAACATCTACAACTCCAATAGCACCCACCAAAGCGGAGTTACCGCTGTCGCTCGACACGGATGCATCAGTCTGTTCTGGTTGCTTTCTGCGTTTCGCAACAACAGAATTCTCATAAATAAACTCAACAACCCCATTATCCTCAGCAATAACATCAACACAATTATGCCAACGATTACCCGTCATAGTAAAGTACCGACTTGCGGAATATATCTCCACACCACTTTCGCTATTGCGCTTGCCTCCTGATGGGAGTTTGCCTTTTAGGAATATATGCAGACCTCGACCTGATGGGCTGTATTCGATAAATGTCGCAGGGGCTTTGGCAAGGATTGCTTTGGCGATTTCATTAGGTTCTCCAGCAGAACCCATACCAACATCAACCGATAGGCATTTGTCAATGTCAATTCCAATAATGCCAGCTTCTGCCGTAAACACAAACCCAATCCCGCTAAACGCATACTTCTCAAACGAATGCACAGCATCTTCAAAACTTCCCCAAGTGGCAGAATTGCTTATTGATGCCCTTCGACCAGTTAATGGCGAATAAGGCACTTTGGTGTCTCTGCCAGATTTTTTGTCGGGTTCTAATCTCCAGCATACCCATTGGTTTAGGGCGGTTAGCTCCTTTGGGAATACATCCTTGCTAAATGTTCGGTTGTTTTTGCTGGGCATATGGGCATGAGTATCAATGCCAGAGGTGGAATCGGCATCAATATTAGTTTCAGCATCAATATGAACAGGCTTTTCATTTCTGTTATCTTCATCCATCGAAAATCACCCCAATTACAAAATACAAGATTATTTCATGGATATGCTGTCAGAGATTGTCCTTATGTGGACGGAACGTTAAAATGCCATTCAGAGTATGCCCCACAAAAATTCCACAAACAATCTCGCTCCAAAAAGTTGCAAAATCCTAGCTATTATGCTATACTGAAGGTTAAGGCATTGCAGCTTATGGCAAATAATGCCGAAACATAGTAATAACAATAGCCACAAAAACGGAGAACCCCAAGCACATTGTGTTTAGGGTAGTTTTTGGACTTTTTAAAACAAGGATGGAGGATAATGAAATGGAAAATTTGTTGAAACCAGAGGGATTGCATGGTTTGAGTGAGGACAATTCCAACACAACGGAAAACCAAAATATATCCAACAGCAACGAAAGTGGAAGTAATTCTGCAGAGTCGGCAGATGTGGCTGGTGATGATGTAATCCATTGGGACGAAATAGAAACAGGCAAAATGTCAAGTTTATGGCATCCATATATTTTGTCGGGGTGTGTCAATCTGCTACAAGGTGACTCTTCAACAGGCAAATCCTTCTTGTCGCAGGCAATAATAGCTGATTTGACAACAGGCAGAGCTTTGCCAAACGCAGAACCCATGCCGCCTTGCAATGTTGTCATACAAAACGCTGAAAATTCATATACAGATGTTATCAAGCCTCGCTTGCAACAGCTAGGTGCTGACTTCTCACGCATTAAATCTATAAATGAGAGCAACGAACGATTATCCCTGCTCTCTCCCAAAATAGAAGAAATCATAACCCGTTATAATGCACGTTTATTTGTCTGCGACCCCGTGCAAGCCTATATGAATATGTACAAAATAGAAACTGTACGAGAAACCTTAATCTCGCTAGGCAAAGTAGCTGCACGGACTGGATGTGCTATTTTGCTCATTGGGCATTTGACTAAATCTCAAGGAAAATCCCAGTATCGTGGACTTGGCTCTATTGATGTCTATAACTCAATTCCATCCGTGTTAAATCTCGGCAAGGTTGACGATGACGTTCGTGTGCTACTCCACAACAAATCAAACTACTTCGAGGTTGGCGTTCCAATGGCATTTTCTCTGCAAGGCGGGTTTCATTGGATAGGGGAATATGACATAACCATTGATGAACTACTAGCTGGCGAGTCTACACCAAAACGTGGCAAAGAAAGAGAAAGGGCAAGAGAATTCTTGACAGAACTCCTATCCGATGGAGAAGTATCAAGCACAGAAGTCTATGCCCTAGCGAAAAAAGAAGGTATTCAAAACCGCACTCTTGAAAGAGCTAAAACGGATATAGGTGCTAGGTCTGTGCAGTATGCTGATGGGTGGGTTTGGAGGTTGGAGTAAAAGTGGTTATATCGATAGTGCTGCCAAATGCTTCTGGTATAAGCAACTTCAGTAATATTGCGGGATTCTCAACATTAACGAGGTTGGTAAGTTTGAGAAACATCCACCCTTGTTTGCCACACCCATATGAATTGGCGATGTGGCGAACAACCCTACAACACCCATTATATGCCACCTCAGACCCAGTTCGCCACATCGCCACTAAAATGTGAAGGGGTATGCCCTTGTTTGGCGGACTGGATTGGTAGCTTTGTGGCATCCGCCTACACTCTACTCACGCCTCTTCTTCACCCTCAACAAACTCCGCCATAAACCGCACAATCTTGAGATAGGATGCCACCTCGCCAACATTCCTTCTCGACAGAAAGCTCGTAAACTCAGCAATCAACTCCGCCATCTCATCCCTGTTTTCGTTACTTGTGCCATATATAAGATAATCAGCAGAAATATCCAATGCACCAAGAATATTCATCAAAGTACGGAGGCTGGGGTTACGAACACCACGCTCTATTTGGGCTATATAATCATTTTTGGTGTGGGCTTTGCTGGCTAGGGTTTGTTGTGTCATGCCTTGCTTTTCTCGTTCTGCTCGTAATCGTAACCCGAAGTCTTGTAGCCATTTTTCTTGTTTTTCCATGTGTGCCTCCCATTTGTTGCCTTGTCGTATTGGTGATGCTCATTTTTGCTTATAATTCATTGATGTTATTATTTTACAAAAATCCCTTTGTTATCCAAAAACAAAGGGATTTTTGTATTGTGGTTCTATTTTGGGGCTTCATCTGCAGGTTGATGTTTCGTGTGCGCCTATGGAAAAATCTGGTCTATTGTACAACCAGTCAAGAATAGGGTTGGTATCACAGGACTTGCCATAGGCAGAAGGCGTTGTGATATCCATGAATATTTCAAATAGACTGGCGAAAAACAACACTAAAATCAAAGCCAGCACAAACACTACCACCAAAGTCAAAATCGAATCTGAATGCAGGGTTTCCGAGGCTTCGTCAAGTGAAAAGTCAACAAATAAAATATTCGGCATAGAAAAAATTCAACTCGGCAATACGCTGTTTATTACGAATACATATCCATCAGAAACCGCTAAAGAGACTATAGAGCAAGGGGTCATTCGCTTTGCATCGGAGCGTGTGATGGCAAAATTGAGGTCGGTGGAGTAACTGTAAAATCTAATCAACAAAGCACAGAGGTCGTGTCACAATTGACGGGTTGCTGATTTTTGTGGCTTGATTGAGATTTTGGGAGTAATTGGGTTGGGTTGTGCCTACATAATTCACTAGGCAATTAGGACTTCGTGGTCATTTCGCCCATGTCCAAACCCATCAATTTCAACTTGCTATTAACCCCTTTTCACGGTATCATGCTACTAACCACTACTAGATGCAGGAAGGAGAGGAATATTATGGCTTTGAAACAAAATGAGCAAAGGTCAAATAATAATCATAAAAATGGCAATATGCCGTCATCTAACCAAGAGACTGCTGTGAAAGATACAACCACACAACCCAAACCAATAATAATCTCCTCGCCCCTACCACCCGCATCCTCAACCTCCATCACATCCCAAGCTGGTCGTATCTGTGCTTTATACTGCCGTCTTAGCCGAGACGATGAATTAGCAGGAGATTCTAACTCTATAAAAAATCAAAAAGACATTCTGACAAAATATGCAAAAGAGCGAGGATTTGATAATCCTTGCTTTTTTATAGATGATGGGGTCACAGGTACGAGCTTTAATAGACCTGGGCTGAATGCCTTACTTGATGAGGTTAAGGCTGGTAGGGTATATGTGGTTATAACTAAAGACCAGTCAAGAATTGGGCGTGATGTGCTTGAAGTCGGGCTTATGAAAAGGGTTTTTGAAGAACATTCCGTGAGGTTCATAGCAGCTAACGACAATCTGGATACTGCTAATGAATTTGATATAATGAGCATTTTCAGAGATGTCCTAAATGAATGGTCAGTCGCTGACACCTCGAAGAAAGTGCGGGATGTCAAACGAAACCAAGCACTCGAAGGCAAAGCAAACGGCAGACCTCCATATGGCTATAAAGCCGTTAATGGTGACCAGAGCGTTTGGGAGATAGACGAAACTGCCGCTGAAGTTATAAGGGAAATATATAGGCGCATCATTGCAGGAGACGGCACTCATAGCATTGCCAAAGATTTGCATAATCGTGGCATCTTATCTCCTCTTGCTCATTACAGAAAACTGCTAGGCAAACCAACCCCGCCAGATTGCTACTTTGGTTCTGCTACTTGGGCTGCACAAGCCATAGTTAGAATAGCAGGAGATTCGTCATATATTGGGCGATTAACTTCACAGAAATCAACAACACCATCATATAAAAGCCGTAAAAGATACATAAGACCAGAAGAAGAATGGGTTATTGTGGAACATCATCATCCCGCCATAATAGACCAACAAACTTTCGACACAGTACAAAGGCTACAATCAGCAAAAACAAGGCGCAGACCCACCAAGAAGGGTATAATAAGCCCTTTGAGTGGGCTTTTGTACTGCTCGGATTGTAATTCAAAGCTAACCTCTATGAGTAGAAACCCAAGCGGGACTGAGTACACTTATTTTATATGCTCCAAATATCGGATGAACAAATTTAAGTATGATTGTACGAGGCACTCCATTCACTATTGGCAGATAGAAAAACTTGTTCTTGCCAAAATTGCTCAGGTAGTGGAGTTTGTTCAAAGTGACAGAGATAACTTCATCAAAGCTGTTCATAAAAACACAAATGTTGATGCCGAAAGAGCCATAAAAGTCAAATCCACCCAACTAACCAAATCTCAGCGCAGAATTGCAGAGCTAGACAAAATCATGCGCCAAATATACGAGGATAAAATCGAGGGCAAAATCTCCAGCGATATGCTTATAAAATTTCTTAATCAATATGAAACTGAGCAGAAAGACCTCATCCAAAAAGTCGAAATTCTCAAGCTCGAAATAGAAGAACACAAAAGTAAAACCGCCGATATTCATAGCTTTATAACCCTACTAGACCAAAGCTGGGACTTCACAGAGCTAACTGGCGATATTGTCAGAACCTTTGTAGACAGAATTATCGTCTACGAGGCAGAAAATCCCAGAAGCTCAACAAAGAGAAGTCAGCGGGTTGATATTTATCTCAACTACATCGGAGACTTCGGTGGGCAGGATGTTGCGGATGGGGGTGGTTGGGTTGAGGGTGAGGATGCTTAATGACAGATTCAACCATAACTTCAAAATTCCCAAAGTCATCAGCTTAAAACAAAAACACCATCATTCCCAAATTTACTGGGTTTAATGGTGTTTTAATATAGGGATTTCATTTGTCCTTAATTCACGTTGCCGTGGGGGTATCACGCTAGTTTTGGGGCTAGAGGGGCTTGTGGGGGGATATAGACCCAATTTGGAAATGTGAGCGTTATATAATTTTGCTCTGATGCTTTTGTATCGGAGCTTTTTTATTCCAAAATATGTAAATAGTACAACCCATACAAAAATAAGTCCAAGCATATCCATCATATAATGCAGAAACAAGCATTTGAGGTGGTCATATGCAAATTTCTGCTATTGACACCAAAGAAAACGAAACTCAATTTACAAGCTCTGCTGGCGTTATTGATGCAATAGAAAATGAGGATGCCAGCAATGTTAGATATAGCAAAATAAACGGCACAAAATATAAAGTGGTTTCAAATTACATAGGCAAAAACTCCTTGCTGGACATTGTCAAAAGTGCCATCAAAAGGGATGTTGAAAGTGGCAATTATTAGCCTCTAATTCTGTGCAAATCCAGCAATTTCAACTTGCTTTAACGCTCGTTTCATGGCAACATGGAAGTGCGATATTAGGCTTATTTGTTGCTGGGAAAGGAGTAGACTATGAAACAGCAACAAGGTAACACAGCCATATATTTAAGACTTTCCCGTGATGATGGTGGAGATGTCGAGTCTAATAGCATCGGAAACCAGCGGGCAATTTTACAAAAATATGTCCGTGACTCTGGATTTTCTGCGACCACAGAATATGTGGATGACGGCATCAGCGGCACAACATTTGAAAGACCTGGATTTAAGCGGATGATTGAGGATATAGAGGATGGCATGGTGTCAATTGTGCTATGTAAAGACCTTTCGAGGCTTGGCAGAAATAACGCTCTTGTCGCTTTCTACACAGAAATTTTCTTTATAGAAAAGCGTGTGAGGTTCATTGCAGTAAATGACGGCATCGACACACTTTTGGGGGATAACGAAATTATGCCCTTCAAATCCGTTATAAACGAGTATTATGCGAGGGACATCTCCAAAAAAATCCGCTCTGCCTATAAAATCCAAGCACAGAGAGGCAATTATACTGGTGTTGTACCACCATATGGGTATATCAAAAGCCCAGATAATAAGTATCTGCTAATTCCAGACCCCATGACTTCCGCTAATGTGCAGAGAATGTTCGCAATGGCGTGTAGTGGTTTGGGTACATCGGTTATTGCTAGAACTTTTAGGGAGGAGGGCATTCTTAACCCTAGAGCCTATTGCACCCAAGTGTTGGGGGTTAAGCGACCCTACACCTACAAGGATGAAACTGACTGGGCAAAGACTACTGTTTCCCAGATTATCCGAAATAAGGCGTATCTTGGGCATATGGTTTCATCAAAGACCACAACACTCTCTTTTAAGCACAAAACACCAATTAAAGTGCCAGAAGATGAGCAAATAACTGTCTTGAATACCCACGAGCCGCTGGTAGACCAAGATACATTCGATATGGCACAAAAGATTTTTACAACGAGAAGAAGAGAAAACCAACATGGGTTTGTGAATATCTTTAATGGGATTTTGAAATGTTCGGATTGCGGAACTGGTCTTTCCATCACATTTCCAACAGCCAAAAAGAAGTATCTGTCTTACACTTGCAATCGCTACCGCCAGCGTACCAAATATTGCACATCACACTACATCCGCTATGATGATGTCTACAAACTTGTGCTGGAAAGCATACAAGAAAAACAGCAATTTGTGAAAGCTCATGCTGATGAACTGGCAACCTATGCCCAAAGGCTGGCAGACCGAGGTGCAAATATCGAACTAAAGCAACTACACACAGACCTTGAAAAGTCTACCAAACGCTCCAAGGAACTGGACATTCTAATCCAGAAACTTTTTGAGCAAGTGGCGTTGGGGGCATTAGCACAGGAGCGTTTTGAAACCCTTTCTGCGACATATGAGGCAGAACAAAAATCGCTAAAAACAAAAATCGCCGAAATGCAGTCCAAAGTGGCAGACCGAGGCGGCGATATGCAAAACATCATGCGATTTTTTGACTTGGTGAAAAGGCACAACGATGTGACAGAGTTAACAGCAGAAGTGCTACACGCCTTTATCGACAGCGTGGTGATACATCAGGCAACGGGCAAAAGGCTGGACAGAGAACAGGAAGTGGTTATAAATTTCAGATTTATCCAGGATAACTGGTTTATTTTTTGAGGTAAAATTGGTATCGCTATGGACGGCTGAATTCCTTACAAACGACTGTTCCAATTTTGCCGCTTTCTATTAGGGATAACATTTGCTGAAATGCTGGCCGGTTATCATAGTTCGCGCCAGAATATCCATCATCCACAAATTCTATGACGTTGGTGAAATTGTTGTCATGAGCGTAGGTCGCTAGCATTTGGCATTGGTTGATTATGCTGTCGGAATCGCCGCTGTTGCCATCGTCTGAGGATAGGCGCATGTATAGGGCGATGGCTCTCATGTCGCTTTGGTGGGTTATGTTTCCATAGCGCTTTGATGGGTTTATATTTCTCTCTGCGGTCTGTAAGCTCATATAGCTATGCCTCCTCGATTTTGAGGCTTACAGTCCAAACTTATTTGAGGGTTGGTATCATCATAGCATATTTTGATATGAGAATCCAGAGCTATTTCAAAACTCGTGAAATCTTTTCTGTCAAGATATGTGCAATCTTTTTCTGCCGATTGTGCAAAATCTTTTTCCATTAAGCGAGTTAGGGCATCTTCGAGTGGGATGCCGGAAGGTTTGTAGATGGCATTGACTGTGTATAGGGTGTTGCCGATTTTGGTGGTGGTGACGGCGTTAGTGTGGGCGGTATGGGCATTGGTGTTGTTGATGATGATGTCGGTTTTGGCTGGGTAGTTATTCTGCGATAATTTTACATGAGTTAATTCGATTCTCCCTTTCGGATATTTGGATTTTCGGTGGAGGGGCATCGGTATGTATTTTTGAAAAGCCTCTGCCGAAATATCATTTGCGGTACTTTTTGGTGTTGCACCAAAATTGCACCAGCTAAGAGCCTGTAATATAGTGGTTTGCTCTAATTTTTGGTGCAGGGTTTGGTGCAATCTTGGCGCAAGACTTAGAGCCAATCGGCACTGCCGATTGGTGTAATTTGGAGCGGCGCTTTTGGAAATGGTGCGCCGTGGGTGCAGCGTTTGCACCGCTCCTTTATCCTGCAATTTTTTGGGGTTGGGATTTTAATGTTTTTGGTCTTTGCTTGACTTGTTTTGAAACGCAAGCCCCACACCATTCAACCTCTCAATATCAACCCAAACCCATTTGCCTATCGCATATATTTTTTTGTAAGCTCATGATTATTTTATTTGATTACTCCCCATTTCAAATATTATTTTTTTGTTATCACCATCCTTTGATGTTGCGATATATTTTTGCGGGCTTGCACTTTGTTGCTCGCAACCATTCCTGCCAATCGCCGCCCAGAGAGCTTTTGAAAAAGCAAAAGCTCCGTTGTCTGCCATGACTTTGCATCATGCGGGGCATGGGCGAAGTGCAATTAGCAGACAGCGGGCTTGTTAAATACGCACTGGTGTTGTTGTAGATTTCATCTAGCGTAACATGTTTAGCGGTATTCATTTGTGGGGTGCTGGTATATTTTACCATGTTTGTATATGGTTTATCAATCACAACCGTGGGACAAAATTGGTGGTTTTTTGCAGGGGGCTGCCATCGTATATTCATTTTTTCAGCCGCTCAATAGCTGGCTTATCTTCAACATATGGCAATACCGATAGGCAGGCAATGAACATTTTGTATGTCTTATCATACCATATTATTTTTTCTTCATCAGGCATAGCCGCAAATCTAGCCTTTACAGGGTCTTTGGGCGAATGGCGTGCGAGGTCGAGCAACATCCCTGTGTCGCTTTGAAGTTTGTTGAATTCGGTTTCCTTCAAACTACTGCGAAATGTTTCAAATTTCTTATACAGCGTTGTCAAGATTTCGCCTTTGCGCTGTAGATCATTATGTATCCCAATCTGTTTGTACTCTTTTAGGCTTGTCTGAATATCTGCGTGTTGCTCGACAACAATATCATCTGCGACATCACGATAATAGACTACGAACTCCCTTTTTTCATTGTCAAAATATTTATCTGCACCAAGATAAAATAGTAATGTGTCGGCGTTGCCTACTAATGCCTTTAATTTATGGTAATCAGTAATTTCAATACTTGGCTCCATGGGGTCGGGGTCGTCTGACTCATTATTAGCTTCCGTAAAGTAATATAGGCAATTGTAGACATATTGCAAGAAAAACAACACATTCTCCTCGGTCAGATTAATTGCTGTGTTAGCCATAGTCGGTTTGTCAATCCCCCAAGCTCTCCTCATTTCATGGAGGTTAATGAACGTTCCGCGTAGATGCCATTTTAAAAATACTATCTTCATGAAACCTTCAACCGATACTTCGGGATACAAACGGGTAAACCACACACTCGCGATTAGCTCTGTCGAAAAAAGATCTTCGATTTTTATATACTCATCGCGCAAGTCAAATTTAGGGTATACGTTCACTTCAGAGATTCGTTTTAACATTCTATAGCCTCCTTATCAGCTCTTGATACATCCCCATCAACCCCGCCACGCAATCAGCCTCGGCAAAATCTTTCTTGACAGGGAATCCATATAGTTTCATCACGGCATAATCCAGATTTCGGTGTGCTTTTAGCAAATCTGGCGGCGTGAAATTCGGGTCATATAAATCTGCAAGCGAGCTATCTGGGAAGATTTTTCTTGCATCCAGCACCGCCTGCGCCAGTTTTCCTATTTCTGCTTTTTGTGCATCCGTTGCGTTTGGCCACGGAAAATTGTTATAGACAATGGTGTTTGAATAGTTGTAGTCGCTTTTCATTCGCCCACAAACCGCTCTCATCCATGCGTTATGCACATTGGATGTCAAGATTCCAAAATGATATAGGCTGGCATTTGGCAAAATAAAAACTTGGTCTTTTGCAATAATTTCGGGCGGCATGTAGCCTATTGGCACATATTTTCTGCGCTCCGATGACACTTTCGGAATTGCGATATATTCCGTGTCGGGCTGGCGCACCTCTTGAAAGAGGGTAGGAGTTTCGGCAGATTGCACAGTTGCCGCTTTTGTGCTTGCAAGTCTGAATTGTTGCACGTTGTTAATGCGCTCCATTACTAGGGACATCTTCTTTAGCTCGGTAGGGTCTGCGCCTACAAGCCATAGGCAGTAGCGGTCAATGCCGTTTATGTATTCGTTTGCGCCAAGAATTTTCTTAATATATTTTTCTGCCCTCGGTTCTTTTGCAACAAAATCAGCGTATTCATCGGCATCAAAGAACAGATAGCCACCGTCAGTAGGCTTATTTCCATATACCATAGCGGGAACATCGCAAATAGCTCTATTCCTACTCTCCACAAAAATCACAGGCGCATCAATAAGATAAGGACTAATATTTTTAGCAATCACCCCATCATCCCCATCAAAAATAACCCTCTCACCCCTACCACCTACACTAAATCCAACAATAACACAATGCACAGCCGCCTTGCCCTTTGCTTCATTCGTCCATTTGAATGTGCGATAGGCAAAATCAATATGTATGCCAAACATATCGAAAAGCGGTTTCCATACGGCGGCTACTTGCTCGCCTTGGGTGATGGAATTGGTGGATACAAAGGCGGCGCGGATGTTGGTGTTTTGCAGGAATTTGGCGGTTTTGTAGTACCATGCGGCTACATAGTCGATTTTTCCGGCAGTCTTGAAGGGCTTGCCTTTTGCATCCAAATAGACAGATAGGATATCGGCTTTTTGTTCGGGGGATTGGTTGGAATAGCCGAGAAACGGCGGATTCCCAAGAATATAGGAAAGGTCAGCCTTAGCCACCACACCCTCCCAATCAATCCGCAAAGCATTACCATTCACAATCTTAGCAGACTGCGTAAGCGGCAACCGCGCATGGTACAGCCCAAACTCATCGCTAACCCGCATGTTCATCTGGTGGTCTATCAACCACATGCCAACCTGCGCAATCTGGCAAGGAAAATTCTCATATTCAATGCCATAAAACTGCTCAACATTGACTTTTAGATAATCGGAGATATCAAGCACGCGCTGGCCTGATGCTATTTTCATCTTTAATATTTCAAGCTCAAGCTCGCGCAGCTTGCCATAGGTGACTATCAGGAAATTGCCGCAGCCACAGGCGGGGTCGAGAAAACGGAGCTTTGCGATTTTGTCGTGCAGGGTATTTAGGGCGCGTTCATTGGTTTTTGTGCGGTCAAACTCCGTCCATAGCTCATCCAGAAACAAGGGGCGGATTAGCTTTAGGATGTTTTCTTCATCGGTGTAATGCGCGCCTAGCTCGCGGCGTTGTTTTGTGCCCATCACGCCTTGGAACATTGCGCCAAAAATGGCCAGAGAGATACACTCCCAATCAAACTTAATACACTCCAGCAAAACATCCCGCATCTTCTCACTAAAATCCGCTGGCGGCAGGGGTTCTTCAAAATAATGCTCCGTTTATGTATTTGAATTGATTGTATAGCTCGTCAAGATGCGGGCGTTTCTTGCGGGTTGGTTCATCTGTGTTTAGGATATCGAATAGGCTGAATATGCGGAAGGATGGGTCGCTGCCGTCTGGCTTGGATTGTTCTATGTATCTGAAAAAGCTGCCTTTTGAGAATATGCCAGTATCATCTGCGAACATGCAAAAAAGAAGGCGCACCAAATACACCTCCAGGTTATGCCCTTCATAGCCGAAGGACTTCAAGCCGTCATGGAGCTTTGCCATCTTTTCAGCGGCTTTCACGTTGACATGGATTTGCTCGCCTTGTTCTAAACCAATAGTTTCATAACCCGCTATATCAGCGAATTTACGTATATGTTTGCGGAGTTCGCTTGCCTTAAATTCCCAAAATTCTTTTGTTGAGCGGCGGGATAGCCATATGTTTTCAAAATCGCTTACCATCCATATCTCTGGTACATCTTCTGGCGGTAGGCTTTGCATATACTCGCGGAGCTGCTCAAAAGCATTATCAAGGCTGATTTTCTTACCGCCCGTCTTCATTTCTATTGCGATTTTACTTTTCCAAAGATAATCAATATATTTAGCCATACCCTCGATTCGGGTTTGCTCCTCAAAAGTGCCGACAAGCCAGGCATCTTCAATGCCAAACACGCGCAGGAAATGCTCCATAAAGCCTTGACCTTGCTGTTTTTCAGCTGTTATGCCGCGCCAGCGTTTTGTGAAGACCGTGGCTCGTTTTTGGATTTCGTTCCATGGGAGTTGCATGGGTTCACTTCGTTGCTTAAATTTCGGTTTGGTTTGCTGTATATCCATTATAATACAAAAAAGCAAAATGGACAAGAGTGAAATCTAATCTTGTCCATTTTATGGGACGATGTGTATTGATATTGATTTTCGTTCCCCTCAAAAGGTTTGGGCGTTAGCCTTTTGTGATTTTTGGTTTTTTATCCTTATCGGGCGTATGTCGTGCTGGAGGGATACTTAGGAGTAATGTGAATATATGGCAATAGCATTATGTCGCTGATTATTTTTTTGTGTTACCTATCATTTACGCTTTGACAGTTTGACGTGGAAATTTTGGGGGGAACTTGACACTTGGGTTGTTTTGTGATATAATTATGCAAATCTTTTTGTTAGAGGGGGAAGGTGCATTTATGAGGAAAAATGTATTTGTCAAATCGGTGATGCGTCAGCCATTGCGGGTGGTGTTGTGCTTTTGTTGATTGGGCTGGCGGCGTTTATGTTTATGTTGTGGACGGTGGAGTTTGTTGTGGTGCGGAGTCAGGTTATGGAGATTGCTGGGTTTTATCGGTCTGTGGGGATTTTGTATCATGAGGAGCTTTTTGGGGATGTGTCTGGGGCTATGGGGGTTATTGAGGGTAGTTCGAGGGTGGATTTTGTGGATTATCGCCGCATTGCTGAGGGGGTTTTGTGGGATTTTCAGAATGCGGATTTTGATGGGGTGGGGGCGGGTCTGCCAAATCTTGTGCGGGAAACTCAGGGTTTTGGCATAATATACCGCCGCCCGGAAACGACTTTTGGGACTACTGCTTTTCATACAATGCTCCAGTTGGCCGAGGGGGTTTTGGATACTTTTGACCGCATAAATACCTTTGCCGCATCTTTCCGCGCCGAGGAGCTAATGACCGGATATGCCCGGCATTCCTTTCGCCTTTTTGGCAGTTTTATGGATGGGGATGAGGTTTTCGCTAGAATACTGCCGCTTTATCATCCCATACCCATTGGCGCAGAAAGAACCAGCCATTTTGCCGATATTAGCTGGGAAAATCGCTATTTTATGCGCTGGTTTTACGCGCCTTTTGCCGGCCGAGCCTAGCTGGACTATCGGCGGTATGAGCAGCAATTTATCCTGCACTATGGGCCGATTCTCGCAGAAATGGGAATCAGACAGGCCAAAATAGTCGGCGCGCATAATGGCGAAATCAACCGCGAGCGGCTAATCGAATATGTCCACGAGCAGCTGCTGATAATTTTGCCCCGAGGCGGCACAGCCCGCCCCCAAAGGAGGAATACATAAATGAGGAAAAATGTATTTGTAAAATCAATCCTGCGCCAACCGTTGCGCAGCGCGCTATTGCTTCTGCTAATCGCCCTAGCAGCATTCATGTTCGTTTTGCGGACAGTCGAATTTGTAGTAGTCCGCAGCCAAATCATGGAAATTGCCAGCTTTTACCGCACCATTGGCATTTTGTATCACGACGACGTTTTCGGCGATGTGTCCGAGGCCATGGAGATTATCGAAAATAGCCCCCATGTGGATTTTGTCGAATACCGCCGCATTGCCGAGGGGATTTTGCGGGATTTCAATAATTCGGATTTCGACGGCGCGACGGCGCATTTGCCCAGCCCCCTGCGGCAAACCCAATCATTTGGAATCGTCTATCGCCGCCCTAGATTCGAGGCGCCAACAGGCATGGTAAGAATCAAATACACCGAGCCGCCCGAGGGCATAATAAACAGAGATGGCCGCATCAATACCTTTGCGACGTCCTTTCATGTCGAGGAGCTGCTAATAGGCTATGAGGAGCACACCTTCCAGTTTACCGGCTTTCCCCTGACTAATTTGGTAACACTTTATCACACCTTCCCCCTAGGTGCGCCGCCAGATAGCCATTTTGCCGATATCACATGGGAATATCGCTATTTTATGCGCTGGTTTTATGCGCCATGGCCAGCCGCGGCCGTATTTGATATTCCCAGCACCGGATGGGTTTTTGAAACATCCCGCACCCCCATGCGAATGCTCCCCCTAAACCATGAAATTATGCAGCCCGGAGATGCGCCGATTTACTATATCCGCCTAGCCCCCGGCTCGGAGCTATGCCTATATTCACATGGTTTACAACACCTCTACCAAATAATGGCAGAGGTGCACCACAATCAACACGCAATGATTTTGCGAACCACCACCGATATGATGAATATGCCCGAAATGCTGGGCGACCAGCCTATTGTCCGAATAAACTATGGACGGCATATCACCCGCGCGGATTATTTGCAGGCGCGGCCGGTGGCGGTAATAAATTACGAATTTGCGCGATATAACAGATTGAGCGTAGGCGACCAAATCGCCCTCTCCATCCCCCAAACCCAGTATTTCGACAGGCTGTTTTCCCGAACGGTAACAGTGGGAATAGCGTTTGAGGATTTGGATGCAGGGGATGAGGCGGAGCTGGGTTTCTATATGGAAATAGTCGTGACCAGCCAGCCCGAGGCCGAGCCGGAATTTGTCTATTTTGAGATAATCGGCACATATCAATACCTAATTTTGAACATGGGTACGCGGCAAGCCCTGCCGATATATATCCCCGATTCCGCTTTGCCCGAGGGCTTTGCGATTTTATTGCCGGAAAACCCCGCGCCCTCCATAGCTAGTTGGGAATACGGACATATCCCCGATAGCTGGGTGTCTTTTGCTTTGGCCGATTCCAGAGCGGAGCAGCAATTCCATTTGTATTATGGGCCAATCCTTGCGGAAATGGGCGTCCAGCTAGTTTTGATTGGCACGGATGCTACCAATTTCTGGGAAACGGCAACCCCCATCCTCACCATAGTCACCTTCAACGCGGTAATTTTCTGGGTCGCGCTAGTTTTGGTGCTATCCCTAGTGGTATTTTTGTATCTGCGAAATAATGCCAAAATTTTCTCCGTATCCCGCGCCCTAGGCGATTCCAAAAGGCTTTTGCTAGGGCGGGTTTGCCTGTCTGTTGTGGTTTTGAGCCTACCCGCGATTTTGCTGGGCGGCATATGGGCATGGAATGTCGGCATAGATGCGGCAGTCGAAACCCTCTCGCCGCTGGTTTATTTGGTCGAGGGTATCGAGGCGGTGACGAGTTTGCATATATCATGGCTATTCGTTTTGCTGGGCGTGGTTGCGGCTTTGGTTGTGCTAATGGCTATCGGCGGCGCGGCGTTTATTTTGGGTCGCCCGGTATTGGAGCTATTGCAGGGCATTTATACGCGGCCAAAAGCCCGAAAAATCGCCGCTGATGATGGCATGGACAAAACCCAAGGATTCGTCATGCCGGCAAATGTGAGTTTTGCAATACCCAAAGGCGGCTTTGAAAAACGCCGAATGGCATTATTTGGAAATATCACCAGCTGGATTTTTAGGCATATCATCCGCCAGCCTGTCAAAACGGCTCTGGGAATCGCAATCGCGCTATTTTTCATCCTCTCGCTAGGCTGGCTGCAAGAATCGATAAACCGCGGCCAAGAGGCGGTCGATAGGCTTTTCGACACGACTGTTGTTTTTGTGGATTTGCGCAATACCTTTCGCCAGGGCGGCCTAATGCCTGTTGAGGTCGGCCGCGAGCGGATTATCGATGGCAACAAGCCCATTAGGATGGTAAATCAATTCCGCGCGCAAAATTTTGTGGAGAATATCTACACCGAATCGGCTCACGCCCGCGCTTTTGTTATCCATCCCACCCACGATGGCCAATTCCCCGAAAATTGGGCAGATATTATCGGCTATGATTTGTATCGCCCCCTCGGGCCAAATCTGCCTGTGCTGAATTTCCTATATGCGACCAATGATTTTGAGCGGTTTATGTTTGAGCATAGCCGCGGCTTTGAAGACCGCTTTTTCGACGATTTGCATATAGACTTTTTGGATGGCTATGATGGCGATATTTTCGCCATGGGCACAGAGGGCGGCATAGTGCCGATTGTTGTTTACCAAAACACAATGACACAGAGGGGTTTTGCCTTGGGCGACTATGCGATGCTGGTTTTTGCCAATAGCCGCCTGCTAAACTACGATATGAACACCATCCCCGCCAAAGTCGTCGGCACGCACAATGGGCAAATCATGCGCGAGGGGCTAACCCAAGCGACTTTGCTTCCCACCGCGTTTTTTGACGAAATGCTGGGCATAACAGGCTTCTTTTCAGCCTTCAATTTCACCATCAACCCAGCCTACAACCGCGAAATCGACCATATCCACGAGCAACTACAAGCCCTAATCCCCATAGGCGGCTTTTTCCGCCCAATCACCCTATTTTTCCTAGACGAAGAACTCCGCAACGCAGTAGTAGCCATGGAGCAAAGCATTTTGGTTTTGGAGCTGCTCTACCCGGTAGCGGTAGCCCTCTGCATAGCCATAGGCATGGGTCTGGCGATTTTGCTAATGCTGCAAAACGACAAAAACGCGGCAATCCTCCGCGTCCTAGGCGCGAGCAAGCGCAAAACCCAAGCCATCCTATGCATAGGCCAGCTAATAATCTGCGCCGCCGGAATAATCGCCGGCACGGCCTTTATCCTGCTAATAGGCTGGGGCTTCGGCATAACCGCCACCCTCCAAATCGCCGCCCTATATCTTGGTGGCACAATAATAGGCCTACTAATAGGCGCAACCAAAACCGCCAACAAAGCCCCAATCGACCTACTACAAGTCCGCGAATAGGCATATAATCATTCACAACGAAAGGGCGTGGGTAAAATGTTCACAGGCTTTTCTCCGCAGACGATTGACTTTATGTGGAATCTGCGCATGAATAATAACAAGGCGTGGTTTGAGGAGCATAAGGATGAATACAAGCGGGTGTTTCAAGTTCCGATGAAGGCACTGGGCGCGGAGGTATTTGGGCGCATCGCCGACGAATACAGCGGGCATGGCTTTATCCACAAAGTCTCGCGCATCTACAAAGATGCGCGGCGCGTGCGCGGCGGCGAGCCATATCGGTGCAATCTGTGGTTTTCCATCGAGCGGCCAAGCCCGGAATGGACAAGCACCCCGGTGTTTTGGTTTGAGCTATCCCCCGAGGGCTGGAGCTATGGGCTGGGGTATTATCAGGCAAAAGCTATGACAATGGCAAAATTCCGTGCGCGCATCGACCGCGACCCCAAAAAGTTCGAGAAATTCATAGCACCCCTCGCAAAACAGGATGAATTTGTGTTGGAGGGGGATGAATACAAGCGCAAAAAGGATGCCCCCTCCGCCAAAACCGCGGATTGGTATAATCGCAAATCGCTGTCGCTCACCCATCGGCAAGATAATGGAGATGAGCTATATTCGCGGGATTTGGCGGATAGGCTCGCCGCAGGCTATCGGCTTTTAATGCCGTACTATGATTATTTCATCACGCTGGATGCCGACCCAGAGCCCTCCCTCTGAGCTTAGGCGGTTTTTGCTTGAAGTTTATTCCATCGCCTTGACCTTTTCCTCTATGAAATCGATTTCGATAGAGTCTAGGTTGTATTTTCTGTAGAGCTGCCGGTCGATTTCTGCAACCGTTTTCGTCCAGTCAATGTCGCTAGCTGTGGTGAAATTTTGCAAGGGTACTTTTGCCCAAGTTTCTTTTGTATTATCTTGGGTTATTTTAAGCACCCCCAGCAAAGCACGAGCAAATTTAGATTGCACATACTTTAAACAGGCCTCGGCCTCAAGCCCGGTTTCAAACGAACCAATAGAAATAAAGGTTTCTGTATGCCCTATAAGGGGCTGTCCTATAAGGGGCGTACTCAATACTTCGCCAATAGCTCCGCTTCCATTTGCTTTGGGCAATATGACTTTGTATCTATATAAATTTTCGGGTCGATTTAAAAACCTGCCATCAAACCATTTGTATTTTCTTTCACTCTCTTCCCTTCCATATATTGCGAAAAACTCACCACCTTCGGGCTTGCTGTCCAAAAACAATTCTGGCAATTTGCTAAAAGCATTTGAAGCAAGCCTTCTATCGGAAATCGCTTTCATTTCCTTTGGATACAATTCGTAGATTTCATCTGAATATCTGTATAACCCTCTGTTGTAAACTATTTCAGAAAACACACCCTCGCAGAGATGGGGCTCTGTCTTTTTTAAAATGGAGTTTAGTTCGCTGAAATTTGTAAATACATCAACTGCTTCAAAATCCGAATCAACATCCCTATAGGTTATAGCGACACCACCCTTAATATCCGTGTTTGGAAACACTTTGGAGCTGTCTTGTTCATAATGCAACACCTTGAAATGCGTATCTGTTAGCATTTGCCTGTTCCATTCGTTTGGCGTAGCGCCCGCATTAAATAAAAAACGCGCAGGGTGTATAAGGCAAAATTTGTTTGACATTTCTTTTGCGAGCTCGATAAAAAGATGGTATATTGGGGGCATTTGTGTGCTATTGCCTGTTGTTGTGTCTTGATAAGGCGGATTGCCCACCACAGCATCAAACTTCACTTTGTCAAACACCTCCCTTATCTGCCCTGCGGCATTTTGTATGCCGCCTCGATTGGTTTTCATGGTTTGTACCAAATCTTCTATATGGGCTATATTTGTTTGCAGTTTATCATTGTAGCCGCATAGGGTGCGCTTTGTAATGGTGACCGCCATTGGGGTTTTGGCAATGGCATAAATGTTGTTTTTTAGCACAGTAGCCCATATGTTTGCGGGGTTGAAACGCTTGTTCTTTTTGGCTTGCCGCCGCATTTCTCGCTCAAAAATACTTATGGCAACAAATAGGCTGTGCAAGCCTTCTTTGGTGTTTATGTCTAAAATTTTGGATTGCGTGGTATAAATGCCTTCGCCCTCTACAGTTGTGTTTTCAAAAGCATCATCAAAAAAATTGTAGCCGCCAAAAGCACGCACCATTTGCATATTTACCACGCGCCATGGGGTTAAAACCGTTTCTTTATCAGGGTTTTTAAACATACCGAAAAGCAGAGCGATTTTTTCCGCTCTTGTTATTGGCTCTAGTTCGTCATAGCTTTTGGCGCGGTTGCGAATGATGCGCCCGGCCTCAATAAATACATCCGCATCATAATATTTTGCAAATTTTTTGAACCGGGCTTTGCTAACACCTTTTGGCATAAACTCTTCCCAAGATTTTTCATCCACCAATTTTACAAAATCATCAAGCCCTATGTCCCTCGTCAATTCTACATCCATACCGTAAATCATCATGGGTATGCGGATGGATATTCCCCGCAAAATGCTCATCATTATCTTGCGTTGGTCTTTGGCTTTTTTCAGTTTTTCAGCAAGCTCAACCTCTTTATCGCTTCGCTCTTTTTTGGGTTTCCTCTCCGCTTTTTCGGCTTCCTCCCGTTCTTCGTGGGTGAAGCCATTTTCGGCAATCTGCACAAAATGCTCGGATTTTGATTTTTCTGTTGAGCCAACAATGGCTTTTAAGCCATCGAAATCATCAAGCTCGGTTTGTTCTAGGGTTAGTAAATTATCATTATATAGCGAATCGTCCTCAAAGCCGCTGCGCACAGCCTTTTCGGCATGCACTTTTTTAATTTGGCTCATCATTTCATCTACGCTAAATTTTTGCATACGATTCGTAGAAAAGCCAAGAACAGGCAAAAAGTTAAGCAGCTCGCCCAGCTTGTCCCTTTGCTCGATGCTGTTTATTTTGCCTTTTTTGCTGGTTAAACCAATACTTTCTGTTAAAATTTTCAAGGCGCGGTCTGGCGCGAAATCAAATACATAGCAGTTGCGCTTAATGCCCATGCTTTCGTGATTATAGGGGGTTTGGGCGCGAAATGCGGCTTGCAGATAGGTTGTCGGGCTTTCCGTATTGTTTAAAAACATAACCCCGGCCCACTCCGGCACGTTTACGCCTGTTGTTAGCTTTCGCACAGTTAATGTGATGGTGCGCGTTTTAGATGGGTTGCCAGTGATGGCCGCCCGCACAAGCTCGAGGTCATTTTCTGTAGCCTCTCCAGTATCATCGCCTGTTTTAACCACATTCACAATGCTATATTCCTTAAAAATTGGGTGTTCATTCAAAACTTGCTCTAGGGCATTTGCTTCTTTTACTCCCGGCAAAAGCCAAAGGGTGTGGCGCAATCTATTCCTAAAAAGTTCTGTGCTAAATGGGAAGTTTGTGGTGGCGGATTCTGTGGTGATTACATTTAAAAAATTATTTATAGCAGCTTTGTGCAAAAACTCGCCATCATCATTTGTTGCAAAAAACGCCTTAAAATTAAAGTTTTTAAAGGCATCTACAAAATCATCTTTGTTTGGCATATCAAAGGTATACATATTCACTTTCGGCAAGCCATCGTAGGGATTTGCACCGTTTGCCTGCTCGTCCCATTCGCTTTTAGCGCGTTGCTCCATGGTATAATCCCATGTAAAAACTTCATCGTCATCATATTTGTCCATCAGGTTAAAGGGTGTTCCTGATAATTCAAGCACTTTCGTATTTTTATTTATCAGCTTTTCTTTCACATTGCGAGCAAGGTCTGTTTCGTTACCCTCATGGGCTTCATCTATTATCATAAAATCCCAGTCGATTTGCAAAAATTCTTGGTTTTTATTAAAGCTGCCGCCCGCCCAGTTACTTCCGCGCAAATCCTGTATGCTAGCAAAGTAAATAAAAGGGGTATCATTATTAACAAGCTCGTCAATGCTTGCGCCTTTTGTGGTGCTGCCGTATATATAATTTTCTTTGTCTAAGCCGATTTTGAAAAAATCATCGCGCCATCCATCTTTAACAATTGGACGATGGGTCATAATCAAAACTTTTTTATAGCCCTGCTCTTTAATGAGCTGCAAAGCCGTGAGGGTTTTACCAAATCGCATTTTGGCGTTCCAGAGCATAGTTTGGCTCTTTTTAAAGACTTTTTTGGTTTTTCGTATGGCCTCCAGTTGTTCCTTGCGCAGTTGAATTGATATTTTCTCGTCTTTTATTGTTAGGGATAGATGGCTTCTGCCCTCCTTAACCGCCGCTATAGCTTGCTTCGCTGTATCGAGGTCAATATTAAACCACTCTCTACCAGCACCTGTATTTTTTATGCCAGAACGAAGCAAAACCTTATGCACATCATGGTCGCGAAAAACTCGATGCGATTTATTCACAGCAAGCTCTGTCCACTCGAGGTCGAAGCGAAGCCCTGCCGTGGTCATATATCGCTTGATGCGCTTGGCTGCGTGTTCGCGCATATATTCGCTATTTTTTCTAAAATCCCCCTCCGGGTCATCCGGAACACTAGCATCACCTATTTTTCTCGGGTCTGTTTCGGGATTTTTCTGTATGTAAATAATTTTTCTGTCAAAGGCATGATACGAAATTATCAAAAGGTCGCCTGGGTAGGCATATGTTTTTGCTGTTTCCATCGTTAGATTGGGTGTTACATGCACACGCAAAACAAGCTCAAAAGACATTATCAACTGTTCTGCCTGAGCTGCTGTTACACCGTCGCTATGAACGCCCTTATTTCCTATATCTCGTATCTCGTGCAAAATTTCGCTGACGTCTTTGTCAATAATGCCTTTAGATTTTAGCTGATTGATTAGCCTGCTAAAGTCTTTAGGCATATCAAGCCCTTCTTTAGAGGTTAGCCCTTTAACAAAAGCCTCCGCTAGCCTACGGGTGTTGGATATGGCGGATTCGGGGTAGTCTTGATATTCTTCGCGCAGTCTATTTATCTGCTTATCCACCCTCGTTATGCCTAGCAGCTTTTCAATTTCATTTTGCGCCGTTTCCAAAAAGTCAAAATATTCAACTGTTTTGTTCATAGGGCTACCTCTTTATGGATTTTTTTGATATTCACAATTTTATATTTTTGCAAATTATCACAAGAGCCGCCATCAAACCTAAAAGGAATGCGCTCAACCAGAGCTGTTTTTGGTTTTGCCGGCTTCCATTCATGCATTACTATCGGCTCGCTACAATCGCCACGAGTTTTCATGAGAGCATCCCCCCATACGATATTTAATTCAGTCAGCAAAACGGCGGATTTATACACGCCGCCCTTTCGACTCAAAGGAATACCATGCGCTGCAAACCAATCCTCAAAAACCGCCATCATCGCCGCGCGCGCCTCCGCCACATTATCGAGTTGTATTTCTATCCCATAAATGCTAGAGAGTGCAAACAGTGCCTTTGCATCCCAAAACCTTTGCTCGCCCGCATAGTTACGCTCTATAGCTGCCAACTTGCGCGTCAATATGGCTATTAAAAAATTACCATTTCCTGCGCTTGGCTCAAGAATAGTTTTATAAATATCGTCCGTTTCATCACGCAGCTCATCCAGCATCTTCTCAACAATCCAACCAGGAGTGAAAACCTCACCATAGCTTTTCACCCTTTGCTTAGACTTTATTAAAATCTCCAACGGCTCAGAATACGCCCCAGAGCCATCCACTTTATTGTTGTCCATCAGCCATCTCCGATGTGTACTCATAAGTAACGCACGCCTTAATTAGAGGCTATTTTGACACCAACCCCCCCACCTTACATTATAACACAGACCAACATCAAATTTCAATACCGAATTTGCACGGCACTTTCACCGCCTTGTTAAAGCGTCAATGATAGGTAACAAAAAACTTGGGATTGTTATCTTGGGGTTATGGTGGCGGTGTTTTCATGGAGGAGTAAATCGAAATTTAGGCGCTGTAGGAGGGTGTCGTTGGAGAAGATGTTTATTTGTAGGTGTTTTGTGCCGTTTGGGCGGTTTGTGAAATCGAAGGTTTGGCGATAGGGGATTGTGCGGGATAGGCCAAGCCAGGCTCCGTCTAGGCGGTATTCGACCCAGATATCGGGGAGGCTGAAAAATGGCGCGAAAACCGCTAGGGTTACGGCGTTGCGGGGCATGGTGATGCTATCTGTGCCTAGCTGGGCAAAGGTTACTGGGGATTCGGTTTGGCCGCGGCGGATGAAATGCTCGGCGGCTGTTAGTTCGTGGTATAGAGCCAGCGCGCGGGGCGACATTGGGAAATCATATCGCTGATTGCCCCCCGGCACATAGACATTAAACCAAATGATTACCTTTACTTGGGGGAAAAGCATGGGTATGTAATAATAAATCTGGCGCATGACTGGTAGAGCCCAATCTGTTAAATCCTCGCTATTGGAAATATTATACAATGAAACGCCGCCCTCGGAAATGATGATGGGCATGGTTGGGAATTCGTCGGTTAGCTCTTGGATAAAGCTAATGGGGTTGGCGAATTGGCCGGTGCGATAGATGGCCGCGGTGATATCGGTGGTGGCGGGATTGCCTAAAAAATAGCGGGTGGAATATAGGGAAATTCCAATCCAATCCACATAATCATATCCCGGGAAAAATGTGCGCCAGCCTATCCCCTGAGATGAAACGGAGTTTACAGAATATACCATTGCCACATTTGGCGCGTATTGGCGCATAATATTGGCGATAAAACGAAATGCCGCAATAAATTCGGCGGGATTTGCCGGGGTGGTCCAAACATCCACCTCGCCCCCTATCCGCAATAATATGGGCAGGCCGGTGGAATTTAGAAACTGGGCGGCCTCGCGAATCATCGCTCCCCGCTGAGGCACAGTAGCCGGGGTGCGCCCCTCATGCAAAAAATTCCAGGCGATTTGGATAACCGAGTAATCATTGCGATTTACCCCATGCATCCGCTCGGTGTCTGATAAATCAAACATCACCCGGTCGCGCATATTTTCGATTTCAAATTCCACATAAATGGTGAGAGCCGTCGGGCGGCGAGTGCCACCCATCACCGCATAGCGGCCGGGCTGCTCGCCAAAAAGCACCCCCGAGCGAGGCTCATGCAAAGCACCGCTAAAAAACCGCGCCCCGCTGCCATCGCGCAAAACCCCAAAAGCGGTGGCGGTGGCCTCTAGCCCCATTATGGTATGGCGGATTTGCAGGCGGGCAAATTCCATATCATCAGGATTGCCGCCAATCAGCGGAATCAATGCCTGATAGGCATCCACAAAAGCATAGGCCACCCGATATGCCCATAAAGCCCCCGCCCTATTATTCATGGCGGTATAGGCGCGAGCCACATAATTGGCCGTAGACCAAATCATATTGATTTTGTATCCAAAATCAGCCGGATATGCGCCCCATACATATGCGGCAGCCGCAGGGCTGGCATCCCCCAGCCAAAAACCAATAACCCTCCGCCCATGGGCGGCAATGCCGGGATTATACCCCGCATTTAGGGCATTTTCATATGGGGTAAAAACAGGCCAAAAACTGCGCGGCACTCGAGCCACCTGCCCAAAAGGGATAACCTCGCGGGAAACCGGGGCTAAATCCAAATCCGCCCCCGCCGCCAAAACAGGCGCAATCCCGCCGCCCATCATCATCACAATTGCCATCAAAATAGCAATAAAACTCTTGCTCATCATACATTCCTCCAGATTCTTTTTTTAATTTACAGGAACAAATCTTGTTCCGGCGAATTCAAAAACATGTAGCACAGGGGCGATAACCTCTAGGCGCAAAATGCCGCTGCCTGTGCCGTCGGGCTGGATATAGATATAGCCCGAGGCCTCTAGCCATGGTGGCGCATCCACCGCAATGCTCGCCCCCTGCGCATAATCGATTTCGTTTATCCCAAAAATCTGCCCCGGCGGCATATTGCTCACCAGAATCATTAGCTCTGCATATTCGCCAACAGCACCAGAAATAAGGGCATTATGCTGAACAATTGTAACTACAGGCTGTGCCGGATTTCTAACAACAGCCAAATTCCAAAGAGGCCTCGAATGCCAGTTTTCCACATGCACATCCCCCTGAAGCCGCCCCGCAAAAGGCGGAGTGCCGGAAAGAAGCCCTGTTGGGCTTATGCTCATTCCCGGAAACGGAGATGGGGAAGCAAACCATGCATGCCTCGGCATCGGATCATATGTGCGGGCGATATCGAATTGGAAGCTAAATGGCAGACCAGCAATGGGGTTTGGTATGTCAAAAACCGTTATAATAGAGCGCGGCGCATATACCGCCCGAATTTGCACAGGGGTATCCGGCATGATGAAATAATAGCCCCAAAGCCGACCGCCTGATGTATCGTGATTGAATTGTATATCCACATTGCCTTGCAATATTTCCCAATAGTTAAATAAAAAACCAAAATATGACCCAGGCCTAAGAGTGACTATTTCGCCCGGAAACCTCACCCCTTCATTGACAACACTCCCGGCAAAGGTCGGGCGACCCCACTCGGGATTGCTCGAAATAACGCCAACTTCATGAGTACCCGGAGATGGCACAAATATAGGCCTTATCACAACAGGCTCTTGATGGGGCTGAAGCGGCGAAAACGTAATAATTGGCGAATATAGACTGACTATCCCAGAAAGTTCACCCGAAACAATTTCCCATCTTTCAAATTGGAATCTAGGAGCGGGAGTAGCCATAAGAGCAATAGTACGCCCTCCGGTTTCGAGATCAAGCAATCCGGTCGCATCAACCCGCCCCCGCATATCCATATCGGAATTATCCCCAATTATGGTAATTCCTTCCATAATAGTAGAGCCTTGGATAAACCGCGGCCGGACAATAACATCCTCGGCAGGCATTATGAAATATATTACCGATTGGGATTCGCCTTGATAAGTGGTATGCTGAATATCGACATTGCCATATACAGCCTCCCAGCCTGCAAAAACATAACCAGCCGCTCCGGATGGCGCATTATGAGGAATTCCGGGGTTTCCCAAATACACCCGGTCGCCGGGCCGCCACCATATGCCGCCTATGGATGTGTCGCTGCGGACGCCGCTAAAAGTCATTCGGGCATCCCAGCCATCGGGGAAAACGGCGCGCACAAAGAATGGGCTTTCGGGCATTTGGCCGCCCTCCCAAAATCTTATGCGCACATTGCCAAATGTGCCTGCGCCGCGCCCGATTAGGGTGTATTGCCCCGGCGGCAAATCAAATGTGAAATCGATTATGAATTCATTGATACGGCTATAGGATGTGGGGTTTATTCGGTAGTTTTGGCTGTCGTAAATGGTGAGAAAATTATTTGCAAGCGGTATAAATCCCCATCCGATTGGATTATTGCAGGATTCTATCCTCCATGTATATCTGCCGCCTGTCGGGGTTATGAAACGCTCGCCTATGTTCATAAAATCGCCCTCGCGAAACGCTGCAAAAACCCGCACATGCGTATCGGGCATATAGAAAAATGCATTTGTATAGGATTTTGGATTGTGGATTTCCAGATTTAGCGGGTAAATCGGCATCCATCGCTCAAAATCGCTCCATATGTCGGAGGCTGCGAATAAATACACTCTTTCGCCGGGCGAGGCAGTATCTCGGTTAGGCTGTGCGATTTCCCATGAGTTTTGGGTTAGCACAGAAATCGTATATGAGGCCATTCGCACAAAAATCGCCCGAATAGCGATATCATGCGCAGGCATTGTAAAGCTGGTGTGGGTTGAGATGGTGTCGTCAAAATCGATATTGCCGCAATCGGATTCCCAATGGGAAAAAATGTAATCGGCGTTAAAATTTGGCAATGCGGCGATTTGCACAATCTCGCCCGGCCACGAGCCGCCCAGCCATTCGATATTCGTCCAAATCCTGCCATGGCCTGATGCCTCTAGGGTCACAGCAAAACCCTGCGGGGCAGATATCCCCGAAAACATGCGCAATGTGGCCGAGGTGGCAAAGGCCGCCAGATTCCATGAAATGGTATGTAGGCCGGCTTCTAGGTCAAAGGCCAGGTCAACAGAATTCCCTGAAATTCGCGAAGAAATAGGCGGGATTATAGCATTTGCCGAATCGCGAACAACAAAAGAATTTTTCACCCCGGCCGGGCTAATGCGAAAAGAATGGATGCCGGGTGTGTCAACATAAAAGCTTCGCCCGCCTTCGCGCATAAAGGGGTAGTGGATGCGCATGGGAAATACCCCATCGCCGATAGAGGCTAAAATGTTTGTTGGCAATATTTGGAAAAACATAAGCAATGCGAGGTTTAGCGCAATTAGCCTGATTTTGTTTTTGTTCATTTGTTTGCCACCCTCTCTTTGGAAATCAATATTGCTAAACACGCCCAGAAAAATGGTGCAGTAATGGGCATGGATATGCCGAAAAATGCCTGGATACAATAAAATAGCACGCCCGCGCCTGCGATGGCCGCCGCGGTATTTTGCGGCTCGCGCCACCAGTGAATCGCGGCGATAGCAAGAACCAAAAGATAGCAAAGCAGCGGGAGCAGGCCTATTGTTGCGAGCATATGGAGATATTCATTATGCGCGGCATCGATATGCGTCAGCATCCAAATCCCCTGCTCCTCGCAAAAGCCACCAAATGGCGCAATCGGCCAATGGCCGAGGGTATCAGGGCCTGTGCCAAAAAGCAAATTGCGAAATTGCATTTGCTCGACCACATTTCGCCAAATATAAACCCGCGCAGAACCAAATGAGTCGTCCCAATTCCCCCGCAGGATTTGCGAGGCCTCATAAAGCATAGAGCCATAATCATGGCTACCGCGCAAAACGAAGACGATTGATGCAAAAATTGCAATTAACACAAATCCTACAGAACCCGCCCGATACCATTTAATGGGAATTTTGTCAAAAAAATCTATTTTGGAAACCCCCGCGGCGAATATGGCGAAGATTGCTGATAACATCAGCGGCGAGGGGCTAAGGCGGGCGGCGGCGATTGCAGCGAGGGCGATAGATATGCCGAAAAGGGCTTTGGCAAGGCTTTGCTTGCCGATTATCGCGATGGGCAGCATCAGCAAAAACCCTGCGGATACCGCCAAAATCGCCGCATCAACAGCCAGCGCGAAAATCAGCCATACCACGAGAAAAAGCGGAATCGCTAAAAGCAGGCATTCTTTAAAGCCGGGGCTCTTAATGACAGCCATGGCAAAAACCCCAGCAACAAGGCTCAAAAACGCACCCGCCAACCCCACGTTTCCAATAGTGCCAATAAACCTTTCCGGAAAATACGCCCCGGCACTATAAAAATTATGCCCCCGCGGAAACAGCACAAAAGGATTTGCCCCCGCCAGCTGAATAAACGATATCGCGCAAAACAGCACCACACAAATCCCCAAAAACCAGAGCATCCATCTTTTCGGATTTAAATATTTGGCAACAAAGACACAAGAGAGTATATAAATCGAATATGTAAGCATCCCTTCTTGACGAAACGCCCCAACAAACACGCCCCCATAGCGAGATAGCACCGCCGAAACCACAATCAACAACAGCATTAGAAGCAAAAGCTTCGCCGACAAGTCCATTTTCCTAACCCACACCCCAACTCCACCAATCGGCTCAATACCAACAATCGCGAGCTGCAAGCGAAAAAGCACGACAATAACACAATACGACAGACAAACACCCAAAAACAACCGATATTTAAAAACACCAATAGCCTCATAACCACCCACAGGAACCACAAGCAAAAAAACACTAACCAACACCGAAAAATAAACACCAGACACTCTCTCCAAGGCGCGGAAATCATTCATCCAACCACTCCCCGATTATCTTCCAAGTATTCAAGTATTCCAGCGATTCTCATTAGCAATTTGCCGCTCTTACAATCTCTGCAATAACACAGTTTTTGACGGCTCGCCTTCAGTCAGCAATCCTTTGGCACAACTTTCCCACTTCGATTTCTGCGAGCCAAATCATTAAAATCTTCAGGGGCTTTTTGGTACGGCCTACCAAGTCTGAACCCCTTGCTTTTGCCGCCGCTACAATGAGGCACAGCTTTGTCGCATCGCTTCCGAATAATAATTTCCATAAAACGCTAGAAATCCCTTGTTTACAAGTATAGCACAAGTTGAGCTTATATACAACATTTTTTGTTAAATACAGCTTGCTTTTTTACCACCTAATTTTCGGAAACCCAAGTCAAAAACATAGGGTGTGCTACCGATTGTGCGGTGGTCATGGCGAAGTTGTGTCTTGGAGAGATTAGGCTTGAATTGGGTGATGCTGTTTACACGCTCCGGCTCAGAGGAGAAGTTGATTGGCCTTCTTGACGACAAGCTGAAAGCCAATGGATTCTCACCTTTTCTTCCCACCAAGGAGATGCCCTATAGGAGCAAGGGTGTCATTTACAAGAAACGCAAGTCACTCTTTCCCGGATACATATTCCCCAGAACGGAAGTTGCGCCTGATTTAATAGCAGACCAGCTGAGGGTTGCCCTGAAGGAAAGGAGCAGAACGCAAATAAACCCCGAATAATCGGGGTTTCAGCGTATCGCTTGCCATTTTTATCGCTTGTTTGTCGCTTAAATCTACTAAACAGCAATGCACCATATTCCACATAATTTAACGATTGCAAAAATTCCAATCGCTGGAGAACTTTGCCGCCAAACATTAAAGCCACTCCTCGTCATCGGGAGCGGCTCCGCCATTTACATCATTAGTTTTACTGCCATTCAACAAAGCCAGTTCCAACACCTGCATGGATTTTACTTTGCTGGAAGCAAAGATGTGAGCGTACAGGTCGTTTGTTATGGTTGTGTTGGCATGACCCAACTGGTCTGATACCGCTTTTGCCGAAACCCCGCCATTTATCAGCAATGAAGCTGTTGTGTGGCGAAGTCCGTGGATATGGATTTTATCGGGCAATCCTATTTTCTTTGCCAGCTTTTTGAACTGGGTGTATAAGACCTTTTCGCCATAGAACCCGCCTTTTTCACCAATGAACACCATGTCCAAATGAAACAATGCACCACCGCAAAGAGCTTTTTTCTCGTCTTGGCTGGCTTTGTGTTCTTTGAACATATCAACCAAAGAGCGAGGTATCATAATATACCGTTCGCTGTTCTTGGTTTTAGGCTTTTGCAAAATGTAGGCATATTCGCCCTTGGCAGGGCAGTAAACCAAATTTTGCTTGATGTAGATAACGCCCTGTTCTAAGTCCAAATTTTCCCACATAAGCCCGCATAATTCGCCCCCACGCATTCCCGTGAGCAATAGCGTTGACACCATCGTTTTGAATTGAATATCGCAATCGTCCAATGCTTGCAAAAGCATGGCAGACTGGTTTTCGTCCAAGAATACCTCGGCACGACGTTCCGATGACATTGGTGTTGTTTTTGCCGCTGGATTACGCACCATTATTTCCTTGCGAACCGCCGCCGACATAACGGAAGCTATGTGCTTGCGTATTCTTGTTACGCTGGCTGGTGCTAATGCCCTAGACCCAGTGCCATCCTCGAACATATCAGAAAATTTTACACTCAGAGCCTTTGCAATTTTTTCGCAAGTTTCTTTTTCTGCCGTTTTACCCCGCGCCAACCGCCACGGAACGGCACATGAGCCGATATGCCCCTCTTTGGTTAGCCATCTCTTTTTGCCATCTAGTGCGTGTACATCTCGCAGTCTGAACAATTCCCGTTTTCTTCCATTAGTGAGCAATTCATGAAAAAGGCTGTCCAGCATTTGGGGTGTGATGTTTTTTAACTTCACATTGCCGATTGGCGGCAATACATAAACTTCCAGTAAGTTGCGGCTGTTTCTACGGACAGATTCTTTCAAAATGGAAGGTGCTACTTGGTCATAATACCAATCTACCAGTTCCCGAAATGTCCTGTTTTCGTCTAGGGCAACATAACCCCTAATCCTTTCTTCCCACAGCACGGCATACTCATTTGTCAACTTTTCAGCCTTGCCGGGGGTAATGCCGTCAGGGGGCTTGAACGTGGTAAATTTGCGTATCTGTTGCCCTTTTTCATCATAACCCAAGCTGGCGGTTATTGTAAAGGTCAACCCCTTTTTACCATTTCGCTTGCGAACATGAGCCATGCAATCAGTCCTTTCTACTTAAATTTATAGCTTCTTCTATCTATCACTCAAAACGGTGAGGATAGCAAGGTTTATATAATGGAGGCCCATTATTGGCGGCAAATAAAATACCCTGTGAAAAAGGCACTCATATGACATGTTTTTGCATTCGTGCGAAAAATCCCGAAATACCATGTACGAAAATTGAAAATAATGGTTGACAAGCGTTATCCCAATGTGTTAATATTGAATAAAGAAACATAAGATGCTTTTGCGTAGCAAACTTTGTGAGAAACAGTCACAAATCTGTTTTGCTTGCTTCGCATATATGAGCACCATTGTCGTTGCTTCAACTATGGACGCTCGAATGGTGCTGCGTTATTCAGTTGTGCCAAATGTTTATTAGGAATCAATATTTAAGGAGGGTAGCGTTAGGGTATTGATTCTGACATGAAACAAAAAAATACGAAAGGAATTACCCATCATGCTGATGACAAAGTCTGTTCAGTCTTTTCTTCGCTCATTGGGTAAAAGTAAATTGGGTTTTGAGAAAACCATGGTTGCGCGAAACAAATACTTGCTTTCAAATGACCCACATTATTGCACTTTGAAAAACATTACGTTTACAAAGCGCGAAGATAACATTGCGAGTCATGATGTTGAGCAATATGTCTTTTTTGTCACCATTCATAGTGGTAAAGTTTACTATTTGAGCGTGTCAACAAAAGAATCTATGACTGAGGGCTTGAAAGAAGCGAAATTTGCGTATGATGTTTTGCACAAATATAATCCTGATGGTTTCCATCCCTTATGAGCGAGGCTGTCTGTGTCCTGCGTCCAACAAATGTATATGAATTGGGTTGTTGGCGCAGGGACAGGTGGCGGACTTTAACATTAGCGCAACGGGTGATGATATTTAGAATAGGAGGAACTGCAATGTCACATGTTATTATTATTGGAGTCGGAGGCGCTGGAGCAAATGTCATTCAACGACTCGAAATGTTGCTTACGTCAGGATATATCGCAGAACCAAAGATAACTGTGATATTGCCAGAACCAAATATCGCTTTTGTTGACTCGGAAACACCAATGCTAAAAAGTGTTCCGTCCATGGCAATGATTGCGATGCTTGAGAATGTGGAATCCGAAGCAAGGAATCGAATCAGTCTGCTGAGAGAGACCACATTCAAGTCATTCTTACAAGGAGGTAATGAAATGCGTTCTTTCGGTATTGATTTGGGAACAACTTATTCTTGCGTTGCTTATTTTAATGATAAAAGCAATGCGGAAGCCATCAAAAACACAGAGGAAAAAAGCATTATTCTTCCTCATATTGCCAAACTTACAAGCAAGATTAAAGTTTGTAGCGTTAATACTTGCAGGCGCATGGCACTCCCTGCAATTAACACAAAAAAGCAGAAGTTGCCGAACGCTGTAATTAGTAGACCTTCAATGGCGAGACTGGTGGTGCTGGAGGATACGGAGGTCTTGGTGGCGAGGAAACTCACTGAAATCAAGTTAACATTGGCAACACTGTTGAGTCATCGAAAGCAAGAACGCCTTTTGCTTCCACTGGTCAATTCTATGGTGGCGATGAAGGAAGTGCTGACATCGAAGGGAAGAAACGCTATGCGGTCTCAAGTAATTTCAGAAACAAAGCTAGACTATTGCACCAGCACCCTAAATGGTATGCTTAAGCGAAGTGTGATTAGTGCAGAAAAGCAAAAAATGCCGATTGTTGCGATTGATGAAATTCCAATGGTGGCGCATGAGGGTACAGTGGTACTGGCAGAAAGTAAATCCCTATTCTCCAAATCAGCACTGATGACACCACGAATTCATCGAAAGAAAAAACGTCTTTCACAGCAAGCGATTTACACAATGACGGAGATGGAGGAAGTGCTGATATCGGATGGAAAAAATGCTACATGGTCTCAAATGATTTCAGAAACAAAGCGAGATTATCGAAAGAAAAAGATAATGTGGCGAGAGCAGTTATCAACAGTGCCACAACTGGCGGCATAGCTGACATCACTATATTGCTGGAGGATGTCTCTAACAACAGCATTGCGGCTTATGGCTTGATGGTCAAGGCGGCAATGGAGGAGACGGCGGTATCGGTGGCGCAAGCGAGGTCAACAGACATGTTTGGAGTTGGATAAACGATTTGGCGTTGAGTACACCTGCAGACGTAAACAGGAACGGTTTAGTAAATGCGCCAGATATTTAACCAATGCCAACAATGGGAAGTTTCAATAACCGAACTGAAACAATTGAATGATACCAAAGAACCACCCGTCACCTGCCACGGTTAAGGTACGTACCGCTCGGACAAACCGGGTAGCGGTTAAGAAAGATTCCCGGCATAAAATAAAATTTTGTATAAAAAAGTGTTTTGTGCAAAAAAGAAGCATGGTATCTATGATTACAAAACATAATCATTTGGAGCCATACGGAAAACAGTTAACAACCAAATCCTCAAATTGAAAAGAGGTGTATTGCATGTATGAACAATAACATCGTTGAATTTGTCGAATTCGATGAAAAGGAGGTACTGCCTACTGAACTAGATGAAAAGTATATGGATTTCTTGAATTGGCTCATAGCGGCAATGGTCAATAAAAGAACTTCCATGCAAATGACACAAAGGGAATTTGCAAGTATGGTTGGGATTTCGAGTGTATCAATGTGTAGAATCGAAACCCGTGTCAAAACGCCAAGCCTTGAAACCCTTTTTAAGATGGCTGTCAACCTAGATATATTTCAGGATTTCATAACTAGTACAGAGTTATGTCCAATCCTCAGCACCTTGACAAATACTTGTGGGAATTCACAAGTCATAACAGAACATCGAACACAATAACTACCATTCCTGTACGCCAAGACTACCTATTGCTGGGTACGAGCGACATCTTATAGTCTGCGTCAAAGTATTGTGGACTTTAAGAAAAAGTGTGGTAGTGATAATGATACTCCCCCAAGAGAACTGGAGCCGAATAGCATGGAGATGCAAATCGGGGAAGCATAACGAGGATTGGATTAAGTTCCAATAATGCTTTCGTGTGCGATGTCAATTCGCAGTTCATTGTTCTTTCTCATTCTATGAAATCAATTGATTCATAGTATAAAAATCTCGTTGAAGTTGTACTGTTTGCTAGAGCAGCAGTTGTAAGTACAAAGCAAATCATTCCATTCCATGTTATAAATTTAATGTTTCACTTGTTTGGTTTGGACGGGAAATATGCCGTTTCCATTTCTGACAATGTTGCTTATTTCATGGAAATGGCGAGAAATGTCTGGTGTAAACATTTTGCTAGGGTAGCTTGGGAATAATGGAGTCAACATGAGGGTGTGATAGACCCACTCCTTCAATCTGCCTGTGGATGGAAGAAGTTACGTATTTGCCAGATAGATGAAAACTCAAAGACTGTACAAAGCCATGTAACTAGCTACTGATTAACGTCGTGCTTATGTCAAACGCTAGGAACAACAATGCAATTGCTTTCTGCTAGTGTTTGGTTTGGACGGGAAATATGCCGTTTCCATTTCTGACAATGTTGCTTATTTCATGGAAATGGCGAGAAATGTCTGGTGTAAACATTTTGCTAGGGTAGCTTGGGAATAATGGAGTCAACATGA